>WNFX01002108.1_pt1 | contig 20179 bp, 19 predicted proteins | sample 5400111 | NCBI WGS metagenome assembly WNFX01 (sample SAMN13153363, study PRJNA577476) | soil metagenome | isolation source: 40 cm soil or saprolite under grassland replicate 1 | place: USA:California | collected 2016-06-15 | reverse complement strand
GCGCGGGTGATCGCCAGGTAGCAGCCGAATACGAGCAGCAGCAGCGGGATCATGCTGTTCGGGTCCGTGCCCAGGCCACCGAAGATGCCGAGATCCTCGATCAGCACCCAGTCGGCGAGCAGCAGCAGCGCGGCGGCGATCACCGTCAGCGGCAGCAGCCGCCTGCCGGGACCGCGGTCCGTGCTGAGCACGGCGGACGCGACCAGCCCGGCGCCGGCCAGGGCGAGCGCGGCCACCGCGACCAGGTTGACCGCGAATCCGTGCCTCGCGGTGAGCGAGGCGAAACCGCTCACCAAGCGCGCCAGGAAGGCGGGCTGCGGCGTCCCCGACATGGAGTTGATCATCGCGGTCAGCGATCCCGGCTGGCCATGCGCCGTCCCCTGCCAGAAACCGCGGCCCGGCCACGCCTGCAGGACCGCGAAGCCGATGAAGAACGCTCCGAGGCCGGCCGACAGCCGGCGGCCGAGTGCCGGCGTCCGCCAGGGCTGGTCGGGCAGCGCCACGAGCACCCCGGCCACGCAGTAGAAAAGCGCCGCGCCGGGCGCGCCGAACAGCACCGTCAGGCCAGGGGCGAAGACACCGCCGAAGGCCTCCCCGAACACCCAGACGACCAGGCCCCAGCCGGCGCTCACCAGCCCAGCCAGCCGCGACCACGGTCCCCGCTTCGCCGCGACGAGCCAGATCCCGATCCCGACCTGGATCCACACCGCCGCCGCGCTGGCCTGGACCGGGTGGAAGGCCCAGCCGGCCCCGGCCCAGCTGGCCAGGTGCCTGACCCAGCCTGGCGACAGGGCGGCGGCGGGCGCGATCACCTCGGACGGCAATCCGGCGGGCATGGCTGGCTGCGCCTGGAGGATGCCATCGAAGATCCACAGCAAGCCGAACCCGGTCCGCAGCAGCATCCGGCCGGCCGGCTCAGCGGCAGCGACCTGGTGCACCATCACCCGGCCAGGCAGCCATTCCCTGATGCTGGCCCAGGCGATCGCCAGGGTCGCCAGGATCAGCAGCGCGATCAGGCCCTGGTGCATCAGCGCCGCGCGGAACGCCGCCACCAGGACCGGGTTGGTGACGGTGAGCCCGTTGTTCATCCCTGTCATGCCAGGCATCGGGTTCGCTGCTCCTTTTCCTGCGGATGGCAGGCCAGCGCCTGCGCGACTCCTTGGCTGCCCGCCCGGCGGGTGCTGGCCATGCTCACCGGTCGGTCATCCGGGCAGGGGCGGCGGCGCGGAACGCGGTGCGAGCGCCCTGATCGCCGGGTTAAGCGCCGCGTAGACCACCGCGCGCTGCGCGTCCAGCTTCCGCAAATCTAGCCGCAGCGCGGCCAGGCCCGCGGCGCGGGATGCCGCGCCGCGGGCGGTCAGTTCGGCGGCCACGTCGGTCATGACCCGCTGGGCATCGGGCGCCGCCCAGTCGATCAGCGCCGTGATCGCGTTCTGCAGGTGATAGCTGGAGAGCGACTCAGGCACCTGCGCGTTGGTCAGGTCCTCGAGCAGTTCGTTATTGGCCGGCGAGCAGTTCGCCGCGCCGTAGCTGGCCTCGCTGACCGCGGTCGCGCGGTCGCGGCTGGCGCCGCTGTCGATGGCGTGCAGCACGATCAGCGATTCGCGGACGCCGGCCGCGCAGGATCCGACGTCGGCGGTCAGTGAGTGCAGGAAGCCCCGCAGGTCGGCGGCCCGCTGCCCCGGTGTCGGCCGGTGCGCGATGCCGAGCGCGACCGCCACGAGGCCGAGCGCGGCGAGTGCGGCGATCAGCCAGCGCGGCGAGCGGCGGGCCGGCCATCCCGTGCTGCGCAGCGGTATGTACGGCGGATCAGTCTTTGCCGCGGGCTGCATCTAGCCGGTCCCGGTTCGGTGCCGCAGGCTCGCCGCCCAGGCGTTCAGCTCGCTCGCCGTGACGGCGCCGAGCACGTGCCTGACGATCTGGTGCCTGGCGTTGAGGAAGTAAGTCTGCGGATAGCCGGCCTGCGCGCCGTAGGCGTCGGTGAGGGCCAGGCCGAGGTCGGCGACGACCGGATAGGTCACCCCCTTGACGTGCAGGAACTTCAGCGCGGCCGCGGTCCTGTCCTTGCCGTCGATGCCGATGATCAGCACCTGGCCGTGGTGCGCCAGGTAGAAATTGGCGAGCAGCGGCGTCTCCTTCTGGCACACGTCGCACCAGGAGCCGAAAAAGTTGATGATCACCGGCTTGCCCGCGTAGTCAGACAGCGAGATCTGCCTGGCCGGGTCGCCCACCAGGCCAAGCGTGAACGGCTTGGCGATCTGCGGCGTGCGCTGTGCCTTGCCGCCGGCCGTCAGCACGCTGACCGCGGCAACGGCGAGCAGCAGGCAAGCCGCGGCGGTCAGCACCGTGGACAGCCGGAGCCTGCCGGGTACCGCTAGCTTCATCGTGTCTCCTGCCCGATGGCAGGCTCGATCTCCTGCCCGATGGCAGGCTCGATCGCCGCTGACGCAGGGTCGGCCGGCAGCTGCAGCTCGAACCTGCTGCCCTGGCCAGGAGCGCTTCGCACGTATACCTCACCGCCGTGACCGCGGGTGACCGCCTGCACGAGCGCCAGGCCGAGCCCGGTGCCACGCGGGCCGTCGCCCGCCACCGTCGTGAACCGGTCAAAGATATGCGGCAGCAAGGCATCAGCGATGCCCTCCCCGCTATCCTCCACCACGATACGGGCGAACCGCGCATGCTCGTCACTCAGCACAGACATGGTGATCTGGTCGCCGCCGACGGTGTGCCTGACCGCGTTCTCGAGCAGCGCGTCCAGGGCCAGGCTCAGCCGCTCGGTCTCGGCCGCGACCCTGGCCTGGTCGCGCGCCGCCGCGCGCCACTGCCCGAACCGGTATCCGCAGAGCACGGCCAGGCTGGCCCAGATCACGTCGAATGGCACGACCCGCCAGCGGGGGAGCACCGCGATCGCCAGCAGGCAGAGCAGGATGACCGCAAGGGCGGCGGCGAACTCGGCCTCGTGGCCCGCGGCCTGATCCCTGGTCGGCGCGATAGCGGCTGCCGCGGCTGGCGCGCGCGTTACCGGCTCGTCAGGGCGCGAGCCGGTAACCCTCACCGCGCACCGTTTCGATCAACGAGAAGCCGAGCTTGGCCCGCAGCCGCCTGACGCACACGTCCACCACGTTCGAGCCTGGATCGAATTCGATGCCCCAGACCGAGGCGAGCAGCTCGCTTTTGGTCGCTGAGCCGCGGCCACGTTCCATCAGGGCTTTCAGCAGCAGGAATTCGAGCCGGGTCAGCGGGACGGGGCCGCCGCCCCGGTTCGCGACCAGCCGTCCGGCATCCAGGGTGAGGGCACCGACCTGGACGATCTCGCTCTGCTGCGCGGCGTCGCGCAGCCTGGCCCTGACCCGCGCGATCAGTTCGGCCAGCGAGAACGGCTTGGTCAGGTAGTCTCTGGCGCCGAGGTTGAGGCACTGCACCTTGGTCTCGACATCGGCCGTGCACGAAAGCACGAGCACGGCCTGCACCGGCTGGACCCGCATGATCTCCGCGAGCGCGGTGCGGCCGTCCAGGTCGGGCATGACCAGATCGAGTATCACCAGGCCGTAGCCGCCCGCCGCGGCCCGGCGGACGCCGTCGATGGCGTCGCTTGCCGCGTCCGCCTGATAGCCGGCCTGCTCGAGCGCACGGCACAGGAACGCGCGGATCCGCGGCTCGTCATCGATGATGAGGATTCTGGACATAGCCGCAGCTGGCACCGGCGGGCCGGGCCAGGCCGACCGTGAGACAGCCGGCCGGCCATCCTCTCGTGCCGCGGTCATCGCGCCCCTGTCGTTCCGCCGCCGGCCCTGGCAGCCAGGCCAGCGAGGTCTGGCGGATCTGCCCGCCGAGCCAGCCAGCCGACGGGTTCTCGGGATCGGTCTACTCCGCAAGCAACCCCGGAGTCAATATCAATGACTTCGTACTTCGCCGGTGTCACGTCGGACTTTCGCTGGCGCGCGCCACCAACGGTTAACGCCGCCAGGGCGCCCGGCCGGGCACTGGCCGGGAACCCCAGCGTTTGCGCTGCTCGCGCGGGGGGCGGCGGCGGGTACAGCCGCGCCACGGGCGGGCTTGCCGCAACGGCCATGGCGCGCGCGCGGCCTGCCTGCAGATGACAGTTTCGTCATCCGCAGGCGCAGCTATTGCGGCGGCATGATCAAGAACAGCACTATCGGTGCAGTCGTTTGCTTCCGGCTGCGGCGATACGTCCGCGATGCCGGGCCGAGCCGTGCGTGCTGTGCCTTCACCGAAGCACGGGGCGCCGCGAAGAAGCGAGGTGGTGACTGATGTCCCTGCCGGTCCGCGTGGGAACCCTGCTTGTAGCCTTCCTCGCGGTGGTCGGTGGCGCGATTTTCGTCGTCATCCATTTCTTTCTCGCCGGACCCGCGGTTATTGACTACACCGCCGGGGCCGCTTCAGGGCCTGGTCGGCAGGTCAACGTCGTCATGCAAGAGGACGCGCAGAACACCGTGACGAATAAGCCCGACTGGGTCTCGTACTTCATCCAGGACCCGAAAACGAAGCAGTGGGTGCACACCACGCTGTTCAGGGTGCCCGCTGGCGCCAGGGTGAATGTCACGATCCTCGGATATGACGGCTGCACGCCGCTGCGCAATACGGTCTGGGGCAAGGTCACAGGGACGATCGGGAACACCGAGCTCGTGGACGGCAAGCGGGTATCGGTGCTGGATGCCTGGCAGACCTGCTCGGTGGGCCACACATTCTCGATCCCGGGGATCGGCCTGAACGCTCCGATGGGCTCGCCGACCACGGTGGCTGAGAATAACAATCTTTGCTCGCAATCGCCGTGCACGTCAGGCCCGCACGCGACGATGCAGTTCAGCTTCATCGCGCCGACCACCCCTGGTTCTTATTTCTGGCAATGCAGGGTTCCTTGCGGTGGCGGCTTCCTTACCGGCTTCGGCGGCCCCATGCAGACGATCGGCTACATGACCGGGCAGATGGAGGTGGCTTCCTGATGGCCGCCGTTTCGCAGGCGCCGGCTCCGGCGGCCGGGCAGGCAGGGCCACGCCACGGTCGGCGGATCTTCCTGATCTGGATCGTGCTCGCCCTCGTCGCCGACCTGCTGATCTGGTTCGTACTCGGCCCGCATCTGCCGCCGGGCACCATGACCTCATCGGCAGGCGAGCAGCAGGACGCGATCAGGCTGATGGCGGTCATGTCGGCTCCCGTGCTCCTGCTGGTGTTCGTCTACTTCGGCTATGCGCTGGTCGTCTGGCGGCAGCGGCCAGGCGACGAGGCCGACGGGCCGCCGATTGACGGCCATGGCCAGATCCAGGCCATCTGGATCATCGGCACGACGGTGATCGTTCTCGCCCTCGCGGTCTTCGGCACGATCTCGCTGTGGACCTCGCACGGCTCGGGGGCAGGCCAGGGCCCGGCGCCGATCTACAACCCGGCAGGCACCGTCTCGGACAGGTCATGGACGCCGGGCAGCACTCTGCAAGTGCAGGTGATCGCTCAGCAGTGGCGGTTCACCTACCGGTACCCGCAGTTCGGCGGATTCGAGACAACGCAGCTCATGCTGCCGCAGAACCAGTGGGTTCAGTTCAATGTCACCTCGATCGACGTGATCCACGGCTTCTGGGCCTATCAGCTCGGGGTGAAGGCCGACGCCAACCCCGGCGTGAACAACATCGCGTACACCAAACCCGAGCACGTCGGCTCGTTCACCGTGCGCTGTGCCGAGCTGTGCGGGCTCTGGCATGGCGCCATGTTCAACTACGGCAAGGTCGTGCAGGTCGCGCAGTTCGAGTCCTGGGCCGCCGGCACCAAGACGTCGCTGGCGAGCATCACCAAGCTGCTGCCGGCCTACGCGAGCACCTATGACCCGACGGTGATCCCGGCGTTCAGGAGCGGCCCGGTCATGAAGAAGCTCGGGCTGACCTCAGCCGGCGGCGGTTACTACCCGCCAGAGGACCCGGTCCAGCCATGAGCCACCCAGGCACAAGAACGCTCGCCCCAGCGTCGGCCGACATGAAGAGGTGACCGGATGGCCATCGAGACAGAACCGGGCACGAGCCAGGTTCCCGGCGGCGGGGAGCCAATCGCCGGGCGCGGTGAGCGCTCCTGGTGGCTGCGGCCCGGAGTCCACACCGCCGTGATCGGCGCGGTGGCCGGATACGCGTTCGGGCACTGGCTCGGTGACACGTTCTCATCGGGCTACCAGCAGCTCGCGGCGTCCGACACGAACGACGTCCCGATCGTGCTCGGCTACATCTTCATGGTCATCGGCTGGCTGGCCGGCCTCGGCGCCTTTAACGACCTGGGCAGGCAGATGGCCGGCCGGCCGCTGCCGGACTGGGAGCGCGCGCATCCTGGCATCGGCAGGTACTTCAGGTACACCCTTGACCACAAGGTGGTCGGGATCCAGTACCTGGTCGGCATGATCGTATACTTCTGCACGGCCGGGCTGTTCGCCATGGCGATCAGGACCGAGCTGCTGTCGCCGGTGCACCACGTGTTCAGCTCAAGCGCCTATGTCGAGATCGTCGGCGAGCACGGCACGATGATGATGATGCTGATGACCTCGGTCATCCTCGGCCCGTTCGGCAACTACCTGATCCCGCTGATGATCGGGTCCAAGCGGGTCGCCTACCCGCGGCTTGAGGCGCTGTCGTTCTGGCTGACCCCGCTCGCGTTCCTCGTGCTGCTCTCGGCGATCCTGCTCGGCGGCTTCCACATGGGCTGGACCGGGTACCCGGTGCTTTCTGTGCAGGACGGCCCGGGCGCCGACGCCTACGCGTTCGCGTTCGGGCTGATGGGCATCTCGATGATCCTGGCCGGGTTCAACATCCTGGTCACCGTCATCTGCTACCGGGCGCCCGGCATGCGCTGGAGCAGGCTGCCGATGTTCGTCTGGGGCATCCTCGGCACGTGCGTGCTGATGACGCTCGCCGCGCCGATCCTGATCGGCGGCATGTACATGCTGCTCACGGATCGCACCGTGCAGACCGCGTTCTTCGCGAGCAGGCTGGGCGGCAGCACCTACCTGTACCAGGACCTGTTCTGGTTCTTCGGGCATCCCGAGGTGTACATTCTGGCGCTGCCCGGCTTCGGCATCGTCTGCGATCTGCTCCCGGTATTCAGCCGCAAGCCGCTGTTCGGCTACCGGGTGACCGCGGCCGGAATGATCGGCGTCACGCTGCTGAGCTTCTTCGTCTGGCAGCACCACCTGTTCGACAGCGGGATCAACCCGGACATGCGTCCGCTGTTCATGCTGACCACGGAGCTGATCTCGATCCCGACCGGATTCATCTTCCTGATGGCGATGGGCACGCTGTGGAAGGCGAAGATCCGGTTCACCGTCCCGATGCTGTTCTGCCTGGCGTTTTTCTTCAACTTCCTGATCGGCGGCCTGTCCGGCGTCTTCGTCTCCGACATACCTGCCGATACCACCGAGCACGGCAGCTTCTTCGTGATGGCGCACTTCCACTACACGATCATGGGCGGGCTGATCTTCGCCTTCATGGCCGGCTGCTACTACTGGCTGCCCAAGATGCTGGGCATCACGCTGAACGAGCGGCTCGGCAAGATCCACTTCTGGCTGATGTTCCTCGGCTTCAACTCCACCTTCCTGCCACTGTTCGCCGTCGGCCTGGCCGGGCAGCCGCGCCGGGTCTTCGAGTACGCGCGCAACCTCCAGACGCTCAACGACTGGGTGTCCATTTCCTCGTTCTTCCTCGGCACCTCGATCCTGATCTTCGTGATCAACTTCGTCTGGTCGACGGTCATCGCCAGGCAACGAGCGGCGGCCAATCCGTGGGCTTCCCGCGGCCTGGAATGGCAGGTTGCCTCGCCGCCGCCGGCCTACAACTTCTCCCGGGTCCCGGTCGTGCTGTCCGGCCCTTATGAGTACGGCGTCACCGGCGCCCCGCCGGTCGCGGACCTGAACCCGCCGGTCGGAGTGCTCACCGAGGCATTCGCCGGCACAACGGCAACCGGAGCGGAAGGCTAGGCGATGGCTGAGATGGCGTCCGCCGGCCCGGTAGGCCTGCGCCCAGAGGACGAGGAACTGGCCTTTTACCACGAGGCGGCGCTGAACGCCGCGTGGACGGGCACCAGGCTGGCGATCGGCGTCGTCGCATCCGGCCTTGGCGCCTTCGTGTTCGCGTTCTTCTACCTGCGCTCGCTCAACTCCTATGACCTGTGGTATCCGGCGGGCTTCGCCGGGCCGAAAATGTGGCAGGGGACGCTGATCATGGCCCTGATCGTGGCCAGCGCGGCGATCTGCGCGGTCGGCCTGCGGCGGCTCAAGGCGGGCGCCAGGAACGCCTGGCGCGCAGCCGCCGTGGTTGCCCTGCTGCTCGGGGTGGCCGCCGCCGCGATCCAGATCTGGCAGCTGACCGCGCTGCCATTCCAGCCAGGCGCCAGCGGCTTCGCGAGCGTCTTCGTCGGGGCCTCGCCGGTGTTCGCCGTCCTGGTGCTCGCCACGATGGTCTGGCTGGAGATCCTGGTGATGCGGGTGGCAAGCATCCCGCAGATCTCGTTCGTGGAGCAGCCGCCCACCTTCACCGAGGCGGCGATCGTGCAGCGGCTGCAGTCCTCGCTGAGCGGCTTCACGCTGTTCTGGGGCTTCACAGCGGCGGCGGCCTTCGTCTTCTGGGTGCTGTTCTACCTCGTGCACTGACGGCCCGCGCAGGGGGCTGGCCCTACGATTGCGACAAGGAGGCGGCAGTGCTGGGAAGGGTTCTCGCGGTGATCAGCCCGGCCGACACACCGCACGGGTACAACCTGACGTTCGCGTTCCCCATGCTCCTGTTCATCGTCATTGCCGGTGCCCTGTACCTGCGCTTCCGCAGCCCGCACAAGGTGCCTGGACATCTGCCGATGGCCGTGGGCGGCGCACCGGCCGGATCAGCGGAGGCCGGCCAGGGCGGCGCAGGCCAGGACGGTAGAAATGGACAGGACGAAGCGGCGGACGGCGCGGAGACCAGCGAGTGACACGGCCTCAGCGCAGACAGGCTAAGGTCGGCTCGTGACCCAGACGGCTGAAGCCCTTGCAGGCACGGCGGCCATAGGCCGCCGGCCGGTGCGGCTGGTGGCCAGATCGCTGTTCCTGCTGACCAAGCCAAGGATCATTGAGCTGCTGCTGGTCACGACGCTGCCGGTGATGCTGCTCGCGCGGCACGGGCTGCCGCGGGCCGGGCTGATCGGGGTCACGCTGGTCGGCGGGGCGCTGGCCGCGGGAAGCGCCAACACGATCAACTGCTATCTGGACAGGGACATCGATGCCCTGATGCGGCGGACGTCCCGCAGGCCGCTGGTGGCGCGGATCGGTCCAGGCGGGCAGGCCGCGGTGCGGCCGGCCGAGGCGCTGGCATCGGGAGTGCTGCTCGGCGTCGCGGCGACCCTGCTGCTCGGGCTGGGAGCCAACTGGCTGGCCGCCGCGCTGGCGGACGGCGCGATCGGCTTCTACGTGTTCGTGTACACGCTCGGGCTCAAGCGCCGCAGCGCCTCCAACATCGTGATCGGCGGAGCCGCCGGCTGCTTTCCCGTGCTGGTCGGCTGGGCGGCGGTGACCGGGCGGGTCGGCTGGCCCGCGCTCGTGCTCTTCGGCGTGGTCTTCTTCTGGACTCCGCCGCATTTCTGGGCCCTGGCGATGAAGTTCCGCGAGGACTACGCCGCGGCCAAGGTCCCGATGCTCCCGGTTGTCGCCAGCGCGCGGGTCGTGGCACGCAAGATCGTCGTCTACAGCTGGCTGATGGTCGGCGTCACGCTGGCGCTTGTGCCGTGGGCTGGGTGGATCTACGGTGCGTGCGCCGTCGGGCTTGGCGCGTGGTTCCTGGCCGAGGCGCACCGGCTGCGCGGGCGGATCGCGGCGGATGTGGCGGCGGCGCCAATGCGGTTGTTTCACTTGTCGATCGGGTACTTGACGTTGTTGTTCACGGTGATAGCGGTGACGGCATTGTTGCCGGTCGGGCGGGTCTAGGTCCTGGCGGGCTAAGACCTATTGCCTCGGCGCGGCGGGCCTACGGATGGTCCCGGCCGCGGCTGAACGCGTCGGCCGGGACAACCGTTGGCCCACCGACGGGACGCTGCGCTGAGTGGGCCTGCGCCCCAAAAGAATGGGGAGCAGGGGTGGGCTCAGCGGGGTGTGGGCGCACGGTTGGCTGGGCTGGGCTGGTGGTTAGGGGTGCAGGGAGAGCAGGTGGCCTTGGTCGGTGAGGGCTAGCAGGGCTGTGCCGGTCCAGATGGGGGTAGTGGAGATGTCGGGGCGGGCGGGGATGGCTGGGAGCGTGTGCCAGCCGGAGGCTGCGTCCCAGGCGGCTAGGTCGCCGGGGCGGATGTGCAGGCCGTGCTTGCCTGGGCCGGTGATAGTGGCGTCCAGGTTGACCGCGATCACGGCACGGCCGGCCCAGACGAACGGCGGGTTCGCGTCGCCGAGCGGGCCGAGGGGGATCTCGGTGCGGTGCAGCGTGGCGGGGTCGGCGAGGTAGCCGGGGGTGTAGGCGAACGGCGGGCTGCATCCGCCGCACCATATCTCGGCGGGGGATACCAGGATCGCGCTGCCGGTGAACACCGGCGAGGTCACCAGATGATTCTGCGGCCAGCCGCCGGTGACGTTCGTCCACCTCCCGGTAGCATCCAGCGCCAGGACATCCACACCGGAGTAGATGCTGCCGCCATCCTTGGTCTTGGTCGCCCGGTCCCAGAGCGACCACAAGGTCAGCCGGCCGGGTGTGACGGTCATGGCGGCGAACCTGGGCGGATGCCCTGCTGGCAGGCGCGGTGTGATCATCCGCCAGTGATTGCTTGCCGGGTCGTATGCGGCTGCCGCAAGCCGCCCGCGGTTGGGGTCTGTGCCAGCCACGATGATGTCGCGCCCGGTCCATACCGCCGCCGCCAAGGTCATGTTCCTCAGCTGCGACGGCAGCTTCGTGGTCGACCAGGTATTCGTGGCCGGGTCGTAGAGCCCGGCAAACGGCAGGCAGAGGCTCAGAATCTTTGGGCCACGCCCTGGCACGCAGGGTCCGACCTGGCCGTTGGCGGTGAAGAGCTGGTGCCCGGTCCAGGCCGTGACCGCGTTGGCGACGCCGACGTTGCCGTTCGGCGAGGCAATCCGGTGCCAGCGCCCGGTGGCCGGGTCGTAGGCAGCGCCGACAAGGGAAGCGCTCTTGCTCGGGCCGGCGAGTTCGACCAGCTCCTTGCCGGTCCAGGCGAGCACGGGCTGCGAACGCGGGCCCAGGGGCGACGGCGGCAGCCCGGACCAGCGGAAGTGGGCCAGCTGCGCGGCGGACGGGCCGGCTCCGAAGAAGAGCGGACGACCGGTGACTATCGCAGGGCCGGTGATCGGCACGGAATGGCTTCCTATCTTGTCCGCGAGCACGGGCAGCCCCACCGCTCCGGCGATCACCGCGACCGATGTCGCCGCCGCGATCAGCACCCGGTTCCTGCGCCGCCGCCGCCGTCCTTGCGCGATCAGCCGCTCTGCCGGGCCGGGACCCAGGTCTGGCAGCTCAGCCGCCAGGTTCAGCAGCGTGCGCATCTGCTCGTCAGCGCTCATATCGCTCTCCTTCCACTGCGAGCAGCCCGGCGCGGCGTAGCTGACCGAGGCCGCGGGAGGCCCTGCTCTTGACCGTGCCGACGGAGATGCCGAGCAGCTCGGCGGTCTCCGATTCGCTCTGGTCGTCCAGGTAACGCAGGACCAGGACCGCGCGCTGTCCGGCGGGCAGTGCGGCGAGGGCACGCCGCACGTCGACCGCAACGCCGTCATCAGGCGCTGCCGCCGCGGGTGCGGCGATGTGCTCGGTCGGGATCTCCGCGTTCCACCGCCGCCGCCGCGACCGGGCGGCGAGCCTGGCCAGCGTCCGCCTCGCGTATGCGTCGGCGTTCTGTGGTGCGCGCAGCCTGCCCCAGGCGAGGTAGGTCCTGATCAGCGCGGACTGGGCCAGGTCCTCGGCGTGACCGCGGTCGCCTGTCAGCAAGAATGCGGTGCGCACCAGCGGGGCGTACCGTGCGGCCACGAAGGCCAGGAACTCATCATCACGCGCCAAGGTTGTCCCTCTCCGCATGATTAGAGGCATGGGACAGCGCCGCCGGTTCCCTCCCGTTCGATCACGACGGATGGGCGGCGGTTGCCCGCGGAGAACTCTTCGTGATCACGGTGCTGGCCGCGGTCAGCGGGCGGCGAGCTTGGCGAGCATGGACTGGCGCCATTCCTCGGTCTTGCTTACCTGGTTGAAGGTGAAGATGTGCAGGCCACGGACGGCCGATTCCGGCGCGGCGAGCACATCGCCGATCCGGCCTAGCAGCCGCTGCGGCTGATAGCCTCCGGGAGCGCCGAGCCTGGCGAACCACGATGCGTGCCCGGCCAGGAACCTCGCCGACTCGGCGGCGCCGATCTTGGTCGCCATCTGGATCAGCCTGGCCCGGTCGACCGGCCCGGCCAGCCCGACAAGCAGTGGCAGCGTCACGCCGCGCCGCCGGATCCTGGCGATCCACTGCCGCAGCGCGGCCGGGTCGAAGCAGAGGTTGCTCACGATGTAGGTGGCATGCCGCCGCTTGTCCCACATCGCCTGGATCGTGATGTCGTCATCGATCTTCGGATGCGTCTGCGGGTAGCCGGTGATTCCGACCTCGGCGAACGGCCTGCCCAGCTCGGTCAGCCGCTCGAGGACGGCGAGCGCGCTGGTGAAACCGCCGGCCGGCGGTACGGCGTCGCCGGCCGGAACGAACACATCGGTGACCCCTGCGGCGGTCAGCCGGGTGACGATCTCGGCCAGGTGCCCGCCATCGGAGATCAGCCTGGCCGACAGGTGCGGGACGACCTGGTAGCGCTGGGCGCTGAGCCGCTCGGTCAGGTCGAGCGTCGGGTCAAGCCCTCTGACCGGGGATGCGGTGATCGTGATGACTACATCGCGCGGCACCAAGGAGAGGACGGTCTCCTCGGTGTTCGCGGTGGGCAGCAGCTCGTACCTGGCGCAGGTGAGCAACGGCAGCGCCTGCCGCACACCTGCGCGGGTCACCGCCCGCCGCCAGGACCGGGCCGCGCGGCCCGGTCGTGCAGCAGGCGGTCAAGCTCGCGCTCCAGCCGGCTCGTGCCGGTCTCGATCACCGTCAGCGGCAGGCCGAAGAGCTCAGCCACCGCGTCCGCCTGCGCCGCCAGCGCGGGCTCGGGGTCCTGCGCCAGCCATACCAGCCGCCGGTAGTGGCCGAAGTAGTCCGGCCACAGCTCGGGATGCGCCTCAAGGCCGAGCGGGACAAGCACGCAGCGGCGGAAGCCGCGCACCAGGTAGTCGGTCAGCAGGTATGTTCCTGGCTCCTTGGCGAGCAGGCTGGCGATCCGGCCCGGCCCGCCGAGCACGTCATAGCAGTGCAGCCCGGGCAGGCGGCGGATGCCGAGCCGCTCGCAGAGCTTGTCGAGCTCGCCGTAGCTGCCGCAGTCCGCGTAGGCGAGCGCGACCAGGTATCCGTCCGCGAGCAGCCTGGTGGCCAGCTCAGCGGCAGCCGGGGCGATCCGGCGCGGAGCGTTGTGCAGCAGCGCGGGCAGGTTGTGCACGCTGACCGCCCAGCCCCGGCGGGCGGTGATCTCGCGGATCAGCCCGCCGAGCGCGCCGCACGCGATCACCGCCGTCCGGTCGGCCGTGCCATGACCGGGCGCATTTACCTGAGCTGGCGGTGCGGCCCTGTTACCAGGGAAATTGCAGATGTTCGATGAACCGGTCGTTGAAGTCGGCGCGGTCGGAGAGCTCGACATATCTCACCTCCTCAAGCAGCGCCAGCGCGCCCGCCCGTTCGCGCACAGAAAGCAGCACCATCTTGGCTCCCTCGCCGGCCACATTGCCCGCGCTGACCACCCGCAGCGCCGGCATGCTCGGCACCAGCCCGAGCCGGATCGCGTTCGCCGGGGACAGATAGCTGCCGAACGATCCGGCCAGCAGCACCTGCTGGATGTCGCCGGGCGCGAGCCTGGACTCTTCGAGCAGCACGCCCCACCCGGACGCGATCGCCGCCTTGGCAAACTGCAGCTCCCGCACGTCCCGCTGCGTCAGGCAGACCGAGTTCAGCACGTCGCCTGGCTCGCCGAGCCAGTGCAGCACGAATACCCGTTCATCGCCGAGCATGGTCAGCCGGCTTGCCAGGGCTGGCGCCGCGGCGGCGGCCTGCTCGGCCGGGACGAACCGGCCTGACCGGTCGAGCAGCCCGACATCGATCAGGCTCGCGACCGCGTCGACCAGGCCAGAGCCGCAGAGGCCGGCCGGCTCGGCATCGCCGATCACCTTCAGCGCGACCTTGTCAGCGGTCAGCGTCACCGATTCGATGGCGCCGGCGGCGGCGCGCATCCCGCACCTGATCGCCGCGCCCTCGAACGCCGGGCCGGCCGGAGCCGCGGTCGCCAGCAGCCAGTCCCGGCTGCCGAGGACGATCTCGCAGTTCGTCCCGATGTCGATGAACAGCCGCACCCTGGCATCGCGGTTCATTCCCGAGGCGAGCAATCCGGCCATGATGTCGCCGCCCACGTAGGCGCCGAAGGCGGGGAACACCACGGCCCGCGCCCTGGGGTGCACGGCCAGCCCGATGTCCGCCGCGAGCACCTCAGGCAGCAGCCGTGCGGACAGGATGAACGGCGCGACGCCGAGCGGCTCTGGATCGATTCCCAGCGCCAGGTGGATCATCGTGGCATTCCCGGCGAGCGCCACCTCGTAGACGTCGAGCGGGTCGACCCCGGCCTGGCCGCAGACCTCGGTGGCCAGCTCGCTGATCGACTCGTGCGCCAGCGTGGTCAGCCGGCCGAGGTTCTCCGGCTCCAGCATCACCGAGCTGATCCTGCTGATCACGTCGGCGCCGAACGGCTGCTGCTTGGACAGCATCGACTCCACCGCCATCGGCGTCCCGGTGGACAGGTCAAGCAGCGTCGCGACCACCGTCGTGGTGCCAAGGTCAAAGGCGATCCCGTAGCGGCGGCCGGTGGTGTCGCCCGGCTGGACGTCGATGAGCACGTCGTCGACGATCACCGCGGTTATCCGGTAGTCGGCCGCCCGCAGCACCCGCCCGGCCGACCTCAGCACCGCGAGGTCCACCTTCGGCTCAAGGTCATCGAGCCCGGCCAGGATCCGCTCGATGTCGCTGCGCTGATCGGACAGCGATGGCTCGGCCAGCTCCAGGTAGCGTTTCTGCACGGCTGGCCGCAGGATCACCCGCCGGCCGATGCCGACGGTGGCCGCCTTCGGCCTTGTGGTCAGCGGCGGCACCTCGATCCGCAGGTCCGCCGCGGCCACCGCGCGGCAGGCGAGCCGCCAGCCGTCCCTCAGCTCGTCCGGGGAGAAGGCGCGGGCGTCGACCTCCGATGGCGGCACGTCGCCGCCGGTGACCCGCACCTTGCATTTCTTGCAGGTACCGTGGCCGCCGCAGGTGGAGTCGATCGCGATGCCGTTCCAGCTGGCCGCGTCGAAGATGGTGACCCCTGACGGCGTCCTGACCCTGGTTTGCGCCGGAACGAACAGCACATCGACTCGCTGCGCCGTGCCGGGCCCGGCCTCGGCGGGCTCGGCAGCGTCCAGGCCTGACCCGGCCGCCCGCGGCGTGGTCATGTCCCTGCCTGGGCCTGCGCTGCCTGGGCCTGCGCTGCCTGGGCCTGCGCTGCCTGGGCCTGCGCTGCCTGGGCCTGCGCTGCCTGGGCCCGGTGCGCCGCGATCCAGCGGGCGCCCCACTCATCTCGGTCGAGCAGCAGGTCAGCGGCCCGCGCGGCGCGCACGAGCTCCGGCGTCCTGGCGTCCATGATGGCGCTGGTCAGCCCGGCGGCGCTGGCCATCGGCAGGAAGGCGGCGCCGATCGTCACCCGGTCGGGCATCCCGAAGGACACGTTGGATGCGCCGAGGGTGGTGTTCACGCCCAATTCCTCGCGCAGCAGTTGCAAGGTCTCCAGGGTGCGGGCGACCACCGAGGTGTCGGCGCCGATCGGCATCGCGAGCGGGTCAATCACGATGTCAGCGATCGGGATCTGGTACTTGCCTGTGGCCACGTCGATGATCTTCCGCGCCAGCTCAAGCCGCCGCCGCGGGTCCTCGGGGATCTCCTCCTCGTCGTTGGGCAGCCCGATCACGGCGGCGCCGTGCCGCGCGACCAGCGGCAGGATCGCCTCCAGCCGGTCGTCCTCGGCGGTGACCGAGTTGACAAGCGCCTTGCCCTGATAGGTACGCAGGGCCACCTCGAGCACCTCGATGATCGAGGAATCCAGGCAGAGCGGCAGGCCGGTCAGGGACTGGATCAGCCGTACCGCGGCCTCCATCAGCTCTGCCTCGTCGGCCAGCGGCGCGCCCATATTCACATCAAGCACCATGGCCCCGCCGGCCACCTGCTGCGCCACGTCGATCTCGACCCTGGACAGATCACCGCGCCGCAGTTGCTCCTGGAAGAGCTTGCGGCCCGTCGGGTTGATCCGCTCCCCGATGATGCAGAACGGCCGGCCGTGGCCGATGACGACCTCTGCGCTGGCCGAGCGCAGCACGGTGTCCATCGCGGCCGCCGATCAGGCTGGCTGCACGGCGGCGCGGCGGGCGGCGATCAGCTGCTTGGCCTTGACCACGGCCGCGCTGGCGTCGGCGGCGTACCCGTCGGCGCCGACCACGTCGGCGTATTCCTGGGTCACCGGCGCCCCGCCGACCATGACGAGCACCTTGTCCCGCAGCCCCGCCTTGTTCAGCGCGTTGATGTTCGCCTTGAACATCGGCATCGTCGTGGTCAGGAACGCGGAGAAGCCCAGGATGTCCGGCCGGTGCTCGACCACCGCCGCCACGAACTTCTCCGGCGCGACCTGCACGCCGAGGTCGATGACCTGGAAGCCGGCGCCCTCGAACATGATGTTCACCAGGTTCTTGCCGATGTCGTGCACATCGCCCTTGACGGTGCCCATGACCACCGTGCCGATCGGCTCGGCGCCAGTCTCGGCCAGCAGCGGCCTGAGTATCTCAAGCGCGCCCGCCATCGCCTTGCCGGCGATCAGCATCTCGGGAACGAAGAAATCGCCCCGCTCGAACCTGGCGCCGACCTCCTCAAGCGAAGGAATCAGGGCCTCGTACAGCAAGGCCTCAGGGCCAAGGCCGGCCCCAAGGCCGGTCCTGGTCAGCTCGAGCACGGCAGGGCCGTTGCCGACCAGGGTCTGGTCGTACAGCTGGCGGAGCAGCTCATCGTTGGTCATGCGGCACCTTCTGTCGGGGAACTGGCAACGGTCAGGGGCGCGCCGAGCGCGCCGGACAGCCCGCGGGCGGCCGTCACGCACGCGCTCGCTACGGCTGGGATCTGGCGCGCGGTGAGCCTGGCAGCCGGCCCGGAGACCGAGATCGCCGCCACCGCGACCTGGCGGCCGGCGAAGACCGGGGCGGCGACCGCGACCAGGCCAGGCTCAAGCTCGGCGTCGGTCACCGCGATGCCGCGCCGGCGGATGACTTCAAGCTCGGCGTTCAGGGCAGCGCGGGTGGTGATGGTTCTGGCGGTGCGCGGCCGCAGCCGACCCGGCGGCAGCTCGGCGGCGCCGAAGGCGAGCAGCACCTTCCCGAGCGCGGAGCAGTGCAGCGGCACCGTCAGGCCCACCCAGTTGGTGCCGCCGATCATGAAGCGGCTGTCCACCTGGGCTATCTGCTCGACCGCGGTACCGCCGCCGTTGGCGATCCCGAGGTTCACGGTCTCGCCGGTCTGCTCGCCAAGCCGGTCAAGGAACGGCTGCGCCATCGCGACCAGGTCGGTGCTTGAGCTGCCGCGCCAGGCGTACCTGATGAACAGCTCGCCAGGCCGGAACCGGCCGCTGCCGTCCCTGCGGACCAGCTGATGCCGCTCCAGAGCCGTCAGCAGCCGCGACGTCGTCGACTTGGCCAGCCCGCTCGCCGCCGTGAGTTCCGCGAAGGCCACCGGCTCAGGGCCGCGCACGACCTGGGTCAGCAGCCGAGCCGCCCGGTCGATCGCCTGTGTCCCGTTTGGCCTGGTCACGGCCGCCCTTCACGAGTTGGTTCCATATTACGGAACCAAGTTCTACTATGTGATCCTAGATTTCCGATGCTATAACGGTCAAGATGCTCGCCAGCCGGCGGGTGCCATCCGATAAGTCCCGAGGTGGCCATGTTCCGCAACCGGATGCCCCGCTATGAGATCCTCTCCGCCGATGCGGTAGCGGTACTTGACCGTGGCTGGCGCCGGATCGTCTCGGAGATCGGCGTGCAGTTCGCCACACCACAGGCGCGCGACCTGCTGCGCAAGGCAGGACAGCCGGTGCAGGACGAAGTCGTCAAGCTGGATCCTGACTTCGTCATGGAGCAGGTGGCCAAGGCACCGGCCGAGTTCGACGTGCAAGCCAGGAACCCGGCTCACAACCTGCATATCGGCGGCGACCAGATGGCGTTCGGCGCGGTCTACGGCTCGCCGTTCGTCCGGGATGGCAGCGTCCGCAGGGATGCCGCCATGGACGACTTCCGCAAGCTGGCCATGCTCGCCCAGTCCTTCAGCGAACTCGACTCGGCAGGCGGGGTGATCTGCGAGCCGAATGACACGCCGCTGGACTCCAGGCACCTGGACATGATCTACGCGCTGCAGACCCTGACCGACAAGGTCTACATGGGCAACGTGGTGTCCGGGCCGAACGCGGCCGACACCATCACGATGACCGAGATCCTGTTCGGCGGCCGGGCCGCCATCGAGGCGACGCCGGCCACGATCTCGCTGATCAACTGCAACTCGCCGCTGCGCTGGGACGACCGGATGCTGGAAGCTCAGTTCGAGTACTGCGCGGCGAACCAGCCCGTGGTGCTGACCCCGTTCCTGCTGATGGGCGCCATGTCGCCGGTGTCCATCCCGGCCGCCCTGGTGCAGCAGCTGGCCGAAGCGCTGTCCGGGATCGCGCTCGCTCAGCTGATCAGGCCTGGCTGTCCGGTGATCTTCGGCTCGTTCCTGTCCAACATCGACATGCAGTCAGGCTCGCCGAGCTTCGGCACGCCGGAGTCGGCGATCGGCCTGTTCTGCACCGGGCAGCTGGCCAGGCACTACGGGCTGCCGTTCCGCACCGGAGGCGGCCTGACCTCCAGCCAGACCTGCGACGCCCAGGCGGCGTACGAGTCGCTGATGACCATGCTCCCGACGTTCCTGGCCGGCGCCAACTGGGTGATGCACGCGGCCGGCTGGCTGGAGGGCGGGCTGGTCTCGTGCTACGAAAAGTTCATCGTGGACATCGAGATCCTGCGGATGATGCGGGTGGAATTCACGCCGCTGGAGATCGACGAGGCCTCGCTGGCGTTCGGCGCCCACGAGGAGGTCGGCCACGGCGGCCACTTCCTGGGCGCGCAGCACACGCTGGAACGGTTCAGGGAATGCTTCTACCGGCCGCTGCTGTCGTCCACCGCGAACTACGAGCGGTGGCTGAGGCTGGGCGGCAAGGACGCCACCGCCCGGGCCGGCGAGATCGTGGCCAAGAAGCTGGCGGAATACCAGCCGCCGCCGCTGGCCGACGCGATCCGCGCCGAACTCGAGGATTTCGTCACCCGCCGCCGCGCCGAACTAGGCGACTGACACCGCGCCGAACTAGGCGACTGACACCGCGCCGCCGTTCCGGTGCCAGCGCCGGGCAGGCAAAACGCGGGCGGCCGGCGGCGGGTGCGAGCGAACCGCCGCCGCGCCAACGTATGCAACGGGCCCCCGCCTCGCAACAACCGACACAGCAGGACAACGCCCTTGTTGCCCGCCGCCCGCTGCGCCGCCTCGTGCGCCAAGTTCGCCACGGGTGATCAGCGGCGGCCGCCACCTGGCCAGCCCGGCGGTGTCGCCGGTCCGGCCGCCCGCCTGACGGCGGGTCGCCCGCGCGGTGTCCGTTCCTGGCCCGCTGCTCGCGTCCCGCTGCTCGCGTCCCGCTGCTCGCGTCCCGGCCGCTGCGCCGGGGGCCCGGGCCGCACTTGGCACCGATTGGGTGCGGACGAAAGCCGCAAATCAGGGCACCGACTGACTGTAACCCGTGCAAAGTGCGGCTCGCCGATGCTGGCGGGGCCAGCGTGGCGGAAGTGATCGGATCGATGGTATCGCTGCGCCGGAGGCCGGCCCGGGGCCGGAGGGCCGGCCCGGGCGGCCGGGAATCGGGCCAGGGGTCGGGATCTACGGGACACGCCCCGGCCGCTAGACCCGCATGCCCGTCGGCCAGCACGCGCCGCGCCCGCACCCGCCGCCCCCAGCCCGCACCCGCCGCGCCAGCCCCCCG
>WNFX01002107.1_pt1 | contig 20183 bp, 23 predicted proteins | sample 5400111 | NCBI WGS metagenome assembly WNFX01 (sample SAMN13153363, study PRJNA577476) | soil metagenome | isolation source: 40 cm soil or saprolite under grassland replicate 1 | place: USA:California | collected 2016-06-15 | reverse complement strand
CGGCGCGGTCACGGAGCTGCCGCGCTCGACCCGGCTCGGCCTCGCCACCGGGATCTGGCACCAGATCCCGGCGGGCCAGGAGACGCTGCGGGTGCACCGCCGCTTCTTCAAGGACATCCAGACCGCCGACAGCGTGGCCGCAGCCGCCTGACGCACGCAGAACGGGGAGAGCGGATGAGCAAGGCACCATCCCGCCTCGGCCGGCTGCTGGCCGCGTGTCGGCGGGCACACTGGCCGCCGTGTCAGCGGACACGCTGGCCGGCGTGACCGCGCTGACGCCCGCGCTGGCCGCCACCGGCCCGTCCATGACGGCCAACCACAACGCGGTCAACATCGCCGTGCCGGGTCCCGGCAACAGCCGCTGGTTCTACTGGGCGGTCAACGGCTCGCCGGCCTGGCAGGGCGGGTGCGTTAGCCCTCTACCCACCCGTGCTGCCGCCCGAAACTGATCAGCTCGGCCCGCATGTCCAGGATCTGCCCGGCGGTTACGGTCGGCGCCGACTTGAGGAGCAGCTCGGTGATCTCCTGGCTGAAGGCCGACGCGGTGAGGACATCGCACAGTTCCTCTTCAGCTCTGTCCGGGGAAGCGGCCGGCGCCGCGTCAGCGTGCTCGGCCGCCGGAGTGGTGACCGGCGGCGCGGTGACGGGCGGCGCGGTGACGGGCGGCGCGGTGACGGGCGGCGCCGCGGGCGCTGGCGGCGCTGCCCGCACCAGGGCACCCGGCGGTATCACCGGCGATGTCACCGGAGCGGCAGCCGGGGCCGGACCGCGGTCAGGCAGCAGGTGCACCACGTAGGCCTTCGGGCCGCGATCGCTATCAGTGGCCTCGAATTCGACCCGCAGCCCGGGGCCGAACACGTATTTGTCGTCGCCGAGGACGTTGGCATGCACGAAGACGTCCTCACCGCCGCCATCGGGTGCTATGAAACCATATCCTCGTACCTCGTCGAACCGTACGACCTTTCCCGTCAGCATAATTCCCGCATCCTCCGCATAGTTCGCATAAGCCAGCAGATACAGCTAAGCCCGCAAGCCCCTCGCAGATAAGGAAACCTCGTGCCCCCTTTCAGGTCAAGCACGGACCGGGCCCGGGCGGCGTGCGGCCGCCGGTCGGCTTGCCTCACGATTGTCTCAGTCGGCGCCAGGAGCCTGGCCGACGCGCCACCTCTAGACCAGCACAGGCCTGGAGCTCCAGGTCCTGGGGCCGTGGAGGTCCTGCGCGGCGGAGTCCCCGTGGTGCTGCCCGGCCGGACCACGACGATCATCCTGGCCGGGCTGGCGCTGTCGCCGAACCGGATCGTGCCCAACGACACGCTCATCGACTGGACCTAGGGCGCCGGCTGCCGGCCCGCCCGCGTGGCGCGCTGCAGAGCGGCGTCTCCCGGCTGCGCCGCCTGATCGGCGAGGACCTGGTGGAGAACGCCGGGCTCGGGTATCGGCTGCGCGTCGGCGCAGAGCAGCTGGACCTGGCCAGGGCCAGCGTCGTGCGCAGCTCCTCGTGCAGGATCTGCACCGCCCGCCGGGCGCCGGCTTCCCCGGCCGCGCCCAGCCCGTAGCCGAGCGCGCGCCCGGCCAGGCAGGCCCGGGCTCCGAGCGCGAGCGCCTTGACGATGTCGGCCCCCCGCCAGACACCGCCGTCGAAATAGACCTCGGCCTGGCCGGCGACCGCGGCGGCGACCGCCGGAAGCGCCCGGATCGTGGCGGGAGCGCTATCGAGCTGACGCCCGCCGCGATTCGAGAAAACGATCCCCTGGGCCCCGAGCCGCACCGCGCGCCGCGCGTCATTGGGTGCAGGACGCCCTTGATCACCAGCGGGCCGCCCCACCGCTCGCGAAACCAGCGCAGGTCCTCCCAGCTCGCCGCCGGGTCGAACTGCCGGTTGGTCTGGGCGCTCGGCGCCGCCGGGGGCCAGCCCATGGCCACCAGGCAGGTTGCCCCAGCTCCGGGGGTCTCCGGACGAAGCGCCAGGACCAGCCGTGGTGAGTCAGGCCGCCGGCGATTCCGCGCCGGGTCAGCCAGGGCGGGACGCTGAAGCCATTGCGGCGGTCCCGGTCGCGATTACCCGAGCAGGGGACGTCGACGGTCAGCACGAGTACGGAGGCGCCGGCGGCGCGGGCGCGCTGCAGCATCTCCTGAACTAGGCCGCGGTCGCGCCAGGGATACATCTGGAACCACACCGGTCCGCTGACCGCGGCGGTCACCTCCTCAATCGAGCAGGAGGCCATGGCCGAGACCACGCAGATCGAGCCGGCGTGCGAGAGCGCGCGGGCCAGCGCGACCTCGGCGCCGGGGTGAAGCAGCCCGGCCCATGGGCGGCGGCCGGCGGCATGCAGCTCATCGATCGTGCCGGCCCGCGCGGCCCGGCTCTCATCGGTGAAGAATTCCCACGCTCGCCGCGGCAGCGTGCCGAAATCCGTGGCCGCCTGGCAGGCCGACAGTCCCGGGAAATCATTCATGCCGATCGGGCCGCCTGCGGATTTGCCAGTGTTAGGCACGTTTTCCAGGGTCCTCGATTGTCCAGCCGGGCGTCAATGCGCCTGCTGCAGGCAGATGGCGTCCGCGGCGGTTGACGGCCTTCGTCTGTCCGCAGCAACATATAACCGCGCGGTAAGAATCGGATATCACCAGAATTAAAGAGCACAATGGACATAAACTTTTCCCGACGGCGGGCGGGCCGTGACTCCAGCCATGGCCTGGCCGCCATGACCGCGGTGCGGTACGTGAAAAAAGGCCACGTCGCCTACGTCACCCTGAACCGGCCCGAAGTCCTGAACGCGATGGACGAGCGCATGCACGCGGACCTGGCGCTGGTGTGGGATGAGGTCGAGGCCGACGACGATGTCTGGGCGGCCGTTCTCTCCGGGGCCGGGCACCGGGCGTTCTCGGTCGGCCAGGATCTGACCGAGCTAGCCGAGCGCATCGGTCAGGGCACGGCTGGGACAGCGACGTTCGGGAGCCGGGGAGAGCCCGGCTGGCCGCGCCTGACCGAGCGATTCGACTTAGCCAAGCCGGTCGTGGCCAAGGTGCGTGGATATGCCCTGGGCGGCGGTTTCGAGCTCGCGCTGGCGTGCGACATCATCATCGCGGACGAAGACGCGACGTTCGCTCTGCCGCAGGCCAAACTCGGTCTCGTTGCCGGGGCGGGCGGTGTCTTCCGGCTGACGCGGCAGCTGCCGTGGAAGGTCGCGATGGGGCATCTGCTGACCGGCCGCTCGCTGAGCGCCCGCCGGGCCTACGAACTGGGCCTCGTCAACGAGATCGTGGCAGCAGACGACCTGGATGCCTGCGTCGAGGAATGGGTGGCTGACATCCTTCGCTGCGCTCCCCTCTCGGTCCGGGCGACCAAGGAGGCGGCGTCCCGGTCAGCGGCGATGTCGCTAGAGGCGGCGTTCGCCACCCGCTATCAGTGGGAAGAGCGCCGGATGCACAGCCGGGACGCCACGGAGGGCCCGATCGCGTTCGCACAGAAGCGCGAGCCGCGCTGGGAGGCACGCTGAGCCCGGCGGCGAAGATAACCCGCTGAGGGAATGAGCCGCTGGTCCTGCTCAGCGTGCTGCGGCCGACGGGTCGATGATCCGCGCTCGCGCGTTCAGCTCCTGGGCGAAGTCCTGCCACATCCGAGCGTACTGCCGGGCGAGCTGAACGACGGTGGTCACGCAGTGCGGGGGTACCACCGCGGCCAAGTCCGGTAGCTGCTCCGCGCTGACCGCATTGATGTGCAGCAGTCGCAGCATCTCCTTCCCCAGGTCGTTGTTGCGCAGCGACGGGTCGCGGAGCAGCTTCTCCACGGTGGCGGCCGGATCCGGGGCCGCCGTCGGCCGGGCACCAGACCGCGGATCGGGAACAGACGCGGGGACGGGACCGGCGGGCGGGGCGGATGCGCCTTCGTTACCAGCCGCCCCATTCGCGCGACCCCCGGAGGCCGCGTTGCTCCCGGCAGTGCCTGGCTTCTGGGGCGCGGGCGGTTCCCCGCGCGACAGCCGGTTGCGCACGTCGAGCACCGTGGCCGGGGATATGCCCGCGGCGCGGGCCACGTCCCGCAGTGACGCTTCCGGCTGGCTGGTCAGCAGTTCCGCAGCCCGCCGGCGGGCTTCGCTGCTATCTAACGGCCGGACTCTGCCGTCCATTCCGACCCGTGCGTTCGACTGCGGGACGTGATCGACTGAACGTTTTCTGATGGCCGCCACGGTCTTCGCCGCCAGGCCCGCGGCCTGTCCGATGGCACGGTCTGACATGTGCGGGTGCGAGGCGGTGATGCGTTCCGCGGCGGCGCGGCGATCGGCCTGCGATAGCGGAAGGCCATGCGTGACGTTCTCCTGGACGGCGCGCACGAAGACGTCCTCGGCGCTGCCGTCGAAGAACATGACCGCGATCGTCGCCCGGCCCTGCAAGGAAGCGGCCATCAGGCGGTGCATCCCGTCGATCACCCGCATGGTGCGCTTGTCCACCAGGATCGGAGGAAGCGGTGCCTCCATCTCAGCGAGCCGCGCGATGTGAGACCTGTCCTCACCGTTCAGCCTCGGCGAGTCCCCCGGGAGGACCGACAGGATGGGAACGGTCACCACCTCGTCTGCAGCTGCGGCCTGGCAGCGGGCACCCGGACTCGTAGCTGCTCCGTTGCCTGCCCGCTGGGACGAACCGTGACCTGGGTATTCCACGACAGCTCCCTTTCACCTGGCGCGCCTGTGAGTCGCTGCCCTCAGTCTTGATCGGTCAATGGGTGCCAGGCTGGCGATCGGCTGACAGGGAGTTGCCGTACCTGGTGACGGCCTCGCGACGTTTTCCCTTTTCAGGTGCGCGCCACGGCGGATGGCAGAGACAGCGGGCTGCCGTAGTACGATTTCGAGTCATTTCTGTGAAAGCCAGGAGAATCGTGCTTCGCGTGACAGGCAGCCGCCAATATTATTGATGTTTGGAGAGTGACTACCGTGGCGGGTGAGTACGCCGCATGCGCTGGCCCGCGCCAGTTCCGTCGCCGGTCGCTGCGCCGCTCGTGTCCGTCCGCCGCTCGGTTCGTGAGTCCGGTGTGCCGCCGTGGCGGCTGCAGTCACCGCGGGCTCAGCCTGCACGTCCCGTCACCCGCCCCGACGTATTCCGCAAGCGCAGGTCAGCCTGGAGACGCTATCGCCAGCCAGCCGCCGGCAAATCCCACAACGTCCGTCGGCTCAGAAATCACGAAACGCTCAGGTTGTTCAATCATGGAAATTGCGGCAGTTGAACGCAAGTTTCCGCTGCGATAGCGGCACGGACGGCCGCTACACTAGCATGTGCTGTCCATTCAGTTGACCCGTTGCCTGGGTTATTCGCGCATGGCTCCAAGTAAGGATGAAATCCCAGAATGAGAATAGCTCATGTCGTGGGTACTAGGACCCCGGCGAACATTCAGGAGACTGAGAGGCACGTAGTTTACCTGGCGGGAGCGCAGCGGGCGCGTGGCATGGATGCCGCCGTGGTAACCAGTAAGCATGGATTGCTTTTCAATTTGGGCGAGGAGGACGGAATACCGGCATTCGTGGTGGATGACTTGCTCCCGAACGGGGAGGCGGTCCCTGGATCGGGCATCTCCGCGCAAGGGATAGTCGCCATGCTCAAAGACCTCAGCCCCGAGATAATTCATTGCCATGATCTGTCCATGACCCAGGCGGTAGTGACGGCGGCCAGCATAATTGGGGTGCCCTGTGCGGTAACTTTGCAAGAGGGAGAAACTGGCAGATTAATTCACGAGATCATTGCGGCAAAGCGCGCGGGACGTAAGTTCACCATCACCATAATAACCGCCTCTAAAAGAGAATTCGAGGTCCTGCAAGAAGATGGCATGGCGGGCATTGACTTTCATTATGTGCCCTATGGGACCCGGACCCGGTGCGCCGCGCATCAGCAAGAACTGGGCACATCCTGCAGCCCGAACCTGGTGACGGCATCCAACCTAGAGTTCGTGAAAGGAATTGATCTCGCCATACTTGCGATGGTCGAATTGCGTCGGAGGCGCGGACCGGACTGTCCGGTCCTCAATATCTATGGCGCGGGGGACCCGGGTGAAAACTTGCTGGAGAAGGTATTCGGGGACCTGAGTGAATACTTGATTGAGATGGCCAAAGTACTTCGCCTTGACGATGTAGTGAAGTTCCACGGGATTCAAGCGGATATCCTAGATAAATGCCCTAGCTCGGATGTGCTCATTGTCCCGTCTCGGCTTGAGACGGGGCCCTTGGTCGTTCTTGAAGCAATGAGTCGCGGGATGCCAATAGTCGCCTGCAACGTGGGCCAAGTCGCCGAGATGCTTCCGGACCGGCGATACGGGCGAATCGTGCCGGTGAATTCGATTACAGCACTGGCCGATGCAGTGAATTCCATGCTCACGGACATCGCGTCGGGCCAGTTCGATCCCGATCTCCTCGTCGAGAGGCATCAGTCGCAATACTCAATCGAGAAGATGGCGGATCGCATCGCGACCGTGTACCAGTCTGCAATGGTCGCCGGGTGACTAAATGAGAATAGTCCATTTCGCGGAAACTGGGACGCCGACGAACATTCAGGGTAATCATAGGCACATACTTTACCTGGCGGGAACGCAGCGGGCACGTGGCATGAATGCCGCCGTGGTAACGAGTAAGCATGGATTGTTTTTCAATTTGTGCGACAAGGACGGAATACCGGTATTCGTGGTAGATGACTTGCTACCGAGCGGAGATGACTTGCTCCCGAGTGGGGAGTTCGCCCCTGGGTTCACGCAAGGTATAGTCGCCAGGCTCAAAGACCTCAGCCCCGAGATAATTCATTGCCATGATCTATCCATGGCCCAGGCGGTAGTGGCGGCGGCCAACATAATTAAGGTGCCCTGCGTGGTAACCTTGCACGAGGGAGGGGTTGGCCGGATAATTCCCGATATCATTGCGGCAAAGCGCGCGGGACGTAAATTCACGATAATAGCTGTCTCAAAAAAAGAATTCGAGGTCATGCAAGAAAATGGCATGGCGGGCATTGACTTCCATTATGTACCCAATGGGACCCGGACCCCGTCCGGTGCGCATCAGCAAGAACAGAGCACATCTTGCAGGCCGAACCTGATGACGGTGGCCAACCTGGGGTTCATCAAGGGAATTGATCTCGCCATACTAGCGATGGCCGAATTGCGTCGGAGGCGCGGATCGGACTGTCCCGTCCTCAGTATCTACGGCGCGGGAGAGCTGGGCGAATACTTGATTGAGATGGCCAAGGTACTTGGCCTGGACGATGTAGTGAAGTTCCACGGAATTCAGATGGATATCCTAGATAAATGCCCTAGCTCGGATGTGCTCATTGTCCCGTCTCGGTTCGAGACGGGACCATTGACCGTTCCTGAAGCAATGAGTCGCGGGATGCCGATAGTCGCCTGCGACGTCGGCCAAGTCGCCGAGATGCTTCCGGACTGGCGATACGGGCGAATCGTGCCTGTGAATTCGATTACAGTACTCGCCGATGCGATGGATTCCATGCTCACGGACATCGCGTCGGGCCAGTTCGATCCCGATCTCCTCGTCAAGAGGCATCAGTCGCAATACTCAATCGAGAAAGTGGCGGATCGCATCGCGACCGTATACCAGTCCGCAATTGCAAGGCTGGAACTGGCATGATTTCAGGCCCACCGGGTTGCCTGGCTCGGGGCAGCGGTCGGCCCGGAGAGTAGGCAGCGGATGCCGCTGGTCAGTGATACGCAGGTTGCGGCCTAGCCTCGACCTAGCCTATGAGCCGCTGCTTTCACCGGCAGCGTTGCTGGACGAGCTCCCGCTCGACGATGCATGGGCGGCGGCGGTGGAGCGGTCGCGAGCCGAAGTCCGGGCCGTGCTCGACGGAGCCGACGACCGGCTGCTCGTGGTGTCCGGGCAGCACGGGCTGGCCGGGGTCGTGCTGGAGAGCTTCTTACTTGAGGGGAGGCAGGAGCCAGGCGACCCGGCCCGGCTGGTGTACGGACGCAGCGTGACCGATGCCTGCATGGACATCGGCACGACGGCGAAGGCGCTCGCCGCGCTGTCGGACCCGGTACGGTGCCGTCGCGGCTGATCGAGGCGCGCCGACCGGCTTTTATGCCGTGGTGCGCACGGCATTGCCGTAGAACCGATGTGACAGTGCGGGATGCTCTGGGCGTGCGCTGGAACAAGCCCGAATGGAGGCCCCTTCCTGACCGAGCGCGTCCCCTTCCGCGCCGACAATGCCGCTCTCGCCCGCTCGGCCGAGGATTTCGGCGTCATCTGGACATCGATGGCGTACTTCTACCCGCACGGTGGAGGCGACCGCAGCATCAGGCTGTCCGTGAGCTACCTGACCCAGGCAGATATCACGGAGGGGCGTTACCCGGCTAGCCCGCTTCATTCGGAGCGAGGCCGGTGTTCCGGCTTTGCCGGATAGCCTGCTGGCCGGCTGAGATAGCCACGGCGAGAAGGCCGCTCTTATCCCGATCGGCCAGGTACTCAGTGCTCAGCCGGGGTTGCTAACGTCGGGAGAACACGACATGCCCTACGTATCCACCAACGGCATCCGACTGGCTTACGAGCGCACCGGCAGTGGCGAAACTGTGCTCATGATCATGGGCCAGGCAGCCGGCGGGAACGTGTGGACGATGTATCAGGTGCCCGCGCTGAACGAGGCGGGCTATAAGGTCATTACCTTCGATAACCGGGGCCTGCCGCCTTCAGACGTGCCGCCGGGGGATTACTCGCTCGGTGATCTGGTAGCGGATACGGCGGGACTGATCGAGGCGCTGGGTGCTGGGCCGTGCCGGCTGGTCGGGACCTCTATGGGAGCGTACGTCGCCACCGAACTGGCCATCCGCCGACCTGACCTGGTCACCTGCTGCGTACTCATGGCAGTGCGGGCTCGAACTGACGCGATGCGCCGGGCGCTGTCGGAAGGGGAGCGGAAGCTGAGGCAGAGCCGCGTTCAGCTACCGCCTGCCTACGACGCCTCAGAATCGGTGCTCCAGATGTTCTCTCCGGCCACCCTGAACAACGATGCAGCTGTCTCGACGTGGCTGGACATTTACGAGATGTCCGCCACCCGCAGGGCAGCGGCGACCGGGCAGGACGCGATCGACCTTACCTCCGACCGGCGTGGTGCGTTGCGGGCGGTCCAGGTGCCCTGCCGGGTCATCGCCTTTTCCGACGACCTGATGTGCCCACCGCATCTGTGTGCCGAAGTGGCGGAAGCGATACCTGACTGCGATTACATCGAGATAGGTTCCTGCGGGCATGTGGGCTACCTCGAGCGGCCCGAGGAAGTCAACGCAGCGGTCATCGAATTTCTTGACAAGAACTGAGGGTGTCGTCCCTCGGGCTGTTCAACTTGTGCTATGCGGCAATTGAACACGTGTTATACGAGACCGGTTAAACGCGATATGCTCGAATGCAGTCCATGGCTATGACCTGGTAGGTACCCAGAAAGGATGTGCCGTGAATCCCTTTGAAGATCCGGATGCGAGGTACCTTGTCCTCATCAATGATGAGGGCCAGCACTCGCTATGGCCTGTATTCGCCGACGTGCCCAAGGGCTGGGAGATTATCTTCGGCCAGGAAGGACGGCAGGAATGCCTTGACTTCATAGAGAAGAACTGGACCGACATGCGGCCCAACAGCCTCATCAGGCAGATGGAGGCGGAGGCCGCGGCGCGACAGAACGGGGCATCCGCGGACGGGACAACTGGCAACGGGGCGGGGTCGGCCATGAAGGACGCCTCGAAGAAAGAGGAAGTTGCCCCGGGCTAGCCCAGCCGCTGACGTGCATTAGTGGGACCTCCGATGACTACTCCAGACTTGGGAATCCGTACATGATGAAGATTCCCCACGGTATGCAAAGAGCCCATGGCAAGATCGACCGCCCTGGCGCCGCCAGTGGAACTCGAGCGGGTTTGCTTCAGGTATCCGGTCGCGGGCGAGGTGTCGCTAGCCTCACTGGAGTCGATCGCCCTGCCGATGTGCGACCCGGGATCGGGTACGGTGCCGATCGGCGGCCATAACGTGCGTGATGCCACGCTGGAGTCACTGCATGCGACAGTCGGCGTGGTTCCCAGGAGGCCCACCTGTTCCATGACACCATCCGGGCCAAGTTGCTGTACGCACGTCCTGACGCCACGGAAAAGGAGCTCAGAGAGCATGCGAGGCGGCCCGGACCTGGGATGTTCTCACCTCGCTTCCCAACGGGCTTGACGCCGTGGCCGGTTCCACTATCCGCGAGGCAGACCAGATTCTGGTCATTGAGGCGGGTCAGATCGGCGAGAGCGGTAGCCATGATCAGTTGCTAGCCCAGGCGAGTTCTACACCACCCAATTCGCCGGGCATCGGGCGGATAATGGAGCGGCGCAAGTGAAAGCACGGCCCAGGTGATGATATCTCGCCGCTATCCCTTAGGACCCGTGCGTTCGACTGCGCCACCTCTTCACTTGCACGCTGGCTGACCGCCGCCACGGCTCCGCCGCCAGCCCGCCGTCTGGCCAATAGCCTGGTCGGACACGTGCCAGTGCGACGTATGATCCGACCGGTGGTCGTCTGTCCTTTTCGGCCATTCGTCTCGTCGTGACCTGGCGCTCTGGGCTGCGTATCTAGGATCTTGTCTGCTCGTTGATGTTGTGAGCGCGGATGCCTCAGTAATCGCGTCCCGTCACGAACGACGACTGGAGGATCACCGGCGACGCAACGTGCACAGAGGAGCTTTTGCCCATGCAATACAGAGGGCTAAGGTCTCAAAGAGTACGCAAGGTGTGAGGCTCGACTCATGAGGCACGGGGCTGGACATATGCGGCATGGGGATAGCGAGCCTAGCTCGCGGTTCGGGGCGCTTGTACAGGCATACCGCCGCCAGGCGGGACTGACGCAGCATGAACTGGCCGCGAAGGCAGGGCTCAGCGTGGGCGCCCTGCGGGACTTCGAGCAATGCCGTCGGCGCCGGCCAAGATCTAGCTCGCTGGCCGCGCTGACTGATGCCCTGGGCCTGGACCCCGAACAGGGCGCCAGCCTGGTAGCCGTCGGCCGCGAGCTGCCGGCGTCACGCCATCCCGGGCCAGCCCGTGCCGCCCAGACCGCGGATCAGGCGCAGCCTGGCCAGGGATTGTGGCTGGCGGCACTTGGCCCGCTGGAGGCGTGGCGAGACGGGGCGCCGCTGTCACTTGGGCCTCCCGCACGGCGAGCGGTGCTCGGGATGCTCCTGCTAGCGCCGGACGTACTGGTGCGCCGGGACACGATCATCGACGTGTTGTGGGGCGAGGCGCCCCCGCGCACCGCCGTGGGCCTGGTCCAGGCGCACGTGAGCAGACTGCGCAGGGTCCTGGAGCCGCGGAAGCACAGCGCGGGCGACGACGGGATGATTAAGGCGGTCAGCAGCGTGTACAAACTGAGCCTCTCCGGCACCGAGCTGGATTTGCTGGTCTTCAGGGATCTGGCCGCGCGGGCAGCCGCCGCGCGGGCCGGCGGTGATGATGTGACCGCCTGTGAACTCTATGAGCAGGCGATCGCATTACGTCGGGGGGATCCGCTGGCCGATGTGGACGTGCTGTCCGGTCATCCTGGCGTCACCTTGCTGCGGCAGCAGCTAACCAGCGTGCTCCTGCGGTATGCCGAGGTAGCCTGCGCGCTGGCTCAGTACCGCCGGGTGCTGCCGCGGCTCCAGGCGCTGGCCGCGGCGGAGCCGCTGAACGAGCCGGCCCATGCCTGGCTCATGATCGCGTTAGCGGGTTCCGGGCAGCAGGCCGCAGCCATCCATGTCTACGAAGACCTGCGGTTGCGCCTGGATCGGGAGCTGGGGCTCTACCCTGGGGAGGAACTGACCGAAGCCCATCTGCGAGTGCTGCGTCAGGACATTCACGCGGGAAGCACGCGGCGGGCCCACCCGCACCGCACGGCGCAGGCGGGCATGCACGTGGTGCCGAGGCAGCTACCCGCGGCCTCGCCGCACTTCACTGGCCGGGAGAGTGAGCTTAACGCGCTGTCCGGCCTGCTGGAGCCAGAGCCAGACAAGACCAGAGGCGTGGTGATCGCCGCGCTGACCGGAATGGCCGGGATCGGCAAGACCGCGCTGGCCGTGCACTGGGCGCATCAGGTCGCCGACCAGTTCCCCGATGGACAGTTGTTTGTGAACCTGCGCGGGTTCGGCCCTTCCGGAGTGGCGGTAGCGCCCAGTGCGGCAATATCCGGCCTGCTGAGCGCGCTCGGCGTGCCGGCCCCGCTCATTCCCGCGGACATGGCGGCGCGGGCCGCCCTCTTACGCAGCCGGCTGGCCGGCCGCCGCATGCTCATCGTGCTCGACAACGCGCAGGACGCGGAGCAGGTCCGGTCGCTGCTGCCGGGCGCACCCGGATGCCTGGTGCTGGTCACCAGCAGGAACCGGCTAACCGGCCTGGCCGCAGCCGAGGGCGCGCGGCTGATTCCGCTGGATGTCCTGACCGACTGGGAAGCACGCGATCTGCTCATCAGGAGGCTGGGCGCCGGACGTGTCATGGCCGAGCTGACGGCGGTGCGCGAGTTAGCCGAGCTGTGCGCTCGGCTGCCGCTGGCGCTATCCGACGTGGCCGCCCGCGCCGCCTCGCGCCCGAGGCTGCCGCTGAGCGGGCTGGCCGCCGCGATGAGGGACGAGCGGGGGCGGCTGGACGCGCTGGAGACGGGCGAGTCGGCCACCAGCGTCCGGATGGTGTTCTCCTGGTCACGCGACAGGCTAAGCCAGCTTGCGAGGCGGATGTTCGGCTTGCTGGGGACACACCCGGGGCCGGATATCACGGTCCCGGCCGCGGCCAGCCTGGCCGGGCTGCCGCGCAGCCTGGCGCACGTGGCGCTGGCCGAGCTGTGCGATCAGCACCTCATTACCGAGCACGTCACCGGCCGCTACATGTGCCATGCCTTACTGCGCATCTACGCGGCCGAGGCGGCGCCTGTCCGCGACAGTGTCGCCGACCGCCGCGCCGCCATGCACCGCGTGCTCGACCATTACCTGCACACCGCTAACAAGGCATCGGCGGCGCTTTACCCCCAGTCCGTCCAGCTGACGTGCGGCCAGCCCATGCCAGGCGTCCGGCCCGAAGAGATCGTCGGCCCGGCCCAGGCGGCCCAGTGGTTCGAGAACGAGCGGCATGTGCTGCTCGCCGCGATCGATCAGGCGGCCAGCGAGGACTATGCTCCGCACGCCTGGGCGCTGCCTCACGCCGTCGGGCCGTTCTTCCAGGGCGAGGAGTACTGGCGAAAGCTGACGGCGGCCCAGCGGTCCGCCCTCGCAGTCGCCGGCGAGCTAGGTGATCTGGGCGGGCAAGGTCCTGGCTCATTACCACCTTTGGCGTGCTGAGGTTCCGGCTCGGCGATGACGACAGCCGTGCCATCACTTGGGCGAGGCCATCGAACTGGCCGGGAATGCTGGCAACAGGGAGGTTCAAGCACAGGCCGTCTTTGCTCGCGCCTACGTTCTGCGATCGCATTATTGCGATCCGGCGCCCGGCAGCCAAGGCAGCGCCACGGGGCCCGGGCGCCGGACCCGGGGCCGCGGCCGGTCGCCTCAGCAGGATGAGTTATGGCGGCCGGGCGTGAGAGGAGCGCAATGAGCGGCGGGGTGGGACAGCTGGTCATCAGCGGCCCGCTGACCCTGGCGGTGGCCGCCGCAGTGGGCGCGATCACCTTCATCTCGCCGTGCTGCCTGCCGCTGATCCCGGCTACCTGTCCTAGGTGACCGGTATGTCCGGTGCCGATGCCGTTCTGCTCGCTGTTTTGGCACCTGACGCCGTCCACGTCCTGCGGGATCCCGGCGCCCGGGCCCAGAACAGCGCCCAGGGCCCGTTCATCTCCAGCGGCACCTGCTTCTATTAGCGCGGATTTCCGCACCGGTATCTCGGCCCTTGGGGTCAGGCGAATTCGAAGTGGAGCGCGAGCAGGTTGGTCAGGTTGGAGCCCGGCAGCAGCAGCGACGCGGAGTTCGCCAGGTGGGTGCAAGCGTACACGTGCGGCCTGGGCCGGGCACCTAGCGGTACCTTCCCCCTTAGTTTGATCTTGATCGGTGTTGTGCCTGTTCAGCGGGGGTCTCGCGTGCCGCGGGATGTATTACCTAAGCTGCTCATCGGAGTGGTGCGTAGCGGTCGAGGCCGAACAGCTCGTATAGGTGCTGCTGGGTCAGGCTCATGTCGGTGAGCATGCGGCGGGCGCGGGGCCGGCCTCCGGCGGAGGGGTAAAGCAGCACGGTTTCCTGGATGCCGGCGAGTTCGCCGAGTAGTTCGCGGACGGACAGGTCGAGCCCGTCGTTCCGGGCCTGACGGCGCATGAGGTGGGCGACCGCGAGCGCGGTGACGCAGTAGGAGACGTGGACGCGGATCTTGGAGTCGGTCCAGTGCCACATCGGGGAGAACGAGACGACCTTGGGGTCCTTGAGCTGGCGGAACCCGCCCTCGGCGTCGGACTGGGACCGGTAGCCGGCGACCACCTCGGCCGCTGGCCAGTCGTCGCGGCTGGTGACCAGGATCCGCTTGCCGAACAACTCGGCCTCCAGTTCACGGCGAGCGGTGTCGTCCACGGTCCAGGAGACCCGCATCTGGCTGGGCTTGTCACCAGTGAGGGAGACCCGGAGCACCCGGCCGAGCCAGCGAGGCCGGGTGATCCGTGCGATGTGGGCCTCGACGCCGGCGCGGTCGCGGCGTGCCCGGCCGCCCTCCAGGACGGTGGCCAGCTCGGCGAGCTTGCGGGCGGCCTTGGCGATGGTCTGGTCGAAGCCGCGGGACTGCCTGGCGTGCAGGGTCGCCGAGTGGGTGAGGATCACCCGCCGCTCGGCGCCGAGCGCCGTCACCCGGGTCTCGTACCCGGTCAGGCCGGGGAACCTGCCGGCGTCGATGACGGCGAGCCGCCGTGCCGGGATCGCCAGCAGATCGGGGTAGTCCGACGGCGGCAGGGAGCCGGCGAACTGCAGCCTGGCGTCGGCGAGGTGGGTGAAGTTGTCCGCGGAGTTCTGGCCGGCGTCGAAGACCACGGTCAGCTCCTGGTCTTCGGCGGCGATCGCCCGGTAGCGGGCTACCAGCTCGTCGATGACGCTGGGGAACACCTTCACGTCGTTGTGATTGCCCGGGTAGGCGTGGCCGACCAGCGGGATCCCGCCGTCACGGGTCACCACCAGGCCCAGCCCGACCAGCCGCAGATCGGCCCGCTTCTGCTTGGCGTGACCGCGCTGGGCGATCGGCGCCCTCTCATTGCCGGTGTCGATGTAGGTGGCGAAGTTGGTCATGTCCAGCGCCATCCCGGAAAGCCCGAGGCCGAACTCGGCCGCCATCACCGCCGCCAGCCGCCGCTCGACCTCGGTCAGCGCCGCCTGGTCCAGCAGATCCATCGCGTCCCAGAACCGCCGGTGGTCCAGCGCCGCCCACGGCACCCGCGCCAGGCGGTCCCCGGCGGTGGTGACCCACCAATCCGCGAACGCGCGCTTGGACCGCGGCGCGACCACCCGGTTCGCGCACGCCAGCGCAAGGTAGGTGCCCGCAGACGCGGCCGCGTCCGCGCGCCGCTCCCCGGCCACGTCATCGACGATCGCGGCATAGCCCAGCCGCTGCAGTATCCCCCAGACCGCGGCCAGGTCCCCGAACGCCAGGTGCCGGGTCCGCTCCGGCTCGCCCGGCCCGGCCTCGCTGAGCCGGGCCGCAACCTCCTCCGCCGACCCCAGGTAGCGCTGCGACACGATCCGCGGCTTGCCGCCAACCCGCGCGGACTCCACCAGGTAGTAGTAGGTCCGCTGGCCCTGCTTCTTCGCAACCAAGCTCGCCATACTTCTAGGTAATACACCATACGGCACCAGATGTCGATCACCGACACGCCAGATTCAGCAGCTCAGGGCATCAATCCCAGATTGTCCAGCTGCCCCGGCTGTCACCAAGATCACGCTAAGGGGGAAGGTACCGCTAGCCGCGCCGCCGTGGCGAACACCACCGGAGTGAACAGCACGACGGTGGCGTCCAGGCTAAGCACCGCCGTGATCACCGACGCGGCCACGAAAATATGCGCCAGCAATCGCCGAGGCCGCCCGGCCGAGGTCCGCGCCAGCCACGCCCCGCAGGCACGGAACAGCCCCTCATCATCGCATACCTGGGCCAGCACCAGCACAGCCGCGAGGAACCCGATCACAGGCCCCAGCCGCTGCACCTCAGCCAGCGCAGCATGCGGGGAGATCGCCCCGGCACCGACGACCATGATCACGGCCGGAACCGCCGCGACCGCCTCGGGCCAGCCCCGGGGCCGGGCCACCGCCCACGCCAGCACGACCAGCAGAGTGGCGGCAGACACGGCCTCGGCAGCAGCAGCGTTCAGAGCCGGGCCTCCCTGGCGGATGGCAACAGGTGTCCAGACGCATCCAACCAGATCCGGCAGGCCCGGCGGTGACCCAGCCGGTCAGTGGGCGGTCCGGGGAACAGCGGGCGATGCGGTGCTACCTCCGCGGATAGATGAGCCGATCACGGTGGCAGCGTCCTGCTCTCGTCCCGGGGGCGTCGCTGGCGGCCGTGACCATTCAGTGGCAGGCCGCGGCGGCGTTCGGCGCTAGCGTTCCGGCTGCCGAACGACGACCGCGCCGGTGCGGGGCCGGGCCTGCCTGGCCCGGCCGGCGTCCTCTTCGGAGACCTGCAAAACCCTTACCTGGCGGTCGACGAGTTCTTCATCGAGGTTGAGCCGCACGCCGACGAAGCGCGCAACGCGCTCGACGCACTGCTTCGCCAGTTGAGAAGTTCCCCATATGACATGGCACTCGAGCCCGGCGACCTGCTAATCATCGACAACTATCGGGCAGTGAATGGCAGGAAGCCGTTTCAGGCCCGCTATGACGGACGCGACCGCTGGTTGAAGCGCACCGGTGTCACTCGTGACCTTCGGAAGTCCCGTGCCGCCCGTTCGTCAGCGAACTCACCTATAGTCATCACGGGCATGGCTTCGCTTGCGTAGCCAGCAGCCTGAGACGGGTGACGCGCACGCGGCTGCGTCAGGAGTCGGAGGAGTGAGGGACCATGTATCATGGCGCAAACCTTCCCATCGTCGGAGAGTTCGCCAACCCGACATTGCTGGCCGAGCTCGCTGTGGAGGCGGAGCACGCAGGCTGGGATGGGGTATTCGTGTGGGACACGTTGCTGTTCAACGTCGAAGCCATGCCGCCAGTCCTCGACCCCTGGGCCATTCTCGCCGTGATAGCGACATCAACGACCCGGGTGAAGATCGGGCCCATGATCGCACAACTGGCGCGTCGCCGGCCGTGGGAAGTCGCTCGTCAAGTCGTCACTCTCGACCACCTGTCGCATGGCCGCTTCATCCTCGGGGCCGGCCTGGGCTATGCGAGCGAGGCGGACTTCGGGCATTTCGGCCTGCCATCGGACGCGCGAGCCCGAGCGGACCTGCTGGACGAGAGTTTGGATGTAATTGCCGGGCTGTGCTCCGGCGAGCCGTTTGAATACCAGGGGCGCCACTACACGATCAAAGAGACGCTGTTCCGGCCCCCTCCGGTCCAGAACCACATTCCGGTCTGGATCGGTGGTTACTGGCCCCACAAGAGGCCGATGCGCCGTGCCGCCCGGTGGCATGGAGCGTTCCCAGCACCGCAGGTCGTCCCGACGGCCGACGGCTTCGCTGCGATGCCGTTCCCGCCCGAGGAAGTTTCTCGCGTCCGCGGTTACATCGAACAACACCGCTCCAGCCAGGAGCCGTTCGATCTGGTGATCAGCCACGCGCTGCCACCCAATGACCCTGCGGCGGCCGCCGAGGAGGCACGACGGTACGAGCAGGTCGGAGTGACGTGGATCGTCCGCGACTGGCTGCCCTGGGAGACGGAGCCCGACGAGCTGCGGGCTCAGCTCCGACGTGGACCGCTAGGGTCTGCGTGAGACATTGTGGACATGCCCACGGTCATCGCCGGCCCAGTGCGGCTTCCACCGGAAATCAAGATCCACATGCCGCCTGATCAGCCTCCGGCATTCAGCATGATCCGGCGATTAGGGCACTGGCGGCTTCTGTACCGCTGTGAGCTGGGGTTTCGTGCCAGGGTTCCTGGTGATGATGTGTCCGGGCGCGCACCCGCTGGGTGCGGTGGTTCCCGTATCGGGCTTCCGGCTGCGTCGGCGCGCCCGGCCCTGTGTACGAGAGCTGGGGCACTCGGTGGCGCGGGTGGTCCGAGCATCTTGCCACGCAGCATGACCTGGCCCCGCCGGAATGGGCCGAAGCCAGGGTCCTGGCCCGGCCGTCGTTCCCCGCCGAACTCCGGGTCCAGCGGGCCGACGCGCTGATCTGGGCACCGGCGGCGTTCCGCAAGCATAGCGTCTACCTGTCGGCGCGGGACCTGGAGGCCGCGTGAGCGGGGCGGACGATGTCCTCCTTGGCCGTGTGCACAGCCGTCACAACGGCGGTCACAGCAGAGCGTTGTCGACGGGCCGCTGGCGGCCCGCGCGCGGAGCCGCCTCGGCTCGGCAGGGGCTGCTCAATGCTGGGTCACCGGAGGCACGTAGATCTGGCTGTTGCGCCGAAAGTCATGCAGGTCGAGCTACGCAGGTGCGCAGCTAGGCACGAGCTGGCCGCCGCAGCTCGTCGGCGATCGGAGGAACTTGTTTCCCGGAATCGTCAAGATCAACAGAATGATTTTCTGGAAATTGTTGACACGCGGCCGCCGGCGGCGCATCGTAGGGACGCAACGGCGCCGGTTCGAGAGGAACAAGATCCCTCAACGCCAGCGGCCTCAGGTCAGTCCCCGAGCTCTGGAGTACAACGTTGCCTTCTGACATTCGTCCCTCCGCACCCGCGCTGGCGGACACCCGGCCGGGAGGCAGCGCCCTAGGGTCGCCGGACCCAGCGGACTCCGAAGGGGTGACGGAGCTCGACGATCTGTACGAGGCGTTCAGCAAGGAACAGCTAGCCCCGTTGTGGACCCAGGCCGGAGAGTTGATGCCCGGGCAGCCGACGCCCAGCGCGCGCCCGCATGTCTGGCGGTGGCGCACGATCCTCGACCTGGCCGAGCAGGCCGGACAGCTGGTCCCTGTCGACCGGGGCGGCGAGCGCCGGGCGATCGCGCTGGCCAACCCCGGGCTCGGCGGGCTTCCCTACGCCACCCCGACTCTGTGGGCGGCGATTCAGTACCTGGCCCCCGGCGAGACCGCGCCCGAGCATCGGCACACCCAGAACGCGTTCCGCTTCGTGGTGGAAGGCCAGGGGGTGTGGACCGTCGTCGACGGCGACCCGGTGTCGATGCAACGTGGCGACCTTCTGCTCACGCCGGGCTGGCATTTCCACGGCCATCAGAACGTCGCTGACTCGCCCATGGCGTGGCTGGACGGCCTTGACATCCCCTTCGTCCAGCAGACCGACAGTGGGTTCTTCGCCTACGGCTCCGACACGCTGACCGATACCAGCACGCCCGGCCGATCCCGCGCAGAGCGGCTGTGGGCTCATCCTGGCTTGCAGCCCGTCGCACTGCTGGGTGAACGGCAGAGCTCGCCGATCGCGGCGTACCGCTGGCAGCACACCGATCGGGCTCTTGCCGAGCAGTTGGAGATCGAAGGTGAGGGGCACCCGGCGACGATCGGCGCCGGTCACGCGGCGGTGCGGTTCAGCAATCCCACCACGGGCGGCGATGTCATGCCGACGATCCGGGCCGAGTTCCACCGGTTGCGGGCCGGCGCGGTCAGCGAGCCCCGGCGCGAGGTCGGCTCCAGCGTGTGGCAGGTCTTTGCCGGGAGCGGATCGGTGTTGGTGAGCGGTACCGAGCACTGCCTCGAGCGCGGCGACCTGTTCGTCGTCCCGTCCTGGGACGAGCACGAACTGACCGCCGGAGACGGCATGGATCTGTTCCGTTTCAGCGATGCCCCGATCTTCGAGGCGCTGGGTCAGTACCGCACGCAGGTCGGCCGCCGATGAGGCTGGGGACGATCAGGACGGCATCCGGGACCAGCGCCGTCCGGATCGACGGTGACCTGGCGATCGAAATCGGCGCGAGCGACGTCGGAGCACTGCTCGCGGCCGGGGACTGGCGGGCGCTGGCCGGTTCGGCCGACGGACCGCGACATCGGATCGCGGATCTGTCGTACGCGCCGGTCGTGCTACGGCCGGGCAAGATCATCTGCGTCGGTCTCAACTATCGCAGTCACATCATCGAGATGGGACGGGACCTGCCTGAGTACCCGACGCTGTTCGCCAAGTACCCGGAGGCGCTCATCGGAGCGTTCGACCCGCTGACCCTGC
>WNFX01002252.1_pt1 | contig 20201 bp, 15 predicted proteins | sample 5400111 | NCBI WGS metagenome assembly WNFX01 (sample SAMN13153363, study PRJNA577476) | soil metagenome | isolation source: 40 cm soil or saprolite under grassland replicate 1 | place: USA:California | collected 2016-06-15 | reverse complement strand
AGCCAGGCGGTCCGGAGCACGTAGCCGTCCGCGGGAAGCTCCCGGAGCACGGCCTGCTCCCCGGCCAGCTTGGTGCGCCCGTAGGCGGTCCGCGGGCCGGTGGCGTCGCGCTCCGCGTAGGGCCGCGCGGCGTCCCCGGCGAACACGTAGTCGGTGGAGACGTGCACCAGGCGGGCGCCGGTTTCCGCGCAGGCGCCGGCGAGGTTCGCCGCGCCGTGCCCGTTCACGGCCAGCGCCTCGCTCTCGTGGGTCTCCGCGTCGTCCACCCTGGTCCAGGCCGCGCAGTTCACCACGATGTCCGGCCGGTGCTGGCTCAGCGCCGCGCGGACCGCGGCTCCGTCGGTGATGTCGAGCTCCCGGCGGCCCAGGCCGGCCGCCTGCTCACCGGTCTGCTCCAGGGCGGTGAGCAGGTCCCGGCCGAGCATCCCGCCCGCGCCGGTGATGACCCACCGGGTCACGGGCCGGCCGCTGGGGTGAGCGGGGCCGGCTGGCCCTTCAGCGGCTGCCACCACCAGCGGTTGTCCCGGTACCAGTCCACGGTCGCCCGCAGGCCCTCGGTGAACGGGATCTGGGGGGCGTAGCCCATCCCCCGCAGCAGCGAGTCGTCCAGCGAGTACCGGCGGTCATGGCCCTTGCGGTCGGTCACGTTGACGACCATGTCCCACTCGGCCCCGCAGCAGTCGAGCAGGGCCTGGGTCAGCTCCACGTTGGTCAGCTCGGTGTCGCCGTTGATGTGGTAGGCGCGCCCCGGCTCGCCGCGTTCCAGCACCAGCTGGATGCCCCGGCAGTGGTCGTCGACGTGGATCCAGCCCCGGACGTTGCCGCCGTCGCCGTACAGGGGGACCTTGAGCCCGTCGAGAAGGTTGGTGACGAAGAGCGGGATCACCTTCTCCGGGAACTGGTAGGGGCCGTAGTTGTTGCAGCACCGGGTGATGCTGACAGGCAGCCCGTGGGTGCGGGCGTAGGCCCGGGCCATGAGGTCGCCGCCGGCCTTGGCGGCGGCATACGGCGAGTTCGGCTCCAGCATCGCGTCTTCCCGCCACGACCCGGTGGCCAGGCTCCCGTAGACCTCGTCGGTGGAGACCTGGACCACGCGGCGGACCCCGGCCTCCAGGCAGGCGTCGAGCAGCACCTGGACCCCGGCGACGTTGGCGGTGACGAAGCCGGAGGCACCCGCGATCGACCGGTCCACGTGAGTCTCGGCGGCGAAGTTGATCACCGCGTCGTGGCCCGGGACCACCGATGCGAGCAGCGCGGCGTCGCAGATGTCGCCGCGGGTGAAGGTGAACCGCTCCTGGTCCGCGACCGGGTCCAGATTGGCGAGGTTGCCGGCGTAGGTCAGCTTGTCCAGGACGGTGACCCGCGCGTCCTCGTGGCCGGGGTAGCCGCCGGACAGGAGCGTGCGGACGTAATGGGAGCCTATGAACCCGGCGCCGCCGGTGACCAGAATCTTCATGAGCAGATCTGCACCTTGCTGTGGTCTCCGAGAATCAGCCGGTGGGCGCGGGGGACGTTCGGCGACGGGGTGACTTCCACATCGTGGCCGATCAGCGACGCCTCGATCCGCCGGACCCCCTGGATGAGCGCGCCGCGCAGCACGATGGAGTACTCGATCTCGCTGTCGGTGATGGTGCAGTCCTGCGCCACGGAGGTGAACGGGCCGACGTAGGAGCCGGACACCCGGGTCCCGGTCCCGATGATGACCGGGCCGACGATCCGCGACCCGCTCACCTGGGCGCCGGCCTCGACGACCACCCGGCCGATGAGCTCGCTCGCCTCGACCGCCCCCCGCACCTGCGGGTCGATGGTCTCCAGCACCATCCGGTTCACCTCGAGCATGTCCGCCACGTTGCCGGTGTCCTTCCAGTACCCGGTGATCGTGGTGGACCGCACCTTGCGGCCCTGGTCGATGAGCCACTGGATGGCCTCGGTGATCTCGAGCTCGCCCCGCCACGACGGTGCGAGCCGCGACACCGCCTCATGGACGGCCGGGGTGAAGATGTAGACGCCGACCAGCGCCAGGTCGCTCTTGGGGTGTTGCGGCTTCTCCTCCAGGCCCACCACCTCGCCGGCGGTGTCCAGCTCGGCCACCCCGAACTGCCGCGGGTCCGGCACGCTGGTCAGCATGATCTGGGCGTCCGGACGGCTGGACCGGAACTCCTCCACCAGCGGGGTGATCCCGCCCACGATGAAGTTGTCCCCCAGGTACATGACGAAGTCGTCGTCGGCGAGGAAGTCGCGGGCGACGATGACCGCGTGCGCCAGCCCGCGAGGCGCGTCCTGCCGCAGGTAGGTGGCGGTGAGCCCGAAGGCGCTCCCGTCACCCACCGCGTCCTCGATCGCGGGCGCGGTGTCCCCCACCACGATCCCCACGTCGGTGATGCCGGCGTCCCGGATGGCCTCAAGCCCGTAGAACAGGACAGCCTTGTTGGCGACCGGAAGCAGTTGCTTGGCGTAGGTGTGGGTGATCGGCCGCAGCCGGCTGCCTGACCCCCCGCCAGAACCAGGGCTTTCATCTGCCCGAACCTAGCCTGCCCGGGACGGTCCGGGTAGGGGGGATGGCCCAACCGGGCGCCATCTCGTGCCGGGGCCCGCGCCTACCACGGCGAGGCGTCCTGCCGCGCCCGGTCCGCCGCGTCCTCGGCCACCCCGAGCGCCCGGTACTCCCAGCCCGCCTCCCGCCACAGGACCGGATCGAGCACGTTGCGGGCGTCGATGATGTTGCGCCTGGCCACGATGCCGCCGAGGCTGCCCGGCGTGAGCGCGGTGAACTCTTGCCACTCGGTGAGCAGCAGCACCACGTGGGCGCCCTGGGCGGCGTCGGCCAGGGTGGGGGCGTAGCTGAGCTCGGGACGGGCCCGCCGGGCGTTGTCGAGTGCCGCCGGGTCGTAGACGGTGACCCGCGCGCCCATGCCGGTGAGGATCTGCGCCACGTCCAGCGCCGGGGAGTCGCGCACGTCATCGGAGCCCGGCTTGAACGCGGCGCCCAGGACGCATACCGGCACCCCGGTCAGGTTCCCGCCGGCCAGCTCGTGCGCGAGGTCGGCGGTGCGGGCCCGGCGCCGCAGGTTGATCGCGTCCACCTCGCGCAGGAAGGCGAGCGAGGCACCGGCGCCGAGCTCCTCCGCGCGGGCCACGAAGGCCCGGATGTCCTTGGGCAGGCAGCCGCCGCCGTAGCCGAGCCCGGCGCGCAGGAAGGCCGGGCCGATGCGCGGGTCGGCGCCGAGGATCTGCGCCAGGTCCCGCACGTCTCCCCCGGCGGCCTCGCAGATCTCCGCCATGGCGTTGATGAACGAGATCTTCGTGGCCAGGAACGCGTTGGCGGCCGCCTTGGCCAGCTCGGCGGTTTCCAGGCTGGTGACGATGAGCGCGGCGCCGCCCGCGAGCGGCCGGGCGTACACCTGCCGGAGTATCTGCTCGGCCCGGCCGGAGGTGACGCCGACGACGATCCGGTCCGGCGCCAGGGTGTCGGCCACGGCGCTGCCCTCGCGCAGGAACTCCGGGTTCCACGCGAGCTCCGCGCCCGGGCAGGCCTGGCTGAGCTCGGCGGCGAGCCGCCGCGCGGTGCCCACCGGCACGGTGGACTTGCCCACGACCAGGCACGGCCCGTCAAGCAGCGGGGCCAACGCAGCTACACAGCTGTTCACCTGGGACAGGTCAGCGTGATCACTGCCCGTCTGCTGCGGTGTGCCGGTGCAGATGAAATGCACGTCGCCGAACGCCGCGGCCTGGGCGTGGGAAGTGGTGAACCTCACCCGCCCGGCGTCGAGCCCCTCGCGCAGGAGCTCTTCCAGGCCGGGCTCGTAGATAGGCAGCCGCCCGGCGTTGAGCTGGTCGACCTTCCGGCCGTCGGTGTCCACCCCCAGCACATCGAACCCGAGGCTGGCCATGCAGGCGGCGTGGGTGATGCCCAGATACCCCGAGCCGAGCACAGTGAGGCGCAGCCCGTCAGTCATCGCAGCAACCTTTCGTGATCAGCGGCACCGCGAACCTGCTTACCACAGTTGGGGTGGCCAAACGCTGAACCTTGTCTGGCCATTACCGTACGGCGGTGATCATCAGGTGCCAGCCGACGACCCGGCCGAGCGGGCGCCGGATGGACAGCGGCAGCTTGGTGGTGAGCGGCCCGAAGCCGTAGGTGAACGGGTAGTCCGCGCGGACGTCGACGCTCGCGAAATCGCGGAACAGCCTGCGGGCGCCGCCCCGGCTGAAGGTGTACACGACCGGGCAGTGGTCCTTCCGGTCGGTGGGCGACTCATACGGCAGCCGCAGCGCCCAGTGGATGAAGTTGACCAGCGAGTCCCGGTGGTACAGCATCACGTACGCCGTGCCGCCCGGCCGCAGTACCCGGTGCACCTCCGCCACCGACCGTGCGATGTCGGGTGTGTGGTGGAGCACGCCGAACGAGTAGACCGCGTCGAAGCTCGCGTCGGGAAAGTCGAGCCCTTCCGCGTTGCCGAGCCGGAAGTCGATGCTGACCCCGCGGCGCTCGGCGAACTGCCTGGCCACCGCCAGCGCGTTCTCGGTCAGGTCGACCGCCGTCACCTGGTAGCCGCGCTTGGCCAGCTGGATGCTGTCCACCCCGATGCCGCAGCCGACCTCGAGTAGCTTCTTGCCGTTGCCGTCCAGCGAGGCGAACAGCTCGGGCAGGTGGTAGTGGGTGCGGTACCGGCGCTCCTCGATCTCGGCGAAGTACTCCTCCGAGGCCCGCGCCGCGCCGGTGTAGTACTCGTTGTTGATATGTGACTGCCAGAAGTCCCGGACCGTGTCGACGGTGCTGCCCGGCAAGGGTTTCATGACGTCACGCTCCTTTGACGGCGCGGTGGGCTGGCACCGGCTGGCCCTGGCCGAACGTCGCGAGCCACATCTCGACGCCGATCATCTGCCAGAGCAGGAAGTAGTGCCAGCGGAGGCGCTGGTGCGGCTGTGCTTTGAGCACGGCCTGGACGAACTCGGGGTTGAAGATACCGGATCGCCGCAGCCGGTCCGGTGACAGCATCTCCCGGACCATGGGCCCCAGGTCCTTCTGGTACTGCTCGACGGGGTCGAACGTGAAGCCCCACTTCCGCTTGTGCAGCACCCGGTCGGGAAGCACCCCGGTCAGCGCCTCCTTAAGCAGCCCCTTGGGGCCGGCGCCGAACCGGAGGCCGTCGGGGATGCGGGCGGCGAACTTGACCAGTTCCAGGTCGAGCAGCGGTACGCGGGACTCCACCGAGTGCGCCATCGACATGGTGTCCTCGTTGTGCAGCAGGTCGCACACCATCTTGGTCGCGAACTCGGCCCGCAGCGCCTGGCTTTCCAGCGGCCGCTGGTCGCCGAAATAGGCGCTGTAGTCGTCCCAGTCCGGCACCTCGAGCCGGCTGAGGAACCCGGGCGTGTACACGCGCCGCAGCAGCGCCGGGTTGAAGTCCCAGGCGTTGCGGAGCAGCAGGTAGTTGCGGGCCCCGTCGCCGGAGGCGGCGAGCCACTCGAGCTTGCGGGTGGCCAGGTCGAGCTGCGGCCGGCCCAGCCCCGCGGCCCCGCGCGCCGCAAGGTCCAGCACCGGCGCCATGGCGCGGATGCCGGCCCCGGCCACCCCGGCGCGCAGCCCGCGGCCGCGGAGCAGGTAGCTGTAGAAGTCGTAGCCGGCGAACAGCTCGTCACCGCCGAGCCCGGACAGCACCACCGACACGTGCTCCCCGATGAACCGGTGCAGCAGGTACAGCTGCAGCGAGTTCACCTTCGGCTCCTCGGTGTGCCAGATCGCCTCCGCCAGGTGGGCGAGGGCCGGCTCGCGCAGGACCACTTCCTGATGCTCGGTTCCGAAAGTCTGCGCAACGAAACGGGCGTCGCCGGTCTCGTCGGTCGGCTCGTCGAAGCCGAGGCTGAACGTCTTGATGGGCCCGCTCGTGGTGCGCCGCAGCATGGCCACGATGGAACTCGAGTCGATGCCACCGGACAGCGAGACGCCGACCGGCACGTCCGAGATGAGCTGCCGCTGGACGGCCTGCTCGTAGTGGAACCGGATCCCCTCGAGCCAGTCGCCGCGGCTCATGCTCTCGTCCGGGGTCCAGTCGATCTCCGTGTACTGTTGCAGCCGGGCCTGCCCGGCGGAGAACTCCAGCACGTAGCCCGGTGGCAGCCGGTGGATGCCGCGGAAGAACGTCCGGTGCCCGGGGATGTAACGGACGTTCATCGCCAGGTGCAGGCTCAGCTCGTCGAGCTCGGCCGGGACGAGGCCGCTCGCGAGCACCGCCTTGGCCTCGGACCCGAACGCCAGCATGTCGCGCTCGGCCGCGTACACCAGCGGCTTCACCCCGAGCGGATCGCGGGCCAGGAAGAGCTTGTGACGGGCATGGTCGTACAGGGCGAAGGCGAAGATCCCGTTGAGCCGGGCGGTGAAGCCGATCCCCTCGTCCTCATACAGGTGGGGCAGGATCTCGGTGTCGCAGTGGGTCCGCAGCTGGTGGCCGCGGTCCAGCACAAGGTCACGAAGCTGGGGATAGTTGTAGATCTCGCCGTTGTAGACGACGATCACCGAGCCGTCCTCGTTGGACATCGGCTGGGAGCCGCCGGGCACGTCCTGGATCGCCAGCCTGCGGTTGCCGAGGTGGACACCGGTGCCGCTGTAGAAGCCCTCCCCGTCGGGCCCGCGGTGAGCGATCGTGTCGGTCATGGCCTGGACGAGCTCCTCGTCGCCGAAGCCGCACGTGCCCGCTATCCCGCACATCGGGTTACCGGTCCCGGCCGAGCGTCATCGCGGTCCCACGCCTCCTGCTGCGAGCGTCATCGCTGACCGCCCCCACCACCTCGGTGCCCAACGGCTCGCTTCCCCGCGAAGGAACTCTCGAAGTAGTCGGTCATCCACGCGGTGACATCGATCTTCTCGCCGAGCAGGCGCTGCCGCGCGCTCTGCCATGTGGACGCGGGCTCGGCGAGTATCCCGTCGATCGCGGTCAGGGCCATGTCGTACTGGTCCTCGGTGAAGTGCCGGACCAGGCCGTACCGCCGCTCCTCGTCGTCGGTGTAGCCGCGCCCGGTGGTCGCGATGTACACCGCCGGCACGCCCAGCACCGCCGCCTCCGACGACATGGTGGCCGACTCCCCGACCACCAGCCGGGCGTGGGCGATCAGGTGGTGGATCTTTTCCACCGGCCCCGGGATGGCCAGGTCGGCGAGGTCGCCGGTCAGCGCCCCCTCGGAGGAGATGAGCACCCGCCCGCGGCGCTGCAGCACCTCGACCAGGTGGCGCTTCTGCTTGGCCGACAGGCCCAGCTCCCGCCGGTCATGGACGGCCTGCCAGGACACGAACCGCACGATCGAGTACGGCTCATCCGGGCTGAGGCCGAACTCGGCGAGCACCGCCGGGTCCGGGGTGAACCGGTTCGGGTGCAGGTAGGCGAGCTCGTGGTAGCCGGCGTACCGCGGGTGCCGGCCCGGGACCTTGCCCTGGTAGCAGTCCGGCGTGCACACGCTGTAGGCCAGCGGGTAGACGATCCGGTTGGTCTGCACGGCGAACTCGGTGTCGTAGAACACCACCGCGGGCACCCGCGGCAGCCGCAGCGCGCCCGCCACCGCGATCGACGGGCCCATGATCCCGGTCATCACGTCCGGCTTGAACGAGCGCATGATCTTCATCAGCCGCGGCGTGCGCTGGGCCATCTCCACGGCGAGGCCCGCACCGCTCTTCTGCGCCGAGATCTGCCGGTAGGGCAGGCCGAACGCCGTCAGCAGCTCGACCGACCTGTCCTTGTCCCGGGCGGTGATGCACACCTGGTGCCCGCGGGACTCCATCTCGGCGTGGAAGTTCCGGAAGAAGTGGACGTGCGCCGGATGCAGGATGTCGATGAGGACGCGCATGCGATCAGGCCTTGCTGCTGGCCGCGCCGGGGCCGGGGACCGGGGCGTCGGGCACGGCCTCCACCGGCCGCCGCGCCACCACGAGCACGCCCGCGCCCCACCGCGGCCGGGAGAACTTCCCGAGGTAGGAGACGCCGAGCAGCACCGGGAACACCGCAGCGTAGGCCAGCTTGCGGCGCTGGTCGGCGCCGGTGATCAGGTAGGAGATGTTGTTGGTGAACGTCTCCAGCATCCCGTAGGTGTATTGGTACCTGCTGACCTGGAACCCGGCGTTCTGCAGCTTGGCCACCAGTTCCGCGGCCCGGTAGCCGGGCCGGACGTGGCCGGGCACGTCGAAGTTGACCCGGCGGCGCAGCAGGATCCACCGCCGCTCGTAACCGGGGACGTGGGCCACCAGCCGCCCGCCGGGGCGCAACGCGTGCAGCAGGGTGCGCATCGCCGCGATGTCATCCTCGACGTGCTCGAAGTTGTCGACGCTCACGACCAGGTCGAACTCGTCGGAGAAGTCGAGCTTGGTGACGTCCCCCTCCTGGAAACTGCAGTTGGACAGGTGCGCCCGTCTGGCCATCTCGTTCGCCCGTGCGACCAGGCTCGGCTCCAGTTCGACGCCGGTGACCTTGGCTTCCGGGTGCCGTTTGGCGAGTTCGAAGCTGAAGACGCCGGAGCCGCAGCCCGCGTCCAGGATCGCCGGGTACGACCCGTCGGTGGCCGGCAGCACGTGCCGCAGCCGGATCCGCAGCCCGTTGGCCGGCGCGCCGAGCAGGTTCGCGTACAGCCGCTCGAACCTGCTGCGCCCCGGGTCGAGCGACAGCTCCCGGCCTGGGAATCCCTTCACGCTTGGCCTCCGCAGTTCTCGAGGTAGCTGGCGAGCGCCCACGACATCCAGCCCTGGCACCAGCGCAGCTCCCGGATACGCGTCCGGTATCTCCGGCGCCGCTGATAGTAGAACCACCCGCTCGCCGGATCCCACATGTTCTCCAGCGTCCATTGCAGCACCCGCGCGGCGGTCTCGCCGCCGGCACCGCGGTACCGCTGCTGCAGCGAGAACGTGATGACGCCCTGGGCGCACCCGTGGATGTCGATCGGGTAGAGGCGGTCGCTCATGAACCGGGCCGCGCCGTCCGGCTCGAACAGCTTGCGGGCGTAGAACTCGATCCCCCGCTGGTAGGCGGGCTCGAACTCGTCGCTGCCGGTGGCCAGCCCGTAGCCCAGGATCGCGTCGAGGATGAAGCCGGTGTGGTAGTTGTCGTGCGTGATGTGGCTGGCCGACGGCGGGTCGGCGTAATACCAGGCGCCGTAGTCGGTCTGCTTCGACACCACGTAGCGGACGAGCCGGCCGCCCTGACGGGTGAGATCGCCGTCGCCGGTCAGCTGGCCGAGCCGGGCGGCCAGGGCCCCGGCCAGCGCGGAGACGTCCATGACGATCCAGTCGATGGACGGGTCGGGCACGTAGGACAGGCACCAGCGGTCCTCGTCCTCATACAGAGTCCTCGGCGCCTCGAGCAGGAACCGCACCGCCTGCTGGGCGGCGTCGAGATAGCGGCCGTCCTGGAGCGTCTCGTACCCGTCGAGCAGGGCCTGGCCGACGAACGAGGTGACCACCCGGTTGGGGAAGTTCCGCGGGGCGAAGAACCCGACGTCCTGCCACGGGTATGGGTAACCCCAGCACAGGTGCTCGAAACCCGGCGCCGGATGGGCGATCAGCCAGTCGAGCAACTCGCGGGCCTCGGCGGCGTCGTCCGCCGATCCGGTCATGCGGTGCCGGGCGAGCAGCGCGCGGGAGAACAGGGACAGGCCTTTCGCGTTCCTCGCCCTGCGGACACCGGCCAGCGGCCGGATGTCGAGGGGGCTGCGGGTCACGACCTGGATGGCGGCGAGCCGGCGCAGCCGCGACCGGCCGCCCAGGGCCGCCAGGACGGGCGAGTTGAGGCCGTCGTGCTTGGAGTAGCCCTCGTAGCTGTCCGAGCGGGCGGTCTGCAGGACCCGCTCGAGCACCCCGGCGTGAGTGCGGGGGGCACGCTGGGCGGTAGCCGTGTTCCGGTCTTCCGTCATGGCGATGACAACCTCGGGATCTGCTGGGTTGTGGAAGTCCTCGGGCGAGGGACGGGGCCGACAGTCCAGCTCGGCTGGATCGGCAGCAGAAACGCCGCTCCAGCCAACCGCACTGCCGACTATGGGCACGGCCTGGCGCTCCAGGCTAGCGCAGGTGATACCTGGATCTGTGCCGTCGGCGGTGGTCCGCGCTATTCACTACCTGCCAGCGTTGGCGGGAGGGCCATCAGGGCGGGAGTGCGGTGGGGACTCTGGTAGCGTGGCGCACCGATAAATCTGGCTGCTGCGACCGTTGGCATACGGTCGGGTATTTCTGTGCGAAGGCGGGTTGAGGTCGGAATGAAGCAGGTGTTCCGCAGGGTGATCGACCGGCGCGGTCGCGTCCTTGTCACCGACCTCCCTGTCCCGCACGTGGGCCCGGACCAGGTTCTGGTCCAGAGCCATTACTCGCTGATCAGCTCGGGTACGGAGATGGGAACGCTCGCGAAGACGCCGGCTGAGCTGGTGCGCCAGACCATCTCCGATCCGTGGATGCGGCACGTGGTCAAGCAGACCGTGCTCGCCACCGGCCCCAGCCAGACCGCGCGGCGGGTTTGGCACGAGATAGTCACCCCCCGGGAGATCGGCTACAGCGGCGCGGGGACGGTGCTCGCCCTTGGTGACCGCGTCGAAGGGCTCGAGATCGGCCAGACGGTGGCGTACGCGGCGAGCGGCCACGCCGAGGTAGCGGCCCCGTACATCAACCACGTGGTGCCCGTCCCCCATAGCGTGGACCTCCGGCACGCCGCGTTCGTCACCGTCGGCGGCATCGCCATGCAGTCCCTGCGGCGCGCCGACCTGAAGTTCGGCGAGACGGTCGCCATCTACGGCCTCGGCCTGGTCGGCCAGCTGTGCGCCGCCATCGCCAAGGCGGCCGGCTGCGTGGTGGTCGGGATCGACATCAACCCCAGGGCGAACGAGCTGGCCACCGCGGCCGGCGCGGCGCTGGTGGCCAACCCGTCCGAGCCCGAGTGGAAGCGCCGCATCCAGGATTTCACCGGCAAGAACGGCGTCGACGCCACGGTGATCTGCGCCAGCTCGGACTCGCCGGAGATCATCAACTCGGCCATGGAGATCACCCGGCGGCAGGGCCGGGTGGTGCTGGTGGGCTACGTCAAGCTCGACATCCACCCGAAGAACTTCCTGCACCGCGAGATCGACCTCCGCTACTCACGCGCCTACGGGCCGGGCAGCTACGACACCAGCTACGAGAAGGGCCGCGTGGACTACCCGTTCGGGTACGTCCGCTGGACCGAGAAGCGCAACCTCGAGGAGTTCATCCGGCTGGTGGCCACCGGGACGGTCAACCCGGAAGCGCTGATCGCCGGGGTCTACCCAGTGGAGCGCGCTCAGGAACCCTTCGATGCCATACGCCAGCACACTCTGCCTGGCGTCGCCGCGTTGATCTCCTACGGTCCCGACCCGGACCGCAGCCGCACGATCCACGTCAGCCCACGCGCCAAACGTGACGGCAAGGTGGGGATCTCGCTGATCGGGTTCGGCAACCACGTGCTCGGCATGCATCTGCCCAACCTCAAGTCAATGCGTGACGTCGAGTTGCGCGGCATCGCGTCGGCGACGGGACGCAACGCCTCTGTCGCCGCGAAGGGCCTCGGTGCCACGATGATCACGACCGACGTTGACGAGCTTCTCGCCGACGAGGGCACTGACGCGGTGATGATCTGCTCGACCCAGCCGGAGCACTATGGGCACATCCGCGCGGCGGTCTCGGCGGGCAAGGCCGTGTTCGTTGAGAAGCCGATGGTCACCCGCCTGGACGACTTCAGCGAGTTGCTCCGGCTCATGCAGGAGCGGCCAACCCTGGTGACCCTCGGGCTCAACCGCCGCTACTCCCCCCTCGTCGGCGCCCTCCGCGCTTCGCTGGCCTCCCCCGTCGACTTTGTCGAGTACGTGATCGCCCAGCAGCCCCTGCCGGCCGATCACTGGAGCCTGGACCCGGTCGAGGGCGGCGGGCGGCTGATCAGTGAGGGCGAGCACTTCATCGACCTGTGCAACCTGCTGACCGGCAAGCGCCCCGTGTCGGTGACGGCCCGCGCGCTGGGCAAGCTGCCCGACGATCTCCGGACGCTATGCAACTTCTCGGTGACCCTCCATTACGACGGTGCCGCCGCGACGGTCGTCTTCGATGAGTGTGGTGTGCCTGGCTTCCCCCGGGAACGGCTGTCGGTGTTCGCCCGCGGCCAGGTGGCGATCCTCGATGACTTCGCCAAGCTCACCGAGTTCGGGCCGCGCAAGCGCAGCCGGGGCACCGGCCTGCGCAAGTCCATGGGCCATGCCGAGGAGCTTGAGCAGTTCGTCCGCGCCGTGAAGGGCGAGCCCAATCATCTTCTGTCCTGGGAGGGCTCCTCGCTGGCGACGCTGTGCATGTTCGCGGCGCGGGAGAGCATCAGGCTCGGCGCCGAGATCGACCTCGACCAGTTCCGCCGGTCGCTGCTCGCCTCCGCCGACCCCGCCGAGAACGGCATGCCGGATCATGCGACGCAAGCGGCCGGTGACGACGATCAGATGGTGGTGCGGTGATGGTAGATCACGCTTCCAATCGCCTCCGGCGCATCCCGTTCAGCGCCCGCATCCTCATGGAGCGGCTGTCGGGGAAAACGGTCTTCGAGGCCTTCCACTACCGCGAGTCGAATCTCACACGCCTGGTAGACCTATTCGCTCATGTCGACGTCGAACGGTGGCGCGGGATGAGGGTCCTGGAAGTCGGGGCTGGGCTCGGCCGCTTGGGTGATGCTTTCGCCTCCCTCGGGTTTGACGTCACCTCGACGGACGGTCGGCCCGAGCACGTCGAGGCCATGAAGGCCCGCGGGCGGGCGTCGTTCGTGCTGGACCTTGACCGAACCGGGGTGGACGAGGCGGGCGACTTCGAGCTGATCCTCGCCTTCGGCGTGCTGTACCACCTCGCGCATCCCGAGGAATTCCTGCACAGCTGCGGGAAGGTGGCGACGGTCCTGCTGCTTGAGACGGCCGTGTGCGATCGCCGCGAGCCGGTCGTCGAGTGGGTCAGCGAGGCCCGTGGCTGGCGGGGCACGGATCAGGCACTGAGGGGCCAGGGCTGCCGCCCGAGCCCCGCCTGGGTCGAAGCCACCTGCCGCGAGGCCGGGTTCGACGTCGTGCGCGATATCTCCAGCTCGCTGGGAGACTGGACCAGCGGGACGTACGGCTGGGAGCCGCGTGACAACGGCGAGTGGCGTCGGGACGGCGTCAACCTGCGCAAGATGTGGGTATGTGAACGAAGCGGGTGAGTGCGGTGCCGCACGGCCGGGCCAGGGCTAGGCATTCGGCCGGGCATCACCAGCAGCGAGCCGAGCCGGGTCAGCTGTTCGCGGTGATGAGCATGTCGATCGAGCTGCGGTTCAGACCGTACAATGCTCGGCAGCTCTCAGGCCGGCCGGTACCGGTACAACAGAATGGGTTCGGGGCCGACGCGGATGGTTTCCACCGGGGCGCCGGCCAATTCAGTTTGCCACGTGCGGACCTCGAGGCGAGTCTGGTGGGACCGGACGATCCAGATCCGCCCGCGAGCGGAGGCCGGCTCCGCGGCGATCTTGTTCTCAGCCGTGCCTAGCGCGTTCGCGATATCCACCGGCTGGCGCGCGGTCATCACGACCATCCACGGCAACTGAGGATACGCAACGACGTGGCCATTGGGCGCGATGGCGCCGACCGGGAAGCTGGGCGTCGCGGGGTAGTAATACGCGAACCCGAAGCTGGCCCCGTAGCTGACAATGACGACGTCCCCGCGCCGGAAGTGGGCTTCGAGATAGGTAATCTCAGAATGGACGTCCTCGTTGGGGATCGGGTGGAAGCGGATGTACCTGTTGGACGCCGGGACCCACACCGCAAGGGCCACAACGGCGACCAGCAGCGGCAGGCGGCGATCGATACGGCCCGCCAGGTGTCCGGCGGCGGCGACCCCGACGGCCATCAGCAGGGGGACCGCCACCAGCCAGAACGTGGACGTCCGGAGGTCGCCGAACGGGTACTTGCGGGCCGCGCTAGCGACGATGACGAGCGCCAGCATGATCGGAAACATGGCGGCCAGGGCATACCGCCGGAGCCAGATCAGCGCCGCGATGCCCGCCAGCGCGGCCGCGGCGTCGAAGATCAGTGGCCGGAAGCCCATGAACGGCGCGAGATGCCGCAGCTGCCGAGACAGAAAGTGGGCTGCGGCGGACGGACTCGTGGTGGGCATGTAGTGGGCATGCCAGTCGGCGACGAGCCTGGGCGAAACCCCTGGGTGGATGACGGTCACGTAGATCACCAGGCCGACGATGAGCATCCCGGCCGAGGTGCCGGCGATCTCGGGCAGCCGCCGGTAATCCCGCCTGACCAGGCACGCGAGCGCCAGGGACGCCATGGCCGCGACCCCTACGAAGATCACGGTGTTGGCGAACAGCAGGCCGACTGAGCCCACGGCGGCGATCGCGATCAGGCGCCGGAGGCGCCACTCGTTCTCCACCCGCGCTACGAGAACCCACAGGACCAGGCACGCGAACGCCTCGGCGGTGTACTGCTTGAGGTCGTCCCGGAGCAGCATCGCGGGTGACAGCAGCACGGCGGCGCCGGTCAGGATGCCCGTGACAAAGGGAGTCAGCCGAAGCTCGCGCCCGAACAGGTAGCCCGTAGCCGCCGCCAGCATCGTGAACGCGAGCGGCACGAGTCGCAGCCGCTCGGGACCACCGAATGGCACCAGCCGCAACAGCAACGTCCATCCCAACGGCGTACTCGATGTCATCGATGGCACGAGCGTGATCCTGGCCCGGACCGAGTCCGCGACCCACCCCTCGTCGACCCACAACGAATGATGGAGCATGTACGGCACATCGTGAACGAGTAGGACGGCAAGGCCGACAGCGACGGCGAGGCAGACGTCAATCAGGTACGGCCTGGTGGCTACGCCACCGCGCCAGGGCGCGGCCCTCAAGAAGCTGCCCGGCCCCCGCCGACGCAGCAACGGGAGCGACGCCTTGGTCCGAACCGACACGCTGCCTCCAACCGAGATCCTCCACATGCCTGCGCCGCCGCGAAGCGCCGACACCCTCCGGCAGCGTACCTGCACTAGACTGAGCGATTGCTGGTTTTGCCCGCCGACCGCTAACGGCGGCCCAGCGGAGGTTGCCGGCACGGTGGCTGACCCGGCCGCCGAGAACGCCGACACAGGTGAACGAGCCGATGCGGCGGACTCTGCACCCTTCCGGCACGTAGGCTGCTCTGGGCTCCGCCGTCGGCTGGACCTGGGGTTCCGGGTTCGCCGGTCCCCCAACCCGACGGCTTGGTATGGCACGATAGATCGCGTCAGGAGGACGGCCGCCGATGACTAGCACCCTGCGGCGATCTGAGGGTGCCGGTGTCCCGTCCGGTCGGCATGTTCGCGAGCACCCGCTCAAGCCGGGCAAGTTCCGGCCGGACATCGAGGGTTTGCGAGCTTTCGCGGTGCTCTCCGTGGTGCTGTACCACGCCGATCTGCTGGGCGTACACGGCGGGTTCGTCGGCGTCGACGTGTTCTTCGTGATCTCCGGTTTCCTGATCACGCGTTTGCTGCTGGAGTCGGTCGGCGAGCACGGCATCCGGGCGTTGCCCACCTTCTACACCCGCCGGATTCGCCGGTTGTTGCCCGCAGCTATGACGGTCGTGGTGGCGACCGTGGTGGCCGCTCGCTTGTGGGCCCCACCCCTTACGGTCCGGCCGATCGCCATCGACGGGATCTTCACCACGTTCTACGGCCTCAACTACCGGCTCGCCGTGGAAGGCACCCAGTATCTCAATCAGGGAAATGCGGCATCCCCGCTGCAGCACTTCTGGTCGCTTGCAGTCGAGGAGCAGTTCTACCTGTGCTGGCCGGTCCTGATCGTGCTCATGGTGTTCCTGGGCCGGCGCCACCGCAATGCGCTACTCGGCCTGCTGCTAGCCGCCATCGTTCTGGTGTCGTTCGACTACTCAGTGGTCCTCACCAGGGTGGATGCCCCATGGGCCTACTTCTCGATGGCCACGCGGGCCTGGGAACTCGGCCTGGGGGCGCTGGTGGCGCTTGGCGCGTCCCAGCTGGCGCGGCTGCCGGGCTCCCTCGCCTTGATCGGAGGCTGGCTGGCCTTGGCCGCGGTGCTGGCCGCCGCCTTCGTCTACAACGACCGGATGCCGTATCCGGGTTCGGCTGCGGCGGTCCCGGTCGTCGGAGCCGCCGTGCTCATCGCGTGCGGTTGCGCGGTTCAACGCGGTGTGGGGATGCTGCTGGGCCTGCGGCCATTGCAATTCCTCGGCCGCATGTCCTACTCGTGGTACCTGTGGCACTGGCCGATGCTGGTCATCGCCCCCATGATCCTCGGTCATGCTCTGGGCTGGTCGGAGCGCCTGACGGTCGTCGTGCTGTCGCTCGCCGCTGCGATCATCACCTTCAAGCTCATCGAGAACCCCGCCCGATCGCTCCGGCTGCCGAACCTCCAGTGGTTCGCGGGCGGCCTCGCTTTGTCGGGCTCGGCGGTGGTCGCAGCGGTGCTGGTCCTGGGGAACCTGCCGCCGCTCGTCGGCACGGGCGCCAATGCCACCGTCGTCCACGCGTCCACGGCCACCCCCACCGTCACCAGAGAGATGAAGGCCGCCATCATCGCGGGGCTGACCACGAGGGAGGCGCCCAGGAACCTGTCTCCACAGCCGGCGCATGCGCACGGCGACCTGCCCTCCTCGTCGTACGACGGGTGCCACGCCGACCTCTTGGCCGTCACCCAGGGGCCGTGCGTCTTCGGTGACCCAACAGGCAAGTACACCGTGGTGCTGTTGGGCGATTCACACATGCAGCAGTGGCAGCCGACGTTCACCGAGGCTGGCATCTACGCCCACTGGCGCGTCGTCAGCCTGACGAAGGGGGCGTGCCCGCCTCAGGAACTCAGCGTATTCAACGCCAACCTGAACCGTATTTTCCACGAGTGCGATACCTGGCGGGCCCGGACCCTGCGCCGGATCGCGGCGCTCAATCCGACGGTCGTGATCGTGGCCGGCTGGGACGGTGAGGCAGCCGCGAGCGTGTCCCCAACCGCGGTTGCCGACGCTACCGTGTCCACCGTACGCACGCTCCAGCAGACGACCACCGCAAAGATCGTGTACCTGGAGGACACGCCGTACCCCGGCTACAACGTCGCCAGTTGCGTGGCCGCCCATCTTAACGACGTCAAGGCCTGCAACCTACCGATGAGCCAGGCCTACGGGTATCCGGCCCGGCACCAGGCGATCAACCACGCCCTGCGGAAGCTGGGCGGCGTCAGGCTCGTCAACCCAGCGGACTGGATATGCGCGGACAACGTCTGCCCGTCCGTGGTGGGCAACCTTCTGGTCTTCAGGGACACGTCGCACCTGTCGGTCGAGTTCAGCGAATGGCTGACCCCGATGATCACCTCCTTGCTGGACGAGCTACAACCGGGGCACAGGGGCTGACGGGCCAGCAGGTTCGGGCAACTCACGGCGCAGTCACCAGGCAGGTGGTCTCCTGGAAACGATCACCAGAATCGGCTCGGTGGATTGAGGCTAAGGGCGAGTGAGGCTGCGCTCGGTGCGCAGCCGCCGGAGCCGGCGCCGGCCGACCAGTGCCGAGGCGGCGGCACCCGCGGCGGCGTCAGCCACGACCGCGAGCGCCCGGCATAGCAGCGCCACGGTCAGGGCAGTCGCTGGCGTCGTTCGCGCACCCAGGACCGCGACCATGACCGCCTCCCGGACGCCCGCGCCGGCCGGGGCGAAGACAGCCAGGAACCCGACCGCCCAGGAGAGCGAGTAAGCGCCGACCGACACCAGCAGTGAGCCCTGCGGGTGACCGGCTAGCTGCCGCATGAGCACATAGACCATCAGCCCGTTGAACGACCAGCAGGCCAGCGCCCACACCATGGTCCGGGCGAGGCCTCGGTAGCTCACGTTCTGCTGCACAACGGGGCGGCGTGAGACCCGCAGGACGAGGCGGAGCAGCCTGTTCAGGACCGGCGGGGACAGGAGCACGGCGGCGACGGGTATCAGGAAGAGGATCCAGAAGTACTGGGCAATCGATCCGGCGGTCGCGAAGGGCAGCGTGACCATCGCCACCACCACCCCTGAGCAGGTCATCACGGCATAGCTCAGCAGTACGGATACGGCGGACCTGCTGCGGGGAACGCCACGGTCGGCGCCAAGCTCCGACTGGGCGAGCACCGGCCAGATGCTGCCTGGTACGTATTTCCCGAGCTGCCCGATGAACATGATCCGCCAGGCCTCGGGGATTGACAGCCGTGAGCCGAGGTCGGCGAGCATTTCCCGCCAGACCATGAGGCTGCAGAAGAGCCCGCAGAGGCAGAAGACAAACGCGAGCAGCACCACCGGCACCGACAACCGGGAGGCCTGATGCCAGAGCGTGCCCGCCTGCTCGTTCAGGGCGACGGCCAGAAGCGCCAGCACCACGGCCAGGAAGCCGAATCGCACCGCCTTCGACCTCATCAGGCGCACGAGCAGGCTGAGCCAGCGCGAGAAGGGCACGACGTCGGGCGGGACCCGGGACGGGTCCACGGCCGCCGGATTGGCCGGGCCTGGCCGAGGTGGGTTACCGGCCGGTGCCATGCCCCGCTGAGGGTCATCCGGCGGGTCGGGGTCAGCCACCACTGGCGGGTCCCAGTCGGCCTGAGGGAGGGCACGCACAGGATCTGGGCGGGTCATTCCTAGCGGATCGGCTTCTCGGACGCATACCCGATGCGCCGCCCCAGATACCCGAAAGCCCGGTGGATCCCGGGCTTCGCCTTGGTGTCAGCCATTACGGCAGCGGTCTCCCTTGGACTAGCTGCTCATCTGTTGTGTGCGGATACTCGCTTGAAGCCATCACCCTAGCAGAGGGAGCCCGGCCAGATTCCCCCGTGCTGGGCAAACGAGAGAGGACGCACCCGGCCGACTGAGGGTGGCGACACTTTGCACGCTGCTCACCACGTGTCTCCCCTGGACCGGACGATCAGGTCGGCGAGCAGGGCGAGCGAGGCGATGATCAGCCCGGACACGAAGATGAGGACTGTGTTGACCGCGAAGTACAGCGGGTGCACGACCATGTCGAAGATGCCCTTGGCAACGCCGAGGACGAGCAGGGAGAGTGCGACGGGCATGAGGACCTTGAGCGGGTTGAAGTACATCACCATCCGCAGCACCTGCAGGATGTAGCGGTAGGCGTCCGAAACGAAGCGGAACTTGGACCTGCCCGACCGCCTGGCGTACTCGATCGGAACGTAGCGCACGTCGTGCTGGTTGGACAGGAACGCGATCGTGATAGTGGTGACGCAGGAGAAACCCGGAGGCAGCAGCCGCAGGTAGGGCAGCGCGACCTGGCGCCGGAACGCCCTCAGCCCGGAGTTGAGGTCCGGGATCTTGGTGTTGGTCAGCTTCTCGGCGAGCTTGCGGATGAACCACTTGGCCGGCACACGCAAGATCTTGTGCTCGTTCGGGTAGCTCATGTCGGCGTCGGTCCACACGACGATCTCGCCCCGGGCCGACTGGGTGCCGATGCGGCGGACGGTGCCGGAACCGCCGTTGCGGTCGAAGTGCACGACCTGCAGGTGCGGGAAGCGCGGGGCGGCCTCGCGCAGCCGCGCGAGGGTCTGGTCGGTGGAGGCGTCGTCGTAGGCGACCACCTCGTAGCCGTAGCCGCTGGCGTCCATCGCCTCGCAGATTCGCTCCACCTCCGCCACGACATGGTCCTGCTCGTTGTAGCAGGGCAGCACGATCGAGACATACGGATCCAGGGAGTATGAACCGCTCACGTCGGCTGACACTACCCGCGGCCGGGAGGCGGTGGAGCCGATACCGTCGGCAGGCTCGCTCACTGGCCCGGCTCCGCCATCCAGACGCTGATCGTACGCGGCTTGGTGATCAGCGGCGGCGAGGTCCGCAGCCGGGCGTCCTTACTGATCCGCAGCGCCAGCACCTCCCTGGCCGGGCCGTACGGCGCGACCTGCGAGCGGCGGATCCCCAGCAGCACCGGCCGCCGGCCGGCCTGCCGGATGGCGCTGACCACCTGCCGGACGCTGGCGGGCCGCGGCTCCATCCATGCCGCCGGCTCGCCGCACATCCCACGGACCAACTGGGCGAACCAGAAGACGGTCCGGCTGTCGAGGATGACGACCGATGAGCCAGGCGGGATCGCCGCGCACATGCGGTTCACCGCGGCGATCTCACCGGCGTAGGTTCTCTTGAGCGCCAGGCCGTGCGCGACCGGCCGGACCCCCAGCGGCCCGCCAGTGGCGACCCCGAGGCCGAAC
>WNFX01006436.1_pt1 | contig 20213 bp, 25 predicted proteins | sample 5400111 | NCBI WGS metagenome assembly WNFX01 (sample SAMN13153363, study PRJNA577476) | soil metagenome | isolation source: 40 cm soil or saprolite under grassland replicate 1 | place: USA:California | collected 2016-06-15 | reverse complement strand
GTGACCGGGTGCGTCTCCTCTTCACCGGTTTCAATCTTGTATCCCAAACCCACGCGGCGGCTGCGCAGCGTAGTCAGGAGCTTGGAGACGGACGGTGTCTCCTCGAAAAATCGGCGCAACTGCTGTTGTGCCTCCGCTGAAATTTGTGGCTTCGCAATAGCCATTGTGGCATCTCTCTTTCCGTGTTCAGGAATGACAAAAACTCATACATCGATGTTTGAACATGTGCCTGACCACTTACCACAGGCACCTGGACAAAGATAGGTTAGCGCAGGGGCTCGGCCTGCATGGACACTCCATTGTGAATGAAAAAGCTCATGATGATGCTTCCTCGCTGCCTGCCTGCGGTACCGCCGCCATATAGTTCCGCCTCGGCTTGACTGATCAGAGCTGAGTAAGTGCGCCGGGTTTTGAATTTGATGCGCTTCCACTCATCACCTTCTTTCGGCGCCCTGTAACAATCTGCGATGATTGTATCAGGGTCTTTCTCTGCCAAATGGCAGAACTTCAGCAGCGTACTGAGACGGTCCGCGTCGGTCGTGGTGCTCGCTGGGGATTGATGGTGAACACCTTTCAGCCAGATTTGCACGGTTCTATACTCTGCAAGCTGCTCTACAGTCTCTATATTCATGCTCGTTGCTCAACTCTAGGGGTAAGACGTCCCCTACTCAGGTAGTCCAAACATACGCGAAAGGGCCGCGATTTCCTGCTTGCGCCAGGGAGCCGGAGCCTCGGCTTGAATCATCTTCTTTTCCCGCAGGTATTCAACCACCTTCGAGTCGCTCTCGATGGGATTATCGAAGGAACCCCAGAAACACGTCTCCGCAAGCGGCTCTCTGGGACGCTGCCCGCCTGTGAGTGGGTCCTCCGCCGGGTAACCCACCTCTAACACCCAGATGGGGATCAGGTAGTCAGGCGCCTTCAGAACATCCTTGACCCCTTCTGGATTAAATGCGTGCAGGCAGACACCCAGCCCCTCATCGACTCCTGCCAGCATAGCCTGGGTCATTGCAAAGCCTGCCTCACATGCCGCGAGCATTGCAGCTACCAGGTCATTCTTCATCAACGGCTGCAGGACAATCGGGAAGACCACTTCATCGACATAGGCATATGACCAGCCATGACTGGCATTGAGGGCACCAACATCGATCAGTTGCTTGAGTGTCCTTGGCCCACGATTGGGGGCTGTCGGATCGATAAACCAGAACATGAACAACGGGGCAAGTTCGAGATCAGTAGTGGTTGTCGGGGTGCGCAAACCCTCCCTTTGCTCGGGTGTCAGTTCATCCCGCTCCATAACCACAATCCTATAGAATGGGGCATTGACTGCTCGCGAGGCACGTCGTGCCGCTTCCAGCATGACGTGAATCTTCTCTTTTTCGACTGGTCTCCATGGTTGAAAATAACGAATGGACCTGCGGTTACCGACTACTTCTTTGAATTCCATTGGATTCCTCCATTGATTGTCAACAAACTCTCACAGTGTGATCCTTGGGTACGCCTACAATAACAAATTCTTAAGAGGATAGTTCACTAAGAAGACATATTACACAGAGAAGATGTGAACTGCCATGGCGGCTGCGTCAAAACCGATGTGCCCACCGCCGTTTTGCGTCAGGCCAACTTTGCAGTTCTCTACTTGCCTTTTACCTCCCTTTCCTTGAAGTTGCCAGACAATCTCCACAATCTGGCCCAGCCCTGTTGCTCCAATTGGATGTCCCCGGGAGAGTAGACCACCGGATGTATTGATGGGGAGTTTTCCTCCCAACCAGGTCACGCGGTCCTCGATCAGTTTCGGCCCATCGCCAGGTGCACAGAAGCCCAGGTTCTCATAAATGCTGATCTCAGCAGGAGCAACTGCATCATGAACCTCGGCGAGGTCCACATCCCCTGGGCCTATGCCTGCCATTTCATATGCTTTCATTGCTGCCCGCCTGGTTGATGGCTCCATGGAGCGGTCGTCACCTCGCCCCGAGACCAGCACCGAGGCCTCCACCCGCGGGCCTTTGAGGCCTTTATTACGTGCGAATTCCTCGCTCACGATGAGTGCTGCTGCTGCACCATCACCTATTGGTGAACACATAAGAACCGTCAGCGGGCCTACCACGGGTTTACTTTGCAGAACCTGTTCGAGTGTTACTTCTTCCCTATACTGGGCATAGGGATTCAGGCTACCGTGGTAGTGATTCTTGACGGATACCAGCGCCATCTGTTCACGCGTCACACCGCCAATCGACTGGCCAGCAGACTTACCGGAGTTGAGCATCGAGATGTAGAGGTCCATGAACAGACTTCTGTTTGTGGCCTCCTCGCCGCTTCTTCCAAGTCGCTTTTCTATTTCGGCCAGCTCAGAAACATCCACAGCAGCGTTGAATGCACGTAATGATTTAGCTTTGTCCGGGTCAGAAAGTTTTTCCACACCAAGCGCCAGCACGCAGTCGTACATACCAGATGCAACGGACATCCAACCCAGGTGGAATGCTGTGGATGCGCTAGCGCAGGCATTTTCGAGATTGACTATGGGAATTCCCATTAGCCCGGTGTGACGCAAGACAACCTGGCCACGTATTGTTTCCTGACCGGTGATCAAACCAGCCACCGAGTTGGAGACATAGGCGGCCTGTACATCCTTGATATCAATACCGGCGTCGTCTATAGTGTTGCTGACGGCTTCCTCGGATAGCTCCCGCAACCCTCTGTCGAGGAACTTACCGAAGCGAGTCATTCCTACTCCTACTACCCTGACCTTTTGCATAGTTTCCCTCTCCTTTCGTCTCACCAAAGAACAGACGCCGGAGCGACGTTGGCAAGACGCATAGGTGTCGACACTTAATGGTTATCGATCTTTGGAGACGGCATACCCAGCCGCCTCGCGATCCCACGTTTCTGGGGTAATCCCCTCTTGCTTTAAGATAGTGTACTCGATACGGTGCGTGCCAGTCTTCGGCAGTGAATCTCTAAACTCGACATACCTGGGGATGGCATAGTAGGCCATCTTCCCCTGACAGAAATCGAGTATCTCTTCTGGTGTCGCCGTTTGTTCTGGCTTGAGAACAACTACCAGTTTGATCTCGTCTTCGGAAAGCTCCGATGGGACGGCGTGTGCAGCAGATTCCAATACTGCTGGATACTGGTTTACAACAGACTCAATCTCCCATGCTGAAATATTTTCGCCCCTGCGCCTCATCGAGGCTTTCTTGCGACCAGCGTAGAAGAAATCGCCCTCTTCATCTATCCAGGCCAGGTCGCCAGAGTGAAACCAGTCATTACGCCAGGCTTCATTTGTGGCATCTTCCTTGCCATAGTAAAATGCCGCCGCCTTTCCAGCATCAGAGCGGAAGACGAGTTCACCCACCTTCCCAGGCGGAACATCACGGTCTTCATCATCAACAACATGAAAATCAAATCCAGGCAGGGACTTGCCCATCGAACCTACCTTGCCAGTTGTATTCATCAGGAAACCAGGCGAGTCTACCATGCCAAACCACTCGATAAGGCGAAGCTTAAAACGCTCCTCCAAGGGACGCCAGGCATAAGCAGGACAGCCAGCAGAGAGCACAATGCGGACGGGATTATCCCCGTCGTCTGGCCCCTCCGGTTGTTTAAGCAGGATGGGGATCATCGCGCCAAGGGTGTTGAACTCCACTGCATTGTACTTCCTGCAATCGTCCCAGTGCTTTGAGGCAGAGAAGCGCTCTCCAATGGCCAGTTTGTAGTCGAGCATGATTGCGCCCAGCGCTGAGACAGCGAGAGCATTGCCATGGAAGAGTGGCAATGGAGTATAGATGGTTTCGCCAGCACGTATCCCAGTTGGCTCCCACAGCTTAATGATGTTCACGGGATTAATACCTTTGTTGACAACCCCTTTAGGCGGGCCAGTGGTCCCAGAGGTGTACAGGATGTTATCAGCAGAGGCTTTGGCAAGCGAGCCGATGGGCGGTCGATCACGACCAACTTTCAGCCATTCCTCAATAGCAATGACATTGCCCTCTATAGATGGAACGGACCCCTGGATAATTACCAGGCGCACATTGGGAACACGATCCCTAATAGCAAGGAAATGCTCCACTAACACATCGTCTATGATGATGGCAGATGCACCTGAGTCATTGAGGATGTAAGCGAGAGCCTCGCCTCGCTGCGCCACATTTAATGGCACTGCTCCTACACCCATGAAGACCATTGCATAGTATGCGTACAGAAATTCCGGGCAGTTGCCCATCATCATAGCTGCTCTATCGCCGGTACGTATTCCTGCATCCCAAAAACCTGCTGCGACTGCATAGATATGATCTACAAAATCCCCCCACGATATCTCTTCATCCTTCCACTTCAGGAACGTTTCATGTAGATGCGCATCGCGCCGCTGGAGAATGACGCCCTCCAGCCCGGTCAGGAACTCTGGCAACGAAATCACCCCCTTGTAGTATGTTCTCTTGAAAGTGCACCAATTTCTACTCTTTCTAGATCGCCTGTTAATTGCAGGAGATCTCTGGCAAGCTCCACTTGTCGTTCGAGGGAGAGAGCATCCGTTTTTAACAAGTGAACGTCGTATCCCATCTCCCCGAGTTGAGGTACATACCTGAAGTCCCTCTCATCGAGAACAAAGTGAGTACAAAAATCTTGATATAATTTTCCAACGGACAGAGGATTATGAGGAAGTCCAAGTGAAGCCATCAGTCTCTTGCGACTGTGAGCACGCATCCGCTCGCTCGCAGGCAACGCAAGCCCCTCAATGACTGGCGAGACTGTCCATACCTTCTCCCTGTTCCTTACGAGCGCTTCTCGGATACCTGGAACTGAAACGATGGGTAGAATGCTAGCTATAGGATTGCTAGGTGCAATGATGATAGTGTCTGATGATGCAAAAGACTCAAGGACTTCGGGAACTGGTTTCGCGTCTTCAATTCCTTCATAGAGAACTTGATTAACGGAAGGCTCGCATTTCAAACGTATAAAAAACTCTTCATAATGTTGTTTTTGATGTGATTCGGTTTCTATTTGTGTCTCCACCCATGAATCGGTTACAGGTATGATACGAGATTGGATGCTGCATAAGTTGGCTTCTTTGCTGGTAATCTCCGAGAGGCTCAAGCCAGTCCGAAGTAACTCTGAGCGCCATACATGAGTAGCCAGGTCTCTATCTCCCAGGCCAAACCAGAAACCTGGATAGAAGAGACGCAATCGGTCGAAGAAATCAAAGCTTTCAGCTTGCAGTCCCCATCCTCTGTCGTAGTCAGCAATTCCGGAAAGGTAGTAGATGATAGTGTCAATGTCGGGGCAAATAGTCAGACCGAGTAATCGGATATTATCTCCGACGTTGCAGATATAGGTGAAAGCAGCTGGATCGCAAACGTAGTTGGTACCGCGAGCGAGTCTCGCTCCTCCCGTACCCCCGCATAGCATGCAAATCATGATACATCCTATATCAGTTGTTGCCACATCGCTCAAAAGCTACGTGGCGTATCTATAACGCATACGTTTCAGGTGGATAACTACGATATTGGAGTCTTCAATACATTCCGTATATAGGAGCCTTAAGAAAGTATACACGATAAGCAAGCTGAGGTACAAGCCATGATTTAGTCATCCTGGTCTCGCAGTATTGCATCTGGACGCCGGCCGACTTGCAGCCTCGCTTGGGGAAGCTGGTCTCGTCAATCACCAGGATGGCCTGTAGATCGCTCAACTGCTCAAGCACGTAGCTGCGCAGATCATCACGCACCAAATCGAATTCCCAAATGGCGCTCGAAAGCAAGCGTTGCATTCCATCGGGTCTGGCTTCTCCAGCATACTCGGCAAATGGCCGGCCATTTGTGCGCGAAGTTCCATGCACTATCCCTTGCAAATAAGCGAGGGGCCATGCGCGCACGCAGGCGCTCTCCTTCCTGGGCCTACCTCCAGACCTCGCTGAAGGTCATCTTCGTTCCGGCTGGCGTGGTACGGTGTGGTTGCTTCATGGTTCTCTCCTTTCAGATCTGGTCTTCTCTCTGTAGTGACATCACCTATAGATCGCCATATCTAAGGTGGGAACTCGAGGCTCTTTTGACTTCTCTCTCCGCTACCATTGAGTTAAACACTACAGTTGCACTTAGAAGCTGAGCAATAATCTTCATTAGCACTCCAGAAAAACACGTCGCGATCTTCCCTTTCAAATGTGACACTCTGTTGGTGCGAATACCAACGGCAGAGGTCTCAACTGAAAGGAGAAGATCGTGAAGCAGCACCAGCATACCACTTTCAACGGAGCCAAGACGACCCCGACCCAAGTCGTACAATGGGTGCAGTTGCTCACCCAGTTGCATGCCCGCATTGCCTCTCGCTTTGCCCGACCAGAACCGCGACGGCGAGCCCTGGCCTATCTACAAGGCATCCTCAGTTCCATTGAACGCAAGAATGGATGGCAGTTGGCTGAACATGCTAGAGAAGCCACCCCATACGGGATGCAACGCCTGCTCGCAAGTGCTGTCTGGGAGGCCGATCTGGTGCGTGACGACCTGCGCAGCTACGTACTTGAGCAGTTACGCGAGCAAGAAGCCATTGTGGTGATTGATGAGACCAGCTTTCCCAAGCGCGGGAAGAAGTCGGCGGGCGTCAAGGTGCAATACTGTGGGACCACCGGCCAGGTCGAGAACTGTCAAGTCGGCGTTTTTCTGGCCTACGTGACGGCTCGTGGGCATACCCTCATTGACCGCGAACTCTATCTGCCTTTGGACTGGTGTGATGATCGGGAGCGGCGTCAGGCTGCAAGCATTCCTGAGACGGTGCGCTTCCAGACCAAACCGGAACTGGCGGTGCACATGATGGAGCGGATCTTTCAGGCAGCGGTTCCTCTGGCGTGGGTAGTGGCGGATACGATCTACGGTGGCAACCTCGACCTGCGCAGTTGGCTAGAAGCGCATGGCTATCCCTACGTGCTAGCGGTGGCGTGTGATGAACCCGTTGGGATCATGACCCCTGACGGACGGCACAGGCAAGTGGAAGTCCGCGACGTGGAAGCCCTCTTGCTTCATGAGCAGGATTGGCAGCGCCTCTTGATGAGTGAGGGCACCAAAGGCCCTCGGCTCTTTGATTGGGCTGCTGTGCCCGTTCTGCACCACTGGGAAGCTGATGAACGCCATTGGTTGCTCCTGCGCCGTGACCTGACCGATCCGCGCGAGATCTCGTATTATTTCGTCTTTGGCCCTCGAGGCACTAGCCTGCCAGAGATGGTACAAGCCTGCAGGGCACGCTGACATATCGAAGAGGATTTTGCAAATGCTAAAGACATGGGGCTCGATCATTACGAGGTCCGCAGCTTTGTCGGCTGGTATCGCCACATCACGCTCGTCATGCTGGCGCAAGCCTTCTTGACGGGAATTCGTGCCCAGACTCCCTCCTCCACTTGCACGATCCTCCCAGTAACAGCTACAGCGGAGCGTTCTATGATCTCGGATGCCAGAACACTGCTTCCCCTGACGGTTCCTGAAATCCGTCATCTGCTGGGACTGCTCATCTGGCCTGCTCCGAGCAATATGAAGCTGGTCTTGGCTTGGTCCTGGTGGCGACGCTGGCACCAAAGCCTCGCCAGCTCCTTTCATACCAAACGCAGGCTCGATGCAGGCTAAGCGCGCATGGCTCGCGCTTTGACTCTTGCTCGGGTGCGTGCAGTACTCTCTCCCCGTTCTCCCAGGGGTGTTCCTGGGAGTCTCCCTGGTGTCCCACGGATTCCCTGGGACTGTTGCTCATGTTGTCGGACTGACTGTCCTTCTCCAAAGGAGTTCTGTTCATGACCATCATTCCTCTGACCGACTGTTGTACGATGCTGGGTATTGATCCCAAAACGCTACGCCACTGGCTCAAGCTGACCAGTATGCACTTCGTCCCCCATCCGACGGATGCGCGTCTCAAGTGCTTGACGCTCTCGCAAATCCAGCAGTTGGCGACCCTGCATGCTCGCCCCTTTCCTTTCTCTGTCTCGGCTTCCCCGGCGCTCCAAGAAACCGCTCCTGTGCTAGACTTGATTGGGGTGCACGCTCAGGCCTCGCCGGAAAGCCAGGCTCAACTGCTTCAAACCACTCCGTTCTTGCCTCCCTCCGTGTCGGAAGAGGCCGATCTGCGCAAGCAGCTCTCCTGCCTGGAACGATCCGTGACCAGCATGCAGGAGCAACTGGCCCAACTCGCACTGGAATTGCTCCAGGAGCGCTCCCTGCGCTATGAACATCGGTTGAGCGCCCTCGAAGCCCAGTTGCAACAGCAGCGGGATGTGCCTGCCTGCGGGCATGAGCAGGAAACACTGGGCGAGGTTCCACCACCAGAGAGCCTCTTCACCACCGGACGACGCCTGCACCCGGCGGAACTGCGCGCTCGTTCCCGTGTCATCCCCTTGATCGAATATGGGGCGGCTGCCACCTATGTAGTCATCTGCCCACAAGAAGGAGCACTCGAACTGGTGCCAGATTCGCCGGACTGGTTTGAGTGGTTCGCGACCCTCTCCTCGTTCCGCTTCGTGGGGCAGCAGGGCCGTTTCACCGCCTACCGCGACTCCAAGCATGGGCGCCCAACGCGCTCCTGGAGAACCCATCGCTGGATCCACCAGCACAACTACAAGCACTCGTTGGGCGTCACCGACCAACTGACGATCACCCGTTTGGAACAAGTGGCGGCCATCCTCCAGGCTCACGTGGACGTGCTCTAATTCCCTGAGCCACTCCATGTGAGCATCTTCCTCTGTCTTCTCACAAGTGCAACTGTAGTGTAACCCTCGGTGTTGACTCGCTTGGGTGCTCCCCGGCGGCTTTTGACCTCGCGCCAGGGGCGTACTGGTGCTGGCCCTACAGCCGACGCGGGAGTGGAGGCGAGACGACAGGCGGAGCAATCGTCCGGGGTTCGTGACTTCAGGAGACGTTGGAGCGTGGTGCGCTTGGCTCCTCCTCGTGAGGAGGAAGACCGAAGAGGAAACCAGTCAAGACGCCAAAGCAGCACCAGACAGAGGAGGAGACAGGCCACAAGCAGGACCACGAACACATGAAGGACCATACAAAACCTCGCTGCTTGAAATGGGGAAAACAAGAGAGCGATTGGCGTCTTAAGCGCTTCGGTGGTCTCTTGTTAGCTTTGGAGGCAGACCTACTGAGCGACGAAGAGTTCCTGCACATCGGTCGTGAGACAAAAAGTCTCCAGGAAATAGTCACCCGGCTGCTGGTACTGGACCGGGTGGATGAAGCCGTTCAGGATGCGAGCCAGGCTCGTGGCTGGCAGTTGGTGAAGCTTGCAGACCTCCTTGTCGAGTACAGGCAGGATGCAGCAGTTGAACGCATGATGTATGAAAAGGCGCAGCAGGAAAGGTATAGCAGTGCTGCGGAATGGCTGAAAAACCACTACCTAGCGAAAAACAATCTTGCTGCCGCACTTGAGATGGCTCAACTCATCTTCCATAAGCGGCCGTGGTTCACGGAATATCAGAAAATGCGCGAGATCTCCATGGAGCTTGGAAACTGGGAAGCGGTGCGACAAGAAGCGCTCACGTTCTTGGAGACTAGCAAAAATATCTCTATGCTGGTAGAAGCTGCACTCGATGAGGGAGATATTGAGCGAGCACTTCAATTACTACAAGCTACAAAACCCCTTGGCCCTGAGGGCTATCAGTGGCAGTACGACTATGCGCGGACTCCTGATGTTGCTCTTAAAGTTGCTGAACGTGCGGAAGAGATAGACCCTCGCGCTTCGATAGACCTCTATCAGCAACATGTTGAGCGTCTCATCGCTGGACGTGGACGATCCAATTATCAAGTTGCTTGTAGGTACCTCGCACAAATTCGGTCTCTTTACGAGAAGCTGGATGAAACTGAGGAGTGGACAACCTACATCGCCTGGTTACGCAAGCGACATAGCCGACTCTCCACCTTGAAAGAAGAACTGACCACAGCCGGATTGTAAGGAGAAATAAGATGACTGAGCGTATCAACAAAGATGAGCTTGTCCGCCGACTTGCTGCACGGATGCAGACCGATGAAGCGACGGCGACAACCTGGGTCGACGGCATCATCGAAACACTGTATGAGAGCTTCAAAGCAGGTGAAAGCGTGACTTTGCCTGGCTTTGGTGGTTTTTATGTCCGCCAGGAGCCTGAAAGCTGGGTCTTCAAATTCAATCCAGGCCAGCGATTGCGGGCGCTTTTTGGCTGGTCGTCGACATACTGAGGAGAACTCTAGGCACACCTGCATGACAAGGAGAAATTGGATGCCAAGGGAAATCAATCGGTGGGCGATGTACCCACGCAAAACATCTACCTCTCCTCTCCCAGAATCGCTGAAAATGGAAGTCACCATGAAGGCGAATGAACTCATTGAGACGGTTCTAAAGCCGAAATATATCCAGCCACCACCCGAGAATCCGCAGTTCAACTACATCGTCGATATCTACGGCAAGTGGTACCACAAGGCGTTCTACTTCTGCGCCGAATATCGCGTGGCTTGTCCACATCTAATAGAGCCAAGCTTCGAGGCGAAATTTGCTCGGATGCAGTATGCCAGGAACCGGCGCTTTCATCTCTCGTATATGCGCTATACCGGCCAGTGGATACAACTCTACACGGACCTGATGGTGGATGAGTGCATAGAGACCATTCGAGATGATCCCTACTTTTCCATCTAGTAAGGCGCGTTGGCCAGCCTGAATTCATGCCGCGAAAGGAGCGGGAAGCGATCCGCGCGTGTAAAGGACGATGCCGTCACGCATCACGTTGGCGATGAAGGTTGGGTCCCATTCCTGAAAGGTACGTGAAGCAAACACGACTTGCACCTCGCGTGGCGTATCTAAGTGACGGTTATACGCTAGACCAAGGGTATGAGAAAGGGTATCACCCTGGTGGACATCCAATAATGGATCATCGCTATCAAACACGGCGAGAAGATCAACATCACTAGGATTGAAAGCACCTAACGGCCGCTCCTCATGACGAGCAACCGATCCATAAAGAATGACCGCTAGCAGATCAGGATGATGCTCAGATAGCAGTCTTATTATGTCTTCTATGAGAGCACGTGTTGCTCTATCTAACCATATTGGAATATCCCTAGTCGTTTTCAATGGCTTCATATGAAGAAGCCCTTTCCTCAAGAAACAGCCCAGATGTGAATTCTTTCTAATAAATCCAGGGCGCGTTGAACCCGTTCAGGCTCAGGACTCCCACCGTACCATCCACCCTGTCGAATGCGATCTATGTCCTCCCACCATTCGGCGACTGCTTCCTCTCCTTGACGTCTAAGAAATGTTCCCAGGCGCGCATGGCTCTCCTGGTGACTCTGGTGTTTTGTTTCGCTACCATAGCCGATCCAATGAAATGCAGCACCTCATGCGCCCTCAATCACCACTCGAGCCGCATATGATACTGTCTGGAGTGGCAAAATCGTCTGTTCAATATCTTCTGCAGCTTGTCGATGTGCCTCAGCAAGCATTTTCAGCCAGCCCTGCTTTCGTAGAGACTTTTCTCTAATCACACTAGCGCTCAGTGGGTACTGCCATCATACCAAATTTCTGGTTGCATTGCAAAAATGGTGACGAAGCATAAAACCATATTGATACGCAACAATAAGATGATATAGAATGCAATACAATAGAACAAAAGTACTCAAAAGCGAAGGAGTGAGCAGTATGCAAAAAGCAGGCAGTATTCCACCGACATGCTATTTCCCTGATCCCAATAGCTCGTTTGACTACAATCCTCGACAAGAGGATCAACACGGTATCACAGATGCCAAAGCATTTGCTGAACAGTGGAACTTGCGATACGAAGAGGTCAGAAAACTCGCGCTGGGGCGCAGATTTGCTCACAGAAACTGGACGGCAGTTCCTCAAGAACGATGTCCTTTCTGTCATCCTGAACTCACCGATTCAATCAGTGTGCGACTCAGACAGCAGGTCCTCTCAGCAAGACAACGCATTCTCGAAGACCGTAAGGCATTAGCAGCAACAACCAATCTATTTGAAATGGAAATGAGGAAATATTCTCCTGACACTTATCAAGCTAAAAAATACGCGGCTGAAGCTCGTCGGATGTATGAACAAGCCATTGAATACCTTGCCATTTGTGACGTTGAGTGTGGCTTTCGAGCAAGAATACAACACCTTAGTACTGAATCAAACCCTCAACAAGCCATACTCGAAGTAATCCACCTCCTTCGTGATATCGATTGGACCCATTCCGATATTGTGGAGTTTGCTGTTCTCAACGACATTGAAATGGCTCTTCTTGCTGAGAAACGAGAAAGCAGGAGTGAAACGGTATTCGAAACTGTTTACTGACAAGATTTGTCCTCTGAGGAAAAAGCATACTATCTCTATCAACTCCACAATGCTGTGAGCAGAGAAGCAACAGAAAGCAGGAAAGAACGTCGTCATTTACGCCTGGATGAAATGGATCAGATAAAGAGGCGAGTATTGCGACAATCAGAAACAGATCGGCATCAGTAGAGAAATTGGCCTGTTCTGTCTGCCTGTCACGCTGGTCTTCTTGCAGATAATCGGACGCCCGTCGGTTCCGCTCTTGCCCCCTCAAGTCAGGTCGCGCCTGACTTCATGCATTTCTCACATCATCCCTCTGCACCATCCCTTTTCTGTCGTGTGTGCGTGAACCCGCGCTGTGAGAGCTCTCATGGTGATCGCGGAGTCGACCCCTTCGGTTCCGCCACCGTATCACAGGAGCAAAGCCTCTCCCCTTCCGGAGAAGAGGGACGAGCATTCCCACCCGCTTCTTGCCCCTGCGTGAGCCGTATTTCACGCTCCACTCCTGACCGGAATGGACACACAGCAACTGGGTCCTGTCTTCCACAAGGCGTCTAGTGTCCATCGCGACCATCGCCAGGTCAAGGGAAGGAAAGTCCTTCTCCCTCTCCAAGTGCAATTTTTTTGAACGGATGCTCCAAGTAGCCAGTACAGTGTAAAGCGTGACCTGTTCCGATCGTCTACAGGCCAGCCCATCGATGCGCATGTGAATGGTTCCTAACACAGTGTGTACAGGAGGCCCTGATGCTTTCGCCCAAAGGGAGAGAGGGTGCGTCGTTCACCCAACGCGACTTGCCGGGTGAATGGTCTCTGGTTGTCCCTGAATGAGGAACGATGTGCGATGCTCTTAACAAAAGATTCTTTTTCGATCGGGCACAAGCCGAAGATCTACCCGCCATCAGCAGCCTGGCAGCAGGCAGCGGGCTCGGCTCTCGTCGTGCTGTACCTCTCGATGTCATGGAGGCATGGATGCGCAAAAATCCAGATGTGCTTCACGTCTTGCGTCGAGGAGAAGAGCTTGTAGGCTACACCAGCATTCTGCCACTGCCGAAGGAAACGATCATGGGGGCGATGAAAGGGAAAATAGCTGCGCGCGGCATCCCTCTCGATGCTATTCAGCCGTTCACACCGCTCACCCTCTACCTTGTTGAAACCGTTGTCAAGCAGGACATGCCAGACAAGGTACACGTGGCAGCACGGCTGATCACGGAAATAGCGACGTTTCTGATTCGTCTGACCCACCAAAACATGTGGGTCGAGGAACTGTATGCGGTGGCTGTGACTCCCTATGGAATACGGGCGTGCAGAGCGCTGGGGTGCCAGGAAATGGACCTGCCGGGGGCAGTTGAGGCCGGACGCATCCCCTTTACACTCGCCATAAAGGAAGGGCAGACCTTGCGATGGCGCGGTGAGTAGCGCAATCTGGTTTGCCTTGACGCCCCTCTGGGTGTGAAAGCCGTAGAACCGACTCTCGATCATCTTTGAATCTCATCAATTGCATGAGGCATGGCGATTGAGATTGACCTTTGCAGAGCTATAAGTTATAGTATTGTTGTCTATGTGAGTAGTATGAGTTGCTTGAGAAAAGATCGTTTGGGGATGAGCGATCACTCTCAAAGGCAGTTCATGAGATCGAATAGGGGGCCTATGAAACTGGACGAAATCCTACGCCACGCACGAGAAGTTGGCAGAAAAACCACGTATCCGATTACGAGTGCGGACCAACTGGTTGATGCCTTAGGTGGCGACCAGGCAACCCAACGCATCGGGAACAAAGACCACCAGGTAGTAGAAGTGCGGCAAATCCCCGCTGCGTATTTTCCCATTGAATCGGAGGCAGATTTTATCGCGAAGATCACCCGCGTGTTAGTGCTCAGTGGAGAGCCTGTAGAGGATCAGTTGACAGGGGGGGAAAGCTTCAGAGGGGAATGTTTCAGGGACGCCTCCCGCTGCTGCCGGCTCGCCTCCAAACCTTCCCAACCTTCCACAGCCCCGCGGAGTTCCAAGCGTTATCGGATGGAAATAACCCCCTTGGTACTCACTTTCGCCAGGATAGCTGTCTCGCGAGTTGAGTGCCGACTGCTTGAGTAGGCGCATTGCATCTGTCATCTTCTCTTAGGAGGCTAACACATGTGGTTTTTTGTTTACGACACGAGCGCCAGTACTGGCATTGGCAGTACCACCCTTGGTGCTCTCGTAACTCCTACTTCTGCTAATTTAGTTCCCATCGCAGGTGCCACGTTTGGGTGGGTCGGCGCAAATGAAGTTATTAGTCTTACCGGTACGAACGGCTGGTATTGGCACGAAATACCTCAAAACACCAACTTCTCTTATGCAGCGAGTGGGTACAATACTGAGTAATCCAAAACGAACGGATATACTCAGATGCTCATTGGCATGCAATCTGCAGGTGGTAAATGACCCGAAGGGGAAGTTTTGAAATAGCCAATGGGGTATGAGTCTGGGTAGCGTTGTGAGAGAGGAAGTATAGCTTCTTCATGCGCTGTTGGATGTCTGTAGACAAGAAGCTCGCCCTCCTTCTGGGCACCCAACAATGCGGATGAAAGGGTAAGCACGCAGGAGAACAGCGATGTCTGAACCAGCTACCAACCCAAGCAGCCCGCCGCCGGCTGCGCAACCTAGCCCCGGCAGCGAAACCGAGGTGAAATTGCCCCGGTTCTCTCTGCTCATCCTCTTTGCCCTGGTCTCGATCGTCTTCACGGCCCGGTGGTTGGGCCTCTACGAGTTTTTACACAAGGCCATCTGGTCCAACGGCTTCGTGACCGGCGGCTACCCACATCTTCGGAAGGAGTAACTCGTGAAGCTTTCCCAATTCTGGCAACAATTGATGCTCCGCCTTGCACTGATCGGTGCTGTACTGGCTTTGTGCTTTATGTGGGGAGGGCTGGTGGCCCCTGTTTCAGCTGCAAGTACGGCGCTTGTGCGGATCATCCATGCCTCGCCTCGTACCGGGTCAGTCAATTTCATGGTTCATGGCACAACCGCGTCGGCACCAGCGGTGAGCCTGCGTCCAACGAGTTTGAACTTCGGGCACCAACAAGTCAACACCACCAGTGCGGTGCGAACCATCACGCTGACCAATAGCGGCGACGCCGCCCTGACCATCGAGAGCATCAGCCGGAGCGGCCCCAACAGGGGTGATTTCGCTCAGAGCAATACCTGTCCCAGCAGTTCCAGCACGCTGCTGGCAGCCGGAGCTTCCTGTTTCATCAACGTGACCTTTACCCCTACGGCTACCGGCAGTCGCAGCGCCAGTGTGGCGATCACGGACAATGCATCAGGTAGCCCGCAATCAGTGGCTTTGAGCGGCTCTGGCACAACCGCGTCGGCATCAGTGGTGAGCCTGAGGCCAACGAGTTTGAGCTTCGAGAACCAGCAGGTCAACACCACCAGTGCGGTGCGAACCGTCACGCTGACCAATAGCGGCAACGCCGCCCTGACCATCGAGAGCATCGGGCTGAGCGGCCCCAACAGGGGTGATTTCGCTCAGAGCAATACCTGTCCCAGCAGTTCCAGCACGCTGGCAGCCGGGGCTTCCTGTACCATCAACGTGACCTTTACCCCTACGGCTACCGGCAGTCGCAGCGCCAATGTGACGATCACGGACAATGCATCAGGCAGCCCGCAGTCGGTGGCCCTCAGTGGTACAGGTGTGCTGGGGATGCCGCCAACGGGGAGTGATCCGAATGCCCAGCCACCTGCAGACAATACACAGCCGGTGCTTCCCGGCTGGCTTGCCCTTATTGTGGCTGTTGTAGCCGCGGCAGGAATCGGCACGACGCTCATCTCTGGCCGCCCGCGCCGGTCTCGCCCGCGCTGATAGGGCTGATAGTTTTGGGTGTATGCCGCATGGTCTCTGCGCTGCGAGGCCCTGGCAACCATACAGATCTGCGCGGTATACATGAAAGAGAGAGCTTGACGCTATGCGGAAAGTCATATGCTTTTTGTGTGTATTGGCTTTAGCCCTTGTTGGAGTGCAGACGATGCACTCGCAGGTCCAGCCGGCAAGCCCCTATCGCTTAATCATTTCTTCAATTGGTGTGGATACTGCTGTGGAGATGGTCGGCGTGCTTCACGATGGCAACCTGGCGGCACCTTCGCTTAGCCCGTGGGATGATGTGGGCTGGTATGCCGCTGGCCCACGGCCAGGAGAAGTGGGAAGCGCGGTAATCGATGGGCACCTTGATCGTCCGGGTGGCTCCCCTGCTGTATTCTGGAACCTGCGTGATATGCATGTCGGCGACAGCGTAATGATCATTGATGCAGCGGGGGGAACAGCGCGCTTTCGCGTAACACGCATCGCACTGTACCACCCGCGGCAGGCTCCCCTTCAGAAGATTTTTGGAGATGAAAGCGGTTCTTATCTTAACCTGATCACTTGCGCCGGGGACTGGATTGCCAGTCAGCACCAGACAGCCTTGCGACTGGTCGTATATACCACATTAGTCCGATGAAAGAAGAAAATGGTGGGGAGCGAGGGGTACAGCCATTGAATATGGTGGATAAATCGACCAGCCCTCTCCAAACCCACTTCAGGCCGGTTTTTTATGATGGACAGGCCTTCTCTTCCCGGAGCAAGGCTCCTTCCAAGTTCTTTAACTGGCACCTGCACCCATCTCCTCGCGACATGGCACAGCAACCCCATCTGGCTTCGGTGGCACTCAAGCGGAAACTGCGGCAATAGGCACGAGAGCACCTCGCGCGCCGTCCATCGTCGGGTGGCTCTGCCGGCTGCCATAGCTGGGATACGCTGCCGGTAGTGTATGGTTTAGGCACATTCTGGGTTTCCCAGCGTTTGATGATTCGGAGCAATTTCTCTGAGATGAGTCTTCACCCATATGCTTCTGGAACTCTCTCCGATGGAACACAGAAATTATAGAAAACCAAAATCATGAAAAGCTGGGGAAAGCCTCGATGACGGAAAATCATATGCAAACTCCTTGCCGAGGATATCAACATACCTCTCAATGTGGTACACTGTGAACAAGAACATTCGCTCAAGAATTACCAAAGCCAATAAAATAACTAGCCAGCCTTTCGGGAGGACCGCACTAAACGACCTATCGTTTCCCTTGAGACGCCATTAATCGGCTGCGACCTTGCGGTAGGATTCATGGTTCTCAAGAACGCGCTTCAGCATAGTCGGCCACTGATCTTCGGGAATACCGTAAGGAATGTCTTTCGGCCCTGGTCGGCGTTGCTGTACTGGCTACTTAGGATATCCGTTCGAAAAATCGGCAGTTTGAAGGAGAGCATCTGCTATTTCGATTGAAGATGCCATGGTCTTTGGAGGGGCACAAGCTGCGAGGCGAACGCTTTCGCTCTCTAGCACACGTTTTTCAAGACTGAGGTAAAGCTTTCCATGAGGCGCTAAAAAGAGCACCAGCGTTGGTGAGAGCGAGACCGATGCCCGTCGGTTCCGCCTCGATCATTTATTCATCTTTCCAGTTATTATGAGAACGCTTGTTCTTTCGCATCGATGCCTTCTCTCTCCACTGGCTCTTGTGTCTCTGCGTTCTTAAACCCTGTATGCAGTGATCATTATTAACGCCAGGGCAACGGTGGAGATGATCACCTGCTGATCGGCTACGGGAATCTTGCGTTGGATCTGAAGCAAGACAGCCGCGCTCACCACAGCACCCACACTAATGCAGCCGAGCAGCAGCCCGTACCCGGGCGCACCGAGGCGTTGCTCCAGCCTGACGATCACCGGTAGCAAGGCCCACCGCGCTGATGAAAAAGATAAAAAAGAAGGTGCTTATTGAAACCACTTCCCAACAGTAGCCACCAGGGACGCGAACCAGATCGCCCGGCAAGCGGCGATGAACAGCGGCTCCTATTCTGATGGAACCACATTTTGGTTTTTTGTCATAGCGGTCCTTCACAAGCGCTTCGTCTTGTACGGCTCCCGTCACAAACCCCAGATGCCTTCGGTTTCGTCTCTGCGACCAGAGTGGCATATTGCTCTGCTCCCACTGCCATATTTCGCCTATCCGCTCTTGCTGGCTAATACGCTACAAACTTTGAAGTTCCTCAAGGGTGTTCCTGCAAGAGAGGCAGCTCCTCACATCAGGAAACGCAGGGGAGCCAGGATGCGCTCACTCACTTTGATATACCACGGTCGACTCTGCCACTGCTCCATGGTCAACTCAAACCTCTCGGCTGTATCTTCTGCGAAGAGCGCGGACATCTGGCGGGCAAGCTCTGCACTGTAGACCGCGACATTGATTTCATAGTTCCCAACCAGGCTTAAGCGATCCAGATTGCACGTTCCGACCGTTGACCATTGCCCATCAATGGTGCAGGTCTTCGCATGCAGCATGGTATACCGGTAGCCAAAAATACGAATGCCGCCTTGCAGGCAAGACGTAAAGTAACTATGCGCAATCCAGTCCGTCACCACATGATTGGATTGCCATGGGACAAGCACACGCACATCCACTCCACGCCTGACAGCGGCCTTCAGTGCATCCAGCAGCATGTGATCGGGGACGAAGTACGCGGTGGTGAGCAAAATCGAGTGCTCTGCCTCATCGATGGCCGCAATGTACAGATCGCGAATGGGAAATGAGGCACGCATCGCTTCATTTTGGCTGACAGTAATGAGCGCATCGAACTGGTGGTGATACCGTTGTGTGATCTGCTCGTGTGCTGGACCGAAGCGATTCCAGAACCCGATGAATGCTCGCGCGAGTTCCGCTGCTCCTGGACCGCGCAAGCTGAGATGTGTGTCACGCCACTGTGTGGCATACAGCGCGCCCAGGTTGTAGCCTCCAATGAAGCTGGTGGTGCCATCGACAATCAGCAACTTGCGATGATCCAGGGCATACCGACGCGGATCCAGCAGTTGCCAGGGACGACGCATGGCACGGTATTCCAGCACATGAATAGCTGGATGAAAGGACGACTTGAAGGCGCGCGGGACGACGAGATTGCCAAAGCTGTCAAAGATGACAGAGACTGCAACCCCCTCCTCGGCTTTGCGCGCGAGATGCTCTTGAAATTCCTGGCCAACAGCATCATCTTTCCAGATGTACGTCTCTAAATAAATACTCTCGTGTGCCGCATCGATTGCCTCGAGCATGGCATCAAATAGCTCACGTCCGTAGGCGTACAGTTTGAGGATATTCTCGCCGACCTGCACTTCCTTGAAGGGGTCATGGGGAAAGCTCACCTCGTGGTTGCGCCGTTTTCCTAACGCGGCAATGACGAGCAGGACTGCCGCTGTCAGGACCTGCACTGTCACTACACCCAGCAGAACTTTCCCTCCCAGGCGTAGAAGAGACAACCCGGAGGGTCTTTTAAACTGGACATCTGTTCGTTCCCGTGTATTCAGCATGAACACCTCGCTTTCTCGTTTGCGAAAGTAAAAGCAGAACGTTGGTTAGTGCTCGAAGTGTTCCAAGGGAAAGGACAACGAGCATGAAATGTTGATGCCACTAGAGCCATAGGTAATGATACCACTATCCTATGCGCAGAGCGTAGCAAAATGCGTGGGTAGAAGCGTAAAAAAGCTCAGAGGGCTTGTATCTTTTTCGTTTCTTGCCCCCCTGAAGTCGAGAACAGGCTTTTTGACGCTCCGGCAAACGCATTTCTTCACGCGCGATTGGTACGCTCATGACAGGGAATATTCCTTATTCATAGTCTATGAAGCTCAGTGGATACATTCACTCTCACCAGAAAGGAAAGAAGAGGGAGGTGCACGTATCCTGCTCTCAGAAAAGAGCGCATTGGCAAGCTCGTCACCCACTAGACAAAGGATGGATTACTCGTATGAGTATCAATACAGCACAACTCCTGGCAGAGATACCGCTCTTCTCTACCATGGATGACGAAGAGCGCAGGCAGCTTCGTGCGATCATGAGGGAGCGGAGCTTTCAGCCTGGTCAGGTCGTCATGGATGCCAATGACCCAGAAGCTTCCTTCTT
>WNFX01002090.1_pt1 | contig 20255 bp, 20 predicted proteins | sample 5400111 | NCBI WGS metagenome assembly WNFX01 (sample SAMN13153363, study PRJNA577476) | soil metagenome | isolation source: 40 cm soil or saprolite under grassland replicate 1 | place: USA:California | collected 2016-06-15 | reverse complement strand
GGATAAGCGCGGATACTGGAGTAGGACCCGCCATCGCATCCGGAAGCCAGACGTAGAGCGGAATCTGCGCCGATTTACCAGCCACACCAATAAGCATGAAAATTGTAATGGCAAATATTACTCCAGGCGCGGTACCCGCAGCGGTGGTAAAGACCTGATCGAACTGGAGTGAGTGGAAATTCCAGAACATAATAAAGGCCGCGATCATAAAACCGAAGTCTCCAATGCGGTTAACAATAAATGCTTTTTTCGCAGCATTGGAATTTGCCCAGGAAGGTCGTCCCAGTGTATCCAGTTCATACCAGAAGCCAATGAGCAGGAAGGAGCAAAGTCCTACACCCTCCCACCCAACAAAGAGCATCAGATACGAATCGCCAGAGACGAGGATCATCATCATAGCGATGAAGAGGTTGAGAAAAACAAAGAAGCGAGGGAAGCGTCCTTCATCATGCTTGTGACGAACGTCCTCGTGCATATACCCGATAGCATAGATGTGGATGAGAGTCCCAACCCCTGAAACGACCAGCATCATCGTGGTAGATAACGAGTCAACACGGAACGTCCAGTCCAGTTGTAAGGTGCCGATGTGAATCCACTCTGCCAGTTGCCAACGAACAACTTCTCCATTGTTTGCTGCAACTGACCAAGCCAACAGCACAGAAACAACGAACGCCGCACCTGAGGCAAGGCTTGCAACTACACCAACCATCGTTTCACTAAATCTTTTTCCGAAGATAAGGTTGATCAGCAAACCTAGAACAGGCGCAAAGACGAGCCAGGGTGCAAGGAAGAAAAATCCTGTATTTATTGTTTCGCTTAAGTGCATAACAATCTCGTTTTCATCGGTGGTCGAGTAGCCCGGAATATTTGTAGAGGGGCATATCGAGACCACCAGATTTGAAAATTCTATTTTACATGCGACATGTGGGTCTCGACTGCTTGCGTCTCAACCAACGGTTTATAACTTTATCCCTTCAAACTACTCATTTGATCCACGTCGATACTGCGCTTGGACTTGAAGATCTCCACGATCAACGCCAGTCCCACTGCAACTTCCGCTGCGGCGACTGCGATAACGAAGAAGACGAAGATTTGTCCATCGAAAATTGGTTGGCCCTTGGTAATTTCATAAGCACGGGAGAATGCCACAAAAGCAAGATTCGCAGCGTTCAACATTAATTCAACAGACATGAAGATAATCAAAGCATTGCGGCGGATGAGCACACCCAGCGCGCCAATGGTGAAAAGAATTGCAGAAAGAATAATGTAATCATTAATAGGGACCATTATTCATATACCCTTTTCTCTTTGCGTATTAATACAATCGCGCCTATCATGGCAACCAGCAACAAAACAGAAGTAACTTCAAAGGGCAGAAGATAATTACTGAAGAGCACCTTGCCTAATTCCACTAAATTTGCCGATTTATTTGCTGCCGCTTCAGGAGGAACGATCTCACCTGTAGAGCGGGCGCGTGTAAGGAAAATAAATGCCGCTTCCACCGCAAGGATGGCAGACAACGTAATCGCCAATGGTCTCTGCCAAGGTAATACTTGAAGTTTTGGTAAACTCTCCGCGCCGAGCAACATGATCACGAAGAGGAATAGCACCATGATGGCACCAGCGTAAACAGTGACCTGCGCCATAGCAATGAATGGCGCTCCTAGTAGCAAATAAAATACTGCTACTGTCATGAAGTTCAATACAAGAAAGAGCGCGGAATAGATCGCGTTGCGACTCAACAACATGCCGAGTGCAGTTGCAATCGAAATCAGGGATAGGATGAGGAAGAAGATCAATTCAAGCGTCATAATCACCTTGCATAAGTACACAAGAAAACAAGTACTCAGGTATACATAATTTCTTGTCTACGTATTTACTTGTATACCTGTCTACTAATCCTGCGGATCTTTCATCTCCGGCACAGACCGCCTATTGTACTTGCCAGGCTCCACTTTTTGCGGTGTAAGCATCTCGGGTGAAGAGACAGACTCCAGCAACATATCTTTAGTGTAGATTGCTGAGCGACGATCAAAGAATGAGAGCTCGTAGTTATCTCCAAGGATAATTGCTTCGGTGGGACAGGCATCTTCACAGTATCCGCAATAGATGCAGCGGAGCATGTTAATTTCGTAAGTCGAAGCATACCGCTCTCCAGGTGAGAAACGTCTCTCATCTGTGTTCTCACTAGCTTCCACAAAGATCGCATCCGCAGGGCATGCCGCCGCGCACAGCGAACATCCAATGCATTTTTCGAGACCATTCTCATAGCGTTTCAACACATGACGTCCACGGAAGCGCGGACGAACCTCACGCTTCTCTTCGGGGTATTGATACGTCACAGGCTTTTCAGCCATCATCTTAAGCGTAGTCCAAAGACCGCGCACAAGTTCAACAACCGGATCAAGCACGCTCATATACTTTTCTCCTCAGCTCACGGTAAATCATCACAACAGTAAACAGTCCTATCAATATTGAGACAAACGGGATCGCCCAGAAATACAATTGATTATTGAAAACATCTGCGAGCACAATCCCCGTCGCAGTGATAAATGTGATTGTAAGCGACAGTGGAAGCATCACCTTCCATCCAAATGACATCAAACGGTCATAGCGGATGCGCGGCCAGGTCGCACGTACCCAGATCATCCCGAAGAGCAGGGCCACAACTTTGATAAGCAAATACAACGGGCCCAAAAGTGGGTATCTATCTACAAATGGACCCAGAAAACCACCAAAATATAATGTTGCAGCGATAGCACAAATCACGATCATCTTCTGGTATTCGGCCATGAAGAACAATGCAAACTTCATCCCCGAATACTCGCTGTGATAACCAGCAGTCAATTCCTGTTCGGCCTCCGGCATGTCAAATGGTGCGCGGTTCACTTCTGCCAAGGTAGCAATCCAAAAGATCACCGCGCCAACTGGTTGAATAAAAACAAACCACATTGGAAATGGAAAAGTAAAGTTGCCAATATGTAATTCAGCAACCCTCTGTGCATTTACAATATCACGCAGGCTCATTGAGTTAGCAAGGATGATCGAGGTTACGAAAGAAAGACCCAACGCAAGTTCATAAGAGATCATCTGTGCAGAGGAACGCAAACCACCCAGCATCGCATATTTATTATTCGATGACCAGCCCGCCAGCACAATGCCATACACTGCGATAGATGCAATCGACATCACATATAGTACACCTACATTGATGTCAGCAAGATACAGGGTGATCTCGCGACCGAAGGCAGTGAACTTTGTACCCCATGGAATCACCGCCGCGATAATGATCGAAGGGACCATCGTCACGACCGGCGCCCAGAAGAAAATGATCTTGTCCGCTTTGGCAGGTACAAGTTCTTCTTTAAAGATCAACTTCACTGCATCAGCAATTGGCTGCAACAAACCCTGAGGTCCTGCCCGATTCGGTCCGATGCGCGTCTGGATACGCGCCAGCGCCCGGCGTTCATACAACGTCAGGTAAGCGAATCCTGTCAACAGAGCAAAGATCACCACCACTGCTTTGATAAACCACTCAAGCCAAAGAGTCCAATCCGATAGCATCAATTCACCTTTATCCCCTTTGGGGACGTATTTTCGCAGGAACAGGCTCACGAATGGCAAGCCCCATACTGCGCGGCACCAACGCGACTCCCACCGAGATCGTATCGTCAAATTTCACAACCGCATCACCGCTTACGCCATCGAAGCTGACATTCACCAACTGTCCCGCTTCCACACCCAGATTCTTTGCAGCATCCGGGTGTAAAGCGATCATCGGTCCGCCAATGCGGTCACGCAAAAGATTGGCAGACATCATTACGGTCGTACCGCGATCATAAAGTTTGGTGACAGGCACAGCCAACAATTCTTTTTCTTTGGGACGTGGAGCCGTTACCTTCTCAGCCCTTGATATGCTAACCGTTTCCCCTCGTTCCGCGGCAGCTGTGAGATGCGCGCCCAATCCCATTGTGTTCTCGTAGGTTGTGCCGCCGTAATACATGTCACCGCGCCCAACGATGGGCCACTGCGGCTTCACCTCTGAGATTTTCGTGTAATTCAAACCTTCAAATGACTTGATTGAATCAGCCAAGATTTCGAACACTGCAGAGACTGATGTGCCTTCAAGAACAATTCCCATGTGACGCGCCAACTGTGATGTGATGGAGAAATCAGCCTTAGACTCACCTGTTGGCGGCACAGCCGAATAGAAACGTTGCACGCGTCGTTCACCAGAGGTCAGCGTGCCTTCGCGTTCGGTAAATGCCTGTGCAGGCAGGAGGACATCTGCAACTTCAGTGGTTGCAGTCTCCATAATGTCTTGTACTGCAACAAACTCCGCGCCTTCAAGAGCCTTTGCTAATTTCGGATCATCGCCAACGGGGTCAGCGCCAACAATGTAAACAGACTTGCCTTTGAGAGCTTTTGTAAGATCATCCGCAACTTGGAAGCCTATCTCCCACGCGCCCTGATCGTTCGCGCGTTCCCACACGCCAATCAATCCATTGTTGGGTTTGCCAAAATGCTCTGTATCCTGCAACAATTTTGCGCAAGCAGCCGCTAGACTAGCAGTACCATCGAAACCCAGTCCGTCGCTTCCAAACAGAATGATGGCATTCTGCGCGTTTGTCAGCACATCGCTGATCTTGCTTTTCTTGCCAAGGTCTAGAACGGTCTTGATTTCATCGCCATAGGCATAACGGACAACATACGAAGTGTAGCGATCCAGCTTGGTCTCGCGCGGATTCAATACGATCAAGGTCGCGCCACGCTCCGCAGCTTGCTTCACGCGTAGATACCAGATCGGCGCTTCCTGATATAAGTCAGAGGCGACAACGACTATTGTTGATTCCTTGCCCATCGTGCCAAAGTTCGTGCCCGCGCCAACACCGACTAGTGTGGTGAATTCACCACCGCCCATATGAGAGTAGAGGTAAGCTTGCCCGCCCGCGTGATCTGCAAGAGATTTCAAGTTAAACAAGTCTTCATTTGCGAGCCTGCCAGAAGCGAGAATAACAAAATCTTTCTTATTGTCGAGGAAGTGATCTGCAGCAAGTTTTGTCGCGTTATCCCAAGAAGCACGCGTCAACTTTTTATCCTTGCGGACTAGCGGCCTCGTCAGTCGCTTTTTGCTATCTGTGTAGTGATGTGCGAAGCGACCTTTATCACAAATCCAGATTTCATTGACTTCCTCATTTTGCCGAGGCATCACCCGCTTGACCACAAAATCACCTCCGGCTTTGGCCTCACGGCGTGTGTTCAAGGTGATATTACATCCCACCGGACATTGTGTACATATCGAAGCCGAAGATTCCAGTTCCCATGGGCGTGCTTCGAAACGGAAGTCTCGGGTCGTCAAAGCGCCGACCGGACAGATGTCCGTAGTGTTCCCAGAAAAAACGGAATCAAATCCGGGGTCTGAGAAAGTAATGATTTGCATTGAGCGACCACGCTCGTCGAAGCCAAGAACCGAATCTCCCACGATCTCATCCTGAAAACGAATACAACGCGCGCACTGGATGCAACGTTCTTGATCGAGGACGATCAATTCACCCAAAGGCACGTGCTTTCCGAGTCGCAGTTTTTCATCGAAAAGGAAGCGGCTCTTGCCCGGCCCATGTGCCATAGTGAGATTTTGGAGAGGACATTCGCCGCCTTTATCGCAGATTGGGCAATCGAGCGGATGCGAAGTAAGCAGGAACTCAACTGTTCCTCGTTGCCCATCCTTTGCCTTCGCAGTTTGCGAAAGAATCACCATGCCCTCTTCCACTTTATTCGTGCAAGCCGTTTCAAGTTTGGGCAGAAATTGGATCTTCGGCGCGCCGTTCTCCATCACAATTTGACCTGTGGCGCGATCGCGCATTGGGCGGCCGACCTCTACGAGACACATCCGGCACATTCCGACCGGTTCAAGTTTTGGATGATGACAAAAGACTGGGATATCAATACCTGCCATTTTGGCGGCATCGGCTACGCCAGTTCCTTCTGGAACTGTTACTTGTTTTTCGTCAATGGTGAGCGTTACCTGTTTCGTCATGCTTTCTCCAACCCCTTACTTTCCTTTATATAAAGAGGCGGAAGAGGTGAAGGGTTTACAGCATTTTTAAAATCCTGAGGGAAGCGTTCAATCCCTGTTACAACTGCCATCGTTGCAAATTCGCCCAAGGCACATAAACATTTGCCCTGCATTTGTTTCGCTACATTGAGCAGAAGATCTACATCGCCTGTTGTCCCCTGACCATTGTGAATCCGCTCAATAATATTGGACATCCAGTAAGTGCCCTCTCGGCAAGGTGTACACTTTCCACACGATTCATGTTTGAAGAAATGAACTGTCTTATTAACGAGCCAATCCATCGGGACGGTATCATCAATCACAATAATGGAAGCAGATCCAAGGTCTGCTTTGAGCGTGCGGACGGTAGCATAGTCCATGGGTGTATCGAGAATCTTCTCATCGTCCATGAGTATTAATGAAGAAGATGCGCCCGCAGGCATGATCGCTTTAACCTTGTGTGAATCCTGCACCCCACCGCCATGGGTATAAATCAATTCACGGAAAGTTGTGCCAAGGGGCAATTCATAATTCCCGGGTTTTCGCACTCGACCAGAGAGAGAAAATATTTTTACACCCGGGCTGTCAGCCGTGCCTATAGATTTGTACCAGTCCGCGCCCTTAGCAAGGATCAACGGCACATTCGTAAATGTCTCAACGTTGTTGATAACAGTTGGCTTGCCATATAAACCATACGAAGGTGGGAATGGTGGACGAACCCGCGGCTGCCCACGTTTGCCTTCAAGCGACTCAAGTAAGGCTGTCTCTTCGCCGCAAATGTAAGCGCCCGCACCGAGATGAGTATAGAGGCGCAGCGAGTATTCACTCCCAAAAAGTTTGTCACCTAGTAGACCAGCTTCTTCCATTTCTGCGATCTTCTCATCTAGGAAGTCCCCTAACTGCCAGAACTCTCCACGCAGATACAGATATGCGACATTCGCGCCGACCGCGTAGGAGGCGATGGCAACGCCCTCCAAAAATTGGAAAGGGTTCCCCTCCATAATCTCACGGTCCTTGAAGGTGCCCGGCTCGGACTCATCCGCGTTGGCAACGACGTAATGTGGCCAGTTCTTGTTATCAATGAAGGACCACTTCATGCCAGTCGGGAACCCTGCGCCGCCTCGACCGCGCAAGCCGGAATTCTTAACTACATCGGTCACTTCGTTTGGCTTCATCTTTGTGACCGCGTTCTGAAACGCGGCGAAGCCGTCGTTCTTTTTATAAACGTCGAACTGATTTATATCTGGTATTTCACGATGACGTAAAAGGATATGTCCCATAAGTTTCTTATTCTGCGAGAGGGATAATCTGTAATTACTAATCTCTCATTATGATTTCTTTTTCAGTATTTCAATTAACTCCAACGTTCGATCCACTCTCATATTCTCGTGATATTTGATTCCATCTGGTCCCTGAGTTTGGAACATAGGCGCTTTGTCACATGCAGCAAGACAAGTCACAGCTTCGAGGGTTAAGAAGCCATCAGCCGTTGTTTCGCCAACTTTAATACCAAGATTGCTGCACAACGATTCCATAAATTCTTCCGCGCCGCGTAGCGCACAGGGCAGGTCTGTGCAGACTTGCATCCGATATTTGCCTTCTTTTTTATCATGATACAAAGTGTAAAACCCAACCAGTGCGGCAACATCAGTCTCTGTGATACCAACAAGCTTCGCAACGTCTTGCATCGCAGCCTTTGTCAGATAACCTTCCTCACGCTGCGCCAGATATAACAATGGCATGACCGCCGAGCGTTTCCCCTCAGGGGGATATTTGGAGAGGATTTGCTTTACTTCTTTCGGATATTTTTTCTCAAGGCTCATCGGTCAATATCTCCGAGCACAATGTCAACTGAAGCCAGAATGGCCACTAAGTCCGCCACAAGATGGCCTTTGACGATCTTTGGCAGCACAGATAAATTATCAAACGAAGGGGTACGCCAATGACACCGACGTGGCTTGGCTCCTCCATCGCCTTCCAATAATACTCCGAGCTCTCCGCGCGGCGATTCAACCGCAGTGTACACTGAAGCATTGGGTGCCGGGAAACCTTCGGTCCACAATTTGAAATGATGAATGAGCGCTTCCATACTTACACCAAGCTCGGAGCGGGGTGGCGGGACGAATTTGCGATTGTCTGAGCGGACGGGTCCCAAGGGTAGTTTGTTCAGGGCTTGCTCCACGATCTTCAACGATTCGCGCATCTCCTGAACACGGACAATATAGCGCGCGTACGTATCGCCTTCTGTGCGAACAGGAACATTGAAATCGTATTGGTCATAACCAATGTACGGACGCGCCTTGCGCAAATCCCAGTTTACACCTGAGGCGCGCAGCATTGGTCCGGTCACGCCATGCTGAAGGGCAGTAGCCGCGTCCAGTTTTCCGATGCCAACCAAACGGTCCAGAAAGATCGGATTCTTCGTCATTAGAGCTTCATATTCGTCGACGCGTTTGGGGAAATAATTGAGGAAGTTGCGTACCGCCGCCTCGAATTCTACAGGCACATCCCGCCACAACCCACCCGGGCGGATGTACGTTGTCATCATGCGCTGACCGGAACACAGCTCCAAAATATCCATGATCATTTCGCGTTCGCGGAAACAATATAGGAATACAGACATCGCGGCGAGATCAAGACCAAATGCGGCAAGCCAGACAAGATGTGAAGCGATACGCTGTAATTCAGTAAGAATCACACGAATGAAGATGGCACGTTCGGGCACATCGAGATCCACGAGTTTTTCAACTGCCATACAATAGACAAGATTGTTACCGGTGGTATTCATGTAATCAAGACGATCACTCATCACTTCCGCTTTGAGATATGTCTTGGCTTCTATGTTCTTCTCGATGCCGGTGTGCAGGTAACCAATATCGGGAATACAATTGACAATTGTTTCGCCATCGAGTTCAAGCAACACGCGCAGCACACCATGCGTAGAGGGATGCTGCGGTCCCATGTTCAACAACATGGTTTCGCCGGTCAATGCGCGTTCTGAAACCAGATGTTTAAATTGATCGATATTGACTTCTTCAAGTTGAGCCATACTTATTCCTTTGCATACGGCTTTCGTAAATCAATTTCATCAATATTGAATGTGAATTGCGGTTCTTCATAACCGAGTGGGAAATCCTTGCGAAGCGGATGACCTTCTGTGCCTTCAGGCATCAAGATTCTGCGCGGATCGGGATGACCCTCTGGGATGATGCCGAACATATCGAGGAGTTCACGCTCACGCCAATTGGCGACCTCGTACACTCCTGTTGCTGTCGGGATGTGGGGGTGGCCATCTTCAAGAGGAATCCTCAACTGCAGCGATAAGTTTCTCACTAGCGATGTAAGTTGATAGATCACATGAAAACGCGGCGACAGCTGAGGCCAATAATCAGTAGCTGTTAGTGCAGAGAGCAATTCAAAATCATACTTATCGCGCAGGAGAGTCAGTGCCTCAACGATTTTTTCCGCTTTGACGAATACATGCACTTCTCCGCGAAACTCTTCATATGTTGTATTGAGATTTCCCTGCAAAGCTTGAACGATCGTTTCTAGTTTTTTATCCATAACTATGATTGCTCCCGCCATCCACGGCGACCAGAGCTTATTTCACCACCACATCCTTAAACTTCTCGCCTTTCACCTTTTCATACAAAGTCACAACGCCATGAATCAACGCCTCAGGGCGCGGCGGGCAACCCGCTACATACACATCCACAGGCACAATTTCATCTACACCTTGCACAAGGGCATAATTGTTGAACACACCACTACATGAGGCACAATCGCCCATGGCAATCACCCATTTGGGCTCAGGCATTTGATCATAGAGACGACGCAGCACGGGCGCCATCTTCTTGGAGAGTCGCCCAGCAACGATCATCAAATCCGATTGGCGCGGACTAGCGCGCATGAGTTCCATGCCAAAGCGGCTCATATCAAAATGTGCAGCCTGCGCAGCCATCATCTCAATAGCGCAGCAAGCCAGACCAAACAACATTGGCCACATGGCATTCGTACGCGACCAGTTGACAACATTTTCAAGAGTGGTCGTCATGATCCCCATATTCCCCAATTTTTGCTCTATTCCCATTCGAGCGCTCCTTTCTTCCAAGCGTAAACATAACCAACCAATAAGATCACAATAAAGATGACCATTTCGAGCAAGCCAAACAAACCCAATTGACGAAACACGATCGCCCAGGGGAGGAAAAAGACAACTTCGATATCAAATAGGATGAAAAGGACTGCAATGAGATAGAAGCGAACCGGCATACGTCGCGTACCGGGCCCGTAAGGATTCATACCCGACTCATACGGCATAGCCTTTGCTTCAGATTGTTTTCTTGGTCCGAATAATGTCCCCAGTCCAATTGCGATTAGCGCAACGAGAGTCGCCAAAACGACCATCAATGCGATAGCTACATATTCGAGCATTCTGACACCTCTCACTCCCTCGCAGACGCATATTTGTGCTCCCTTGCACGTTCGATAAAGTATAACATAAGAGACTTTTGAGGGCTAGAGAAAGTGTCACTTTTCACAAAATTGATGAGAATAGTCTTATTGAAAAACCATTAAACAAGTAGGTCACGCTTGCAGCGTGACCTACATTACATCTTTATCCTAAATAATCTCTCAACTGCCTGCTCCTTGACGGATGTCTCAGCTTCCTCAGCGCCTTCGCTTCGATCTGACGAATGCGCTCGCGCGTCACATCGAAATATTTGCTCACCTCTTCGAGCGTGTGATCCTTGCCATCTTTCAAACCAAAGCGTAATTCTAATACTTCGCGCTCGCGGTCAGAAAGGGATGTGAGTGCTCGTTGTACCTGCTCGCGCAACATCTGGCGCGCAGCCGCCTCAATAGGAGAAGGCGCGTCTTCATCTTCGATGAACTCACCCAGAGAACTGGAATCTTCATCCCCCACCGGCCCTTCGAGCGAAACAGGTTCTTCTGCCGAGCGCAGGACGCGGTTAATTTTTTGGGTGGCAACATCCAGCCGGTGTTGCAGATCAGGCGGCAACGGTTTTTCTTCAGCATGCGAGCGTAGAATAGCTTGCACATCGGAGGCAGGCAGATAACCAACCTCAAGCGCAAGTTCCTCAGTGGTCGGGTCACGTCCCAATTCCTGTATCAGTGTTCTTTGCGTTCGTAATATACGGGTAATGGATTCAAATAAATGCACAGGAATACGAATCGTCCGCGCCTGTTCCGCAATGGAGCGGTTAATAGATTGTCGTATCCACCAGGTTGCATAGGTGCTGAACTTGAAGCCACGCCGCGGATCGAATTTTCCCACCGCGCGCAGGAGTCCCATGTTGCCTTCCTGGATCAGATCAACGAATTGGATGCCGCGCCCCAAATAGCGCTTGGCAACGCTAACGACCAATCGTAAATTCGCGCGGATCAATGCTTGATTGGCTTCCACGGCGCGTTCTTGAACAGCATTCATTTCAGATAAAAGATCTTGGTCTTCACAAAGATGACGATACAGAGTTCGCTGATTCGGCAGGCGCTGAGTCTGGTTGAGATGCTTCAGGATCCACTCCGCATACTTTAGCGGAAACAAGTAAAGGCTTAGAAAGACGCTGTACGCATTTCGGGCAAGATTATCCCAAAGCTGGTCAATTCCCCATTGTCCATTATCCAGATAAGCCCGCAGATAGGAAGGCGCATCCGATTGCCAGCCCGCATGTAAAGCCTGCGCCTCAGTCAGAATCAAACTGAGATTAGGCGGTTCACAATGAAGTCGTTTGGCATCTTCAACGAGACGTTCCCAAGAGGTCTGCATCTCGGAAAGGATAGCATGATAGATTGCACATGCACGCGAAAGTCCATCGGGAAGGGGACGGCGACGCAACGTAATCACAAAGCGGTTGGCTTCAATGATCGTCGCCAGCCGAAATTCGCTATCGGAATCAAGGAGTTTAACCTCCCCGATCTCACGCAAATACAGCCGCACCGGGTCTTCAGATAACTCCGCTGCAACCTCAGGATTCTTAATATCAATAATATCGTCTTCGAGAAGTTCTTCTTCCTGCTGGGCAAGCATGCTTATATCAGGATCCCCTACTTCGTCCCCCATTAACACTAAGTCTTTCAAATCATTCTCATCCTCCAGATTGCCATTCGAATGGTTCAGGCGGGGCTCACTCCGCACTGGGTTTTTGGCGCGGGATGAAAGCGGTTTGACTTTGGTCTTGCGCTTGTCTTTTGGAGATAATCGCTTTTTTATACTCATAAACCCTTTCTTACCAGACGGCGCCACCTAATAATTGTTACGCGTGAAATTTGTCCAGGCCCAGCCAAAGTACTCTCGAAAACTAGTGCAATCGTCTCAATGACATCCTCCGATAAGCCTGATCCAAATTATGTAGTAACCTAGTATGTTTTAACACCAGATCCTGGTAAGAAGCCGCGCGCAAATCGCCAACTTGCTGTGCTTCTTCCTGCAAATATCGCAACTGGTTCAGGTTTTCGCCAGCCGCCACACGCCGCAATTTGATCACCCCGCGCAACAACTCCTCGAGCAACTTCTCTTCCATGCGCTCGAATTTCTCTGTTTGTGAGTCCAATTCCTGCAAGAGGCCTTGTAAAGAAACAGGCACAGACTCCACAACAAATTCATGATGCTCGGTCTTATCTTGCTCCACGGCTTCGCGGATCAAACCGAACATCATTTGATGATCTGTATATTCAAAATCCTGCACCGCGAGCTTGAGTAATTCATGCTCCTGCAACAATCGATCAAGGCGATAGAGTAATTCTGGCTTTTTGACCAGCACCGCAATGATATACGCCTCCACCTTGTTATTGGATGAGACAGTCAAGGCGGGATTAGTCTTTTCAGAAACCTGCTTCTGTGTGCTTTGCGTACTTTGCCCACCCTGGGGACCTCTCGGTCTCTTCACGCTCGAAGCCTGCGCCTGCGTACCGGTCAACGCGCTTTCATCTACCCTCAGCATGCGCGCCAGTTGCTGACGATATGTATCGCGTTCCACAGCATTTGGTAAATCTTCGATCAGTGGAAGGACCTGCGCGGCAATCTGATTCTTTACCTTCGGATCGATAATATTTTGGCCCGCCGCGAGAGTCTCCATGACGTATGTGACAATTGGTTTCGCCTTCTCGATCAAGCGCGCCCATTGCTCTTTATTGCGCGCCACAATTTCGTCCGGATCCAACTCATCAGGGATAGCTGCTACGCGTAAGTCAGCCTGCAAACGCGCCTCGTTACGAAGAAGTCCACGAGCATCAAATCCTAATTCGCCCTCGCGATCCATTGCCTGACGGGCGGCGTCTAATCCGCGCAGGACAGCTTTTTGGCCTGCCGTGTCCGGGTCGAGGGCTAAGACAATCCTACGTGTAAAGCGTTTGAGCAAACGTAACTGGTGTTCAGTCAATGCCGTGCCCATGGGCGAGACGACATTTTCATAGCCCGCCTGATGCAAGGCAATCACATCCAGATAGCCTTCGACGATTACAGCCTGGTCAACGGTCCGAATGGGTTTGCGCGCCCGATCCAATCCGTAGAGCAAATGTCCTTTTGAAAAGATCGGTGTTTCAGGTGAATTTAGAAATTTAGGAACATCATTCGGGTCAACAATGCGCGCGCCGAACCCAGCCATGCGCCCATTTTCATCACGGATCGGGATCATGATCCTGTTTCGGAAGCGATCATAAAACCCGCCACTATCACGTGGAGAGATCAAACCTGCCTCAACCAAATCTTGCTCTGAGTAGCCGCGTTGGGTGAAATGGGTCAAGGCCGAGTCCCACGCGTTCGGAGCATAACCCAAGCCAAAGGTCTCGATGGAAAGGTCTGTCAATCCGCGTTTTTGGTGCAAATAATTCAAGAGTCCCTTATTTGCCATTAAATGATTGCGATAAAAAATTAATGCGTCCTCGAGCAGGATGTGCAGGTTTTCGTAAGCTTCTTTTTGCTCGGAAGTTTGTTTCGTAAACGTCGGGACTTGTACCCCCGCGCGCGCAGCAAGTTTATCGAGCGCTTCCTTGAAATCTAGGTTCTCGCGCTTCATCACAAACTTGAAGACATCGCCACCCTCGTTGCATTGACCGAAACAGCGCCACGTCCCAGACTCGGGCCAGACTACAAAGGAGGGTGTGTGCTTATTATCATGGAATGGGCAAAAGCCTGTATAGTTCTTGCCCGCATGGCGTAGTTTAACGCCTGCCTCTGAGACCAGGTCTACGATATCTACTTTGGATTTAATCTCATCAATGACAGACATATAGGAAGGCATTATAGACTTGATTGAATGGAATGGCAAATCAATTGTATTAAAACAAAAAAGGCAGCCCAGGGACTGCCCAGAAGAGGAATTGAAAATTATTTTACCGGGTCAAGGCTGAAATCCAGCGTAGATTTCGTCTTGTTCTTTAGACTCAATTCAGCGTTCTGTGTATTTGCGTTCCCATTTGTCTGAGAATTGACGGTAGAGGAACCATCCACTGAAAGCTGAGAAGTCACATTATTGAAGAGCGCGCCGCCGTTGGTCATCTGTACTTCCAAATTGCTGTTCGGTTTTACGTCAACTTTCGTATTCTCTTGAGAAGTCTTCGTATTCACTCGTGCTGAAACAGAAATGGTCGCTTTGGCTTGACCCATCACATCGCCGACGGCTCCGAGAGCCAGGCCGGTTGTTTCGCGAACAATGCCTTTTGCTTCATGAAATGTTTCCTTCAATCCTGCCCTGACATCCGGCCTGAAGCTCACAGCTGCACTAACACCAACCACTACCGAGAGCAATAGTTGAACAATAAACTTAGACATCACATACCTCCGTTATAAATTTGATTTAGATAGAACCTTGAAGTTCTTCACTTTGAATAACGGAGGTCATTTCATTTTGTTTAAGCGAAGAACAAAACTCTATGGAAGTGGTGGGAGTTCAGTCTCTGGAATGATATTTGGTGGAGAATGAAGTGTAGGAGCGATCCTCGGAGAGATCTCAATTGTAGGAATAATCTTAGTTGGCACTTGAATTGTTGGAATGATCTGCGGCGAGTCAGTAGGATTCACTTGAGGCGTTTCCAAAGTGGGAAGAGGAGTTGAGATAGGCGTTGGAGCAGGAGTCAGTGTGGGTTCCTCCGTTGGGGGAAGAACATCCTGATCAATTCGTGGAAGGAGGATGCCTGACCGATTCAATTCTTCAACTTGTGCATCAAGCACCGTAAGGATACGCGTTTCATTCTCTACATCCACTTCAGACTTCAACCTGGTTGTCACTTCGAGATACGCTTTCAGCGTCTGAGAGTACAATACCGGATTACTTTTGACCGCGATCAATTCAGTGGCTCTACGATCTGCAATTGCAAGATCGGTTTTCACAGGATCAGATGAGATAGCTCGCCACGCGTTTTCACTTGTAAGTTTCCAGTGATAGAATGTCTCACCGGGTAAAGCACCTTGAGCATAGACGGTCCCTGCTGCTATCAACACGAGTATTACAGCAGTCAATCCCGTAGCTAGCCGCATGAACATGAAATTGGACCGCGCAGGTTTGCGTGGATGCGCATACATCTGTCGGATTAATTTGGTGCGGACACGTGCCTTGAACGCACCTGAAGGCCGCGCTTCACGAGCGCGTTCGAGATACGCGCTCGTGAGCAAAATCGGTTCCAGTTGCTGAGCATATGCGGGGTAGCGATGCAGACAGTCATCCACGTTTGAAACGTCTTGTTCCAGATCATGCAGGCATTTCTGTAAAACCTGTTCAAATTCGGTCATACCCATTCCTTCTGTTTCATGTGCTTCGCAAGGGTTTGCAAACCACGCATTTGTAAGCCACGAATGGTTCCTTCTTGTTTGTTCATTATTTTCGCGATACTGTCATTCGGCAAGCCAGCAATGTATTTCAAGATCAAAACCTGTTGCTGGTCTTTGCTCAAAACCTGAAGCGAGTCTCGCATGGCTTCAAGGTCAAAATGCGTTTGCGCCTCCTCATCTGGCATTTCCATATCAGATGGGAGAGCGATTGCCTCTTCAAGAGGCAACGTATCTTTTTTCGTCCGATAATGATCAATCACAAGATTTCTCGCAATCGTATAAAGCCAGGCAATAAAGGGCGAACTGCCCATCTTATAACGATCCAAGTTTTCCCAGGCTTTCAGAAAGACCTGTGAAACAAGATCCTCCATATCACTATTTCCTGAGACCCGAAAATATATATAGCGAGTGACGCGTTCAACATACGCATCATACAACTTGGCAAATGCTTCTCGGTCACCGGTTTTGGCTTGATCAACCAGACAAGCTTCTTCCGGCAGAGGAGGATCTTTCTGGGTCGTTTGGATGTTTCTCACGGTCATTAATCATAACGATGTTAGCGGCAATTTGTTTAAGTGGTTCATGACATTAATGTTACAAATAACCGCATAAAAAATCCCTCTCGATCTTTGCGAGAGGGATTATCTAGAGGCACTTCCATATCAAAGTCAATACAGCCAAAGTCTGTAATTAAGATTTTTATCCCACCTTTCCTAATTTATTCCGAATATGCTTCGTTAGAGCGAGAAGCCGTAGTTCATCGTAATGATACGATCAAAGTTCACACCCGGGGAAATAGGTGTTGGTGTTTCAAACTTATGATCAGAATCATTACCAGCGATAAGGTTGCGAATAGCACCATATACACTATCCATGAACGCTACTACTGATGGTCTGATATTCTCCCAAGTCTCTTTCACTTTTTCGCGAGCTTGAGGACTAACAGAAACCAAGATCGCCAAGATTAATAGTAATACAACAATCAATCGTGCCGCGTACATAATACCTCCAACTCACTTGTTAAGCGAGTATCTGTCAACTTACTATACTGTTGAAAACGAAGGAGGTAACGGTGTGTTATATCCGTTGTTTTGCTGCAAACGTTCTTAAGTTAACTCTTAGACTGTTCTAACGTGGAAAATAAACCTCTAGTTCAGGCAATGAAACCCCGGCCTCTTTAAGCTCTTCATGCTGTGAGCGTAATATCGGTAAGATTCTTGCTCGTCTCTGTTGGTCTTGCTCGCCGTTGAATTGAATCAGTAGCCTCTCGTAACTTTCAATCGCCCGCGCTCGACGCGTCTGGTCTCCATAAACTACGACCAACTCATTCGCCCGTCGATTGGATAGAGTCAGATCGACACCTAATTGGTCGCTTGAAGTCAAGCGCCAAACATATTCACTGGTCAACTTCCAATCATAAAGCCTGTCACCAGGCACCGCGCTCTGCGCAAAAGTTGTCTCACTTGCAAGAAACAACAATAGTACAGTCACAAAGCCAATTGTAAATCTCCAAAATATTGGAGAGATACGCTTGCGCTGCGGATGTTGTTGCATATAAATACTCAGTTGCGTACGTGCGCGAGCTTTATAAGCAGGGTTAGGTGCCACTTCCCTGGCAAGCGCCAATTTCGTTGCTGCCTTAAGAAGCGGCTCCAATTGCGCGGCGTGTTCAGGATAACGTGTCAGGCACTCATCGATGTTGGATTCTTCATCCTCGATCTGGTTCAAACAAGCATCCAAAATAGTTTCAAGATCATTGTTCATATGACCATCTTTTCTTCCAATTGTTTGGCTAAAGCTTGCAAGCCTCTCATCTGAAGCGCTCGAATGGCTCCTTCGCGTTTGCCTAGATGGCGTGCAATTTCGTGGTTCGACAATCCTTCAATAAACTTCAAGGTTAGCACTTTTTGCTGATCGTCGGTCAACGCCTGCAAGGCATTCTTGACCGATTTCATTTCAGTATTTAGGTCTATTCCGTTCTCCACAACTTCTGCATGATCCTGTTGCGAGAGTTGTACATCATCCAAAGCCGTGGTCACTTTGCGGGTACGGTAATGGTCAATAACCGCATTATGCGCGATGGTGTACAGCCATGCAAGATAAGGCGTCCGATTAAAGCTAAATCGATCAAGGTTACTCCAGGCCTTGAGAAAAACCTGGGAGGTGATATCTTCGGCCGTTTGTTCATCCTCGACGCGGAAATACACAAAGCGGTAAATACGCTCCATATAGGCGTCATATAACTGTCCAAACGCTTCCGGATTACCATCTTGTGCCTGAAGCACGAGCTGCCGCTCGTTTGACAGGGGCACCTTAGATTTTTTATAGTTGTGTGAATCCAACTAGTGTTACCTCATATAACGAACAGCCCGAAGGGCTGTTACACAAAACGCTCCCCAGGGTTGGGAGAGCGTTGTAAACATCTAAGACCCTACAACTTGGCTCCGTCCAAGAGCCGTGATCCTCTTCGAGAAACATACCTGATTATATCATCTGTCATTTTACCGCTTGTCACATAATTACTAAACTTTTGGAACAATTTAGAAGCAAGAAACTAAATTCTACTTTAGTTATAACGCGGTACTGTGTACGACTTTGATAGAATCGTATATCAATTGTGTTAAAACAAAAAGGGGTAGTCCGTAGACTACCCCAAAGTAGAGAAGGAAGGTTTAATCTCCTGGACTATTTTGGGAATCAGAATGACATCCGCCACCTTGGTGTGAACTATTCGCAGGATTGGCATAATTGGCTTCATAGATTGAGGTTCGATAGTGATTTAGATTGGTTTGTAAGCCGTTAACCACATGGACTTGGGCACTACCTGCCCCTACCTTTGGCAATGCGCCCTGTACAGTAAAATATGTCGCTGCAATAAGGACAAGACTGACCAGTACAGCAAGGACAACTCGGGCAATTGGTTTAGACATAGTATTTATACTCCTTGTCCCGCAGAGCGGGATGGCGCTTAGGCGCTCATCAATCTATTGTTGCCGATGGAGTGGGCTTTCAGGGGCTGATAGACAAGCTGAAAGTCCAGAGCACGATGTACAAATCGGTCACAGCTCAAATACCCTACTTAGACTTCAAAATTATACCCAATTTCGTCCGAATTAGTATTAAGTAGATATTAGTGCTTGGGTCTGGTATATGCTCTGAGTGCCGTTCCACAGGATGCTGACGCTCAAAATACGCCTAATCGCCACCTGAGACGACAGAAGTATATTTTCCTAAAAACCTTCGAGTTTAGATAAATCCGCTATGCCTCTCGCCAAGTCTGCAACCTGTCCAACCAATCCAAGTCGATTCTCTCGAACAGTCGGATCCTCAGCCATTACTAACACCTTGTCAAAGAATGCATTGATGGACGGGATAAGTTTGACGACGGTACCCAAGAATTCGTCCACGGACGACGGACGACTGCTTGCGTCCCCGAGGGGATGGAGGACGGACGATTGAATTGCCGCGTATAAATCCCGTTCAGCCTGTTCAGTGAATTTCTTTTCGTCAATCGTTAATGGACTACTATCTAATTGCGCCGAGCGGATAATGCGGACACAACGCGCATACGCCGGTAGGATCGTCTCCCAATCTTTCCGCTCCACCCACGCCTGGAGTTGCTTCACAGCTTCAGCCGCCGCGGCCGGGTTAGCCAATTGTTCGGCAAGGATGGCGTCAACGACATCATATCGATAACCCATGTCATTCAACACAACTCTTAAGCGGCCTGTGATGAAGTCAAGGATCTGAGTTTGCACATCATCTTTAACTTCAATTGGTTGAAGTTTTGCAGCTTTCTTAACTGCTTCACGCAAGTCAAATGAGATGCCATGTTCCATTAAAGGTTGGACGACACCGATCGCGGCGCGGCGTAACCCGAATGGATCTTTCGCGCCAGTAGGAGCTAATCCCGCCGCAAAAAGACCAACCAAGGAATCAATTCGATCTGCTTGTGCAATCACCACGCCGATTTTCGATTTCGGCACAGGCTGATATTGCTCGCCGATGGCGTCAGCTATATCTTGCTTTTCACCGCTTCGCAGAGCATATTCCCGTCCAATGATGCCTTGCAGGGAGGTCATTTCGGTGACCATCTGCGTGACCAAATCCGCTTTGGCTAAGAACGTTGCACGTTCAAGGTTTGAACGTTGAAGGTTATCAAACCCAAGCATGTCTGCAAGTTCTTTTGCAAGTTTCAGCATTCGTTCCGATTTATCTAACATCGAGCCCAATTTCGTTTGGAAAATCAGCGTGGATAGTTTCGGACGATAGGCTTCCAACGGCTGCTTGAGGTCTTCGCGGACGAAGAAGTTGGCATCCGCAAAGCGCGCGCCCAAGACATGTTCGTTTCCCTGGCGGACAATGTCAATGCCGATGTCATCTCCGTTGCGGATGGCGATGAAGTGAGGG
>WNFX01006173.1_pt1 | contig 20270 bp, 15 predicted proteins | sample 5400111 | NCBI WGS metagenome assembly WNFX01 (sample SAMN13153363, study PRJNA577476) | soil metagenome | isolation source: 40 cm soil or saprolite under grassland replicate 1 | place: USA:California | collected 2016-06-15 | reverse complement strand
TCCTCTACGTCGCCTGCTGGGGAACCGGCGAGATGCGCCAGTACGACGTCACCGACCCGAGGAAGCCAAAGCTTGCAGGCTCGGTCCACATCGGCGGCATCGCTCGTCGTACGCCCCATCCGAACGGCAAGGCGTATGGAGGCGGTCCGCAGATGGTCGAGATTAGCCGTGACGGCAAGCGGGTCTACTGGACCAACTCGCTCTACTCAACATGGGACAACCAGTTCTATCCCATGGGCATACCCGGCGCTGAAGTCATGGCCAATGCGAACGTAAGCGGCGGTCTCGAGCTGGCAAAGGACTATTTCGTGAGCTTTCCTGACGGATACCGGGCGCATCAGATCCGGCTTGAGGGCGGCGATTGCTCGACGGATTCGTTCTGCTATCCATCGGTTTAATTTGACTGAAGTGGATTGGACACGTGCCGGGCTCTGGCTGGCTGTCGTTGCGAGCGGCCTCTATCACGGGCTGAGCCCGGGGATGGGATGGCCGCTCGCCGTTTCAGCCGGGCTGATCGAGAGGAGCTCGTACGCCCTCGTAACGGCACTTTGGCCGCTAACTGTCGGCCATCTGCTGGCGATGTTCGTGATCATCCTTCCCTTCGCGCTGCTGCTCGTCATCGTGGAATGGCAGCAACAGATCCAGATCGGCGCCAGCCTCTTGGTCATCGGGTTTGGCATCTTCCGGTTTATCAACCGACGCCATCCGCGGCTACTGGCGCGAATACGACCAATACAGCTGGCGCTATGGTCCTTCGCGGTGGCAATCGCGCATGGCGCGGGACTGATGCTCGTACCAATCTATCTCGGGCTGTGCCGAGCCACCGATCTCGACCAGGGCCATGAGGCGGCGGGCGCGCTCATAAACGCTACTGTGGGCATGGCTGTCCTGGTCTCCGTCGTCCACTCTGTCGCGATGATCGCAGCCGGCGGATTGTTGGCGTGGCTAGTCTACCGCTACCTGGGTCTTAAGTTCGTATCGCGGAGCTGGTTCAATCTGGACGCGACCTGGGCCTTCAGTCTCATCTTGGTGGGTGCTCTATCGCTTGCGATCAGCCTGGCGAGCCGTCACTGAGCCGCATTGCACGCGAACCCCGCGCCCTAAGCCGTGGGCTAACAAATTTCTAGTCAGTGCGTGGCGCCGGTCGGCAGACGCACGCTAAACACCGAACCTTTGCCCGGTTCGCTCGTCACCGTCACGTCGCCGCCCATCATGCGGGCGAGCTTGCGCGAGATGGCAAGGCCGAGCCCCGTTCCGCCATAGCGGCGCGCGGTCAAGGAATCGGCCTGGGTGAAGTCCTGGAACAGCTTCGCCTGCTGCTCTGCCGTCAAGCCGATGCCGGTATCGGCGATGGCAAGCTCGACCCAGTCGCGTCCGTCCGCCACGCGCAGCCGCAGTGCGACCTCGCCCTCCTTCGTGAACTTGCAGGCATTGCTCAAGAGATTGAGCAGTATTTGCTTGAGCCGCATGGGGTCTGCGGTGAGCGCGCCAACGTTCTCTTGCGCTTCAACGACGAGGCGGTTCTTGTTCTTCTCGGCGAGCTGTCCCGCGGTGCCGATGACTTCGTCAACCAGTCGGGGCAAATCGACACGCTCGAGATTGAGCTCCAGCTTGCCGGCTTCGATCTTCGAGAGGTCCAGGATCTCGTTGATGAGGCTCAGGAGGTGGGTCCCGGCGGCATTCACACGGCGCAGCGGTTCCAGTGCCTTTTCCGTGCCGAAGCGCGCCGCGTTGGTGACCATCATCTCCGTCAGGCCGATGATGGCGTGGAACAGGCGCGCGTTCTGGATCGCCAGCACCGATTGGGCTGCGAACGTCTGCAGGAGATGAATGGTACCCTTGGGAAATTTGCCCGGCTGCTTGCGCCGGATCACGAGCGCCCCGACAACGCGCTCTGTGCCGACCAGCGGCACGACGAGGCGCGCCCGAAATCCGGCCCGCATCGCGATCTCTCGGACCGGGCTTGGCGGCTCGTCGCGGATATCTGCGATCTCCAGTGGTTGTCGGTCCTGGATCGCCCGGCGGAGCGCATCGGAAGCACCGGCTAGCTGGATTGCCGCAACCAACTCTTCGCTCAAGCCATACGTCGCCCGCACCCGCAATGTCTGGTCCAGCTCATCAAAGACATAGATCACCCCAGCATCCGTATTCGAAATCTGGACCGCCTTGGCGACGATCGTGGACAGTACGGTCTGCAGGTCGATGGTTGAGTTGACGGCTTGGCTCACATCGCCAAGCGCGCGTAACTCTTCGACCGACTGCGCCAGTTCGGTCGTGCGCTGTTTGATCTCACGCTCGAGCTGCTCGGCAGCCTGCGCCTTCTCCGCCAGCAGCTCGTCGCGTTCCAAGGTGTTCCTGCGAAAGACCTCGACCGCCCGTCCCATCGCCGCGACCTCGTCGCCGCCCTCTGCTGCCACGGGCGCGTGCAAGCTTCCACCTGCGATCGCAAGCATGCCATTGCTGAGCGCGGTCAGGCGGCGCACGATGTTGCGGCCGACATACAGCCACACGATGAGCGTCGAGCTTATGATGCTCAGCACCACGGCTGTGATGACGGCGAGCGTGCTGAATTTCACCACCCCCAGCGCTTGAGCGTTTGCGTTGTCGATCTCTGTCCGTGCGCCCGTGACCAGGTTATCGACGGTCGCGGTAAGCCGTTTTGAGAGGTCCGTGTTCTTGGCCAAAAGCTGCGTTGCGCTCTCGGTCAGAGCGAGCTCGCCACGGCGCAGCGAAGCGACACTCTCGGCGCCAGCTGTGTAGGGGTGCAGACGCGTGATCGTCTCCATCATAAGCGAACGCAGCTTCGGATCGAGCAGGTCCGCCAACCGCTCGAGCTCGTTCACCGCCTGCCGCGTCCGAAATCCGCCGATTGCTGCCGCACTCGCGTCATCCGCCGACGCAGCGCGCTGCAGCAGGTCGCCGATAGACGACGCCAGGACCTCGGAGGTTTGCAGCGCCCTGAACCAGGCGAGCGACTTCTCGAATTCGCGATCGGCCGCAGTCCGCCGCTCGACCGATGCGTTTGGATCCACCGTTATCCGTCGCCACTGTGCGATCCGCTCGTCCATAACCGAAACCGAGGGGGCCAGCAGGTTTTGTAATTCCGCGGCGACTTGGATGGACTTGCTGAGGACTTCCTTCTTCTGCTCGCCGAGTACGAGTCGGTGGCTCATCAGCTGATCGAGCGCCTGAAGATTGCTGCGCAACCCCTCGACATCGGATTCTAGCGATTGCAGCGTCGCGCTATCGACGCCGTCTTTCCTGAGATGCGTCAGCAATTCGTTGAGTCTGATGACCTCGGTGGAGATGCCACGCGACCACTGATCCATCTCGGTTTGGCTGGCGACCGTGAGCAGGGCGGGCGCCGCGGCGGTGATGCGCTCGGCGTGACGGGATATCTCCTGCGATTGCACAACGACAGGAATACGGCGCTGCGTGATCAAGCTGAGCACCTGATCGATCCCATGGAATGAATAGAGAGCGGCCCCGGCACCGAGGACCGCGAATGCGCTGATGCCGAAAAAAGCCAACAGCAGGCGGCCGCGGACCCCGAGGCGGGACCGGATTGCGACATCGCCTGTTTGCGCAACCTGCAAATTGGAAACGGAGCCCTCCACTGCTCAACCCCTGCCTACATAGGGGAAGGGAAGACTGCGCGCGTTAAGGAAGGCTCGTTCCTGATGTAATGTCAATGCCTTCTGCATTGCCTTAGTAATCAAGGCTCGTTCCTGATGTAATGTCAATGCCTTCTGCATTGCCTTAGTAATCGAGGAGTATGACCATGGAATCTCGCGAGAAATCTGCCACCCCGGTCGCAACACCCCTTGGAACAAGGGCAAGCTCATCGGCGCAAAGCCGCCACTGCGACCAAAGCATGTCTGTCGATCCGCACCAAGTTGCAAGTCGAGGAACGAATCCGCGATTTGGCGCTGTTCAATGTGGCCATCGACAGCAAGTTGCGCGGCTGCGATGTCGTCGCCCTCAAGGTCGAGGACGTTGCTCCAAATGGATATGCGTTTGGATATTCTCCGGGTCTTCTGCCGGCGGCTCTCACATACGCGTCGATCGCTTGCCGGGTCTGCTCCGTCAATTCGAAACTGACGGGCTGCCCTGTCTACTTTTGCTGCCCTGTCTACTTTTGACGCACAGTTGCGCGTTCAAGCAGCGGTCAATTGGCTCTGCAACGCAGGCGTTGTCGCGCCCAGGAACCCGATCGTCGGCAGCTTCCCCGCCTGCTGCGCGCGCGCCACAAGCGGCCAGGGAGCAACGCCACCGAGCAGCGTGATGAACTCGCGCCGTTCCAATAGATCGAGTGACATCCGATCCTCCCACGGTCCGGACCACCTACGACAGGATATCGAATTGGCGAGGATCGGTCAGCGGATGCACTGGTTATTCACAACTCGCAGCTTTCGCAAGGCGGCCCCGTGTAACTGTAGGTCATTGGCTGAAGGGCTCGCTTCGCGGCAGTGCATATAGGCACCCCATTCAGGTTCGGACGTAAAAAGAGGCTCCCGGGAAGTACATTGAGTGCCACGAGCTGACATCGGGCTGCTCATTCGACAAAGTTATTGCCCGCCGCTTCAAAGTTCCGTGATCAGGGAATAAACTGCCTTCTCAGAGTCTGGGTTGCGTCAAGCCAAAATCTATGCGGAGCAGGATCATGAGCGAAAGTAAGGACAATCCCGGCGTGAGCCGGCGGAAAGTATTGGAATGCATGACGTGGGCGGGGACAGGCGTTTTGTGGACGGTCTCGGGGGGTGTGCCCCGGTCGGTCGGAATCATCGACGGGGCGTTCGCTGCTGAGCCGAGCAAGCTCAATTTTCTGCAGATAAGCGATAGTCACGTCGGCTTCGACAAGCCGGCCAATCCCAATGTGATCGGCACGCTCGAGGAGGCCATCGTCAAGATCAAGTCACTGCCGGCGAAGCCTTCCTTTATGATTCACACTGGGGACATCACGCATCTCTCCAAGCCCGCCGAGTTTGACGATGCCAATGGGGCCATCTCGAAGGCCGGCCTGAACGTGCACTATGTTCCGGGGGAGCACGACTTGCTGGATGAAGACGCAAAGCTCTATCGCGAGCACTATGGCAAGAACGCCAAGGGCGCGGGCTGGTACAGCTTCGATGTCGGAGGCGTGCATTTCATCGGCCTTGTCAACGTCGTGAACCTGAAGGTTGGAGGGCTCGGGAATCTTGGGGATGAGCAGCTCAAGTGGATGGCGGATGATCTCAATGGAAAATCTGCAGAGATGCCGATCGTGGTGTTTGCCCATATCCCGTTATGGACGGTGTATGAGAAATGGGGCTGGGGGACCGGCGATGGCGCCCGTGCCATCGAGCTGTTGAAGCGCTTCGGTTCGGTCACCGTCCTTAATGGCCACATCCATCAGGTGATGCAGAAGGTGGAGGGCAATGTCGCCTTCCACACTGCCATGGCTACCGCGTTCCCGCTGCCGGCGCCTGGCAGTGCGCCATCTGCCGGCCCGATGAAGGTCCCCGACGACAAGCTGCGCTCCCTGCTCGGCGTTACCGATGTCAACTTCGTGCAGGGCCAGCAGCGGCTCGCGATCATCGATAAGCCGCTGCAAGGATAAGCACTCGGCGAGGCGGTTGATGCAGTTCTCGGGCCTCTGCCGCCTGTACTCATCCGTATCCTTGCTGGCGTTAGCGACCGCCCTCGCGGCCGCTTTCCCTCGGAACGAAGCGGTTCATGCCGAGGATGCAACAATCGGCATTGACAATTTTACCTTCGCGCCGGAGCGGCTCACATTGCGAGTTGGAACGACCGTGGCCTGGCGCAATAAGGACGATATTCCACAATACCGTCACCTCAGCTTCTGCTCCCTGCACCCACGCATGACAGGGACGATCGTGGTCGAGCTGGGAAGGGCGCGTTGACAAGACCTTGTTGCGGTGGCGCAACATCGCCGTTGCTATCTGCGCATACTCTGAAAATAAAGCGACTGCTCGCACGCATCATTAACTGCGGCATCAGCGTACGCGATATACCGCGTTCGAGCTCATGGCTTTTCATCCGAACGCAAGTTTTCGATCCACAAAGTTCCCTTGGAAACGTACATGTCGAAGCTCTGCGTATATTTCCTAATCGCACCCTCTGCGGGTCTCCTGATACAACCCGCAATAATGTGAAAAACCCACACGCCAACTGTTTTGGTTGATGCAGCAATAGTGTTGTCAAGACGAGCCCTGCCGGATAGGTATCGACAGCTTAACCCATCCTCACGTTCCCACAGATATCCATTTTCCCTAATGATTAGTGTTTTTTCATCCTCACCACATTTATCCCTCGCAATTCCAACATATGCTTCGTTATCGCTAGGCTGGTCACCCACACACCAAGTCCCCTGTGTGAGCTTCCATGACTGTGTCTTCGATAATTCAGGGCGCGCGTGCGCTGCCGATGTTGCCATCAGCAATGCAGCGACTCCGGCTAAAAGTACTCGGGTTTTCATTGGTGCTCGGATGAAGTGAAGCCTGCATAGGCTGAACAGGGCATTCATCCAGAACCATATGGTTCCGCAAAAGGCGAACCAATAGAACCCCACCACGAGCATGAGGACTATCGCAACCGGCCACATTTTTCTTACCAGCTTTCCGTATTTGTTATCATTACAGCCGCGTGTGCTGCCCGCTCAGCCGCGTGCGCTGTCCCTGCTGACAACAGCAGCACAGCAATTCCGGCTAGAAGATTTGCTCTCATCATCGACACGTCGTGTTGCACCAGCGAAACCCCGCGAAGTTGCCGCAATATGTTGAACAGGACCCGGCCAAGGCTGCACTCGCCAGTAGCAGCGACAGTGCAGCGACCCCGGCTAAAAGCTTTGCTCTCATAAGACACCTGACGCTGCTGAAAGCCGCGAGATCGTGGCCTGCGAAACATTGAACGTTCGCGCTACGTCGGCCTGCGCATTGCCATTGGCAAGCTTCTGTATCGCTTCCTGCCGTTGGTGCGGTGTTAGAGCTGCGGGACGACCGAAACGCACACCACGATCCTTGGCGCGCTTCCTGCCTTCGCCTGTCCGGGCACGAATTAGCTCGCGCTCGAACTCGGCCAAGCCACCGAGTACGGTCAGCATCAAGCGGCCGTGCGGCGTTGTGGTGTCGGCCCAGGTGTCTTTCAGGCTGCGGAAACCGGCTTCCCGCTCGGCAATGGCGGCCAGGACGTTGAGCAGATCGCGTGTGGAGCGCGCATTGATTGGGAGTGCCAAGCGAGGCCTTTTGCCGATCTCGATCCGCCGCAAAATCTTGCACCAAGATCCGATGATATTTTAGAAATTGAGCGGCAGATGGATCGCGGCATTCGGTAAAACGGTGGCACGGTCGGCGCCTGATTGCCGAAAGCCGCAATGCTGTTTTTTCGTTTCACGGTGTCACCGGTAGCACGCTGAAACCAGGATCACCGCTGCAGTGACGCCATCGAAGGGACGCGGCCTTTTTGCCGATCTCGATCCGCCGCAAACTTTTGTACTAAGAGCTGATGAGATTTTAGGAAATGAGCGGCAGACGGTGTGGAGATCTGGGCGAGCGTTGCAAGCAAAGCCACGCGTGCAATCGATCTCGCGTGCGGACCACGCTGCATATCGGGCTGCGTGACCCCTACCCCGCCCCCGTCTCGGCGCGCGAGCGCATGTGAGCAGAAAACCTGGCGCAACCACGGCTTAGTCAACCTCGTGTCACAGAGTCGCCGCGTAACACGGGGCGCAGCCACTCATTCAATTTCGACCACCGCCGCCGGCCCGAAACGTTGCCAACCGCGATGGCCACCGCCTTCTTCTGGCCGACCAGCACAACCAGCTTCTTGCCTCGGGTGACGCCGGTATACAGTAGATTTCGTTGCAGCATGGCGTAGTGCTGCGTCATCACCGGGATGACCACGGCCGGATACTCCGAACCCTGGCTTTTGTGGATCGTCACGGCGTAGGCCGGCACCAGCGTGTCGAGTTCGCCAAACCCGTAGGTGACGGCGCGGCCGTCAAAGCTGGCGGTGAGTTCGCCATCATCGGGATTGACATCGTCGATATAGCCGATGTCACCGTTATAAACATCCTTTGCGTAGTCGTTCTCAATCTGCATTACCTTATCGCCGGGGGCGAAGGTCCACCCGAAGCGTTCGACCTTACGCTCGCCCGCGGGGTTTAATGCTGCTTGCAGCTCGATATTGAGGGAGCGTGCGCCGACGCCGCCTCGGTTCATCGGGCAAAGTACCTGGATGTCGCGGACGGGATCGAGGCCGAAACGTTTGGGAATCCGTGTTTTCACCAACTCGATGATGCGCGGCACGGCGATTTCAGGATTGTCCGCTTGCACGAAATAGAAATCACTCTGCGAGGAAGAGCTGAGATCGGGAATGAAGCCCTGGTTGATGCGGTGGGCACTGGTGATGATGCGGCTTTGTGCGGCCTGCCGAAACACCTCGGTCAGGCGCACCACCGGCACGGCCCCAGATGAGATGACGTCGGCCAGCACTTGGCCAGGCCCGACCGAAGGAAGTTGGTCGATGTCGCCAACGATCAAAAGGGCGGCTTTGTCGGGCACTGCCTTCATGAGCGCCTGCATCAGCATGACGTCGACCATGGACGTCTCGTCGACAACCAGCTGCTCGCAGTCGAGGGGGTTGTCGTTGCCGCGCTTGAAGCCACCAGTCTTGGGATTGACCTCGAGCAGCCGGTGGATGGTCTTGGCTTCAAAACCGGTCGCCTCGGTCATGCGCTTGGCGGCGCGCCCGGTCGGAGCGCACAGTAAAAGCTTTGCGCCCTTTGCGGAGAGAATGCGGAGGATAGCATTGACAAGGGTTGTCTTGCCGACGCCGGTCGGCGATGCCGCGCTCCGCCCTGTACAGGCCTGTCAGGAAAACGCAGAGTCTATCGCCCACCCTGTTGGCAACAACCGTACCGTCGGCCAATTCCAAGTCGAGCGCAGTGCGGATCAAATCCTGAGGGACTTCGAGGAGCTGCCCGGCAAGCGGCACGAGCTCGTCCGTGGGCAGGCCGCAATGACCTTCATCCATCGCCTCGGTCAGCGCATAGGAGATGCCGGCGCGTACTCGGACCAGGGCGGTCTTATCAACGCCGAGTTGCATCGCAATGGCATCCGCTGTTTTGAACCCGATGCCACGGATGTCGCGCGCCAGACGATAGGGGTTCTCCGACATAACCTGCACGGCGTCGGCGCCGTAGGTCTTGTAAATGCGCACCGCACGCGCCGTGCCCACACCGTGGTTGTGCAGGAAGACCATGATCTCGCGCACCACCTTCTGCTCGGCCCAGGCGGCGATGATGCGACCAGCTCGTACCGGACCGATGCCATCCACCTCTCGGAGGCGGTCAGGCTCCGCCTCGATGACGTCAAACACCTTCTCGCTGAAGGCGTTTAGCAGCTTCTTGGCATAGACCGGGCCAATGCCGCGGATCATCCCCGAGGCGAGGTACCTCCCGATGCCATCGACCGATGTGGGCATAGAGGTCTTAAGGAACCGAGCTTTGAACTGCTGGCCATGGGTGCGGTCGTTGACCCAGTTGCCGGTCGCCGTAATCCACTCGCCGGCGGCGATGGCGGCGGCATGACCAACCAAGGTGACCAGCTCCCGGCGGCCTCGTACCCTAACCCGAACGACGCAAAAGCCACTCCCGGCGTTCTGGTAGGTGACGCGCTCGACCAATCCCGCGAGGATCTCGCGGTCAGAGGGTTTGGGCTCGATCTTCATGAACCCCGTCACTCGGTTAGGGGTATCCCATCAGCAAGCACTGTACGGAGCGGAAATCCTGTAGATTCTACCGGCTTAAAGATAGCCCACCGGTCGACTCGTAGCGGGCCTTTGATACATTGCACCACAAAATTGCTGCGACAGCAGCCAGCGATTCTAGGAAGCGACCACGAACGATGACCAGCGCCCATTCGCTTCAAGGCCTGATGAAATGGCTGGCCCGCGCCGAGTGGCGCGATCGGTTCGCCGAGGTCTATGACCATCATCTGTTACCGGCTTGCCGCCGAACCGGGCTTGATGCTGAAGAGGTCGCGGCAATTCTCGGCGAAAACTGGTTCATGACGACGGTTTGGGGGGGCGCGTTCGAGGATTTCTTAACCAGAGAAGGCGCCGATGGCCGTAACATCGTCGATGACTATCTCAAACGCCGAGGCTGGAAGGAAAGTGCATCGACGCGAGCCTACATGTCGGCATTGCGAACCTCGGTGATGAGCCTCTACGAGGTCAGCGATATAGTCCAAGACACGTCGTTCCGGGCGCGGGACCTTGTGCGCGGGGGTGATCCAATTCTGATCAGCGAAAGGTTGGCAACGCGCTCCCTCAAACAGTGGGACCGGATCGCCACGCGCGTTGTTCAGATCGGATCACAGATGCGCATCAGCGGGGCCGTGTTGCCGTACGACCGCGATGCCTCGGAGAAGGTTTTGAAGTTGTTACGCAATGTCGCAAAGCGCACTGATAAGGGGCAGCGAAGGCTTGCCGACCTGGTTCATCGCGATGTCAATCATCCGGCGATTGTCAACGCTTTCTCCCAGACTGCGCTCTTGCGCGCTGCGGCGCCGGCGATCACGACCGTGTGGCTCATCGACACCATTGATCGCGCTACGGCCCCGCAGATTCCTGAGGTGCGTAACGCCGAGGGAGATGAGCTCTTGTTCTGCACGGTGCATTATCCCTTCGCGGATGGCGCCGGCCCCGACGACATCCGATTGGCATTGAATCGGTGCCCTGAGCTTCGTCAGGAAAATGCGACGTTCTGGAATTGGATCGGACCGCGGCGGTCGGCCAAGACCTTGAGCGCGCAGAAACGATCACTGAAATTCCAAACCTTCCTGGACGATAATGCGCTTGTGTTTGGGAGTGTGGAATTGAACGACAAAGGACTGATCTTGTCAGTGAATTCCCAGGCGCGCTCCGAGCGGGGCCGTGCGCTGCTGTGCGAGGTGCTCGATGGATTGGTGGTTCAGCCTCTGGTCGAGATCCTGACGCTCGAACAGTGCATGGCAACACGCGATCCGGCGCCACCACCCAAGCTGAACCTGTCCGAAGACGAGCGCCGCACGATTATTCATGATGGTCTGGACAGGCACTATCGGGACTTGCTCGATCAGCCAATCCCTGTGCTTGGAAACAAGTCGCCGCGCGCCGCCGTAAAAACCGCAAAGGGTCGCGCCAAGGTCGTCGATTGGCTCAAAACGCTCGAAAACCACACGGTCAAATTCGCCGGCAGCAATGATGAAATGGCGACTTACAACTTCAATTGGTTGTGGACGGAATTGGGCGTCAACGAACTGAGACGATGAAGAGAATACTGCAGATCCGCAGTGGATATACATAGCCAACACGGGATCTGTCGTTCGCTATCCCTATCGTAGTGGTCAACCCATATTTTCCTGCTGTGAGGGCATCAGGTTTGTTCCGAATAAAACTCTTCCATTTTCTGTTTAGGCCAAGGCGCTAGTGAGTGGCCAGTTCCAGATGCAGCCTCACGTTGCCGCTCGGGTCCTTGAGCGGCTGCCCGGTGTTAGCGCCAAATTTCTGGCTTAGGAGCAGATAGGAGGTTCCAGAATCGTGCAAAGCAGGCTTCAGGCGTCGTCGTTGAAGAAAGTTGCATAGCTTTTGGGCCCACCTCGAGTGGGATTGTGGCACACAGCAGACTGCCGAAAGATCTGCTGTTTGTCCGCTTTCGGGGTGAAGCGGACATAGGCGCTTGCCGAACGATCACGGTAACACGGTAAAATGGTCACACCCCGCCGAACGTCACACCGTTTTATAGTGCCACCTTGTCACGCTGATCCACATCAAGCAGCAGAGACAGATGATCGTCCAGCACCGGCCCTATCTTCTCCTTGAACACCTCGGCGCAGCCGGCGGCTATCAGCTCGGCGTCATGGGCAGCCAGTCCTAATCGCGGGTCGAGACCCCGGGCATAGCCGAATAGTGGCTAACATCGGTGGTCTACCTAATTACTTGCGATCCGCCTACATTCCTGAAGAAGAGCTAGCGGCTGTGGCTTTTTTGATCGCCCCCTCAGGCAGTAAGAGGACTGAGCGGCCATGGTTGGAGTGAACCGTCCTGGAACCCCGAAAGGAGAGGCCGGCAATACGCCTGCTCCGGGGGCGACGAGCGCGGCGCCATCTCAAGTCGCGCTGAAGGCTGACCGAGCCAGCATCGCTGACGTTCGGCCAATCCTTATCATCATCGGCGTCTCGGGCAGCGGCAAGACGACGATCGCGACGGCCCTCGCCCAACGACTCAACTGGCCATTCCAGGAAGGCGATGACCTCCATCCGGCGTCGGGCCTCCCAAAGCTGGACTCCGGCCATCCGCGCAATGACCGCGATTGGTGGCCTTGGCTCGAGAAGGTCGCAGCCTTGATCGACGCGTGGCGGCAGCTCGGCACGTCCGGCGTGATCACTTGCTCGGCGCTCAAGCGTAGCTATCGCGACTTCCTGACCAATGGGCGACCGGAGGTGCGCGTCGTCTATTTGCGCGGGGACAGAACGTTGATTGCCGAGCGCCTGGCCGCACGCCAAGAGGCTCTTGTACCGACCAGCCTTCTCGACAGCCAGTTCGCAATCCTGGAGGAGCCCGACCCCGATGAGCATTCGATCCACGTCGACGTGGGCCAGCCGATGGAGGATCTCGTTGCGCAGATTGTGCGCGAGCTCGATCCGCAGGTGTCCGAGGGTCGATCGGCCGTCGTGGCCCGCGATCGCACCGAGCGGCCTGCCATCCAGCCTGACGTGCGGCAAATGTCTCCGAGCAGCCGCCCCCTGCCGCGTGGGGAGAGAGAGGCGTCCAGGAAAACCGACTCTCCGCTTGCCATCGAGGACTATGCACTGATCGGCGATTGCACGACGGCCGCCCTGGTCGGCCGAAACGGCTCCATGGACTGGCTGTGCTGGCCACGGTTCGACAGCAACGCCTGCTTCGCGGCCCTGCTCGGTACGTTCGAACATGGACGATGGCGGATCTGTCCCGCCGACCCGGAGCCACGCGTCAGCCGCGCTTACCTCGACGGCACCATGGTGCTGGAGACGGTTTTCGATACCGCGGATGGCCGTGTCGCCTTGATCGATTTCATGGCAATCGGGCGCGCCAATTCGTCGGTCATCCGGCTGGTGAAAGGGCAACGCGGCAAGGTGGCGATGCGATTTCACCTGACGCTGCGGTTCGACTATGGCGCCACCGTACCCTGGGTGACGCAGCTCGATGACGCGTCCGGCCTGAGCGCCGTTGCCGGGCCGAGCCGGGTGGCGCTGCGTTCGCCTGTCGTGTTGCAGGGCAAGAATTTCGCGACTATCGCCGAGTTCGATGTTGCCGAAGGGGAATGCGTGCCGTTCGTGTTGACGTACGGCCAATCTCATCTGCCAGCGCCCGCAACGCTGGATTGGCGCGCGGCCTTACAGGAGACGGAAGCGTTCTGGCGCGGCTGGTCGGCCCGTTGCTGCTACACCGGTCGTTGGAGGGAGCCGGTACAGCGCTCCTTGTTGACCTTGAAGGCCCTGACCTACGCAGAGACCGGCGGGATCGTCGCCGCGCCCACCACGTCGCTGCCTGAGCAGCTTGGCGGCCAACGCAACTGGGACTATCGGTACTGCTGGTTGCGCGACGCGACCTTGACGCTGATCGCATTGGTATCCGCGGGCTATCGCGAGGAGGCGCAGGCGTGGCGGGCGTGGCTCCAGCGAAGCGTAGCGGGAAGTCCGCACCAGCTGCAGATCATGTATGGCTTGTCCGGCGAACGGCAGCTTCTCGAATGGGAGGTGCCGTGGCTGCCCGGTTACCAGGGAGCCGCGCCGGTGCGCGTCGGCAACGCAGCTTCCGGTCAACTCCAGCTCGATGTATACGGCGAGCTCATGGACGCCATCTGCCAAGCGCGAAGCCGGGGTCTTGCTCCCGTCGGGTCGGCCTGGCCGCAGCAACGGAAGTTTATCGAGCATCTGGAACAAATCTGGGAGCAGCCGGACGAAGGAATTTGGGAAGTGAGAGGCGGTCGCCGCCACTTTACCCTTTCCAAGATCATGGCGTGGGTGGCTCTCGATCGCACGGTGCGCGATGCCGAGCGGTTCAAATTGCAGGCACCGCTGGAACGTTGGCGACAACTCCGCGACCACATCCACGCGACGATTTGCGAGCGGGGATTCGACCGCAGCCGCAACACCTTCACGCAGAGCTTCGGCAGCACTGAGCTCGATGCGAGTCTACTGCTGATGTCGGTCGTGGGCTTCCTGCCGCCAGACGATCCGCGCGTGCGCGGCACCCTCGCGGCAATCGAGAAAGAGCTCATGGTTGACGGCTTCGTACTCCGTTATCGAACCAAAACAGGCGTTGATGGTCTGCCTCCGGGAGAAGGCATGTTTCTCCCGTGCAGCTTCTGGCTTGCCGACAACTACACGCTGCAGAACCGCGACGCCGAAGCATCGGCCCTGTTCGAGCGCCTACTATCGCTTCGCAACGACGTCGGCCTGCTCGCGGAAGAATACGATCCGCATGCGCGGCGGCAGGTCGGTAATTTCCCGCAGGCGTTTTCGCATCTCGCTCTCATCGGAACGGCCCTGAATCTGCACGATATCGGCCCCGCACAACAGCGCAGGCATGGAGCGAAGGCTGGCTCCTGAAGCCGGCATGAGGAACATCTATCGTGATTTGGCTGCAGACTGGGACTCGATGACGCGTTGGCTCAGGAGGGAACTTTAGCCGGAGATAGTGGTGTCGAAGCCTCTGTCAGGCTCCCGCCAACGACGTCTGCGTCAGCACCGTCATCTCTGAGACCAACAGAGCGTCGCGCGCGAACAAACCCGTAAGGAGCCCCTATATGCCTGCTGCATTGTCGCCAGATCTGCTGGAAAAAATGGACGCGTATTGGCGCGCCGCAAATTACCTCACGGTCGGGCAGATCTATCTGCAGGACAATCCACTGCTCGAAGCCCCTCTCAAGCGAGAACACATCAAACCTCGTCTACTCGGGCATTGGGGCACCACCACTGGGCTCAACTTCATTTACGTACACCTGAACCGGCTGATCAAAGAACACGATCTGAACATGATTTATGTCATCGGCCCAGGTCATGGCGGTCCGGGGCTGGTGGCGCATAGCTATCTCGAAGGCTCCTACACGGAGCGATATCCGAATATCGAGCGCAGCCGAAACGGGTTGCAACGGCTCTTTCGGCAGTTCTCCTGGCCTTATGGCATCCCTAGTCATGTCGCGCCGGAAACTCCCGGATCGATCCATGAAGGGGGCGAGCTGGGCTATAGCCTCGTCCATGCATATGGCGCGGCATTCGACAATCCGGATCTGATCGTGGCCTGCATCATCGGCGACGGTGAGGCGGAAACTGGTGCGCTCGCCACGAGTTGGCATTCCAACGAGTTTCTGAATCCTTCGCGTGATGGTGCGGTTCTTCCGATCCTTCATCTCAATGGGTTCAAGATCGCCAATCCTACCGTGCTCGCGCGCATCAGCGACCAGGAATTGACCGACTTGATCCGCGGTTACGGCTATGAACCGCATTTCGTGGAAGGCGACGTCCCGGCCGTAGTGCATCAACTTCTGGCCGGCACGTTCGATACGGTCGTAGCGGAGATTCACAGGATCCAGAGTTCGGCGCGTTCCTCTCCGAACACGGTAGAGCGGCCGCGTTGGCCCATGATCGTGTTCCGCACGCCAAAAGGCTGGACCGGGCCAAGGTTCGTGGACGGCAAGCCGGTGGAGGGGACCTGGCGCGCGCATCAGGTGCCGCTCGCGGACTTCAAGAATCCCGAGCACATCAAGCAGCTCGAAGATTGGATGAAGAGCTACCGCCCGCACGAATTGTTCGACGAAAGCGGTAAGTTCCGCGACGAGTTTGCGGCACTTGCGCCGACGGGCCACCGTCGTATGGGAATGAATCCGCACGCCAATGGCGGGGAGCTACTGGTTGCGCTGGCGATGCCCCATTTCCACGATTACGCCGTGCGCGTTTCAGCGCCAGGCAGCGTCGAGGCCGAATCCACCCGCGTTCTTGGAGTGTTTTTGCGGGATGTGATGAAGCTGAACCTCGCCAACCAGAATTTTCGTCTATTCGGTCCGGACGAGACCGCCTCGAACCGTCTCGATGCAGTTTACGAGGCCAGTGGCAAGGAGTGGATGGCGCGTGTTGAAGACGTCGACATCAATCTCAGCGTCAACGGCCGCGTCATGGAAGTCCTGAGCGAGCATCTCTGCGAGGGCTGGCTCGAAGGATACTTGCTCACCGGCCGCCACGGGTTTTTTTCGTGCTACGAGGCATTCGCTCACATCATCGACTCGATGTTCAATCAGCATGCGAAATGGCTGAAGACCACCAAAACAATCCCGTGGCGCAAGCCGATCGCGTCGCTGAATTATTTGCTCACGTCGCATGTCTGGCGGCAGGATCACAACGGCTTCTCCCACCAGGATCCGGGCTTCATCGATCACGTTGCGAGCAAAAAGTCCGACGTCGTGCGCATCTATCTGCCGCCCGACGCCAACTGCCTGCTCTCGGTAGCCGATCACTGTCTTCGCAGCCGGAACTACGTCAACTTGATCATTGCCGGTAAACAACCGGAGTGGCAGTGGCTCGATATTGAATCCGCCGTTCGCCATTGCACGGTGGGGGCTGGCATTTGGCAATGGGCAAGTAACGATGCAGAAGATCCCGATGTGGTCATGGCCTGCGCAGGCGATGTCCCCACGCTCGAAACCCTTGCAGCCGTGACGCTCTTGCGAGAATACGTTCCAGGCGTTCGTGTCCGCGTTGTGAACGTGGTGGACCTAATGGCCTTGCAGCCTCAGACCGAGCACCCGCATGGGTTGGAGGACCAAGATTTCGACGCGCTGTTCACGCGCGACAAGCCCGTGATCTTTGCCTTCCACGGCTATCCGCGAATGATCCACTGGCTGACCTATCGCCGGCATAACCATGACAATTTTCATGTGCGTGGCTACAAGGAGGAAGGCACCACGACAACCCCGTTTGACATGGTCGTATTGAATAACCTCGACCGCTACCAGCTTGCGCTCGACGCCATCAGCAGGATTCCGAAACTCCGTGAACAAAAGCAGACGGCAACAGACCGTTACTGGAGCACGATGGAGCGTCACAAGCTTTACGTCAGCGAACACGGTGAGGATATGCCTGAGGTGCAAAACTGGCGCTGGACCTCATAAGCCGTATGACAAGCGCTAGACCACGTTCATCAGTACTTGCCCTGAACAGCGGGTCGTCATCGCTCAAGTTCGGACTTTACCAGGTCGAGTCTTCGATCCCGAAGGTGCTTCTCTCAGGCGAGGCCGAGTCGATCGGCGACCGCCAGGGCAGGTTCTGGGCGAAGGACGCGAGCGACAAGCCGTTGGTTTCCGAATCGGCGAACTTCGGAACCCAGCAGGACGCGGTCGCACGCATCGGGACGTTTCTCGCAGACTGCAAAGAGGCCCAACCGGCCGCGGTCGGGCATCGCGTGGTGCATGGTGGGCCGAATCTTCGCCGCCATTGCCTGGTCGACGAAGCGGTGCTGCGACAGCTCGAAGCGGCAACCGTCTTCGCGCCACTTCACAATCCTCCGGCGTTGTCGGTCATTCGCTTCGCGCAGGAGCACTTCCCGCAGCTGCCACAAGTGGCCTGCTTCGATACGGCGTTTCACTCTGGGATGCCGGATGTCGCGCGGACCCTGCCGCTCCCCTTGGAACTGCGATCGGATGGCCTCCACCGCTATGGATTTCACGGCCTTTCTTGCGAGTCGGTCGTACGCCAACTTGGGGACGATCTGCCGGATCGACTAATAATTGCGCATCTCGGCAATGGCGCCAGTCTCACCGCCGTTAAGGGCGGTCAATCCATTGACACCAGCATGGGTCTAACCCCGACCGGTGGGGTGATCATGGGAACGCGCTGCGGCGATCTCGATCCGGGTGTGCTGGTCTATTTGGTGCGCGAAAAGAACTTCGACGCCGCGCGTCTCGAAGCATTGGTCGATTACCACTCGGGCCTCCTCGGAATTTCCGGAATCGATAGCGACATGCGCCGTCTGCATAAAGTTTGTCCGTCCAACGCCGACGCACGGCTGGCAATCCAAATGTTCTCTTACTCAATTCGCAAACAGGTGGCAGCCATGATCGCCGCCCTCGATGGGGTCGATCTGCTGGTCTTCACCGGCGGGATCGGAGAACATGACGCAAAGGTGCGGGCCGCAATCTGCGGCGGTCTCTCGTGGCTTGGTATCAGCCTTGACACAACACGAAATCGATCTTTGGAAGACCCCATCAGCGGTCCAACGTCGCGTTGTTTGGTCCGTGTGCTTCCCTCGGAAGAAGAGGCGCAGATCGCCACCCATACCTGTGAACTCTCCTCAGGTATTTCGTGATTCGACGCGGGTCATCAACATACTAGGTGCGGTGTGAGCCAGAAGATCCCGGAGACCCGACCACCGACATACGGGAGGCCTGTCCATGTGGGGGTGGGGGTCAGCATTTCTCCCGGGCGGGTGAAACGGTAGCACGGTCGACCGACACGAGGGCACACTTCTCGATCTCCACACCATCTGCCGCTCAATTAGTAAAATCTCATCGGATCTTCGTGCAAGATTTTGCGGCGGATCGAGATCAGCAAAAAGCCCCTTACAGGTTCAAAATCCGAACACCCTTGAGCCCGCCGCCGCGCGATGTCCATCATGGGGTGGGGTCGGCATTTCTCCCGGGCGGGTGAAACGGTAGCACGCTCGACCGACACCGCCCGCACACACTGCAGCGGCGATCCTGTGGAGTCGGCATTTCTGCCGGCGGGTGAAACGGTGGCACGCTCGACCGACACCCGCGCGCAAGCTGCGGCGGTCACAAGCGCGATCTCAGCGATCCGTCGCCAACGCTGTTCATCAGGTGCAACGGTTTAAGGGATCGATGCCTCAACGGCGACGCATCCGTCACCATCCGCCTGCCAATTCCGACTCCTGCTCAAAGGGTTAGGCACATCTGAGCTGAGACGGATGTTCTGCAGCGATGAGGTGCATGCATGCGATTTGGCACGCGCGAGACGGGGGGCCTGTCCATGTGGGGGGTCGCGTAGCCCGACGGGGCAGCTTTGCGTCATGCAGGTGGTCTCCGCACATGCATGAGGAACAAGTTGCAGACGCTGGCTACGCGTACAACGCTCACCCAGATCTCACCACCATCTGCCGCTCATTTCCCAAAATCTCATCAGCGCTTAGTACAAAATTTTGCGGCGGATCGAGATCAACGCATCCGTGGCGACATTCGAGAAGTGGCGGGACCCGCGAGATGGGGGGCCTGTCCATGTGGGGGGAGGGGTCGGCATTTCTCCCGAGCGGGTGAAACGGTAGCACGGTCGACCGACACCCGGCGCACACGCGCAGCGGCGATTTTTCAGCGTCTCAGCGATCCGTCGCCAGCGCTGTTCATCAGGTGCGACGGTTTAAGGGATCGATGGGTCAACGGTCTCGCCAGTGCCCGCCTTCGACCGTGCAACCGTTACACCCTTGAGCCCCGCTGCCGCCGCAACATCTGCAGCAGGCGCAACCGACGCATCCGTCACCATCCGCCCGCCAATTGTGACTCCAGCTCAACCGGTTAGCCACATCTGAGCTGAGACAGATGTTCTGCAGCGATGAAGGTGCGTGCGTGCGGCACTTCGAAAAGTTCACTGATGGTTGTCCCCGACTATGTAAGCCTCCGCTTCTGCCCTCCGGTTGTGGGGCTTGCAACATCAGAGACTGGTGCCACGGCGCAAAGCAGGTAGTTGCGCCGTCCGCCACCGTCAACCAGCCGACTGAGCAATGACCCCCGAAAAAACAGGACCCCGAGGGACGTCATTCGGACGCTTGGACACTTTGTCCCTACTTACTAACGCAGCTTCTTGTAAAAACCCAAAAAGGGGAGGTAGCGCAAAGGCATAAGGCCGTCGGAGGGAGAGAGATAAAAGCTAGAGTAACAAGAGTTAGAGCGAAGTGCCCAACCGCCCAACTGTCCAGCCGCCTCTAGGCCGCGCGACCACGCGGTCGACCGACACGACCGCGTCAACGTTAAAAGATCGGCGGGGCAAAGCGCGCGACGGCAAACGAGCCTTCGCTGGGCGCGCTGGCGAGCGAAGGCCCGCTTGGAGCACCTTGCTCTTTGACCACAACCGTTGCGATCACGGCCGCCTGCACCAGGATCGCAACCGCGGCGGCGGTTGCCGCCCAGGCGAGGGTGCGCGGAGTGAGGCTCGACAGGAACTCCGAGATGCGCCCGCCGAGATCGA
>WNFX01003099.1_pt1 | contig 20280 bp, 18 predicted proteins | sample 5400111 | NCBI WGS metagenome assembly WNFX01 (sample SAMN13153363, study PRJNA577476) | soil metagenome | isolation source: 40 cm soil or saprolite under grassland replicate 1 | place: USA:California | collected 2016-06-15 | reverse complement strand
TTACCAAAGTTTGTAGAGGTCTACCTTTATTGCTCTGCTGAACAAAGAGAGAAGCGTCTGGAAAAACTGGGGAATATTCCTGCGATCACGCCAGAACTCTATCAACCACCCACGATGCCAGAACTGAGTGTAGATACCAGTGATGAGTATCCCGAACGGAGTGCAATGCATCTCATTTCATACCTCGAACAACATAGCTATCTGGCTCCTCTTTGGGAAGATATTGAAGCAGAAGATGAAGAAATAGCCATCATTAAGACACGTTTGCAAGCAATGGGGTATTTAGATTAGCTGCGAAAATCAGTGTGAGGTTACTGTAACCAGACATTACCAGTAATGTCTACGTTGACGATGACGATAGAAATTCTTCGAGCCTGCGTACGTAAGCTACAAATTTATCGCCTCTATCAAATTCATTGAGGAACATACCAAAACTCGTAAAACCAGGTGAAAAGAGTAGAACATCACCCGCTTGTGTGAGTGATACCGCAGTATCCATAGCAGTCGTAAAGCCGTCAAAGACACCACGTACAGGGTTTGCAATCCCGAGTTTTTGCGTCGCTTCCTGTATGGCTGGCAGTAACTCATCAGTGCCAGTACCCTTAAGCAAGACGACATCGCGACATTTTTTCACGATCGTCTCTGGCCAACCCTCCAATGGCAAAAATTTTGTATTGCCTCCTGCTACCAGCACTATCGGCCCATCAAAGGCATTCAAGGCAACACAACCCGCCACGGGTGTGGTACTGGTAGTATCGTTCATATAACGTACGCCATTCACTACCGCGATTTCTTCCAACCGCTGAGCAACACCATGAAAACTTCGTACAGTGGATCCAATAATCTCATCTGGTATGCCAAACAATTTCGCTGTTGTCGTTGCCAAAATGATATTCTCAAGATTATGTTGCCCGATCATGGGCGTTTCAGAAAATGTGAAAGGGAAACGGGTCCAGGGATTATCATAATTAAATAGTGCCAGGTCAGTTTCATGCTGATGACGAAAAATATTGGCCTTTGCCTCAGCATATTCTTCCATGCCATTATAAGTATCTAGATGATCAGGATAGATATTGGTCATGACAGAAACAAACGGACTTATCTTGTGTGGAGCAAGTCCTTCCAGTTGCCAGCTTGATAATTCAAGCACAACTAATGTCTCTGGCGAAATCGTTGGAAGTAGTGAAAGGGTTTCAACGCCAGAAACATTGCCCCCGATTGCTGTAGGCATGCCATTGGCTCGCAATATGTGATAAATGAGCGTGGTAGTCGTGGTTTTACCGCGTGTTCCAGTTACGCCGATAATCTTTCCCGGACACGCCTGGAAGAAAAGTGCAATCTCCTGTTCGATACGTGCGCCGTTTTCGCGCGCTACACGCAAGTAAGGTGAGTCTCGCCGAACACCCGGAACGTGAATTACGACTTCAGCCCAGAGGAAATCTTCATTACGATGTTCTCCTAAAACATACTCGATAGGCAGACCTGCAAGTGAAACAATGCTCGGCGCCAGAATCTCTGCTGACCTCAGATCGGTAACACGCACTATAGCCCCTTGTTGGACTGCATATCTTGCAGAAGCGATGCCAGATCCATGCAGCCCTAATCCCATTATCAAAACACGTATACCACGTAAATCCATATTCTTGCTTCCTTGATGAACAATCTTCTCAAATGCAGAATAGCTTCCAGGCTACAAACGAATACCTCAAGCAAAGAAATCATTCACAGTAATTTGACAATTTAGCGTTCACACACCTCAAAAAAACGCTATAATATATCCAGCTAGAATTATTTCACGAAAATTGATTGTCTTCTATCTGCGAGTTCTTTCCTAAACTCGCAACTGGTACCTGGAAATTATACATCAATGAATGCAGTACAGCCCGCGCTGCTCGAACATATCCTGGAGCGTATTCCGGTTGGAGTCGTCATCCTCGACTGTACCAGCCTCCGTATTCTGTATAGTAATACGTATCTTCAGTCATTACTTCCTTCGCCCTGGCATACACAGAGCCTTATCGGTCATAGCTTGCGAGAAATAGTGCCCTATGAAGAGTACAAAATAGTCGAGCCACTGATACAGGAAGTTTGCTTAACGGGTCGAGGTGTAACTTTCTCCGATATCCCTTATGAGGGGTTTCTGGAAACACGAGGTCGCACGTACTGGCATATATCTATCGAACTTCCTCAAAGCACACTATCAAGAACATTATACGAAGAACAAGAAGCTATAGATCTTCAAAACAAGGAACACAGATTACTCATAACTATCAAGGATGTGACGAATCAAGTGCGTTCGAGCCTGCATTTGAACGCTATCCACCAGATTTCTTCCGCCATTTTAGAACGGTTTGCTCTTCCACAAGTTCTCGACAGCATCCTGCAGGCCGTACAAGATCTGGTAGGTTCCACGCGTTGCGCTATTTTGCTGCTTGACCATACAGTATCAGTGAGCTATCAGGAGAAAAATGATCTGCTGAAGAAAAGTACACCTACAGCTGTGGTTGCAGCGCAGAAAGGTCTGCACCTCAGTTCACAGAACTGGCACCCGCTCGTTAACGAGCAATTACTACTCAGTCAGGTTCTACACAGCCACAACTCTCTGGTTATTCCTGATACAGATGCCTGGCCTGGCATCAAGTTTCCTCTACTTGACGATAATGGCATACCCCGCCGACCAGGTTCTGTATTATGCGTACCCATTTTCGAGCCAGATCCCCCCGCACATACCAGTAACAATGCTTCTTCGCGTGTAGAACACAATTCAGGTAGCAAATTAGCTACGAAAGCAATCTTAGGGACAATAGAAGTGTATCATAGACGAGCGCGTGGTCTTCCTATCGAAGAAGTTGAATTATTGGAGCAATTCGCCCAACAGGCTGGCCTCGCGATTCAAAATGCTCGTTTATTCCTCAGCATCGATCACTTAGCGCAGGTAGCGAGAGAGCAAGCCCATCAGCGTGAAAATGTCATGCAAGCCATTCCTGATGGCGTGATCATCTACGATGCGCATTGGCATGTAGCCGACACCAATAACGCCATACGAAAACTGCTTGGATGGGCACCAGATGTGAAAGGGCTGTATATTAGCGAGGCTTTGAGCCGTAGTACCGCCATTTTTCCGACAGCCTCTCCATCAATCGCCGATCTGGTAATCGAACTTGAGCACTATCCCTATGAGAAACGTGTTGATCAATTCAAAATGATTGGAGCAGATGGGCGTAATTATACCATGCGCCGCTCAAAAGCCCTCATACAAGACGACTCAGGCAATATCTTTGCGTATGCGGTCGTCTATCATGATGTGACAGAGCAGGCAACTGCGCGAGAACAAATCGAAGCTCAGGTCATTGCTCGCACGATGGAACTGGCACAACGCAACCAGGCTCTACAAGCAGCCCAAGCTGCACAGGAGTTGGAGAGCGCGCGTTTGCGGCTGCTCATAAAACGTTTACCATCAGGTGTAATGCTCGTCTCGGCTGATGACAAACGCATCTCTGTCATCAATCACCAGGCAGTAGAGTTTCTGCAACGCATGGGAATACCGTTAGACCCATCTGACAATCCTGACCAGGCGGCAGAAAACGCTGTTGGCCTGAATTTCGAAGATGCACTCCGCGCGATCACACTCTACGGCAAGATTTCACGAAACTCAAGGCTTTAGAACGAGCGCGTGAAGATTTCTTTACAACCATGGCCCATGAACTCAAAACTCCGCTTGCGAATATCCGTGCTCATTTGAGTGCCCTCCAGGCTGATGATTTAGAGTGGTCAACCGAAGCGCAACATGACTTTCTGGAAACTGCCGATGAGCAGGTAGAACGCCTGGTGGGTATGATCAACCATTTTCTCGATGCCTCACGCGTTGAAGCAGGAGCGTTGCGTCTCGAACTCGAACCTATCCTGCTGCCGGAGATGTTTGAAGATCTACAAGATCGCCTGGAAGCATTGATTTCTTCATCTCAGCGGCGCTTTGAGGTACACGTTCCTCTTGATCTACCCACCGTTCAAGCTGACTATGAACTTATTATGAGCGTACTAACCAATTTACTCAGCAACGCTTTTCGTTATGCCCCTGAGAGAGATACAGTTCGCCTGGAAGCCGAGGCGCTTTTCGATCCGTCCGACGATCAGACCTCAGGCGTTGAAATACGTGTAATCGATAGAGGACCGGGTATCACCGAGGAACGGCAAGCGGAACTGTTCACGCGCTTCAGCACCTTCGCTGCTATGAGGCGTCCAACAGCAGAACGTCCAGGACAACCTGTTGCAGGGAAACAACGAGGGAGTCTGCGCTGGAGCCCGGCGACAGGACTTGGCCTGTATATTAGTCGAGGTATTATCGAAGCACATGGTAGCACTCTGCGGCTGAAGAGTAGCCCGGGAGAAGGAACTACCTTTGCATTTACGCTAGACGTTGCAAGTTCAATCAAGAGCGAGGTTTGATCAGGAGAGGTTGATGTCCACCACAGACAAAAAGGCTCGTGTCCTGTGTGTCGAGGATGACCCACAAATGCGCACATTTCTGCTGGCCCAGTTAAAAGCCAGGGGTTTCCAGGCGCAAGCTGTGAGCGATGGTGCTCAGGCTATCGACCTGGCAGCTATATTTCAACCGCATCTGATCTTACTGGATCTCTCGCTTCCAACATTGGATGGACTGGCATTCCTGAGGCGTTTGCGTGAATGGAGCAGAGCGCCCGTCATTGTGCTCTCAGCCCGCGATGAGGAACTGGTAAAGATTAAAGCTCTCGATGAGGGAGCCGACGATTACCTGACAAAACCTTTCAGCTTGAATGAATTACTTGCCCGCGTGCGTGTCGCTCTGCGACGAGCTGATGAAACCGAGCGTCTCCGTAGTGGCGCAACTGGCAGTGATGTACACCGTCCTATGTATCAATGCGGGGGAGAGAATGGACTTGTGGTCGATTTCGCGCATCGCCTGGTGCGTTCTAGTGGTAAAGAGGTCCATCTCACTCCCACGGAGTATGATTTGCTCTGCGAACTCAGCCGCAATGCAGGAAAGGTATTGACTCACCGCGAACTTTTGCAGAGGGTATGGGGACCAGACTATAGCGGTGAAAATACCTACCTTCGTACCTTCATTCGTCACCTGCGCCGGAAGTTAGAACCTGACCCCGCCCAACCTCGCTTCTTAGTCAACGAGTTGGGTGTGGGTTATTTTGTCCCACCTCCCGATTCCCCTGAATTATAGGTGTCATATAAGGCCTTTGACTCCAACGTCTTCGTTCAGGAGTCCCTAAGGGTTGGCCAGAACGCGGCTGGGATGGAGAGCACTCCCCTTGTCATCCTGAGCGAAGCGAAGGATCTCTTTGCCCATCGCGTGAGATCCTTCGCTTCGCTCAGGATGACACGGGATGGCCGATTCGTCTCTCATTATATTTTACTCTCGCTTGATGAACTGATGGTGCAATACGTTGGAATCAATGATGCTTACCATCGCCCCTACCTTCTCGCTGACACACCATCGCTCAATTCCGGCTTAACCTGGTGAGGCATTTGATGCCCACCATCTCCGATAGAATTCTTTCCTTTTGACTACCTGACGAGCCGATTCCTTCATCTTTCGATTGATGGATGTTCAAGCCATCCAGATAAATATGCCACTAAAGCTTACCAGGCGCGTTAGGGACTAGGGACCATCTTCCAGCTGCTGCCATTCCAGTGCTCGCTCAAGGTTTTGTAAGTGTTGGTGTTGTTACTGACATCGAGATAGGAGCCGACAGCCCAGACATTGCTCGCCGAAACGGCCGCCACACTAGAGAGGCTAACATCAACATGTTGAACACCAAGATTAGGACTGGGGACCACCTTCCAGCTGCTGCCATTCCAGTGCTCGATCAAGGTGTTGTAACCGCCATCGATATAGAAGCCGACAGCCCAGACATCGCTCGCCGAGACCGCTGCTATTCCATTTAGAACACCGCTTGTCTTGTACTTCTCAAAGTGAACAACTTTCGAGAAACCAAGACCAGAGAGCGTTCCAGAGCGGGTCCCATAGTTACCGTCTTGATAGTGGTTATACTCTTGGACTGTCATGACGCCAGTTGAGCTGTTGTAGGCATTGATAAATGCTACATGACCAAAAGTGCCCGTTGTTTTAACTGCCGCCGCACCGATTGCAGGTATCGTGTTTACTGTGAGACCCTTACCAGGTGCATTGGTAGGCCAATCCTTGGCGTTGCCGAGCCCTTTATAGTGGGCTGGCGGCACCCCAAGGGATGCCACTTTCCAGGCAACGTAATCCGTACAGTTGCGGTAGTCGTACCCGTAGGGAGATTGCTCGCTGCTACTAGAGTTGTTGTTGTGAATCGTCCCCCAATCATAGTCCGAGATGATCTGGCCGGAGGTGTTTACCTTCTTGCACCAGTTTCCTGTGCCAGTTGTAGCATAGGGTGACCAGACACAAGCCATGGAAGCATAGGGATAGCCACCTGTATACGCCTTTGCTGGGACTATCGTTGCGAGTGTGATCGCTGCTCCGAAGAGCATGATCAGGACAACGATGATCGAGAAGATTGTTGTGTGTAGCTTTCCGACTTCGGCTTTGCCTTGCTGATGCGTCTGCATTGCAATACCTTTTTCTATATTTCTGCCAGGAATGTAGATACATTAAAGAGCGAGTGGCCCTTGTTGAGCAGCCTAAATGCCACCATCAGGTATCACTTTGAAAGGGAAGATGTAACCTCCATTTCAACGCAGGTGGCCTTCTGCTTCAGCAACGTATCAAAATCTTAGGAATTAAGAGATACAAGCGAGGCCAATTGGTAATCCATTTTCAGCGCAATAAAGAAACGTTAAAAACAATGAAGTAATAATAAATCTTTAAAAGGATGAAGAGGTTATAAATAGGTTGAGGAATGGTGAAGTTTGAATCATGTTGGTAAAGGAAAGATAACCCGTCATTATTCAGGAAAGTTTGGGAGGCTGATAAGACGTGCTACCTTATATGTCCACTAAATCTCAGGTTGTTTTTATTGCAATCCTCTAAGGCTCGTACGCAAGACTCGTTCCCTCATAAGCGTCTTCGACAGGAAACTGGATTCCGAGACTTTCAAGTGTGATGGAGTCTCCTGGTTCAAAGTTATTGATCGTCCATCTTCCCTCTTCCAGGCGGTGAACTTCTACGAAGACTTCTTCTGAGTCAACCATCACGTATTCTTGTACTGTTGGACACGCACGATAGTAAGCTGCTTTTTTGCCTCTATCAATAGCTTCTGTGGTTGGCGATAGCATCTCGACGACTGCGAGGGGATAATGAATCGTTTCTTTCTGGTTCCTGTCGCGTTCATCGCAGCTAATCGTGATATCAGGGTAGACATAGCGTTTTTCGGTCAGCTTTAGTTGAACGTCGGAATTGTAGACACGGCATTGACTACCCTTAAGCGGACCTTTGATCGCGGACGTCAGATTAGCGATAATAATGGAGTGATCGGGGCTTCCTCCGGCTAGCATTCGTACGTCACCATCAAGATATTCGTAACGTATATCTTTGCTGTTCCTGTTGAGTATCAGGTAGTCCTCAACACTCATGACTAAGAATTTGCGCTGTGCCATTGTTCACCCCTTGATGCCAATCCATTTCAAATACGAGACCATCTCGCTGTGTCATCCTGAGCGCGAGCTTTGGAGCTGCACGCTACCCGGCGAGAGATCCTTCGCTGCGCTCAGGATGACACTCCTGCATCGGCTTCGGTTGACTCGCAACACGTCGTATTTGAAATGTATTGCCCCTTGATGCTGTCCTCTACCTCGGCATGCTCTATGGTAAATGATACCACATATTCTTTGCAGGATGGAGAGGCGGAGGAATTTTGTTGCCGGTGACAACATTGTCATCAGTATAGACGAATCACCCAGAGCAATCATCCAATTAAACACTCACGAGCAAGGAGCATATGATTCTATCTTCACACAAATTTCACAGCAATCAAGGTCATTTTCACATCTTTATCACCGATTATCGGGTACACTCCTCCCTAAGAGAGAGTGATTCTCTCGACACCGCACCGGCGGTTTACTGCAACATCGATCTTACCTTTACGGGAGCAAGATGTCGGTCATGCAAGACAAAGACGCTGCATATACCCTGCCGGACGGCGGTGATATGAGCAGGTGGAACAAGTCAATATTGTATGTCACACAAAGTATAGCGAACCTGACGCAACAGCAGGTTGGCAAGCAAGGTTCGTCTCAACGTATTCTTGTTGTTGAAGATGACACCTCCCTGGCCAATTTGGAAGCGGGGATTTTGGCCGCTCATGGCTATGCGGTAGCGATAGCGTATAACGGAGAGATGGCTATCACAGCGCTACAACAGGCGCTGCCAGACCTGGTGTTGCTTGATCTGGAACTCTCTGGCACGATCAACGGCTGGGACGTATTGCAAAAGTTGCGCACGTATTCCGCAACGCCCGTATTACTCACCAGTTCGGAATCGGCGGTCAACAGACAAATTCGTATTCGTGGCGAAACCAGGTCAACACTGGACCATCTGCCCAAGCCATATCTTATGCAGACACTTCTTAAGCGTATCGAACGTATGCTAGCGATGGGACCTTGCTAGTTCTGTTCACAGTGAAAAGGAGGGTCATATGGACCGCAAAGAAGAACGAGAGATATTGCGTAAGGGAGGTTTGTCAGAGGGAGAGATGAAGCGTTTGAGCCAGCTACGCAGAGCTCACCGTGAGGAAGTGAAACTCATGGAACTCGAAGAACACCGGCGTTGGGAGTTTATACGCTGGCTGGTTAACACTGGTAAATTGACAGATCAGATTGCTTCATGACCTTGTCTATAACCCCGACAAATTTGGGGAACTTAGTAAGCGGTTGTAGAAACGGCTCACTACATGCTGGTCAACACGCTTGCCAACACGCGCCAGCAGGACATTTGCCGGTTCCATGCACACATTTGGCTCAGTCGTTGGATACTCAGCAAAGCCCTGGGTTGCGAATAACCGCGCAATGAGTTCGCGATACCGGTAGACATTCAATCCCAAGGCTTCAGTATCCCAATGCCAGGATAAACCGATCGCAAAAAGAATTATGTCTTCCAGAGTATCGAGTTCCAGGGCAAAGGTCAATAAATTGCGCGCGACACTCATTCGGCGCCAATTTGAACTTACTTCGATTGCCACCTCATAAACATTCTCAAGACCTTCCCACCACTCATCACCCGGAGCTATCGTCACCTCACCAACAATCTCACCAGCAGGCGTATGTGCAAGTGTTAGCGCACAGTCCGGGCGCTTAGCAATACTGAGTAGAAGCTGATGCTCACGTTCTGGAAGACGAGCGAAAGCGTGTAAACCTTCATCTGCCCTCAGGCGTTCAACCATTGAAAGAGGGCAAAAATCGCGCAACAGCAATGTCCCAGCGGGTGTTTCGAGCGTCTTACTACGCGAAGGTGTAGCGCTACCATGCAGATGTAACAGATCAAAAAGACCAGCCAATGGCGATTGGCGTTGAGTCGCAGGGAACGCCTGGCGTATTGAAGGGGGTAATAACAAATGGCGTACGAGCGCGACTGTATGCCGGTTTGTGCTGCTAAGAGTCCACCGGCGAGGCTGCGCAGGAAAATCTTCCGGACGATCCTCGAAAAGAGTGGGAAAATGCACCGACCCGGCTACTTTGCCCATCATCTGCTGCGCCTCCTCCTCCTGCTCCTCTACACCACTCCATACAGGTCGCCAGCGCTTCACCCATTCATGCGGTAGGTGCTTAGGTAGAGTTTGTTCTGACATCTCAGCCCATACCATGCTCCAGGCTCGTGGGACAACCCGATAGAGATCGTACCCTCCACCACCCAAAGCTACCCAACGCCCCTGACAATAACTATGGGCCAGTTGATGGGCCAGTTTGATTTGCGCCTGAATACCGCGTATTGTCAGACTAAGATGTGTCAAAGGATCCCAGGCATGTGTATCACATCCATGCTGAGTAACGATTACATCTGGCGCAAAAGAGAGAACGAGGGGAGAAAGTAGTGATTCTATCGCCTCAATATAAGAATCGTCCTCGGTAAAAGGTTCCAGCGGAACATTGACAGAGTAGCCACGTCCCAATCCATTGCCCAGTTCAAGCACATCACCCGTCCCAGGGAAGAGATAGCGCCCGGTCTCGTGTAAAGAGACAGTCATCACACGTGGCTCATCGTAAAAGGAACGCTGAACCCCGTCGCCATGATGGGCATCAAAGTCAATATACAGTATCTTTGCTTCACTGGCGCGGAGTGCATTGGCTATCGCAACTGAAATATCATTGTAGACACAGAAGCCAGAAGCCCGTTCTGCCCAGGCATGATGAAGTCCACCTGCAGGATGAAAAACATGCAGAGGACGTTCGTCTTCTGGCATAAATTGGCCGCCATCAGTTATCCCCATAACTGCATTCATAGCTACTAGCGAGCCTCCTGCAATACGTGCGCTAACTTCATGCATACGTGGTAATACAGGAGTATCTCCTTCAGCAAAACCATATTTAATGGCAAGTCGCAAATGTTCCTCACTTGAGGATTCCTTTTCACCAATTGTACTGAGAGTCTGTACCGCAGCGATGTAGTCACTTGTATGAGCCAGGCTTAATTCTTCTACCGTAGCGGAGCGCAAAGATAGCCGGCTTTTTTCGTCCGTGCTTTGCCACAACCCGCTGGTTTCTAATAAATCCATCAGGGCAACAATGCGTCCCGGCTGCAAGGGATGTTCCGGCCCAAAGTCATAAGCTAACTCGTCAGGGTCAAAGACGAGACGCGCTCTGGAGTCGAATGGTGCCTTAGACATGCCTCTCACCTTCGCTTTGCAAATCAGAAAAAGTATATTCGATATGTTCCTCTTGTAACCGGGCCAATAAGGGAGTTGGATATATGGTCCCCAGGCGCACAGTTGCTTCAAGAGGAATACCACCTTGAAGCGGTGCAGCCATCACACTACGCACCTGTATATGCGATTCTGCGGCCAGTATAAGCGTCCGCGCTAGCGGAGTCAGGTCGCCCATGGGAAGCGGTATAATCAATTGCATTCCTGGTTCAAATGCCCCAAGAGAACGCGCCAAAGCCATAAGTAGATCACTGCGTGTAAGCAAGCCAACCAGGACAGCTCGCGTTTCATCTTCGCTCCCTTGCTTCTCAGGCGCCTGTTCGATACGTTCATATTCGACAACGGGCAAGCAATTCAGGCCTCGTTCTACCAGAATCTGCGCGGCGGCTGCTACACCGGTATTTGGCGACACACGAATGGCTGCGCGATGCATCACTTCTACAACGCGTCGTTCCTGCCATGGTTGATGTAGTACGTCGCTGGAACTCCACCTTCCTGACGACGCCGCCAGTTCAATATCCTGTGAGGTAAGCAAGCCCTCGAGAAGCAGAGTTTTACGTGATGCATGATTTGGCTCTAGCGTTACGATCGCACTAGAATCTCTTACGACAGGTAGATGGTGAAATTGATATTGCCGTAGCAAGTTGGCGGCATGGCTAAGTGTATCATCAGGTGTAACGGTAACCAGTTTGGTTGTCATTACTTCGCTTACTATCATTAGATCTACCCTCTCAAAAGCTCTAATGGGGAACTCTCTCGCTTTGTCGGCGGGGTGTCAGCAAACTCCAGCCCTGTCATGCTGAGCCCTTCGCTCAGGGTGACACTGTCCACAACCAGTGGCATGCAATCAAGACGCTCCATATTTGCTTATGATAGCACAAAACAGAGCTTCAAATTGGCTTCTATCTCTCATTTTTGATCTTGTTTCCGAGAGCCAAATCTGCTATACTCAGCCTATCCCTTTCCAGGATTTTTATGAAGTCTAAATAATAAGGGATAGCGTGAAGGCTCCCAAGGGCCGATAAATCGGCGATGTGCGCGATAAATCGGCACCTACAAATATCCTGATTCGTTTTTTAAAAGTCATAAAATACGAGTAGCCTGATTCATTTTTTAAAAGCCAGAAGAGGAATAGCGTTGAGCATGCAAAATTATCTACCTGGCATAGTAACTCAAATCCAGCAGGCAAACCAGGCCGATCAGAGGTTTGGTTCACTTTGCATGGCTTTCGCCACCTGAGTAAAAGCAGACGCAACAAGTCGCCAGACCTTTGAAGGGTCTGGCGACTTTTTTTGTGCCTCATAGCCGAACTATCATTTGAGGGAGAATAAGATGAACCTTAGTTTCTTTGTTCGAGGCCTGCTGATTGGCCTTTCTATTGCTGCTACCGTGGGTCCCATGTGTTTCTTATGCATCCAACGTACCCTGCAAAGAGGACAATTCTATGGCTTCGTTTCAGGTTTGGGCATTGCGACAGCCGATGGAGTGTACGCTAGTATTGCTGCATTTGGGCTGACATTGATTTCCAACTTCCTCGTCAGCGAGCAAACATGGATCCGTTTGATCGGCGGTCTGTTTCTCATTTACCTTGGTATCAAGACCATTATTACCAAACCAGCTGAACAAGCAGCTACAACGAAAGCCAGAGCCAATGGCTACTTCGGAGCGTATGCTTCCACGTTCTTACTGACGCTTACCAACCCTCTGACTATTCTCTCCTTTGCAGCCATCTTTGCTGGAATAGGAGTAGGAGGGGCTAATAAAAGCGTTGTTTCAGCAACAGTAGTTGTGTTTGGGGTATTCACCGGTTCGACCCTATGGTGGATTATTCTGACTGGCGCTATCAGTCTATTACGGAATAAATTTACTCACCAATGGCTTCTCTGGATCAATAGAGTTTCGGGTATCATTATCACGCTCTTCGGGGTGCTTGCCCTGCTCAGTCTCATGGTGTAATTTGCAACCACGTGCAGCGCAAGACGTAATTGTGATTAGTGATGTATACTCTGAGCATACAAGCAATTGGGCCTCAGGCTAGCTAGCGATTGGAGTTGTAAATGATAGAGAACGAAGATATGGCCACTGCGCCACGTCCTATAGCTCATGATGATGTTACGTCCGCACCAGCCACTATTCAAGTACCAGCCGCGCAAACGACAACAGTTCCCCCTGCAAACCCCTTTATGGATGTTGACGATCTGTTAGCAATACAAGTTGCCAGTGATCCGCAGGTTTCACCCGATGGCTCGCTCATAGCTTTTACTGTGATTCAATGCAATAACAAAACCAACACCACAAGTAGCGCTATCTGGTTAGTCTCTAGCAAAGATGGAAAAACGCAAACTCCACGGCAGATGACCGGTACAGGGTTTGAAAAGCATCATGATTACGCGCCTCGCTGGTCCCCTGATGGGCAATCTCTTGCATTTTTGAGTGATCGAAATGGCTCAATACAGATTTATGCTTTACCGCTCGAAGGTGGAGAAGCTCAGCAGGTGAGCAACCTCAGCCAGGATGTGACCGAGTATAGCTGGCGACCAGATGGCAAAGCTATGTTGGCGCACAGCGCGTGGAAACCCATCGATGACCACGATGAACCGGACACAAGTGCGATCTCAGTAGTGTATACCAGATTAGATGAACAATTGGATGGCATTGGATATAAGCAGGAAAGACATCAACAACTCTGGCTGATAACTCTTGATGGCACTGCTACTCGCCTTACAGCAGAGCCAGTAGACCTTGTACAGTCATGCTGGTCACCTGATGGCTCCGAAATAGCTTTCTGCGCCAACCGGCGACCCGATCCCGATCTCAGCGCGAGTATGGCTCTCTGGGTGTTGACACTATCGACAGGCCAGATGCGCTGCCTGACATCCGAAGACGGATTAGCACAAATGCCTGCATGGTCACCCGATGGGCAAACCATCGCGTACTACTATTCAATAGATCAGACAGAAACAAGCAATATATCCCCTTGGGTGGTAAATGCGGATGATCATAGTGCCCCCCGTCCGGCCTCCTCTAGCGCTGTGAATCTTACCTGCTGGGAAATTATTGTCGATGAACTACACAATTCCTTTATAGGTCGCCCTCAATGGTTTCCCGATAGCCAGTCATTGCTCGTCACCGTACAGGAAAGAGGCCAGATTCACCTGTATCGACTTAATATTGAGCATGATCAAACGATAAGGTTAACCAGCGGCAACGGTTGCTATATTAACCCACAGGTAAGCAAAGATGGCCAGACTATTGCGATGATACGCACGGATTGGTTTACGCCTGGCGATATCTGGAGTATGGACAACAAAGGCGAGAATCGACATAAGCTCACTGGAGTGAATGATGCACTCTTGCGGAGTAGGCAATTAATAAGGCCCAAACGTATCACCTGGCAAGGTTCCGATGGCCTGGAAATTGAGGGATGGCTCTATCTTCCCCCACTGGCACAGGGAACAAAAGCTCCTCTGATTTTAGAGGTCCATGGAGGTCCTACTCTTGCCTGGGGCGACAGCTACGTGCATGAATTTCAGGTTTTGGTAGGCAAGGGCTATGCCGTATTGGCGGCGAATCCACGAGGTAGTGCAGGGTACGGTGAAGAGTTTTGCAAGAAAATTCTGCATGATTGGGGAGGCAATGATTACCACGATTTAATAGCGGGAATAGATCACGTACTGGCTACCGAACCAGTAGATGGAATGCGCCTGGGCATTGGTGGTCTCAGCTATGGTGGCTACATGACCAATTGGGCTATCACACAAACCAACCGCTTCAAGGCAGCAGTGAGTCGCAACGGCATCAGTTCTCTCTCCACCTCCAGTCTGCTGTCAGATCAGACAGTCTGGTTCGACTACGCTATGGGTGGAACCGGGTCAGAAGGTGGTGAGGCTTTACAGAAAAGTCGCTCTGCTTTAACGTTTGCTGACCGTATTACCACCCCGCTCTTGCTGCTACACGCAGCTAACGATTTACGCTGCCCATTTAGCGAAGCCCACCAGCTATTCGTCATGTTACGCAAACGCAAACACACAGTTGAATTGGTACGCTACCCAGGCGTAAGCCATTTAATCGACTGGCCGGATTGCGGTACGCCTCAGCAACGTGTTGATCGCTTGCGTCGCACGTTAGAGTGGTTCGAGCGATACGTCTAGCATAAGCATGTCATTTAACACAATCATCTAGACAGCGGAAGCAACTGCCCACCTACTCGCGCTACCGCTGTTTTTTTCTAACTTCTATGTTATACTCTATATAGCGTTTATTGTTAGCATTGCTAGTGTTTCTAGCTGTAATAGCTCAACAATCAAACGTGAAGAGGCCCCATTGGCTCCCTTTTGCCACTGGCAACTGCAATGCGGGCACCAAGCGATAGCTCTTTATTATTAGGGAGATAACAGAAAGGCAGATCCTTTACTGTTATCAGAGCGAAAAGGAGTAACCCGTAATGGCTCGTGTCCAATTTGAGCACGTCTACAAGCGTTTCGGCAAAGTAGAAGTCGTCCATGATGTCACCCTGGATATCAAGGACAAAGAATTCCTGGTATTGGTAGGTCCCTCCGGTTGTGGTAAAAGTACCTGTCTGCGCATGGTCGCTGGTTTGGAGGAGGCCAGCGAGGGGGATATCAAAATCGGTGATCGCATCGTCAATGGAGTTGACCCCAAAGATCGCGACATCGCCATGGTGTTCCAGAACTATGCACTCTATCCCCACATGACCGTCTACGACAACATGGCCTTTGGCCTCAAGCTGCGCCACCTGCCCAAAAATGAAATCAAGAAACGGGTCGATGATGCAGCCGAAATTCTCGGTCTGCAGAATTTTCTCCAGCGTAAGCCCAAAGAACTCTCCGGCGGTCAACGCCAGCGTGTTGCACTTGGCAGAGCCATCGTGCGCGATGCGCAGGTCTTCCTCCTGGATGAACCACTTTCGAACCTGGATGCGAAACTGCGCGTGCAGACCCGCGCGGAAATCACCAAGATCCACCAGCGCGTCCAAACAACGTTCATCTACGTGACACATGACCAGGTGGAAGCCATGACGATGGGCACGCGCATCGCGCTTCTCAACGCGGGCATCATCCAGCAGATTGGCCCGCCGCAGGAACTCTACGATCATCCCTCGAACCTATTTGTAGCTGGCTTCATCGGCTCCCCGGCTATGAATTTCTTCCCAAGTGCCAAAGTGACTGGGGAGGGTGACAAGACCACCATCGCCATAGACGGTGTGGGGCAGGTCGAGGTGCCACCGCTCTATGCTCCACAGACACGTGAAGCAACGGGCAAAAACCTCACCTTCGGTATCCGTCCTGAGCACATGGAAGATGTCTCGCTCCTGCCTCCAGACAAACGCGATGGATCCACGATTACTGTACCTGTCGAGGTGGTGGAGCACCTGGGCAATGAGTTGCTGGTCCACATGAATGCTGCTGGCAAAGATGTCGTGGCTCGCCTGGACCCGCGTTCTACAGCGCATGTGGGAAGTAACACTACCCTGCATGTCGATACCGACAACATTCACCTCTTTGATACGGATACAGGCGCAGCGATCTTTTAGCAGTTCCGTTCGCATGTAAACAATGTGGCGCTTTCCATGATCGTGGAAAGCGCCGACTCATAGCCGCTTTTTAGGCCTTCTCGTAATTTTCGTACGAAAGCGACCAACGTACCAGATAACTGACAAATTTTCCACGGGCAGTGTACCCGGAGGAACGAGTGGTGGTTTGTCTCATAAAATGGGTCATGGTCACAGACTAATGGTATGAATCGTGTATATACTGTATGGCCGTCAAACCGAAGTGAGAGCGATTGCGAGGCGTACGATGGATCCACGGATCCTGCTTGCAGAAAAAGTGGCGGTATCAGCAGGTATTGGTCTGCTGATTGGTCTTGAACGTGAGTGGAGGCACAAGGAAGTAGGAGTGAGAAGTTTTACCATTGCTGCACTCCTGGGGACCCTCGCCTGGCTGGTTTCACCCACATTCGCATTGGTGGAAGTAGGTGTGTTGGGAGTGATCATCATCCTGGCCAATGTCCACTTATTATCGAACAAGCAACCGATGGAAATTACGACCGCGCTGGCTCTAGCGGTCACGAATGTGTTAGGGGTCTTGATCGGCGGCGGGTTCTTTTTTCTGGCGCTCGCGTGCGCAATCGTGGTGACGACGCTGCTTTCCTGGAAGACCGAACTGATTGAGTTCACCAGTAAGCTGACGGTGGCCGAGATTCGCGGCACACTTCTCATGGCTTTTATCGCTGCGGTCATCTATCCGCTGCTCCCGCAAAGTGCCATTGATCCCTGGCGGCTGATCATCCCGCGTTCCATCTGGTTCACGGTCATCGTGGTGTCGGGTTTAAGCTTTATCAATTATGTGTTGTTGCGCCAATACGGTGTGAAAGGGATACGCTATAGTGCAATCCTGGGGGGGTTGGTCAACAGCGCCGCCGTGTCCATTATGTTGGGACAACAACTCAAAGCCAATCCAGATGCTGCCGAGACGGTTCCATCGAACTTTCTGCTCGCGGATCTCGCCATGATCTTCCGCAATGCCGCACTCGTTGCGATCTTTTCATGGGGGGCAGGACCGGCAGCGAGTTACGCGACGCTGTTCGTCATCGGCCCAATGATGCTGATTGCAGCCCTCCTGGCATTTTTTAGCTTGCTTCGTGCTGCCAAGAAAGACCAGTTAACGTCACAGTCTATCGATTTGCGGTCTCCACTGGACCTCCGCTCCGTTCTCCGCTTTGCCGTGTTATTTTTGTCGTTAACCGTCTTGAGTGGATTAGGAGAGCTCTTATTCGGGGCGGTCGGCTTCCTGCTTGTCGTGTCGATAGGGGCTTTAGCCAGCGCAGCTTCCTCGGCAGTCCTGGTGGGTACACACGTACTCAGGAATCAGATTTCTCCTGGTACCGCAGTGTTGGCCCTCTTCCTGGCCACCATGGTGGGTCTGATTGAGAATGTGGTGATAGTGTATTCGGTCTCGCGCGACCGGGCAGTAGGCGTGCGTCTCGCGCTGTTCACGCTCCCAATCGTCCTTGCTGGAGGTCTGGCACTGGCACTAACTCTGCTTTCTGGATGGTAGATGCGTATGGGGGTCATCATAACAAATGACAAGTTCGACAATTCGAAAGGAGGGACACTATGCAACTTGCATGGAAAGTTGCTGAAGGCAGCAAAGTCAGGTTGAAGGATTACGATCCCGGCTTTGTTGATACGTATACTGACCGCGCTCTGGCAGCAGCAGAGTTAGAAAAGCTCAGCGAAGAACTCGGCGAGTTACAGCAGTTGTTGGCGGCTGCGCAGTATCACAGCCTCCTCATCGTCCTGCAGGGGATGGATACGAGCGGCAAAGATGGCACGATACGCCAGGTCATGGCGCAAGTCAATCCCCTGGGATGTGAGGTGCGTTCGTTTAAGGGACCTACCTCCAGGGAACAGGGGCGTGATTTCCTCTGGCGCATTCACCGGGTCGTTCCAGGCAGAGGCATGATCAGCATTTTCAATCGCTCCCACTACGAGGATGTGCTGGTGGTGCGCGTGCATAACCTGGTGCCAGAAAAGGTGTGGCGGCAACGGTACGCAGCCATAAACAACTTTGAGCAAATTCTGGCTCAGCATGACATGCTTATTCTGAAGTTCTATTTGCATATTAGCTACGAGGAGCAGGAAAAACGCCTACTCGCTCGGCAGGAGGATCGAACCAAAGCCTGGAAACTCTCGTCGGCTGATTGGGCGGAGCGCAAGTACTGGAACGAGTATCAACAAGCCTATGGGGATGCGCTCTCCAGGTGCAGCACAGATGAAGCGCCCTGGTATATCGTGCCCGCTAATCGGAAATGGTATCGCAATGTGCTCGTGGCACGTACACTCGTTGCTACCCTGCGTCCCTATAAGAAGGAGTGGCAAGCCAAATCAGTCAAGCGGGGAGAGCAGGAACTTGCGCGTATAGAGAAGTTGCAGCAGGCGGGAGATCATCCCATTGAAGCAAGCATGACACTCCATAGCTAGTCGTCACGTGCTCCAGCATGGCACGTTCGGTTTGAGAAGGAGTGGTTGGAAACGTACAGCAAGAGAACCCGCTAACCACCTACTTGACACAGCAAGCACAGGAAGGCCGACTGAGGCACATCCGGGCCAGGAGGCACAAGAAGACAACATTGAGAAAGGAGAGACCATATGCAACTAGGATGGAAAGTTGAAGCAGGGAGCAACGTCAAGTTGCAGGACTATGATCCCAACTATGTGGATGAGCATACGGACCCCGCCTTGGCGCGGGCAGAACTGGAACAACTCGGCAAGGAACTCGGTGAGTTACAGGAGTTGTTGGCAGCGGCTCACCATCAGAGCTTACTGGTCGTGTTGCAGGGGATGGATACCAGTGGCAAGGCTGATACGATTCACCAGGTCCTCTCCCGAGTCAATCCACAGGGATGTGAGGTGCGTTCGTTTAAAGCCCCTACACCTCGGGAACTGGACCATGACTTCCTCTGGCGTGTGCATCGGGTCACTCCAGGTAGAGGTGTCATTGGCATTTTCAATCGCTCCCACTATGAGGACGTGCTGGTGGTGCGCGTGCATAACCTGGTGCCACAGGAAGCCTGGAGTCGTCGCTACGCCGCCATTAACGACTTTGAGCGCTTGCTGGCTCAGCATGACATGATTCTGCTGAAGCTCTATTTACATATGAGCTACGACGAGCAGGAAAGACGCCTGCTGGCCCAACAGCAGAATCAAACGGACACCTGGAAAGTCACGACGGCTGATTGGGCTGAGCGTAAATACTGGGACGAGTATCAGGAGGCTTATGAGGAGGCGCTCTCCAAGTGTAGTACGGATGAAGCGCCCTGGTATATCGTGCCCGCTAACCAGAAGTGGTATCGCAATGTGCTCGTAGCACGCACCCTCGTTGCTACCTTGCGTCCCTATAAAGATCAATGGGAGGCGCAATTGGTGGAGCGTGGAGAACGGGAGCTTGCCCTGCTCGAGCAACTCGGACATCTAGCGCAGACTGGAAATCGTAAGAATAAACGTTCAAAGTAAACTCAGAAAGCATGCAGTGTTACTTAGAGCTTATCCCAACGCTAATCCTGCAAGGAGAAGAAGAACGTTCTTCCTTGCATGTAGATCGGATTGTGGAAGCTCAACGAAAACACGCTCGTGTTTAGTGATTTCAACAGCGGTCAGTCAGTAAGTATTTCCGCGGTAACCTACTCCCAAGTAGTCACTCCGAAGTTCGGAGTGACTACGGTAATGAGGAGCATTATGTCCAGGAAGTATAGGGGACTTATTTTTCCTCTATTGATAGCACTGACTATGATGTTCTCGGCCTGCGGCTCAACTTCGTCGACGACGCCTGGCCACATCACGATACAGCTTTTTTTTCACTCTGGCCAGGGACCTGAGCGTGATGCGCTCAATGCCACGCTCAAGGCTTTCAGTGATAGGTATCCA
>WNFX01013623.1_pt1 | contig 20284 bp, 15 predicted proteins | sample 5400111 | NCBI WGS metagenome assembly WNFX01 (sample SAMN13153363, study PRJNA577476) | soil metagenome | isolation source: 40 cm soil or saprolite under grassland replicate 1 | place: USA:California | collected 2016-06-15 | reverse complement strand
CAACTACCAGATCGATACGGTAGGCCCCTACAGGCCACTGTGTTGTCACGCGATAGCCTGCTTTCACTAATCGCTGAAGCACCTGCCTCTCAAATTCGGATTCTATTTTCTGCTCCTGCTCTTTCAAAACCTGGTTATGCAGGTGTTGATCTCTGGCATGAAGGATTAATCTGCGGCGAATATCACCGGGCTTCAAGTCGGTACTGGGGTCAAGGGAATAAACTACCCATATCTGGTCACGAGCACGGCTGGCAGCTACATTAAACCGCTTCTTAAACATATACTCATAACCCTCTTCATTGCGAAGGGGAAGTGGTCCATCACCTTCCAGTACGTCAACCATGGACAAAAACATCACGTCGCGTTCATCGCCCTGAAATTGGGCCGGGTCGCCACAAAGCACGCGACGCTGCACGTATTCTGTCGTGGGCATGTATTTCCGCAATAGTGATTCAATATAGAGTGCTTGCTCGCTGCCCACCATAGAAATAACACCAAAAGTGGCATCTTTATATTCCGGCTGCTCTGAAGCAGCTATCAGCAAGGAGGCGACTAAGTATTCTAAGTATATCAGTTCTGCTGATTTCTGAACAGTTATCTTTTGCGTCCTCTGTAACTGCTACTTTCCCCATCTTCGCGGATGCAAATGGTGTATACTAATGATAAAAGTGGGGGGCGTTTTCCTCGCCGAAACCAGGGAGGAGAGTATGTCACAGCAAGCAACACCAGAGAGAATATTTGGTATCGGGCTCCTGGGAGTGTCAGAAGCTGTGGGGTTTATGAACTTTCACGAAATAATGAGGATACCGAACCATCCGCCAAGGGCCGATAAATCGGCGCTGGGCGCGATAAATCGGCCCCTACTGATGGTCGGATTATTTCGTGAAAGTGCATTAACTCCTGCGGAGTGTCACGGAAGAGACTTTCGAGGAACAGACCGATGAGCCTAACGCATCCACCGTCAGAAGAGCCTTTCGCGTCTCAGAAGCAAGATGATCAGTCAGAAGGAGCTAACGTAGACGACTTTGATTTGATCATGCCTGGGCCAATGGAGGAACGGCCGGGCAGCACGCTGGGAAATGTGCGGATACGTGTGACGCTGCCGCGGAATCGACCCTTTCACCACATCAAGGAGGGAGTGCTTGAAGCCACGGAGGCCGCAGGTATGCCAGAAGGGTCGCTGGCTCGTACCTTGTATTGGCTCAAACGGGCCTTGATTGGGATCCCGATCGCGAGCATACAGGCCGAAGGGGAGCGCCTGACCAAATTCAAGGCGCTTGCTATTCTCTCTTCGGATGCGATTTCATCCGTCGCTTTTGCCACCGAGGCGATCCTGATTAACCTGGTGGCGGCAGGCTCGCTGTACCTGGGCCTGACGTTGCCGATTAGCCTGGTAATTCTGGGCTTGCTCGTTATCGTGACACTCTCCTATCGCCAGACTATTCCTGCCTATCCCAATGGTGGGGGGTCCTATATCGTCGCACGCGAGAACCTGGGAATCCTGCCGGGGTTGGTTGCCGCATCCGCATTGATGATCGATTACGTGCTCAATGTGTCCGTTTGTGTCGCGGCTGGCGTGCATAACGTGGTCTCGCTTCTTCCTGCTCTCCAGCCCTACGTTATCCCGCTGGATCTTGCGCTGGTGGTCGTGATGACGATCTTGAATCTGCGTGGTATCCGTGAGTCTGGTTCGATCTTCGCCTTGCCGACATATTTCTTCATTGTCAGCGCCTCTTTGCTCATCGTGGTGGGGTTGGTCAAAGCTTATGTCTTCTTGCACCAGCCGCTCATCGGGCAATTCACTCCCACGGTGCAGGCCATCGAGCCGTTATCCATCTTTGTCATTCTGCGCTCGTTTGCGACGGGCTGTTCGGCAATGACAGGCGTCGAGGCGATCTCCAATGGAATTCCCATCTTTCGCAAACCGGAGCCACGTAATGCTGCTATTACGCTGACCTGGATGGCGGTTATTCTGGGGTCGCTCTTCCTGGGGATTACCTTGCTGGCGATGACCTACGCGGTTGAAGCCCAACCTTCAGGCGATCCCACGGTGATTGCCAAGATTGCACTGCATGTCTTCTCTGGTCCTTTGATCTTTCTGTTTCCGCTCTTCCAGCTCTCGGTGCTGGGCATCCTGACCCTTTCGGCCGAGACCAGCTATGCCGGCTTTCCGCGTCTGGCTTACCTGTTGGCCCGTGACGGGTACTTACCCAAGCAGTTCTCCCTGCGAGGGGATCGGCTCGCCTTCTCTGTGGGCATTATCGCCCTCGCTGTGCTAGCCAGTATCTTACTCATCATTTTCAGGGGGAGTACGAACGCGCTCATTAACCTGTTTGCCGTTGGCGTCTTCGTCGCCTTTACACTCTCACAGGCGGGGATGGTGGTGCACTGGTGGCACTTACGCACGACAGAGCGCCACTGGCTGCGCAGTTTGCTGATCAATGGAGTGGGGGCTATAGCCACGGGCGTGGTCGCACTGGTGGTGGCCTCGACGAAGTTCCTAGAAGGGGCCTGGATCGTCGTGCTGCTGATCCCGATAATAGTGCTGTTGTTTACAGGGATCAGCCACCATTACGAGCACGTTGAACGTGAGCGGATTACTGCGATTCCTCTCCATCCAAAGGATATACATCACCGACTCATTGTGCCTATTGCTGAACTGAATCTCGCTGCGAAACAGGCTGTGGCCTATGCGCGTTCGATTGCACCGCAAGTGACCGCTGTCCATGTGGCTGTCGAGAGAGAGAAGGCCGAGGCGCTACGAGCTGCCTGGGACGAGTGGCAAAGAAGTCTCTCTGCCGAGGAGTTGTCATCACTAGACATTATCGATCCTGGGCAGCGCTTGCCCCTCCTTCCCTTGCTGGACTATATTGACGCTGCACACAAGCAGCATCCTGAGGAGACGCTGACGGTCGTCCTGCCAGAAGTGGTTGAGTCCTCGTTTAGACGCTTGTTCTATAGTCCAAAAATTCTGGGACTGAAGGCGACTCTGCTCTTCCGACCAAATATTGTCGTGGCCAATGTTCCGCTGCAGCAGCGAGCCAGCACTGGCACTATTCCCACACGTCCAAAGGAGATACATCACCGTTTCGTTGTGCCTATTGCGGGGCTGGATCGTGCTGCGATCGCGAGTCTTGCTTATGCCCGCTCTATCTCGGCTCACGTCACAGCCGTGCACGCGGTGGTCGATGAAGAGCAGGTCGAGCAGGTACAGGCAAGCTGGGAGCAGTGGCGACAGAAGATCCCGGCAGAGGAAGAGACACATCTGCTCCTCATCACGTCGCCGTACCGTACCCTCTTACGTCCGCTGCTGGCCTATATTGACGCGGTGCGCCTGCGTCATCCTCAGGATACGCTGACGGTGATCGTGCCAGAATTTGTGGTGGCTCACTGGTGGGAATACGTGCTGCATAATCAGATAGCGCTGCGCTTGAAGGCGGCGCTGCTGTTCCGCCCTGGTGTGGTGGTCTTGAATTTGCCCCAGCACCTACGGGGCCGAGAGTCACAACGCAGGCTGTCATCCTGAGCAGAGCGAAGGATCTCTGGCGGACTTCTGGGGAATCACCAGGCAGGAAGTAAGAAGAAGGCCCCACCCAAGGACGACCGCAAGGGATCGTCCCTACTATACACCTCCCGTTGTTGGTTGTGTCGTCGTCTCGGGCTTCCTCGTGGGTTATGGTTGGGGGATGGTTGACCCGTTGGTGCTTGCGCCTGGTGGCGCGATGGTGGGTGATGCGCTAGCTCCTGCTACTACATGTAGGGTAGTGACAGGTGGCGCGGGTGGGCCTGCGTTCGATTGCGGCGGAGGGCCAGATGAGCGGAACGCCATAAATTTGTTAAGCAAGTCGAACCAGAACGGCGCACCCAGAGACACGGCAAATGTCGTTGCCAGCAACCCGACGATTTTTAATGCCCAGGCCCAAAAATTTGCGGGTAAATTGGAGGTAGACCAGCCTATCACGGGCTGAATTTGCTCGAAACCTTTCTGTATTACCGGCAGGCCTGCGTTGGACGATCCCTGGACCGAGGAAACAAGGGCTGATCGTATAACGGTATCGTTTGAGATGGTTGTGATGATGGAAAGGGTGTCGATGTTCAGGCCTACGACGATGAGGAGTCCCAGGACGAAGATGATCAGTTGGACTCTCCGCTTATACCAGCCAGAAACACGATCCATGGTGTCGTCGTACCATTTTTCTATTTTGGCCTGCTCTTTTGCAGGATCTATATTGGTTTTTTCTCCGAGCAGCTCAAGGGCTTCTGGTAGGAGGCTGTTCGCCGTAGCGGGGTTAACTTTGTAAGCTTGAAGGACATCAATTAATGCCTGTGCGAAGATATCTGCGGGGATATAGGAAGGTTCACGTGGTTTGCCAGACGCTGCATTCTGAGAAAGTCCCTTAATAAGCGGGTTTTCATAAAGTTGTTTAGCCAACCCATTCCCTTGTGGATCGGCCAGCATATTTTTAATGCCATCCTCAAGGGTCTTTGCACGCAAGTTAAGGAAACGAGCAATGACCTGCTCGTTAATGGTGGAGCAGAGCAAACTCACGAGCATATATACAAAAACAAGACCGATGGCTACCTCGAGAACGTAGGAACCGAACATATGCACCTCCGCTCATTGTGTGGTTGAACAAACGTTGTCCTGATTTAGAAGGCCGATAAAAAGATCAGATTCCGCTACCCTGAATACGGTGGTTCTCCTAAAATTTAGGGCACGAGTTTTTTCGGGGGCTCCGTCTTTCGTTGTAAGGTTGCTCCGAATCCGGCCTGATAAGATTGAAGCTGCGAGGGCAAAAGGTACCATACATCAGATTGACAGTAACTCATGGGAAAGACATAATGAAGTGTCTCTTCCTCAAAAGGTGAGCTAGCAATGGCAAACCATGTTGAAGAGTGATGTTTATCTGAAGCGAAGAGCATGTGATACATGAGGGGAACGACGCCGTCAACGTCCTCCCATACAGCCAAAGGAGATAACTAAGCATGACAGATGAACATGCAATGCATCATGAAGCTCATTCCCACTATGGACCCGGGGCCTGTAGCTCCTGCCATGAAGATGAAAGTAAGTCGCGAAGCTTTCTCATCCTTCCGGGCAATCTATCTAGCCGTATCCACATTGTAGATGTCTCTGATGAACGAGCCCCAAAACTGCATAAGGTGATCGAACCTGAAGAGGTCAAGGAAAAAGCGAATCTCACTGCGCCTCACACTGTTCACTGCCTGGCCGATGGTCATGTGATGATCTCGATGCTCGGTGACAAGGAGGGCAACGCTCCTGGTGGTTTCCTGCTGCTTGACGAGGAGTTCAACATAGCTGGTCGTTGGGAACACAAAAACGAGGGCATGCACTACAACTATGACTTCTGGTACCAGCCGCGCCACAATGTGATGGTCAGCAGTGAATGGGCAGCGCCTACCACCTATACCAAAGGCTTCGATCTGGATGATGTCGCAATTGGGAAGTACGGTCACCACCTGCACTTCTGGGACTGGGAGAAGCATGAGCTCGTTCAAAGTGTTGATCTGGGTGAGGAAGGATTGATCCCGCTGGAGGTGCGCTTCCATCATAATCCTGACAGCACCAACGGCTTCGTTGGGGCCGCACTCAGTAGCAACATGTGGCACTGGCACAAGTCCAACGGTCAGTGGCACCTTGAAAAGGTTCTCGATATCCCCTCCGTTGAGGTAGAGGGCTGGCCCATTCCAGTACCGTCGCTCATCACCGATTTCCTGGTCTCGATGGACGACAGGTATGTCTACCTTTCCAACTGGCTGCATGGTGATATTCGCCAATACGATATCAGCGATGCCTCACATCCGAGACTGACTGGACAAGTATGGTGCGGTGGCTTGCTTGGGAAAAGCGGCGACATCCAGGGTCACAAGCTCAATGGTGGACCGCAAATGCTCCAACTGAGCCTTGATGGCAAGCGACTGTACGTCACCAACTCGCTCTATAGCACGTGGGACAATCAATTCTACCCTGATATCGCGCAAACTGGTTCCTATCTACTGCAAATTGATTGTGACACACAGAACGGCGGCTTGAAGATCAACGAGAATTTCTACGTTGACTTTGGCAAAGAGCCAGCGGGTCCTGCTCGTGCTCACGAGATGCGTTATCCCGGTGGTGACTGCACCTCCGATATCTGGGTGTAGCGCTAGAGCCAACTTCAAACGAGGAACAGGCGACGAAATGCATCATCGATATTGACGCGGTTATCCAACAAAAGGAAATGATTGGCGTCATCATCTCATTTGCAGATGCGCAGATGAAGCGTTTTGCATTGTTCTGATTGCTCCTCGTCCCAGGCAGGACTTCTATATGCTGTTAAGAAGAGAGTTGATGACTATGCCATACCTTTCTATTCGCGAAGCTTCAGAAGATATGCGATCCTGGATGACGACTCCTACGGAGTTGGTGGCGGAGGCGCTGGAGAAGATTGATTTGCTGGATGGGGAGATCAAGGCGTTTGTGACTGTTTTAGGCGAGCAGGCGTTGGCGGACGCGGCGAGGGCGGAGACTGAGCAACGAATGGGATTCTATCGCAGCTCGCTGCACGGTATTCCTATTGGTATCAAGGATATTATTGCGGTCAAGGGCGCGCGCATGACGGCTGGTTCTCAGGTGCTGGCTGATTATGTTTCGCCAGAGGATGCGACGGTGGTTGAGCAGTTGAGGAAGGCGGGGGCGATTATCCTTGGGAAGACCAATACACATGAGTTCGCTTTTGGGACGTATACGCCTCCGACGCGCAATCCATGGGACCGGACACGCATTCCTGGGGGCTCAAGCGGTGGTTCGGCAGCGGCTGTGGCAGCGGACATGTGCCTGGGGGCGATTGGCAGCGATACGGGCGGATCGATCCGGATACCGGCGGCGTGTTGCGGTGTGACCGGGCTCAAGCCGACATATGGGCGCGTCAGTTGTTATGGCGTAGTCCCGCTGAGCCGGTCGCTGGACCACGTGGGGCCACTAGGTCGCAGCGCTGAAGATTGTGCGATCCTGTTTGATGCTATCGCCAGTTATGATCCGCGGGATCCCAATAGTGTTACGGGTCCTCCAAGCAGTTCGGCGGCAATGCTGATCAATGGGCCCGAGGGACGCGGGCCGCTTTCTCTACAGGGGCTGAGGATTGGCTTGCCGCACGATGCGTTTGTCGGACCGCTTGACTCTGAAGTGCGGCAGGCATGGGAGGCGGCGCTGCTGGTCCTGAAGGAAGAGGGTGCGGAGGTGGTGAAGGATGTAGAGCTGCCATACCCGTCTTTTGAGATGTATCGCACAATTCAGAGGCCAGAGGCGGCGTTTTCGCATATGCAGAAAGGGTGGTTCAGTGAGAAGGCTGATCTCTACACCGAGCGCACGCGAGAGCACTTACTGGCGGGACAGAAAATTCCCGCGGTGGATTATTTGCGCGCTCAACATGAACGGCGCCTCTTTTCAAGCGCGGTGCGGTCGGTTTTGCAGCGAGTCGACGTGTTGTTTTTGCCGACGATACCGGTACCCGCGATACCGGTAGCGCAGATGGATCAGGAGATTCGCATTGAGGGTGTGGAGGTAAATGCCACGGTTTCTCTCCTGAGCCTGACGATGCCATTTAACCTGGTGGGGCTGCCTGCCTGCTCGTTTCCCGGTGGCTTTACCAGTAATAATCTGTCGGTCGGGCTGCAGGTGGTAGGCAAAGCCTTCGAGGAAGCGACGGTTTTGCGTATCGCGCATGCTTACCAGCAGTTGACGGACTGGCACCGTAGGGAGATAAGCTAGCTTGCTACACTCTTGTTTTGGTGATTCCAGGCGCTTGTCTGCCAGTCATCGGCAGTTTCTGGCTCATCCACCCAGCCGGAGAGGGGCATTTGCAGGTATCTTGCCAGGGCGATGACATACGGTTCGTATTGTTCACGCTTAGCGGCAAGCCGCTCCTCGGCGGTTTCTTCATCATGTAAAGATATGCCTATTTCGTGGAGCGATTCTTGGAAGCGTTCAAATTCTGCGTGGGCAAGACGTCGTATGCGCATATCGTCTGGCGAGAGGGATAAGACCTGGCCCAGGTCTATGGCGGCGTGACAGGCGATAGCGAAGGTGAACACTGCCGACTGCTCGGGTATCCCGTCGATGCCAACCGACAGGAGGGCGCTGACATCGAGGATGGCAGTGAGAGCAGCGAGCCAGGATTGGCGATCGTGTTGGGAACGGTAGTACATTAAAACCGGGTAGGAGAGATGGCTCTCCAGCAGTTCCGCCGACCAGTTTTCCCATTCGTGCAGGTGCTCTTTGAGTTCGTCCATTACCTGGCCGCGGAAGTGGCGGCGCAACATTTCTAAGGCGTTAGGGGGTGAGCCTGCGTGGGCATCGAGCAAAGAGATGCCGGTCTCGCGACGAGAAAATGCCTGGTAGATGACCGGCAAATAGCCGATGACGAGCGCGAGAAAGCCAAAGCCCGTTCCTGCCTCAATGACCGTCACGGTGCGGGCTAAGCCGGTACGTGGTATTACATCACCGAGCCCAAGAGTGAAGAAGGTGGTGCCGCTCATGTAGAGATCCGTGCCAAAGTCCGGGATTTTCTCGGGGGCAGTGAACGCGGAACCAAGAGCAAATTGGAACAGGGCGAAACCTAAGATTAGACATATGGCCCATAGGATCAGGAGCATTATGAGAGATAGGGGGCCGAAGAAACTGAGAAAAAATTCTCTGCGGTCGTCGGAACTGATTTTTTTGGCAATGAATGAGTAGAGGGTCCAGGTGGAGATAAAGAATATTCTGGTCAGTCTGAAGCGGCGTGAGACGCGCCGGGGTAAGATGACTGTCTCGACGGAGTCCTGTAGGATGATGACGATGAGAATTATTGAGATGATGCCTGCTATTATGTTCATATTTGTTCCTCCGCGGGGTATTTGTTTTGCTTGTTTTCGCTTTTCCACTGCTTCTGTTTTTTTATTGACATGTGTTATGGCTTATGTACAATGATCTCACATTTAATAGCAACGGGGAATGCTTTTGGGGTATTCCTTCTGGAGTGTTTCAGTTTTGAAGGAGGTTGGTTATGAAAAGGAAGGGTTTTGGGAGGCAAAGCATCTTGACTGCCCGTGGTATACTGTTGTCATGCCGATGTAGCTCAGTGGTAGAGCAGCGGTTTTGTAAACCGCCGGTCGTCGGTTCGAGTCCGACCATCGGCTCCTCAAGAAATGTTAAAGGCGCCTCAAGCAAGACCACAAACTGCTTGAGGCGTTCTGTTTATTCTGTTTCCTGTCCTGGTTTGGCAGTAAACGTGTTGAGCAACAGCAAGACCTGATCGAGCTTTTTGTCCTGCGCCTCAAAGCGGCTGTTTACACTTTGATCGGAAGTATTCAAACGCTCACCGAAAGTATCCAGACGCTCACCGAGAGAAGCAAGGTTTGACCTTATTTCACGAATGTCTTCGCTTTGCTTCGTAGACATAGAAGCAAGATTTGACTTTATTTCGCGAATGTCTTCGCTTTGCTTTGTAGACATAGAAGCGAGATTTGACCTTATTTCGCGAATGTCTTCACCTTGCTTCGTAGACATAAAAGCGAGATTTGACCTTATTTCACGAATGTCTTCGCCTTGCTTCGTAGACATAAAAGCGAGGTTTGACCTTATTTCACGAATGTCTTCGCCTTGCTTCATAGACATACCGAGCAACATTGTTTCGTTATGATTGATATCCTTGATATCTCTACTTAAAGCTGTCAGGGTTTGCTCGAATGCAGAAAGTCTCTCTTCTTGAGTTGGCACAGGAAAACCGCCTTTCTGGTCAAACAACCACATCTCTGTGGAGATTATAACACACACCGGTAAAAAAGGATGTAGCAACAGTGTAGTAGCGCTGATGATTCGCAGGTGCTATTAACTCGATACTGCTTGTTTCGTCAAAAGAGGAAAAAGGTTGGTGGTGCTATGGTAATATTGAGGCGAAAGGGTGGTTTGACTCGTTTGCAGTGAAAGAGAACAAGGATGTTATACTATGGCGCGTATTCGGAGCTTCAAACGTCTCTGGCAGAGAACTCACATTGTGCGATTGGTGCAGGATGTTATCATCGCCGTGTTTACGCTACAGGTTATTACGGCAATTGTGCTACAAGTTGTGTCAGTTCTGCGTAGGAGACACAAACACGAGGTGAGTTTTCCTCACTTGCAGCTGGATGAGGTGCGGGTCGGCGAAAATTGCTTGCAGCTTTATGGTTATGGGCGCGATCTCTACGCGGCGATGCTTGAGGCCATTGATTGTGCCAGGGAAAGCATTTACCTGGAGACATATATATGGAAGGGTGATACTGTTGGACGGGAGCTGAAGGAGCACCTGGCAAAGAAAGCGGAGCAGGGGGTAGATGTGTACGTCATCTTCGATGCCTTTGCCAACCTGGTGGTGCCGCGCGCGTTCAAGGAATTCCCATCAAGTATCCATATGCTAGAGTATCAATCTCTTCATTATCCCTGGCACGTGTTGGATCCCAGGCGTTTGGCTCTTGATCACCGCAAATTACTGGTGGTGGATGGTTCCGTAGGATTTATTGGGGGCTACAACCTGGGGGACCTCTACGCAACCGAGTGGAGAGATACGCACCTACGTATACGGGGGCCAGCGGCAGCTGATCTCGCGCATTCGTTTGTCAGCTTCTGGAACCGGTCTTGTGGGGAGGGAAAAGAGATTACAAGGCATTACGTGCGCCACTTTGATTCGTTCATCACTGTACGCAGTAACGATGCGTTCAGGCTGACTTTTCCTATACGCGATATGTATATCGAGGCTATCGACCGCGCTGAGCACTCTATCCTGTTGACCAATGCCTATTTTGTACCCGATCATATCTTGCTGGAAGCGTTGAAGGCGGCAGCCGCACGAGGTGTAGACGTGCGGGTCCTGGTTCCCTGGTACTCCAATCATATCGTGGCAGATTGGCTGGCACGCGGGTACTTTACTGAGTGCCTTGAAGGGGGCATTCGCGTCTTTGGCTACACTTACGCTATGTTGCATGCGAAGACGTGCACGGTTGATGGCCAATGGGTCACGCTGGGTACTGCTAACCTGGACCGGTTGAGTTCTATCGGCAACTTTGAGATCAATGTCGAGATTTACAGCGCTCAGCTGGCGCAGCAAATGCAGGACCTTTTCTATAGTGATACTGCTGGCGTGTTTGAGCTGACGCTGCCAGAGTGGAAGAGTCGTCACTGGTACATAAAGCTGAGTGAGCGGATCATGGCTCCGCTGCGCTTTCTGTTGTGAGGGCGCCCTTTGATTTTGTTGCTACTTTATGGTTAATGAGGTGCTTTTTACGGTAAAATGGCAGCTCAGAGGCAGCATAAACCGAGTCAATCGTTTATAATAGCAGTAGAACTAACTCATGGTGAATGTTTAATACAGGTAGGAGGTACACTTATGGCAGAAAATAAGGCAAAACAAGAGGAGCAGGCACAGACATCTGAAACACCGTTCTACAAATCTGACCTCGATGAGCTCAAGGAAGCCTCACAGTATTTCATCCGCAGTCTATTCCGAGCGGGGGTACACCTGGCGATGGCACCTATGTATATATTGCCAGAAGAGCCGAGGGAACATTTCATGTCTGCCGGGAACGAAATCACTCGAGGACTGTCTTCGCTTGCACATGAACTCGCGGACAATTTTGATAGGATAGTGGATGAGGTGAGAGAGGAAGTGGAGGTGGAAAATCCCAGGGCCCCGAGTGGCAGTAGCGCGACGCCACGAACTGATGGTTCGCGTTCAAGTGTGGGATAGAGGGGTGTGGTGAAGCCTTCAGAGGGCGACCACAGGGATACAAGGGCAAGTTGCAGCGTGGCCCCGCCTCAGGGCGACCGCAAGGGATCGCCCCTACTATACACGGGCTTGGTGAGCTGATCCGTTGTATAGTAGGGGTGATCCCTTGCGGTCGCCTTGGCCCCTTAAGTTAACGCTTATGGGGATCGCCCCTACTTCGCCGAGTTGATGGGCCAGTTCATTACAGGTTATGCCAGGAGTTCCGCTTCGCTGAGAGGCCGTCACCTTTTCGATGCGCTCGATCTCTTCCTCGACGCTTACCAGGCGGCCCTCGGTTACCCAGTCGGAGGCGAGAGAGAACATGCGGGAAAAGGTTGACTCGCTACTCAGAACGGTACTGCTGACCCATTTATTTTTGGCGCGGCGCAACTCGTCCTCATAGACTCCTACATCCAGGAAATTATCCAGTTCAGAGCGCAGCAGTTTGAGTACGTGGGGCGCCTCTTGCGGCGTTGAATTGGCTTGCATGTACAGGATGCCGGTGCCTTCCATAGCCCAGATGCTGGCGCTGGCAGATTCCGCGAGCCCTTTCTGGTAGATGTTCCAGTAGAGGCGCGAGCCCTCGCCATCTCCCAGGATGCTGGCGGCCAGGTTGGCGGCGTAGTAGTCGGGGTCTTTAATGTCTACGGAGGGCATAGCGAGGATCATGATCTGCTGTTTGAGCTTCTTGTCGACCACAATGTCGTTGATGGAGTGTGGCGGCTCGTAATGATCGACGTTGCGCCCGGCGTCACCGACGCGCCAGTTGTTGGCGTGTTCTTCTGCCAGCTGGACGATGTGATCCCAGTCGAAATTACCGGCAATTGAGAGAATCAGATTGTTGGCGGCGTAGCGGTGCTGCCAGTACTCACGCATCTGGTTGACGCGCATATTGCGAATGCTCTCAGGAGTACCGAGCACATCGTGTCCCAGGGGGTGGTTGCCGAAATAGGTCTGCATCATACGCCGGTAGGTGGAGTTATAGGGCTGGTCCTCTGAACGCGCGATCTCGTTGACGATGACCTCTTTTTCCGTCTCGAAGTCGCTCTCGGCAAGGCGTGGATACATCATGTCACTGAGAAGCTCGACGGCGCGGTCCAGGTACTCGCCAAGGACACGAGCGTAGTAGACGGTGGCCTCGTGCGAGGTAAAGGCGTTGAGTTCAGCGCCAATTTTGTTGAATGCGAGGGTGATCTCTTGCCAGTCCAGCGTCTTTGTGCCCTTGAATACCATATGCTCCAGGAAATGGGAGACACCGGCAATGCTGGGATCTGGCTCGTCGCGTGAACCAGTATGTACGTAGTATGAGACGGCCACCGATTCGAAGTCGGGCATGGGCTGGCCGAGGATCTGCAGGCCGTTGCTGAGTTTGTGAGTATGAAACACAGAGCCATTATTGTTGGCTGTGGTATCTGTCATGAAAATGCTCCTCTGGTAAGTTTGGCGGTGTTGGTTGCTATATAGCATGATAGTCTTAGTTTGGGGAAGTTGTCAAATAGAAGAGGGTTAGGGGTGTATGAAAAAAGTTGGAGGCGTGCGGGCGGGAGGAAGGTGTCAGGGCCGATCAATCGGCCATGTGCGCGATAAATCGGCACCTACAGCCTATCTACCGAGAGTAGGGTGCTCTCTTGTGATACGCGCGGGCGAAGCGAGCTGCCCAGAGCGCGTTGTTGATGAGCAAGGCTTTGTTTGACTCGACGCTTTCACCGGCGGTTACTTTCGCGACGTGGGCGAGGAGGAAGGGCGTGGTGGCGGCACCGCGTACGCCTTGCGCGTGGGCCAGGCGTAGAGCCTCGTCGGTGGCAGCTTCCAGGGGTGCGGGATCCATGGCATATTGTTGGGGGATGGGACAGCCAACAATCAGACCGTTGAGGCGGCACTCCCATTGGACACGAGCAATGGCCGCGATTGTGTCAACGTTATCGGCGCGATGGGCAAGGGGACGCCCACTGTGGCGGACGTAGAACGCGGGGAAATCGTCCGTTTGCCAGCCAATGACGGGGACGCCCTGGGTTTCTAGATATTCTAGCGTGAGGTCGAGGTCGAGAATAGATTTTGCTCCTGCACAGACGACGAGGACGGGTGAGCGGCTCAACTCCGTGAGGTCGGCGGAGATATCCATAGTGGACTGCGCACCACGGTGGACGCCGCCGATGCCGCCGGTGGCAAAGAAACGAATGCCGGCCATGCTGGCACAGAGCATTGTGCCTGCGACGGTCGTCGCTCCCAATTGTTTTGTCGCCAGGGTGATAGCGAGGTCGCGCCTGCTGACTTTTTGTACGTTCTGTGCCGTACCTAAGCGGGTTATCTGCTCCAGTGTCAGGCCAATGTTGATCTGTCTATCGTGTATGCCGATGGTTGCCGGGATGGCACCTTCAGCGCGAATGGTTGACTCCATGGCCTGGGCGACTTCGATGTTGGCGGGATATGGGAGGCCGTGCGCGATGACCGTTGATTCAAGGGCGACGACCGGCTGTTGCGCTTGTAAGGCTGCCTGAACTTCGTCGGACAGGGTGATGTATGGTGATGGCTGTTGCATGTGTATGCTTTCTCTGTATTAATTGTTTGGGTTGAGAGTACTGTGTGAGATGGGAAATGTCAATATCGATTTTGAGCTAGTAATTTATGAGCATTGGAGGTCTTGTAGACAAGAAGTACCATTTTGATGTTTCAAGAAGTACCATTTTGCAGTAGTTTGTCCGGATGAACTGCTATACTGTTGATAAAAAGCGAATCGAGAAAACGCGAAGTAGAAGGGTTATTTACTATGACGAAGGGGATGCACATCGATTGGTACATCTTTGATGAATGTGTTTTGCGGGACATGGATATGAGCGAAAGAAATCTCAATGGCGCTCAATTCATCAAGGTTGACGCACGGGGAACGTTCTTCATCAAGTCCCAGCTTCAAGAGGCCGATTTTAGTGGGGCGGATTTGCGCAACACTTACTTTGTGGAGGCGAACTTGCGCAAGGCGAACTTTGAAGGGGCCGACTTGCGTGGGGCGATTTTTACCCGCGCGGACCTGCACGGAGCACGTTTTGAGGGGTGTATGACGGACGAGCAAACGACGTGGCACGATGCAGAGTTTGGCGATTGCGAAGAGGAGAAGGATGAGGAGGAGGAGGATGCCCAGGAGAGGATAACAGACGATATTGAGAGGATTGATTTTATGGATGTGTATGTGTTTGATGAGGAGGAGGTTCAAGAGTTTCAAGAGGTTTGAGCTATTTGCACCTTGCCGGTTCAGGATGATATAGTAACCTTTGGGCTTACAACTGTACAGGAGGTAAGCGAGGATAGCAGGGGGGTTACTGTAGGCGTTTTCGGGATGTTTGTGTTTGTTGCAGAGAAGAGAAGTATTTACGGGAGATAGAGGATAGAATGAAACTGGCAGGGAAATTAGTTACCACGGGGCTGGCGATTGGTGGTGTGCTGGGAACACTCTCCGTTGTGAATAGGATGACGGAGACGATGGCGGGTGAGATCGATACGGTGTTGACGGGGGAGGAGCGGCGCTATCCATGGAAGTATGGGGATATGTTCTATGAGGTAAAGGGCGATCGTAACGCGAAACCTTTAGTGCTTTTTCATGGTTTTGGGCCTGGCGCTTCATCTTTCGAGTGGCGCAAGAATATCGACGCGCTTTCGACGCAATTCCGCGTCTTTGCTGTTGATTTGTTGGGGTTTGGTCTATCTGACCGCCCGGCGATTGACTATAATTCAGAGGTGTTTACTGACCTGATCGGTGATTTCATGCGAGAGGTCATTGGTAAGCCAGCTGTCGTGGTGGCGCATGGTATGGCCTGTGCTTTTGTGATTGCGGATGCTTATCGTCATCCAAGGTTCTATGATCGCCTTGTGCTGGTGGCACCACCTCCGTTTATATTGCGAGAGAACACGGCGGGACCATTGAGGGGCGTTGTGAAGTTTGCGCTGCGCTTGCCAATTATTGGTCAATCTATCTATAATGTGCTGGCTTCGCGCACGGCTATTCGCGGGTACTATGACCGCCAGGGCTATCACAATCCGGGCTTGATCACTGACGAACTGGTTGAATATGTTTATACCAGCGCACACCAGCCTAGCAGTCGCTATGCTATGGTTTCGTTCCTCAGTAACGCTCTGACGGTAGATGTGAATGAGGCGACGGCGCGCTTGCAGATGCCTGTGGTGGTGGTCACCGGGCGCGAGAGTATGTTTTCTCCGGTTGAGGTGAGTGATGCTTTTAAGCGTGTGAATGCTGGCATTGATGTTCGTACCCTGGAGAAGAGTAGCTATCAGTTGCAGGATGAGCGGGCGATGGAGTTCAATAGTTTGATCCGCGAGTTGGCGGGCTCTAAGGTTACGCAGTAGCCTGACAGAGGGCGACGCAAGCATCCGTCCGCAAGGGTCCGTCCGCAAGGGCGACCGCAAGGGATCGCCCCTACTATACTACGCAGGCGCCGCTCAAGCCGACTCGTCGTTATAGTAGGGGCGATCCCTTTCGCCCTGGCCCATACGGGTACGAAGTACGTTTCGGGATGATTGGTGTTAGCGCAGGTTTCCGAGGAGGGCGCGGGCGATGACGATGCGTTGAATCTGGTTGGTGCCTTCGAAGATTTGTGCTACTTTTACGTCGCGCATGTAGCGCTCGACCGGGTAGTCGCGTACGTAGCCGGCTCCGCCAAGGACTTGCACGGCGTTTGTGGTCACTTCCATGGCTGTGTCGGTGGCGAAACATTTGGCCATGGCTGCGTTCATGCTGGTGCTCTGTCCTGCGTCGAGCCTGTAAGCGGCGTAGTAGACGAGGAGGCGGGCGGCTTCAATTTTGATGGCCATGTCGGCTAACATGAATTGAATGGCCTGGAAGGCGCCGATGGGATGACCGAATTGCTCGCGCTCGCGCGCATAGTTGCAGGCTACGTCAAAGGCGGCCTGGGCGACACCTACGGCGACGGCGCCTATGTTGATACGGCCACCGTCCAGGGATGAGAGGGCGATTTTGAAGCCCTGTCCCTCTTCACCGAGGCGGTTGAATGCGGGGATGGTACAATCTTCAAAGATCAGTTCTCTCGTGGGGGAGGAGTGCAGCCCCATTTTGCGCTCTGTTTTGCCAAAGGAGAAGCCAGGCGTTCCTTTCTCGACGATGAAACAGCTGACGCCTGCCCCGTCCTTGCCGGCGCCGGTACGCGCCATCAATAGGTAGATGTCGGCCTCTCCGCCGTTGGTTACCCACATTTTTGAGCCGTTGAGGATGTAGGAATCTCCACGGCCCTCTGCTCGACATTGCAGGCTGGCGGCATCGGAGCCCGAGGCGGTTTCACTCAGGGAGAATGCTCCCAGCAGTTGGCCGGTTGCCAGCCTGGTGACCCAGCGCTGGCGCTGCTCGGCGGTGCCAAAACGGGCGATTGAGCCGGTGACCATGTTGTGCACCGAAAGGCCGACGGAGGTGGCCATTTCGCCTTTCGCCAGTTCTTCATATACCAGCGCGCCCGAGAGACGACTGAGGTTGCTGCCGCTATACTCTTCGGGTGTGGTCATGCCCATCAGGCCGAGTTCGGCCATGTGGGTGTAGATTTCTCGTGGGAAGTGGTTATTCTCGTCCCATGCTCCGGCATAGGGGGTGATTTCGCGTTCGGTGAAGCGACGTACCATGTCGCGTATCTCTGATTGCTCTTCGTCGAGGTCAAAATTCACTGCGGTTTTCCTCTCGGCTTTCTGGGTGTGACTGATTTCCTTGCTATATTGGTAGCATATTGAGGGGGAGGGGTGCAAGGTTTTGGGGGGTGGGTGTATGAAAGGGTTGGGGGCGCGAGTGTAAGTGGAGGGCCGATAAATCGGCGATGGACGCGGTGAACCGGGTGCACGATCAATCGGGTGCACGATCAATCGGGTGCACGATCAATCGGCACCTACGGTTGATCGATGATGGTGGTGATGGCGTGCGGGCCGATAAATCGGCGGTGTGCGCGATAAATCGGCACCTACGGTCGGTTGGTTGTCGCGGTTGTCGCAGTTGGTGCAGATTTGGGGGCGAGGGGTGATTTTGAACGAGATGCGATGGATTTGTGGGAAAATGTGTCCGATTTTGCGAGAGAATTTTTTGGGAGATGGGTGAGTTTATTTTGACGTTTGGTGGTGTTGGCGGTGCGATGGTTTGTCTGGTGGTCATGATGGCTCCTTGAGGGTTTTTTTGATCATTCTTTTTGGGGGGTGGGGAAGAGGAAGGTAGGGTTGTACTGATTGGTGGATTGACTGACTGGTGGGTTGTTAGATGCGCGGGAGTTATCGTTCCGTCGTGTTCGTAACCAGGGTGTTGAAAAACGCGGAATCGTGGAGGCAAAGAGGATGAGATGACTTGCAACAGTTCCTAGAAGTTTGGCGGTTGGTAACGCTTTCCGTAACGATTTTGGGGCGGGCATGTGGGAAGATTTATCAAGAGGAGCCTATACCAATGCATCGGTACTGGTTAACATCCCAGTCACAGAAGGCTTCCATTGGGGAAGGCATAAACATGCGTACCACATCGCGTATACATCTGCGCAGAGGTTTGCTGAACCTGGCGCGTGCGCTGTGGATCATTTTTGCACTCAGCAACCTTATTAGCTTGCCTTTCGGCATTCAGGTGTACTATACACAAATCCTGGCGAGCGGGCAGCGCGAACCAGCAGTAGCGCATGCGCTTGCTCAAATGCACCTGACGGCTGCTCAGGAGGCCGTGTCATTCACCGTCATCTTTGGTTTGGCCTCATTGGTGTTCCTGGTGATCGGTGCGCTGATCTTCTGGCGGCTGTGGGGCACATCTCATGAACTGCTGGGACTCCTCACCTCATTTATCTTCATAACCATTGCATTAACAGGCATTACAGGTGTCTTCGAAGGTGAATCTGTCTCGCCCAATCCTTTCCTGCAAGTGGCCTTTACCATCTCGTCGATTAGCTTTTTTGTACTGTTTCCCTGCCTCGCCGCGTTCTTGCTGACCTTTCCCAACGGGCGATTTGCTCCTCGCTGGTCCTGGCTGTTCATCCTGCTCTGGCTAGGCCAGTTTGCCTTCTTCATCGTGGCGGACACGGGGATATTTGGAAGTGCCTCGTACTCGCTGCTGGCAGGGGTCGTCCTGGTAACATGGGGCAGTACGTTGAGCATCCAGGTCTACCGCTATGCGCGCGTCTATACTTACAGCGAGCGCCAGCAAACCAAGTGGCTCGTGTTTGGGCTAACGTCGGGACTCCTCCTCACAGCAGGATCAACCATTATTGGGAATCTCCTCCCGCAATTGAGCAGGTCGGACTCGCCCTACCAACTGCTTATGAATGACCTGGGAGGTTTGATAATCTTTCTGCCGCTTTCCCTGTCTATAGGCATTGCCCTGCTGCGCTACCAGCTGTGGAACATCGATATCATCATCAATCGCACCCTGGTCTATGGCACGCTCACGGTCATCCTGACCGCGGTTTACGTTGGTCTGATTATTGGCCTGCAAGCGCTCCTGCGTGGTGTTATCAGCCAGGACAACGGCGTCGCCATCGTCATCTCCACCCTGGCAATCGCGGCCCTTTTCCAGCCTTTACGCTCTCGCATCCAGAAGATCATTGATCGTCGCTTCTACCGACGTAAGTATGATGCGGCACGGACGCTTGCTGCTTTCAGTGCGACCCTGCGCGATGAGGTGAATCTGGATCAGTTGAGGGAGGAATTGGTGGAGGCGGTGCAGGAGACGATGCAGCCATCGCATGTTTCGCTCTGGTTGCGGCCAACTGAACCGGATAAGGGGGCGGCAGGTGAACTGGATTAGTACTCCTGCTGCGCATACAAAAGAGGGGATACCATGAAGGAGAAGCATGAGCTCCAACGCAGCTATGATCAGATTGCAGCGCAGTATGCAGCTGCTTTTGCCCGCGAACACACTGAGAGGGATTGTTTCTTTCTATGCCATCATTCACCTGACACGGGCAGAGGCGGCGATGGCTTTGCAAGAATTTGCGCGAGTCTTACAGCCGGGTGGCTTCCTCTTACTCGCCTTTCATGGGGGAGAGGGAGAAATCCATTCTTCGGAATGGTTTGGACAGCCCGTGGCTATCGATGTAACGCTCTTCGAGGGAGAGGAAACGGAGCAGTATGCGCGCCAGGCGGGATTGTGCGACGTGGAGGTAGTAGAGCGGCCCCCTTATGCTTTTGAGTATCAAAGCCGCCGGCTCTACCTCTCTGCCAGAGTCATTCCTCGCTTCCTGAGTTGATCGGATTTTGCTCATTAAGACAGCTTCTTACCGCTTTTTGTGGTAGTCTGTGAGAAAAGAAGAAAAAAGGAGGAAACTTTATGGCTGAACAACAGATTTCTCTTCTCCCCTTTTATAAAGGCTGGGATACCTATCAGGAACTGCTTATCAAGGCTATTGAGCCGCTGTCCCTCGAGCAACTGTCCCTGCGCCCCGCACCGCAGCTCCGTTCGATCGGCGATCTCGCAACCCATATCATCGGGGTGCGTGCTGGCTGGCTTTATTATACCCTGGAAAAGGGCGATG
>WNFX01002082.1_pt1 | contig 20286 bp, 18 predicted proteins | sample 5400111 | NCBI WGS metagenome assembly WNFX01 (sample SAMN13153363, study PRJNA577476) | soil metagenome | isolation source: 40 cm soil or saprolite under grassland replicate 1 | place: USA:California | collected 2016-06-15 | reverse complement strand
AGCATCGACCCGGCGAACCGGGTGATGGCGTCGGCCGCGCGGTCCTGCGTCCGCCGGCGCGCTCTTCGCAGCAGCGCCGACTCGTTGGGGATGTGCATCGACGGGCCTCCTCGTGGCATCCCGCGCCGACCGCGCCCCCGGCCCTCCCGCCTCGCCCGGCTTGCTCCGCTCCCAGCCTACGACCGTGGCGGGATCGCAGCCTTCCATACCCAGGTGGTGACGTGGGATGCCCGTCGAGCTCCGCCCCTCCGGTGGACCAGAGCAGGACCTGGACAGGATCACCGAGCGGAGCGAAGCCCGCCGGATCGCACGACCCCAGTGACAAGGCCCTGGCGAGACCGGCCAGCGGCCTCCGCGCGTCAGCCCGCCCGGCTGGCCGATGGCGACGGCCTGGCGGCTACGGGCCGGCGAGGCCGTGCAGGGTGGTCGCGGGGACGGTCATGTCGGCGGTGTTCATCATGACCGCGGCCTGGGCTTGCCTGGCGAAGGCTGGCGTCAGCGCCGTGCCAGCCAAGTTCGACCTGCTCCGCAAACGGGTCCTGCTGGCGGCATGACCGCCGCCGGCCGCGTTGAACGTCCGCCACGCGGCTAGCCATCAACGAGCAGTGTCATATTGACAATACTATTGTCAATATGTCAAGCTCCTTGACAAGGAGGCCGTATGCCCGACCATGTCACTGAGCTGCTTGATGAGGTGCGGATGCTGTTCCACCTAGCCGCCCAGGTCGCCGAGGAGCTGCACGCCGCCGAGCCGGTCACGGTCAGCATGCGCGCGGTGCTGGAGCTGCTGCAGCAAACCGGCCCGGCCACCGTTCCGGACATCGCCCGCCGCCGCTACGTCACCCGCCAGCACATCCAGACCCTGGTCAACGCCCTGCTCGCGCAGGGCCTGGTGGCGGCCGAGGCCAACCCGGCACACCGGCGCTCCCCACGCATCGCCCTTACCGCTGATGGCCGCCGGATGATCCGGCGCATCACCGATCGTGAGCGGCGCTTCCTCGCCGGGCTCGACCTGTCCCTCAACCCACAAGAACTCGTCAGCGCCCGCCGCACGCTGACGACGCTGCGCAACGCGATCGGAGCAGCCCATGAGCAGGCTTCGTAGCCGCATCCTCAGCCAGTTCGGCCACCCCTCCGGCGCCCTGGGCGCGTTCGCTGGTGCGGTGATGGCCCACCGCAGCAGCAACCAGCGGCGCAACGCCTGGACCGTCCAACTCCTGGACATCCATCCCGACGACCGCGTCCTGGAGATCGGCTACGGGCCAGGCCTTGCCATCCACCGCGCCGCGGAGCTCGCATCCCACGGCCGGGTGCTCGGCATCGACCACTCCCAGGTGATGCAGCGCCAGGCCCGCCGCCGCAACCGCCATGCCGTGGCGTCGGGCCAGGTGCAGCTCCTGCGCGGCGGCGTGGCCGACCTGGCCGGCCGAGCAGCCGAGTTCCACAAGGTGCTCGCCGTCAACGTGTTCGGGTTCTGGCCAGACCCAGTGGCGGTGCTGCGTCAGGTGGCCGCGGTGCTGCTGCCAGGGGCCAGGATCGCGCTGACCATACAGCCACGCGGACATGGCGTCACCAACGAGCACACCCGCCAGGCCGGCGAACGCTTGGGGGCGGCGCTCCACGACGCGGGCTTCACCGACATCCAGGTGCACACCCTCGCTCTGGAACCGGTCGATGCGGCCTGCGCCGTGGGGGTGTGGCCCAGCCTGCCGTCAAGGCAAATACGGGCCTCACGCCTCTGACCGCCGCCAACCAGGTCTCAACAGTCAGGGGCGAGTTCGATCACGGAAAGTGGGGCCAGAGCCAATTTCGGTGAGCGCCATCACCGTGGCCGGGGTGGCGCTGCTGCTTGGGATGCAGCCCACTCCAGGCGTGCACGGTCACGGTGCCGTACTGGTCTTCGACAGCAGGACGGCAGCGCCGGGCTGGTTATCACTGGGCATGCGTTGGTGCAGAACGTTCGGTACGGCTACTACGAGCTGGCGGACGCAGAGCCAGCGGACCGGCGGTTGGCTGCAGCGTTCGACGAGCTCGCCGTGGCCATCCGACCTCGGCGTCGGTAGCGGCTTCAACATGCCCCGGGTCGCTGGAACGCAACAGCGCCGGGGAGCGCTGCGGCCGGCGCGAAGCGACCTGAACCGGGCCGTGATCAACGCTCGAAACGAGCACGGCGTTGCGAGCAGGGCGCGCCTGCGCAACCGGCTGGTTGGTGTTGGCGGTCACGGTTGGGCTGGCAACCAGAAGGCGTCCAAGGTATGAGCTCCACGACCAGCAGTCTGTCCGTGCCGCCGCCGACAGCCCTGGCCGATCGGTTGCCTCGCGCAAGGCCCCTGCCAGCGCGAGCGCCTCGCTCGCCGGCATCAGCTCCCCAACCTGGCTGCGGCAGTAGTCGAGCTCGTCGCGGTGCTGGTCGCTGATGTCGAGTGCGGCAGCCACGACGGCCAACAGCTCGGTAAGCCGAGCCACCGCCTGACTGGACAGCCATACGTTCATCTTGATCTCCTACGACACGTGAGCGGGACGCTCGGTGGGATGGCGCACTGGCGATCAGCACCCTCGGTGCCCCTCCACTTGGAGGCAGGAAGGCGTCACATGGCGTTCACGATCGGCCTCTTTGCGCCGTTCTCGCGGCGCTCAGACCGGAACCAGCCTCAACCGCGGTACTCGTCGGCGACGCCTTCCGCGCAGATGCACAGTCCCCCCAAGCCACGGTACCCGGGTTGGCAGGTGCGGCGATCACCAGCGCGAGGGCTGCGGGAGCGTTGATCCGGATCTCGAGTTCGCCGTCCGATCTGTTCATCAGCCTCCCTAAACTGACGCAGAACGGTAGGCCGCAGCGGCAGGGTGGCAGTCACCCTGGGCCGAGGTGCAGCATCAGCATGGATCCTGGGCGCGCGAAGGTCTGTGCCACCCATCACGGCCACAGTGTGCCGGCGGTCACAACTAGAGGTGACGTCCTGCGGCGGGGTGTAGGACAAGGTCACTGCCCCGGCGGTCAGGGATCTCGAGCTGCTCCATCTGGTCCTTCAGCCATGTGGAACCCACCTGCAGCTTGGCGAGCATGCGCCGAAGCGACCAGCCCTGCCCGACCCGCCGCACCCGCAGGTAATGCTCCAGATCGGCGAACCCCAGCTGGGCCAGGCGGGCCTGCCGCTTGGCCGCCCAGCAAGCGGTCTGCCGCAGGATCGCGCGGCGAGGCCGGCGGGTCGCCCGCTGGCGTGGCAGCGCGTGCCGGTCGAGCCGGTCACGCACCGTGCCCGGATGCACCCCAAGCTCGTCGGCGATGCTGGTGCTCGGCCATCGCCGGGTCAAGGCCCCGTCGGTCAGGTAGTCCTGAAACGAAGCGAAGCCAAGCTCCGCGGCGCGGGCGGCGAGCTGCTGGTCGGTGGTGATGCGGCGCCGCTCGCGCGGCGGTCACCTGGCGGGGTGACGGGGTAATGTCTGCCCTGTCCAGCAGGCGGCGGACAACTGCAGTGGTGGTAGAAAGCTCGCCAGCCAGCTGCGCGAGACTGGCCTGCTGCTGGCAGCGCGCTTGCAGATAGCTGGCAAGGTCGGTGTACCCGTGCGCGTGGGCCTGGTCGTGGAGGCGGCACTGCTGGCTGTCGAGGGCGATGAAGCCGCCTCTAACGGTCAGCGTCCTGGCGTTGATGCTGCTGGTGGCGTTATACATGCGCCTGGCGTGCCGGGGCTCCCCACCACCCCGGGAGATCCTGATCGATGAACTGACCCGCGGTGATGGTTCCATCAGCAGCGGCTCGTGAAGGCCACGCCGATGGGCAACGTCGGCAGCAGGCATGGGGCTCGGAGCTGGTTTCGCAGCGTGGTGCGACCGGCCACGACATGCTCGTGCGGGCCGGAGCCCTGGGCAGTGGCCGGTGTCAGGTGTATCGCGCGGCCGGATGGAGCCTCTGGTTTGGCCTGTTCGCCGACGACGCGGCGAGCGCTGGCTACCACCATCCCTGCCGCCTTGCCCACCGCAGCAGCGCCGCCGACATGGCCGCCATCACGGCCAGCACCACCGCCAGGTGCACCAAGTGGGTTCGGTTGTTGACGATGACGTTCATCCCATAAATGGACGACAGGGCGGTGATCGGCAGGGTGACCGCCGCGATGACGGCCAGCCGCTCGGCCGCGATCGTCATCTTGGTGTCGGTGCGGGTTTGGTAGAACTCGATCACTCCTTGGAGGAACTCCCGTTGGCCGTCGGCCACGCCGCGGACCCGGTCGAACTGGTCGACGAGGTCCGCCACCAGTGGTTGCCCATCGCCAGGGACAGAGCGCGTCAGGGTGGCCATCCGTGCGTAGATCTCGCGGCTCAGCGCGGCCATGGTGCGCACCGCGATGAGCCCGTGGCGGGCACGGAACAGCTCTTCGAGGAACCGCTCGGGATCGCCGACGTCGCTGGCCATGACCCGCTGCTCGAGCAGACCGATCTCGCGGGCGACCGTTGCCACAAAGCCCTCGTGGTTGCGGGCCACGGCGGAGACGATGGTGTAGGACAGCTCCAACGACGAGGCGGGGCGCAGGCGCCCTTTCTGGATCCGCTCGAGCACCGCGTGGGTCTCGCGCAGCGCGACCTCGGGGTTGACCGCCGGGTTGAGCGGCCCGTGCACGGTGACGAGGTAGCGCGGCCCGATGAACTGGTCGAGTTCGATGTAGTGGACGTGGCCGCCTTCCCCGCGCTCGGGGGCGTGGAGGATGACGAACAGGTGGTCGGGGTAGGCGTGCACCTTTGGGACGTGGTTGCGCTCGACGCAGTCACGGATGGCCAGGGGGTGGAAGCCGAACACTTGCGACAGCACGCGGGTGGCCTGCTCGTTGCAGGCGGGGATGTCCACCCAGACGAGCCCGTCATCACGACGGAGCAGGGTCTCGAGCTCTTCGACAGGGCGTTGTTCAACGCCCACAGCGGTCACCAAGCGAACGTCCATTCCGCTCGCATCCTTTCAGGCCGCAGTAATCCTGGTCCCAGGCCCCGCCCCAGCGCTGCAGGTGGGGAGACCTTGTTGCGCCAGGTAATCATCGCAGGCATGCGTTGGTGCAGAACGTCCGCCGAGGGCACCGCGAGGTGGAGGTCGAGGCCGGTGGGCCGCCGGCTGAAAATCGTGTTCGATGGCTGACCTTGATGAGTCTGATCGCGCGCGGGGATCGTCGTTTGAGCGTGTCGCGGATTGGCATAGCGCAACACAGCCGTCCACGGCGCTTACGGCTGTGGCTGGGGATGGTGCTGTTGGCGGTTGACGGGATGACCAACCGGCGAATTGCAGTCGAGGTCGGCATGGGCGAACACCACGTGGGCGGGTGGCTTCGGCGTTTCGCCGAGCGGCGGCTGGCGGGCTTGGAGGATGCACCCCTCCTTGCAGGCCGAAGGGATCCTGGCCTGCGACTTCTTCCACGTCGACACGGTCGGGCTGCAGCGCCTGTCCGTGCTGTTTGGGATAGAGCTTGCCACCCGCCGGGTCCACGTCCTCGGGTGACCACCACCAGCCCGACCGGCATGAGGTTCCAGACCCGCACTGGCGATGGCGAGGTCGTGATCGACCGCGGCGCCTTCGAGTTCGCATAGCGCCGTCGAGTCGCCGAGCGTGCGGCGGCTGCTCCAGCTCGAGCAGCCGCCGCACGTCAGCTCTATGGGACGTCGGCGCGTGCCGCCTCCTCGATGAGCTGGGTGCCGTCCGGCGCAGTGATGTACCGGCCGGCCACCAGCCCGGCGACGTTCCTGGTCACGGCGAGGACATACGCGCCATGGGTCGGATACAGCTGGCGCAGCCTCGCCTGGTCGAACGGCACCTCGTGGCCGGCGATGAAGCAGAACGACGCGCCTGTCGAGCTGCCGAACCACGTGCTGGTGGGCACGTCGACGAACGGCGAGCGCAGGCCGCCGACCACGTTGCCGAACTGGTCGAGCACCGCGGCGCCGTTTTGGACAAGGATCGGATCGGCATGGGGCGGTGCGACGCCCTCGCTGACCCACGAGTCGAGGTTGTGCATGACGGCATCGAAGAAGATGTTGCTGGGGAAGCGGCTGCGCGGCCCCTCGTTGCAGCTCAGCGATGGCGGGGTCCGGCCGGCTTTGACGATGTCGTCCGGTGCCGGCCCGAAGTACAGCTCGTCCGGCGTGGCGTGGCCTGCCCCGGCCATCTCGTAGTGGCGGTAGCGGTCCGCGAAGGCGTCGCTGTCCGGCCGCCGCGCCCCGATGCCGATGAGGTAGTCCGATTGCGACATGATGTGGATGATCGGCACGCCCACGTTGTTGAACTGGCGGCGCGGATCTCCGACCGGCGGCGCGGCGGCGCATTGGTTGATCGGCACGGCCCCCACGAACGCACCGCCCGCGACCGCGACGATATAGCCGTCGTAGACCGGACGTCCGTTGTTGTCGCGCACCGCGAGCGGGTGGATGGCGTTGATGTAGTCGTAGAGGTAGCCGCCGGTCTGCGAGTAGCCGAAGCCATAGACGTGCCGGACCGGGCTGCCGCGCTGATGGCGGTAGCTGAGCGGGTTGGCTGGATCGCTGCTCCTGAGCAGGGCGCCGACCTGGCTGTAGATGTCCCACGCCAGGCCGTTCTCCGTGGTGCGCGAGCTGTCGGCGGCCACCGTCTGGCAGTTGCGCGGGTCGTCCAGCGGTAGCGGGTTCGCGAACGACAGCGATGCGTAGCGCTGCGGGTTGAAGTTCTTCAGGGCCACGACCGAGATCGGCTTGGCGGTGATGCCGACCCACGCATCCCCGTTGCGGATGAATTGCCTGTGGGTGAGCGCCCAGCCGATGTTCAGGTCGAATAGGTTGGACGGGTTGAGCATCTCGACCACGACGTTGCCGCTGAAGTGCGCCGCCTTTGCCGGCCGCCGGACCAGGATCCGCGTGGTGTACGGAGCGCTCGCCGTTCGCACGACGGCGGGACCCGGCGCTGGCCAGTCGTAGACGTTGGCCTTGCCCTTGACGAAATACTCGTCCTCGACATAGCCGACTTTCGCTAAGTCCTGCGGGACGAGCGTGTGATCCGCGGCGCCGAAGGGATAGGAGTCGGCCGTGACCGGGATGGGACCGATGACTTCTGGGAGAGGGGTCGCCGCCGCAGCGACCGAGGCTGCTGCTGGCAAGAGGACGACCACCACCGTCGCAACCATGGCGAGACCGATTGCTCTCTGGTGAAGTCGGCTCATCGGAGCTCCTTCTGTGGGCAGCCTTGCGGGCAGAGGTGGTGGACCCAAGCGACCTCCCCAGAAGTCTTGCATGTAATCCTGGGATAGCCACGGTGAGCTGTGCAGCGCGGCGGTCGCCAGCAGCTGGGCGGGGCTGCGAGTTCGGAAGAAGGCGTGGACTTGGCGGACGCGCCCTTGGATGGTCAGCGGCGCGTTCGCCAGCCACGCCTTGAACGCGGCCCAGATCCGCTCCACCGGGTTGTCGTGGGCATATTCGGTGGATGAGCCCGCCAGCACCGTCTCCAACTGCCGCTGACCAACGACCAGCATCCGATCGAGCACCTCACGGCGGACCGTGCCAACTCACCGCTCCGCGAACGGGTTCCCCGAGGTGCCCGCACCAGCGTGCGCAGGATCCGGATGCCCTCGGAACCAAAGACCGCAACGAAGCTGACTGTGAACTTGGCGTCCCGATCGCGGATGAGGAACTTGAATTGCGCGACGCGGTTCGCCAGCTCCATGAGCAGGTTGCGGGCCTGCTGGACTAGCCACGCCCCAGTTGGCTTGGCCGTCACCCCCCAGAACGTGGACCCGGCGACTAGAGATCTCCATCACGAACAGCACGTACAGGCGCTTGAGGAGCACCGTGTCGACGTGGAAGCAGCCGCGCGCCAGCATGGATTTGGCCTGCGCCAACAAGAACTGCCGCCAGGTCAGCCCCACGCGGCCCGGTGCTGGCTCGATGCCCGCTCGTTTGAGCAGCAGCCACACGGTGCTCGGCGCGACCGTGTACCCAAGCCCGCGGAGTTCACCGTGGACGCGCCGATAGCCCACGTCGGGTTCTCACGCGACATCCGCAGGATCAGGCGGCGCAGCTCCGGAAGCGTCGAAGGTCGGCCAGGCCGGCGGTGGGGCTTGGTCCAGTGGCGTCTGACCAGGTCCCGGTGCCAGCGCAGCAACGTCTCCGGCGCGACAACCAGATGGCGTCGGCGCTGCTTGGGGAGCAGCCGGGTCAGCGCCGCGAGCACCGCGCGATCTGGCCAGGCGGGGCATGGCCGAGCGACCTGCCGAGGCAGCACGGCGACCTCATGTCGTGCACGAGGATCTCGGCGTTCTTGGACGTCTGGCTGCGGTTGAGCAGTCCGAGCCAGGCGATGAGTTGGCAGAAGATGAGGTAGGGCAGTCGTAGCGCCATGACTTGCGATCATCGCGGACCTCCGCCGCTGGCGCGAAGCTGCAGGTCCACGCCATAGATAGGTTTTTCGGCACCCACAGGTCTCGACCTGGTCGGCGGCGGCGGAAACCGCCGTGCGGGCGTGCTCGTCGGTGCCGGTCAGGACTCCTGACAAGGATCCCGCTGGCCGGGTCGTGCCGTGTTGTCAGCGATCGTGATCACCCCCGGCATAGTGGCTCCACGGCGTGCCAGCCTCGGTGGCGACCCGGGTCGTGGTGGTGTGGTGGAAGCCGAGCGCCTAGGCGACGACGGGAGCTGGGGCTTGGAGGACGAGCTGGCGCAGCGCGGCGGTCCGGCTGGCCAGGCCGGAGACGCCGAGATCACAGACGAGCTGGGTGAGGGTGCTGACGCTTAGCGGCTGACCGGCCCTACGGCCGGGAAACAGCCAGCGAGCGTGGGGGTTGGTGGCGGTCTGCAGGTTGTCCCGCTGGGCTGCCGCTTGCAGCAGCAGCGCGGCGAACGGCTCGGGCACCGGGGTTGGGGGCTCCCCGAACCGGATGAAGACCTGGCTGTTCTCATCCTGGGTGATGTCGTCGATGGTCAGGCGGGCGATGCGGGTGGTCGGCTGGGCGAACAGCAGCATCAGGCAGGCGGCCACCCGGGAGCGCAGCGGGCCGCCCTGGTCGGTGAGGAGGCGGCCGAGTAGCTCCAGCCGGCGGTGCTGGGTGATCGGCGCGGCCCGGCGGACCGGCAGCGGCGGCAGCGGCAGCCTGGGAAGGTGGCTGGTGCGCATCGCCCAACCCATAAACGCTCGGACCGTTCGACGCTGGTGGTCGCAGCGGCCGGCGTGCCAGGCGTCCAGGTCGGCCTGGGTCACCCCGGCCAGGGTGCGGTCGCGCGCGGCAAGCCAGCCCAAGAATGTCTGAGCCTGGACGAACTGGTCGCCGGCGAACTGCCGGACGCTCAAGGTGAGGGGTCGGCTGGTGGCCTTGGCTCGCAGCCGCGAGTTCAGCAACGATCGGTCCGGGCCCCGTAGCAGGCGGGTGAGTAGCTCGATCGGATCGCGGTCTTGCTGGCTGGCGGTGCGCAGAACGCTCGCCAGGACCTGCCAGTTGTCGGCCCCGGCCCAGGTGCGATGGCGTGTGGCGCATCGAGCCCGCATTCCATCTTGGGTATCGGAGTGACAGCTGCGGACCGGCTGGAGGTCGCGACTCGATCGGCTGGCGGCGGTTCTGCCGCATCCCGCTGGGACTGCCCGGTCCGCACCGACCAAGCTAGTCAGGAGACCTCACTCGCATCGAGCCTGCTCTGCGGCGACAGCATCCAGTGAGGATCGAGAGCTTGTTTGGCCATAAATGGACCGGAAGCAGACGCCAGCGCCTTGGCCGGTCACAGCGTCGCCCGCATGATCAAGTGGCGGGCTAATAATGCTTGGTCAGGTCGGAGCACTCAGCGGCTCCGGGAGGCCGGCGCGCGACCGCGGACAGCTACGGTCGGGAGCCCTCAAGACGCCGGCGGAGCGGCCTCATCGCCACGCGACACGACCACGTCGTCCACGTCCGCCGCGAATTCCGCCGAGCGCACCTCGGCCCACCTGCTCGTACCGCGCGACGCGGTCCTCCCATGCCGCCTGCACCCCGAACGCCAACCGTGCGAACCCCGTTGACCGCACCGCCTCACCCAACGCCTCGGGGTCGTTGGGTGGGAGCACACGGATGGGGTCGCCAACAGCGATCATGTTCGGTGGGAGGAAGAACCCGTCAGGGACCGCCGCACCACCGTGGACCAGCGCGCCCACCGCAATCGAGCCTCCAGCGCCGATCCGCGCGGGCCTGCAGGACGGTCGCGCCCGTGGCCACGTATGCACAGCGGTCGACACGGCAGCCCAGCAGCGTGGCATGCGGTCCGACAAAGACGTGATCGGCGAGCACGACAGGCCGCGGGGTGCCGCCGGCTGTGGTAGCGCGCAGCACTGCATGCTCGCAGATGATCGCGCACTCGCCCACCTCGATCTGTGAGCCTTCGGCGTCCAGGACCGCCCCGTACATCACCCGGGCGCGCGGGCCGATGCGGACGTTGCCGACGAGCGTGGCGGTAGGGGCTACGAACGCGGACGGGTCGATCATCGGCTCCCGACCGCGATGGCGGAGCAGCATTGAGACTCCTTCGCGTCGCACTGGAATGGAGAAGGCATGCCGACACCACGATGCCGGGCCGTGAACGCAGCAAACAACGACCTACCAGAGTCCCACGTAACTGTTCAGGACCCTGCCGGTCTCAGCGGAGGCCGGCGTCTCTCCTGCGCAGCGCCACCACGTCGGCGATCCCCTGTGCGAGGGCGGCGGCCAGCGCCCCTTCCTCGTCGGCGTGGTCGGGATTGAACTCGGTGACGACCAGCCCGCCGAATCTGGGGCTGGCCGCGAAGACGCCAAGGCTCTCCATGGCCTCGGTGAACGTCAGCCCCGAATTGAACTGCGGCACGTCGGCCGCGGGGAAGTCGACGAAGTCGATCGCGTCCACGTCGAAGTGCACCAGGAACCGACCCGCCAGGCCCTCCAGATGCTCGAGCGCCTCGGCAGCCGCGGCCCGTGGCCGGCCGCGGACTCGCCCCGCGGGATAGCGATACATCAAGCGCCGCGCCAGCACCGCGCTCTCGGGATCGTCCGGCTCGCCCTGATCCTGGCCGAAGTAGACGATCCGGTCCTCGGTCAGCAGCGGATGGCGCGGCCCGAGGCGGCTGAGCTCCTCCGTCGCGCCCGGCTCGCCAAGCAGGTGGGCCACCCCCATCGAGTCGAGGATGCCCTCCGGATTGGTCACCGGCGTATACAAGTCCACGCCACCGTCGAAATACAGCAGCGCAAGGTCGCCGGTATAGCCCAGCACCCCGGCCACCGCCCCCACGGTGATCGTGCAATCACCGCCGACCACAAGCGGCGTCTGGTCGGCCCGCAGCGCCGTCTCGACCCCCTCGGCCACCGAGCGGGCCACCGCCACCACGGCCCCGAGGTTTTGCGCCCTGCGATGCTCCGGATCCGGTTGGAACCGGACGCGGGGCAGATCGCCATGGTCGACCACCCGACAGCCGGCTGTCTCCAGTCGCGTGACCAGGCCAGCGGCACGCAGCGCCCCCGGCGCCTTCTCCTGGCCGGGCCAGTGCGCACCCGCGCTGGACGGCACGCCGATCAGACCAACCGGTCGCATCAGCCCTCCTCCCTCCATCCAGTGCCGAACAACCGACCGAGCAGCACTCCCGCTCGCCGATCACACCTGCAGACAGGACACCACGGCAAGCGTACGTGCTCACGACCCACGCATTGGTCGCAGTCGCGCCTTGAGACGGCCTGGTCGGCCTCGACGCGGTTATTGGCGTACTGCTCACTGCGATGCCAGGCCGCCGGGACCAGCTCGTCAAGCACCGCCGGGTACGCCGCCGCTTGGTCGGTGACCACCTCAACGGGTGTCGCCTTCGTCATGCCGATGGCCTGCTCGAAGAACCGCCGGCCGGCCTTCGCGTCGCGACGCGTAGATACGAACACGTCGATGACCTGCCCGAACTGGTCGATTGCTTGGTAGACGTAGCGCCGCACCGATCAGTACGCCAACAACCCGGTCGAGGGCGATCACGGTCGGCTGAAGTCGCGGTTGCGGCCCATGGGTGGGCTCAAGCAGGACCGCAGTCCAGCTTCGTAATCGCTGGGCATGCCTTCGTTAGAACCTGCGCCGAGGGCATTACGAGCTGGTCGCTGAGGAACCGGTGAACCGGCAAGTGGCAGTCGCGTTCGACGAGCTGGCCCCGGCGATCTGAGTTCGGGCCAAAGTCCCGGCTCAGCGTGCCCCGGTCCAGCGCAACGCAACACCGCCGGCGCCGTCCAGTTATGTGCCGATGTACGATCCGGCGACCGCCGGGCGCTTTGTCGGCTACGTCGGCGTCCAGCACGGCGCCATCCTCCGGCGTCAGCGGGGGTGGCAGCGGCGGCGGGGGATCCGGTGGTGTGGCGGCGGGGTGGTGGCGGCGGCTCGTGGTGACGCCTGCTCCAGGGCATCCATGTGCTTGCTGGCCGAGGTCGGCCGCCGCAAGCGAGGCGCTGTCATGCCGCCGGCTCGGTCGTGCATCGCTGAACGGCACCAACCTCCCTTGTCCGCACGAGTGCCGCACTCTAGATTCGAAGTCCATCCTGTGTAGGAGGAAGCGTGGTCCAGCAGCCGCGGCGCCGCTCGCGCGCCTTCGTGATTGCCATCGCCGTCGCGATCGCGCTCATCGTCGGGCTGCGCCTCCTGACAAACCGGGACTCGGGCTCGCGGTCCGGGTCGGGCGCGAACCAGGCGGCGGCCTCGTGCGGTGCCGGCGGCGTCACCGTCGCGGTCACGGCGTCGTCGGAGAAAGCCCAGCTCATGAAGCAGCTCGCCGCCGACTACACGGCCGGACGGCCACGGGTGGACGGCCGCTGTGTCCAGGTCCAGGTGACGAGCAAGGCGTCCGGTGCGGCCATGGCGGCCCTGGCCCGGCCCACTGGCTGGCAGGAGTCGGTGGACGGTCCCCGGCCGGACGTGTGGACCCCGGCGTCCTCGGGATGGGTGACCCTGCTCGAGCAGCGCACCGCCACCTCGGACAGACCCAAGCTGGTACCGCGCGACGTGCCCAGGATCGCGGCGTCACCGCTGGTCATCGCCATGCCCAGGCCGATGGCCGAGGCGCTCGGCTGGCCTAGGAAGCAGCTCGGCTGGTCCGATCTGCTCGACCTGGCCAGCTCCGGCGCGGGATGGGGCAAGTTCGGCCACCCCGAGTGGGGCGCCTTCCGGCTCGGCAAGACCAACCCGAACTTCTCCACCTCTGGCCTGAACGCAACCATCGGGGCCTACTTCGCGGCCACCGGCCTGGCCAACGATCTAACCGCCAGGGATATCGCTAATCCCAAGACCCGCTCATTCGTGACCGGGGTGGAGCGCTCGGTGGTGCACTACGGCGACACCACCCTGACCTTCCTGTCCAACCTGCAGCGGGCCGACGACCAGGGCGCTGGCCTCGCCTACATCTCAGCGGTCACCGTGGAGGAGAAATCCGTCTGGGACTACAACCAGGGCAACCCTACCGGCGACCCGGCCATGCTCGGCAGGCATGGCAAGCCGAGGATCCCGCTGGTGGCCATCTACCCCAAGGAGGGCACGCTGCTCAGCGACCACCCGTTCGTGGTGCTGACCGCGCCCTGGGTGGACGACGCCAAGCGCAAGGCCGCTGCCAGCTTCCTCGCCTACCTGCAGGGTGGGACAGCGCAGGCGAAGTTCCAGCAGTTCGCCTTCCGCGACTACCGCAACCGCCCCGGCTCACTGGTCTCGGAGGCTAACGGCTTGTCACCCAAGGAGCCAGCCACCCTGCTGTCACCGCCGGCGCCGGCCGTGCTCGACAGCCTGCTGCGGAGCTGGGGGGACCTGCGCAAGCGGGCCAACGTGCTGATCGTGATGGACACCTCCGGCTCAATGGGCGAGGAGGTGTCCGGCACCGGCAAGACCAAGTTGGACCTGGCCAAGCAGGCCGCGACGAGTTCGCTCGCGCAGTTCGACAGCGACGACCAGGTCGGGCTGTGGATGTTCTCGACCAGGCTGGACGGCGACCGGGACTACCGCGAGCTGGTGCCCATCGGGCCGATGAGCCAGCAGATCGACGGCGGCCAGCGCCGCGCCGTGCTGCGGCAGCGGATCGAGAACCTGCCGCCGCAGGGCGGCACCGGCCTGTACGACACCAGCCTGGCGTCGTTCCAGTTCGTGCGTGCGCACCAGCGGGCCGAGAGCATCAACGCGGTGGTGCTGCTGACCGATGGCAAGAACGAGGACAACGGCATCTCCCTGCAGGCCCTACTCGATCAGCTCCGCACCGAGCAGGGCGACCAGTCGGTGCGGTTGTTCACCATCGCCTACGGCGACGACGCCGATCAGGAGAAGCTCAGGCGGATCGCCGAGACCACCAACGGCGCCGCCTACAACTCCTCCGACCCGACCAGCATCAACCAGGTCTTCACGGCAGTGATCTCGAACTTCTGAGAGGAGGCGCTGGCCCGCGGCCGACGAGGCGCGAAGCCGACCACCGTGGCGTTCAAGGACGATCTGGCCGACCCCTGGGGCCTGCTGCTGGGGGCGACCGCCGGCGGGACAGCCTGGGCAGTGGGGCTGTCCGTGTACGCGGGCGTGGGCGTCGGCGCAGCCGTGTGGCTGACCAAGGCGGTGGTCGACCGGCTGGAGCGCGGGCGGCCCAAGGCGGCACTGCCCGAGCGGCGCAGGCTGCCGGTGGAGCGGCGCGCGCCGGAGGGCCGCTGGCTCGAGCGAGCGCAGCGGGCGGCGGAGGGGTTCTCCCAGCTCGGCGAGGGCATGAGTGCCGGGCCGCTGGCGGAGCGGGTCGCCATGATGGCACCGAAGGTGCGCGACACCGTTGCCGCGCTCGAGCGTCTCGCCGGCCAGGCAACCGCCGTCGGCCAGGCCATCGCTCGCCTCGACGGCCGCTCCCTCTCCGCAGAGGCCGAGCGCCTGCTGACCGCCCGGGCCCGTGCGAGCGGCGACGTGGCGGCCGAGCTGGACCGCTCGCTGGCCTCGGTGCAGACACAGCGGGAAGTGCTCGGCCGGCTTGCGGCGGCGCGCGACAGCGTGCTCGCTCGGCTCGAGTCGGGCACGCTAGGGCTCGATAGCCTGGTCGCCCGGCTGGTGGAGCTCGAGGCCATGGCAGCGGGCGGGCCGACCGGCGACCTCGGCACGGTCGAGCAGCTCAGTGATGAGCTGGAAGGCATCCGGCAGGGGCTGGCCGAGACCGAGGAGGTATCCCGGCGGGCGCTCAGCGCCTACCAGCGGAGTAGCCAATAGCGCGCGAGAATGCTTCAGGCGAGACAAGGAGGCGGGACGATGGGGAGGCTGCTGCGCCGAGCATGGCGCTACCTGGTGGCGGCGCTCTCGGGCAAGCTCGACGAGCTGTCCGACCCGAAGATCCAGATTGAGCAGGCGATCGAGGAGGCGAAGCAGCAGCACGCGCTGCTGTCACAGCAGGCCGCCGCGGTGATCGGCAACGAGCGCGAGCTGCAGCTCAAGCTCACCCGGTCGCTGGAGGAGACCGAGAAGCTCCAGGCCAACGCGCGCCAAGCCCTGCTGTTGGCCGAGGAGGCCCGCGAGGCCGGCGACGAGCGCAAGGCGGCCAGCTACGAGGACTCCGCCCGGGCTTTCGCCAGCAAGCTGGTGAGCGCCGAGGCGTCCATGAAGGAGCTGCACGCCATGCACGCTCGCGCCGCCCAAGCCTCAGAGCAGGCACGCGTAGCCGTCGCGTCCAACGCGATGGCGCTGCAGACCAAGCTGGCCGAGCGGACCCGCCTGCTCTCGCAGCTCGACCAGGCCAAGATGCAGGAGCGCATGAACGAGGCCATGGCCAGCATGACAGAGCTGTCGCCGGCCGGCGACACGCCGACGCTCGCCGAGGTCCGCGACAAGATTGAGGGCAGGTACGCCCGTGCACTGGGGCAAGCGGAGCTGGCTGGCAGCTCGGTCGAGGCACGCATGCTCGAGGTCGAGCGCGCCGCCATCGACGTCGAGGGCGCCGCGCGGCTGGAGTCGATCCGCCAGAGCCTGGGGCTGGCTGCCCCCGAGCCCAAGCCCGCACTAGAGGGCGAGCGCGCCGACGGCGGGCCGGAGGGGGCCAGGTAGTCGTCGAGCATCAGTGAGCTCGGCACATCGGCCTGTGGGTGCCAGAAATTCGGTCGTAGGCGCTGAGCTGCAAGTTCGCCAGGGGAGTCACCTGGCCATGATGCTCCACGCATGACCCTGCGACTGCTCTATCTGCTGTTCTGCCAGGTGCTGCGGTGGCTTGCGTTGCTGGCAAGGAGCTCGGCCGCGAAGAACGCTGAGCTGCTCATGCTGCGCCACGAGGTAGCGGTGCTGCGGCGCCAGGTGACCCGGCCGGGCTCTGTTGCGTCTGGTCGGGGCGAGGCATGCTGACGCCCCGCCGTGGGCCTACGGTCAGATCGCCAGGCCAGCTCGTTGAACGCGACCACCAACCGCAGGTGCACCGGCTCTTCCACCGCGAGCTCGTAGTGTCCTCGGTGGAGGTTCTGCACGAACTCATGCCCGGTGATCACGATTCTGGCGCAGCGGTCATGCTTGAGTCCGCGCATCGACCAAGCCGTGCCTTCAGCCGGCCGTGGTCGGCCTCGATCGGGTTGTGGCGTACCGATCGGTGCGGTGCCACGCCGCCGGCGGCAGCTCGTCCAGCACGAGCGGGTAGGTCGCTGCTTGGTCGGTCACCACTTCGAGGGGTGTCACGTTCGCGGTCCCGATGGCCCGCTCAAAGAAGCGCCGAGCGGCCGCCGCGTCCCGCCGAGGGCAGACGAACACGTCGATGACTTGGCCAACCTGGTCGATCGCGCGGTCGACGTAGCGCCACCGGCCGGCGACCTTCACGCAGGTCTCGTCGACCTGCCAGCAATCCCCGACGGCATGGCGGCAGGGCCGGGCGGCCTCGGCGAGCAACGGCGTGAACCGTTGCAACCATCGGGAGATGGTGACGTGGTCGACCTCCACGCGCGCTCGGCGAGCAGCTCCTCGACGTCGCGGTAGGACAGGCCGAACCGCAGGTACCAGCGCACCGCCAGCACGATCACGTCGGGTGGGAAGCAGAAGCCGGCGAAGGCAGACCGGGCGATCGGAGCGGGACCGGGGCGGCGGGTTCTCATGGCGACAGTCTGCCTGCCCTGGCTCGCTCACAGCAGATGCAACAGCGCCACGCTGACCACCTCCGACCGAGGAACGGTCACGAGTCGAACGTTGGTGATGGTCGGCGGCGACGACGAGGTCACTCTGGAGCACACCAGCGCGCTGTACCGCGACCGAGCCCGAGCCCACCCTCGCGCCGATCCGCCGCGCGAGCAGCGCCCAAGCGTGAGGACCGGGCCTGGCGGCGGGCTCGGCGGCCTCGGCGAGGTTCCGCGGTGCCCGTAGGATAGTGGCTGTGGAGGGCTGGCGGCAGACAGGACCGAGCACCAGGCGCGTCACCGCCCCGGCGATCGCCGACTACGGCCTGATCGGCGACACCCGGACGGCCGCGTTGTCCTCGCCGTCCGGGTCGATCGACTGGCTGTGCGTTCCCCGCTTCGACAGCGATTGCGTCTTCGGGCGCCTTGTCGGCGGCGATGAGGCAGGCTGTTTCATCCTTGGCCCGGCTGACCCGGAGCGGCCCGCTCGCCGGCGCTACCGGGCCGGCTCCGCCGTTCTGGAGTCCACCTGGCGCACCAACGGCGCGGAGCTGACCCTGACCGAGGCCATGGTCGCCGAGGTCGGCGGGGTGCTGCTGCCCGCGACGCTCGTCGTGCGCCGGCTCGAGTCACGCGGTGGTGCCAGCAGGATCAGGCTGCGGTTCGACCCGCGGCGGGGTCCGGGGCGGCGGCGGTCTCGGAGCGAGCGGCGCAACGGCGGTCTGGTGTGCGATTGGGGAGACCTGGCCGTTGCGCTGCATCTGGATCTGGACCCGAGCACGCCTCTGGAGCCTGGACGGGACCTGATCTTCGCCCTCGAGCCGGGCCGGCCGCTGACCGCCGTGCTGGCGGCGGCCCACCGCGAACCGCTCGTCCACGTTCGCCCCGACACAGCCTGGGAGGCCCTGTGCCGGACCGATGCCTGGTGGCGAGGATGGACCGCTGGGATTGACTATTCGGGTCCGTTCCCTGATGCGGTGACCCGGAGCCTGCTCACCCTGCGGCTGCTCACCTACTCGCCCTCGGGGGCGCCGGTCGCCGCGCCCACGACCTCACTGCCCGAAGAGCTCGGCGGCGCGCGCAATTGGGACTACCGCTACGCCTGGCCGCGGGACGCCAGCATCGGCATCGCCGCGTTCCTCGGCGTGGGCAAGGTCGAGGAGGCGCGGGCGTTCCTGTACTGGCTGCTGCATGCCAGCCGCCTGGACCGTCCCCGCCTGCCGGCGCTGCTGACCCTTGACGGCAAGCGCGTGCCGCACGAGCGTGAGCTGGACGACTGGCCCGGCTATGCAGGCAGCCGGCCGGTGCGGTTCGGCAACGGTGCCCGTGACCAGCATCAGTTGGACGGCTACGGGTGGGTGCTCGACGCCGGTTGGCTGCTCGCGCGGGCCGGCTACCGCCTCTACGGGGAGACCTGGCGCGCCCTGTCCGGCTTCGCCGACCTCGTCGCCCACCGCTGGCGCGAGCCCGATGCTGGCATCTGGGAGGTACGGGGCGAGCCGCGTCACTACGTCCACTCCAAGCTGATGGGATGGCTGGCTCTCGACCGCGCCCTGCGCATCGCGGCCACCCACCGCACCGCCCGGTCCCGCCGCCAGCGCTGGGAGGCGGAGCGGACGGCCCTCCGCGACGACGTCGTCGCCCGCGGCTTCGATCCGGCCCGCAACACGTTCGTGCGGGCTTATGGCTCGGCTGACCTCGACGCCGCGCTGCTGGTCCTACCGCTCCTGGAATTCGACGGCGCCGACGCGACTCGGGTCGCGGGCACGGTCGAGGCCGTGTGGCGCGAGCTCGGCGCGGACGGCCCGTTCCTGCACCGCTACCCGCCAGGTTTCGACGGCCTGGCCGGGGGGGAAGGGGTCTTCCTGCCCTGCTCGTTCTGGCTGGTGCAGGCCCTGGCGAGAATCGGGCGGGTCGAGGCGGCCAGCGCCGAGTTCGCGCGGCTGCTGGCGTGCGCTGGCGAACTCGGACTGTTCGCCGAGGAGCTGGACCCGGCCACGGGCGCATACCTCGGCAACTACCCGCAGGCGTTCACGCATGCCGCCCTGGTGCAGGCCGCGTTCGCCCTTCGCGACGCGAAGCTGGCTACGACGCCTTGACCAGCAGGCCCAGCAATGCCCCGTACCCGACGTGCGCCACAGCGGTCACGATGGCCGTCTCCCGACCGTAGTTGCGCCCGAACAACCCTGGCGGTTCCAGGACCGCGCCCACAGCCTGCGGTCCGGCGCGCTCGGAGGCCATGCGAGGGTGAACCCCCGGCAGAAGGGGGACGAGGATTGTGAGTGCTACCGCCGCATGCAGCAGGCCGAACCCCGCTCCGAGCGCCGGCCCGGCGCGGCCGAGCAGGGCGAAGGCGGCCGCGTAGACCAGGGCGAACACCTGGCCATTAGCGAGGTGGATGAAGAACCCGACGACGCGGGCACGATCGGGGTCCGGCACGAACAGCGTGCCGAGCATCAGCGGCAGGTCCATACGTGTCAGGCCGCCGAGCTGGGCAATGATCAACACGGCGGTAAGCAGGGCCGTGGCGAGGACCCCGAAAACCGCCCAGCCAGCCCAATCCATCAGACGCCCTTCCTTCCCCGAGAGATGGTGACACGGTCCGGCTCGCCGCCGCGCCCCGCGAGCGGTTGACAGCAGTCTGCCAGGACGATCCGGCAATCGCTGAGCCGCTGGTCGCCAGGAGGTCGGCGCCGTAGGATCCCTCACCGGCAAGACGATCGAGCAGGTCGTTGGTGAGCTGGACCTGACCGAGACCGCGGTGCGCCAGTGGGTCCGCCAGGCCGACCTGGACGCTGGCCGCCGCACTGATGGGCTCACGACAGCTGAGCGGGAGGAACTGCGCCGGTTGCATCGTGAGGTCCGGGGTCTGCGTGAGGAGCGCGAAATCCTGTCGCCGTCCGGTCATCAGCGGCGGATTCACGGTCACCGCAGGCGGCGCTGAACAGCGTGAAGCGCTTTCCAGGTCCGGGTGCGGGCCGGGCGACGGCGGGCAGGTTGTCGAGGTCGTCCACGCGCCTGCGGCGGCGACCACCTCCAGGCTGCGGCCGGGCAGCTCGGTCACGAGCGCGCGGCCGACATCTCAGGCCGCGCCGGTCACAAGCGCACGCCGTATCTCAACCGGCCCCTGAGCCGCGGGCCAGGCGAACCCCGGCGAGTCCAAGGACCAGGAAGGTGGGGAAGCGCCCGGCCGGAATCACCGGCGCGGCCCCCGGTACCGCCAGCACCACCGGAGCCAGCGCGTCGACGCCG
>WNFX01002928.1_pt1 | contig 20288 bp, 16 predicted proteins | sample 5400111 | NCBI WGS metagenome assembly WNFX01 (sample SAMN13153363, study PRJNA577476) | soil metagenome | isolation source: 40 cm soil or saprolite under grassland replicate 1 | place: USA:California | collected 2016-06-15 | reverse complement strand
GCCGAGCTCAACGATCGCGCCAAGGCATTCCAGGCCGAGTTCGCCAAACGCGCGAAAGCCGCGGGGCTCGACCGCACGACCGCCGCGCAGTTCGATGTGGCGACCTACGACATCGTGCTGTTCTACGCCAACGCGATGAAACAGGCCAAGGTCACGGGCGCTCCTTCAAACCTCGCGGCTGAGCGCACGGCCATCAAAGACGAGCTGCGCAAGATGAAGGACTTTCCGGCGCTCGAGGGCGCGATCTCATTCGGATCGAACGGCGACGCGCTCAAGCCGGTCTACGTCATCCAGTTGCAGGACGGCAAATGGACCTTGATCGGTCAATTCCCCCCGGGAACGTGAAGCTCTAGCGAAGGTATCTGCCCTGCGAGAAAGCGGGGATCCATAACTGCCGCCTCTGGAATATGGGTCTCCAGCATAAGCGCGTTTGCGCGTGTCTTCGACGCACCGAGTGGGTCAATGCTCCAGCAGCAGCGAGCCGAAGCCGTCGATCTTGTCGTCGATGCCGTTCTGGCGCAGCGACCACCAGTAGATACAGGTATTGATCGCGAGTACGGGCTTTTCGAGCCAGAACTCGGCGATCCCCGCGAGCCGCGCCATCGCCAGATTGGTGCCGACCTGGATCACTGCATCGACGCCCGGTCCGTCGACTTCCAGGATGGCGTCGCGAAGCTCGCGCTCACTCACATGCGCGATCAGTACGGGGCTTGCACATTTAAGGCCCTTGAGCCGCACGACCTCGAACCCGCAATCGGTGAAGAAGCGCCGCACCTGCGTGTCGCCGGCCGGCATATAGGGCGTAATCACGCCGATCCGCTTCGCCCCATGGCGCTCAAGCGCCGCGCGCGCCGCGTCCGAGCCCATCGAGACCTTGACGCCGGCGCGCGCCTCGACCCGCTGGTGCAGCCTTTTGCTACCCTCGAGCCCGTCCCAGAACGTCTCCGACGACATTCCCATGATCAGATAGTCGGGCTGGCAGGTCATGACCTCATCGACCGCCACAAACATCTGCTTGCGGATGTTGTCCATGAGCTGATTGAAATCGGCGTCGTCACGGATCGGATCATTGGGGATATGGATGCGGCCGAAGTGATTGGTGACGCCGCGCGGACGCATCGCTTCGAATTCCGGCTGCACGGAGGTGTTGGTCGAGGGCGCGATCACGCCGAATTTCTTGCGGAAGCCGAGCGCGTCGGTCATGGGGCGAAAGCTTGCCGCAGATCGCAGGCGAAAGACAATGGTGCTGTCTTCGCTTGCGGTCGGGGGCTCGAAGGAGGAGGGTGCCACCGTTGCGGGTTGGCCGCTGCCCGCGGCCGTCCGACATGCTAGAATTCTGACGCCACACCAGGAGCGGGCGATGCTGCGCACGGGCAAGGAGCATCTGGAATCGCTGCGCGACGGCCGCGTCGTCTATATCGGCAGCGAGAGGGTCGAGGACGTCACCCGCCATCCCGCCTTTTGCAACGCCGCTGCGACGGTCGCCACCCTCTACGACATGAAAGCGGATCCGGCGAACCGCGAAAGCCTGACCTATGAGGAGGACGGCGGCCGCCACTCGATCTACTTCCTGCGCCCGCGTACGCGCGAGGATCTGCAGCGCCGCATGCTGGGGCATCGCCGGATCGCTGACGTGACCTTCGGCATGTTCGGCCGCTCGCCCGATCACGTCGCCTCCTTCGTCACCGGCATGGCGATCAAGCCCGACGCGCTGCCGGCACCTTGCGCGCATGCCGACAATCTCCTGCGCTACTATCGTCACCTTCGCGACAATGACGTGTACGTCGTCTACGCGGTGTTGCCGCCGCAGGCGGCGCGCAATCCGGAATTCTATCAGCGGCAGAACCTTCCGGTGCCGACCCTGCGGGTGGTGCGGGAAGCAGACGACGGCGTCGTGATCTCAGGCATGAAGATGCTCGCGACCGGCGCGATCTACGCCAACGAAATTTGGATCGGCAACGTGCTTCCGCTCGCGCCGGACCAGAAGAAAGAGTCGATCACCTGCGCCGTGCCGTGCAACGCGCCGGGTCTCACACTCTGGTCGCGCAAGCCGGCGGTGCTCGGCGCCACCTCGGAATTCGATTCACCGCTCGCCTGGCGCTACGATGAAAGCGACAGCATGGTGCTGTGCGACAACGTCAAGGTGCCGTGGGAAAAGGTGTTCGTGCACGACGACGCGGTGCTTTCGCGCGACATCTACATCAAGACACCGAGCCATTGCTTCGGAAATCACCAGTCGAACGTGCGCTACTGGTCGAAGATGCGTCTTCTGCTCGGCCTGTGCAGCAAAGTTGCGCAGGCGACCGGCGCCGATCAGGTTCCCGCCGTGCGGGAAACGCTCGGTAAGATGGCCGCGGTCGAGAGCACGATCGGCGGGCTGGTGCACGGGCAGATCAACGCCTGCGAGCATTGGCCGGAGGGATACGTCTGCTTCAATCGCCGCTTCATGTATGCGGGGCTCGACTGGTGCACGCAGAACTACAGCAAATTCATCGACGAGCTGCGCGAGCTCTGCGGCGGCGGCGTCTTCCAGATGCCGGCGGACATCTCGGTCATGGACGATCCGGACCTCGCCCGGCAGTTCGCGAGCTTTTGGCAGACGCCGCAGGCCGACGCCGTGACCCGCATGAAGCTATTCAAGCTGGCATGGGACATGGTCGGCTCGGAGTTCGCCGGCCGCCACCTGCAATACGAGAAATTCTATGCCGGTGCCGCCTTCATCATTCGCAATCATTCGTACCGCGAGACCGATTGGGGCGAGTTCAACAAGCTGGTCGAGGACCTGATGGCGAGCTACGACTATCCGGCCGAACGACATGCGACATCCGTCATCCGTCGTCAGTCTTCCGTCCGGTGACCCTCATGCCCCTCCGTTGAGGGCATAGCGGCCGTCCTTGAGGCGCTTGAGCCGGCCCTGTTGGTAGAGCTTGTCGAAGTCGCGAAGGATCTCGCGACCGTCGCGGGTGCCGAGCGCGGCCATGAGCTCGAGATAGGTGGCGGGGCCTTCGGCCAGCGCAGCTTCGAGGGTCTGGCGCGGACGTCGCGGCATTTGCGGTGGATGCGGCACCGTGAACTCGGCGCTGGTGCCCTTGCCGAACGGCTTGGTGCAGTCGAAGCCGCCCTTGGCGCCGGTGCGGCTCCCTTGCAGCGACGGATCGAGCGGGACGCAACGGAAGCCCGATGCCACGACGAAGTCGCGGTCGGCCTGGAAGCGCGTGGCCAGCGCCCAGTCGATCTGCTCGTCGGAAAACACGTCGATATCGTCGTCGACCACGAACACATGCTTGACGTTGCCCGAGGAGCAGAACACCGCGGCGATGGCGTTGCGCGCCTCGCCGGGATTGCGCTGACGCAGCGAGATGCGCACGTTGTACATGCCGCCGGACGATGCGGTACAGCAAACCGCGACCGGCTCGCGAACGGCGTGCTGCAGCACGTTCCAGATCGCGGCCTCGGTCTTGGCAGCGCCGAGTTGCGCCGTGTCGGTGAAGGTGAGCCGCGCGCCGCCGATGGTCACGGTCTGGAACAGCGCGTCGCGCCGTTTGGTAATGGCGGTGAGATGGAATACCGGGTTGCTTTTGAGCAGGCCGTAATAGCCGATGTATTCGCCGTAAGGTCCCTCGGGTTCGACCAGCCCGCGCTCGTCGATATAGCCTTCGAGCACCAGTTCGGCGTCGGCCGGAACGCGGACATCGACGGTGACGCATTTCACCACCGGCACCGGCGCGCCGCGCACCGCACCGACCACGTCGAGCTCGTCCATCGGTGCCGTCGCGGCGACGGCGGCGAGAAAATCGGTGGGATGGCTGCCGACCGCGAAGGCGACGGGCATGCGCTCGCCCCTGGCAACCGCGGCCTGGTAGAGCGCGCGCAAATCGCTCGGGGCATTGAGGTCGATGCCGGCGGCGCGCGGGCCGCGCAGCATCAAGCGCCGGCAACCAATATTGGTGAAGCCCGACTTCTCATCGCGCGCGTAGTCGATGCTGGCCGAGACATACGGTGCGCCGTCGAGCCCGTGCTGCAGGTGCACGGGCAATGTGGTTCAGATCGGCATCGTTACCGGTGAGCACGACCTCGTGCACCGGCGCTTGCGCGGAGGGCACTTCGATCGGGGCAACCGGATGCTGCAGGCGCTGGCGCAGGACGGCGGGAAAGCCGGGCTCGTCGGTATCAAGCGCGGCAGCAAGGCGGCGCCGAGTGCCCATCACGTTACCGACGAGTTCGGTCTTTTCCGGCCCGACCGCGCGGAACCAGACCGCGTGGGGATTGCAATCCAGCACCGCGGCCACGTCGATGAGGTCGATCGGATCATCATGGACGACGCATTCGCCCTGCTGCACAAGCTTCTCGACGAAATGGCGCAAACGAAATTTTTCGGTATCGGTCATGAAGATGCTTTCCAGTCGATCGCGTGCAGCGTGTCGGGCGATCTTAGCGGGCGGACGTGAAGGGGTCCAGAAAGGCTGGTCGTTACGAAGAACGTGATGCGGCAGTCGTCGCCTGCAGATCTTCAGGACGGCCATAGAGATTGTCGATGCGGTCCCAGCGGTCGTAGTGGACCAGCGCTTTGAATTCCTCGAAGCCCATGCCCTGGTCACGCAGCGCGAAAGTGCCCGCGCGCATGTCCCCCAGCACGATCTTCATCGCCTTTGCCGCGTGCATGATGGTTTCGAGGCCGAAGCAGATCGCGTTGAATCCGAGCTGCTCGAATTCCTTGGGCGAGAGGATCGGGGTGCGCCCGCCGACCAGCGGATTGGCAAATTGCGGCACGTCGAAACTGCGCGCGAGGCGTTCGAGCTCCTCGACGCTCTCCGGCGCCTCGACGAAGATCGCCTCCGCGCCGGCGTCGATGTAGCGCTCGGCGCGCCGCAGCGCCTCGTCGAAGCCCAGCACGGCGCGCGCATCAGTGCGCACGCAGATGAGCGTCTCGGCATCAAGCCGCTCCGCCATAGTAGCCCTGATCTTGGCCTCCATGATTTCCGCTGGAACGACCTTCTTGCCGGCCATATGACCGCAGCGCTTGGGCCAAGCTTGGTCCTCGAGAAAGACCGCGCTCGCACCTATGCGTTCGTAGGTTTGAACGGTGTGCACGGCGTTCTTGACGTCGCCGTAACCGTCGTCGATATCGACCAGAACCGGCACATCGCAGGCCGCAATGATGTCGCGCACCGCTGCCGCGATGTCGGCGAAGCCCTTGAGGCCGATGTCGGGCACGCCATAACGCGCACCGGCGACCGGGAAGCCGCCGATGAACATGGTGTCGAATCCGGTCCGCTCGATCAGCAGCGCGCTCAGCGCATCATAGGCGCCGGGAACGACGAGCAATCGCCGCTCCGTGACGGCTCGGTTGAGCGCCTGGCGAAAACTTCCTCGACGGCTCATGGCGGTCTCCTATTGGCGGCCAGCGCCGGGCATTCTGCAACAGGTACCCGACGGCGGCGTGATGTTTACCACGCGGTTGCTGCCGGCGAAGTGCCAACCCCCCGCCTCGCCCGTGACCTCGGAAGCGCTATACTCGATAGGTTACGCCGGTGACTGCGCCGCGTGCGGAATGCTCGATATGACGGCGAAGTGGCGTTCAATCGGCTAGGCTGCAAATCGGCAGCAGCCATCAGGGTGCCCCCGAACCATGAAGCTTTTCGAATGCCAGAATTGCGGACAGCCGCTCTACTTCGAGAACACAAAGTGCGAGAGCTGCGGCCTGCGGCTGGGTTATCTGCCGAAGCAGGAGGTCGTCACTGCATTGGAAGCGGTCGATGGCGTGTGGAGTGCGCTCGCGGCGCAGGGGGAGCGCTATCGCTTCTGCGCCAACGCCGAGCACGACGTCTGCAACTGGCTCCTGCCTGCCGACGAGAGCGGGATTTTTTGTGCGGCCTGCCGCCATAACCGCACCATCCCCGATCTCACAAATCCCGAAAATCTCGTACATTGGCGCAAGATCGAATTCGCCAAGCATCGGCTCTTTTATACGCTGCTGCGGCTGCGGCTGCCGCTTGCAACCAGATCGGAAGATCCCAACGGTCTCGCATTTGATTTCCTGTCGGACCCGGTCGGTGCCGCGCAGGGCCAGGCGCCGGTCATGACCGGGCACACTGGCGGCCTCATTACCCTCAACGTGGCGGAGGCCGACGCCCCCGAACGCGAACGCCAGCGCAAATCGATGGGCGAACCCTATCGCACGCTGCTCGGTCATTTCCGGCACGAGATCGCGCATTATTGCTGGGATCGTCTGTTTGCGGACTCGCCCGCGATCGAGGAGTTCCGGCAGCTGTTCGGAGACGAGCGCGAGGACTATGGGGCGTCGCTGCAGCGACACTATGCCGACGGTCCGGCGCCGGACTGGGCGGAGCGCTTCGTCACCGCCTATGCCAACTCCCATCCATGGGAGGATTTCGCCGAAACCTGGGCACACTATTTTCACATGGTCGATACGCTCGAAACCGCGTTCGCCTTCGGTCTGCGGCTGCGGCCCAAGGTGGCCAAGGGCGCCGGTCTGGCCGCGGCGATCGACTTCGACCCGTATGCCGCCGAGATGGACCGGATCATCGACGCCTGGCTGCCGCTGACGTTTGCGGTCAATTCCATCAACCGCAGCATGGGCCAGCCCGATCTCTATCCGTTCGTGCTGGCTCCGCCGGTGATCTGGAAGCTGACATTCATCCACGATCAGATTCACGCGGTGAGCGCGGATCGGCCGCGCGATTCCGAACACAACGCGATACGCGCCATCGTCGCCGGGCTCAAACGCCCGGTTGGCTCGCCGCAATCCACGAGCTGAGGCGATATTGAAGGGAGAGTTGTCGAGATTTTGCGGCCGTCGGGCGGGGGACTCGATCGGCTCACTCACGCAGAAGCAGAAATGGGTACGCGGTGGGCGCCCCGCCGGCCTAAAATTTGCATCGGAAATTGCATAATGTTCAGGTGGCCTTAGGTCAGTAGAGCCGCGTATGTCGATCCTCGCCAGCCTCCATCACCTCACGCGCTACCGTTACGACCGGCCGGTCAGCCTCGCGCCGCAGGTCATCCGGCTGCGCCCCGCCCCCCATTGCCGCACGCGGATCGAAAGTTACTCGCTCGAGGTGACGCCGGCGCAGCACTTCGTGAACTGGCAGCAGGATCCGAATGGAAACTGGCTCGCACGCTTCGTCTTTCCGGAGAAGACTCGCGAATTCACCATCACGGTCGATCTCATCGCCGACATGGCGGTGATAAATCCGTTCGATTTCTTCGTCGAGCCTTTCGCGGAGACCTTTCCGTTCGCCTATCCCGCCGAATTCGCCGAGGAGCTTGCGCCTTATCTCGATGCCGAGCCGGCCGGCCCGCGGCTATCGGCGTTCCTCGCCTCGATCCCGCGCGATCACAAAAATACCGTCGATTTCCTGGTTGGACTCAATCAACGTCTGCAACGCGAAATCCGCTATCTCGTCCGCATGGAGACAGGCGTGCAGATGCCGGAGCAAACGCTCGCAGAAAATGCGGGCTCGTGTCGCGACAGCGCATGGTTGCTGGTGCAAATCCTGCGACATCTGGGGCTCGCAGCCCGGTTCGTGTCGGGCTATCTCATTCAATTGCGGCCCGACGTGCCCCCGCTCGATGGGCCGGTCGGCGCGGCGCAGGACTTCACCGATCTGCACGCATGGGCCGAGGTCTACGTGCCGGGTGCGGGCTGGATCGGGCTCGATGCCACGTCCGGTCTGTTATGCGCCGAAGGTCATCTGCCGCTCGCCGCGACGCCGCATTTTCGCGCTGCGGCCCCCATCAGCGGCTCGGTCGAGCCCTCGCAAGTGACCTTATCGTTCGACATGACCGTCACGCGCATCGCGGAAAAGCCGCGTGTGACCTATCCGTTCTCCGACGAAGCTTGGGCAGCGCTCGACGCGCTGGGTGAAAAGGTCGATCGGGACCTCGCGAGCAACGACGTCCGCCTGACCATGGGCGGCGAGCCGACCTTCGTTTCGATCGACGACTATCAGTCAGCGGAATGGAACACCGCCGCCCTCGGCCCGACCAAGCGCATCCGTGCCGACGAACTGATCCGCCGGTTGCGCCGGCGCTTTGCGCCGGGCGGCCTCCTGCACTACGGCCAGGGCAAATGGTATCCGGGCGAGCCGCTGCCGCGCTGGGCGTTCGCGCTCTATTGGCGGCGCGACGGCAAGCCGATTTGGCACAACGATGCGCTCATTGGGCCCGAGACTAGGGCCCATCGACCGCTCGCCGATGACGCGGGGCGATTCACGCAATCGGTCGCGGCCCGCCTTGGGCTCAACACCGACTACGTGCAGCCCGCCTTCGAAGACCCCCTCGCGCGCATGCTCGAGCAGGGCGAACTGCCCGAGAATGTCGACCCGAGCGATCCCAAGATCGATGATCCGGCAGAGCGCGACCGCATCATGCGCGCGTTCGAACGGCATCTCGGTGTGCCCGCGGGTTACGTGCTGCCGCTGCAGCGCTGGACGGCGCAAGCGGCACCCGGCTGGGTCAGCGAGGTGTGGCAGACGCGGCGGCGACGCCTGCTTCTGGTACCGGGAGACTCTCCCATCGGATTTCGCCTGCCGCTCAGCGCTTTGCCGTATTTGCGGCCGGTCGATTACCCGTATCTCGTGCCCGCCGACCCAATGATGGCGCGCGACGAATTGCCCGATCCTGACCGTCTGACGCAGGCCATTGCCCATCGCAGCGAAGACGCCCGCGCCAAGCCGCTCGATGTTCCCCGCGGTGAAGGCGCGCCCGCGGTCGTGCCGGCGTCCAGATCGCGCGCCCCCGTCCGTACCGCGCTGACGGTCGAGCCGCGCGACGGGCGGCTTTGCGTGTTCATGCCGCCCCTCGAACGGCTGGAAGACTATCTCGAGCTCCTCGCGGTCGTTGAAGCGACCGCCGCCGAGTTCGATGTGCCGGTCCATGTGGAAGGCTACGAGCCGCCGCCCGACCCGCGCTTGAACGTCATCAAGGTGACGCCCGATCCCGGCGTCATCGAGGTCAATGTTCAGCCCACCGCGAATTGGCGCGAGGCCGTCGAGCTTACGCACACGCTCTACGAGGAAGCGCGCCTCTGCCGGCTCGGCACCAACAAGTTCATGATCGACGGTCGCCATGTCGGCACCGGCGGCGGCAATCACGTTGCGCTGGGAGGACCGACCGCGGCCGACAGCCCGTTCTTGCGCCGACCCGACCTGCTCAAGAGCCTGATTCTGTACTGGCAGCGGCACCCGTCGCTGTCCTACCTGTTCTCCGGCCTGTTCATCGGGCCGACCAGCCAAGCCCCGCGCGTCGACGAGGCGCGGCACGACCAGCTCTACGAGCTCGAGATCGCGCTTGCCATGGTCCCGGCGCCGGGCGAGGGCGAGCCGCCGCGACCGTGGCTGGTCGATCGCTTGTTTCGCAATCTTCTCGTCGACGTCACCGGCAATACCCACCGCGCCGAGCTCTGCATCGACAAACTGTTCTCGCCCGACGGGCCGACCGGAAGGTTGGGCCTGGTGGAGTTCCGCTCGTTCGAAATGCCGCCGCACGCGCGCATGGGCTTGGCGCAGCAGCTGCTTTTGCGCGCGCTGATCGCCTGGTTCTGGCACGAGCCACAGCGCGGCTCGCCGGTGCGTTGGGGCACGGCCCTGCACGACCGATTCATGCTGGAGCACTTCGTTTGGCAGGACTTTCTCGACGTTTTGGAAGGTCTTCGCGGCGCCGGTTATCACTTCGATCCGGAGTGGTTTCATGCCCAACGCGAGTTTCGTTTTCCGTTCTATGGCGCCGTCACCCACGGTGGCGTCAGGCTTGAATTGCGACACGCGCTCGAGCCTTGGCACGTGCTGGGCGAGGATGCGACCGCCGGCGTCACCGCGCGCTTCGTCGATTCCTCGGTCGAGCGGCTGCAAGTGAAGGTCGACGGTTTCAATCCCGGCCGCCACGCCGTCGCCTGCAACGGACGGCTCGTTCCGCTGACGTCAACCGGCCGCTCCGGCGAATACGTCGCCGGCGTGCGCTTCAAGGCGTGGAAGTTGCCGGCGGCGCTGCACCCGACCATCGATGTCCACGCCCCGCTCACCTTCGACATTTTCGATCGCTGGAGCGGCCGCTCGCTCGGCGGCTGCGTCTACCACGTTGCCCATCCCGGCGGACGCAACTACGAGACCTTGCCGGTCAACTCGTATGAAGCGGAGGCGCGGCGCTTGGCGCGCTTCCAAGATCTCGGCTATACGCCGGGATTGTTCGACTTACCTGGGGAAGAACGTGCGCTCGAATACCCGATGACTCTCGACCTGCGGCGTCCGACTCATGTCTGATAGCGGCATGGTCGGCCAACGCGACAGCGTCTTCGAGCGGGATGACGTCGAGCCGCTGTTGTCGGGCTATCGTCCGCTGCCGGGCATCTTCGACGAGATGGTGGACCGCGACGGCCGCGTGCGGGCCCATTGGCAGCCGCTGCTGGCGATGCTTGCGGGACTGGGTCCAAAAGAGCTCAGCCGGCGCTTCGCCGCCGCTGATCGCCACCTGCGTGATTCCGGCGTTTTCTATCGCGTCTACGAGGATGCGGCGGGGGCCGAGCGGCCTTGGCCGCTCAGCCACGTGCCGCTTCTGATCGATGGGTCGGAGTGGCAGGCGCTCAAGGCCGGACTCGTCCAGCGCGCGCAACTGCTCGAGGCGGTGCTGGCGGACGCCTACGGCTCGGCCAATCTCGTGCGCGAGGGCAGGCTGCCGGCGGTCGTCATTGCAGGCAATCCGGAATTCCTACGGCCGCTGGTCGGGGTCGCGCCGGCAGGCGGCGCGCATCTGCGGTTTTATGCGGTCGATGTCGGGCGGTCGCCCGATGCCATTGGTGGGTGCTCGGCGACCGCACCCAAGCACCCTCGGGCGCCGGCTATGCGCTCGAGAACCGCCTCGCGCTGTCGCGCGCCATGCCCGAGGTCTATCGCGGGCTCAAGGTCGAGCGCTTGGCGCCGTTCTTCCAGGCTTTTCAGGCCGAGCTGTCCGCGCTCAATCGGCAGGATGATTCGCGGGTCTGCGTGCTCACGCCCGGGCCCATGAATGAGACTTATTTCGAGCACGCCTATCTCGCGCGCTATCTCGGCTTCCTGCTGGTCGAAGGCGAGGATCTGACCGTGCGCGACGACGGCGTCTTCATCCGCACGGTGTCCGGCCTCAAGCGCGCCGCAGTGCTGATGCGGCGGCTCGACGCCGACTTCGCCGATCCGCTCGAGCTCAACGCGCGTTCGCGACTTGGCGTGCCCGGCTTGGTGCAGGCCGTGCGCGACGGCACGGTGGTGATCGCCAATGCGCTTGGCTCGGGCGTGGTCGAGGCGCGGGCGCTGTTGAGCTTTCTGCCGGCGCTGGCGCCGACCGTGCTCGGCGCCGATCTCGCGCTGCCCAACGTCGCAACGTGGTGGCTCGGCCAGGCGCGCGCGCGCGACGAGATTATCGGTCGGCTCGACGAAATGGTGATCGCATCGGCCTTTCTCGGCGAGCTGCCGGGCCATGGCGAACGACGGGAGGTTCTCGGCGCGATGCTCGAGCCCGACGAGCGAACGCGCATCCTGGAGCAGATCGCCCACCGCGGTGTCGACTTCGTCGCCAAGGAGGCCGTTACGCTTTCGACCACGCCGGTTTGGCGCAACGGCCGGCTGGAGCCGCGCCCGTTCACGCTGCGGCTATTCCTGGCGCGGACCAGCGACGGGTGGCGAGTGATGCCCGGCGGCTTTGTGCGGGTTGCGGATTACATCGACGCGCGCGCGGTAAGCCTGCAACGGGGCGGAAGCACGGGCGATGCGTGGGTCCTCTCGGATAAGCCGGTTGCCGAGACCACGTTGTTGCCTGCGCCGGATCGGATCAGCATTACGCGCGGCACGGGACCATTGCCGAGCCGCGCGGCCGCCAATCTGTTTTGGGTTGCTCGCTACGTGGAGCGCGCCGAGGCGACGCTGCGGGTCGTTCGGGCCCTGGTCAACCGCGTCAGCGACAGCGACGAGGCCACCACGCGGGTGGTCGCGCAAATCTGCTCGCTGCTCGACGCGTGGGATGCCGCGCCGACCGACCTCCCGCATGCCAGGCCGGTGCTGCTCGCGTCCGCCGCTTTGCAACGCCGCGACCTCGACGGTGCGCTTCCATACCTTATCGGCGCCGCGCAATCCGCCGCATCAGTGATCCGCGATCGCTTTTCTCCGGATGCCTGGCGGGCGCTGAACGACCTGTTCGAGTTGATCAATGCGCCCATCGATCACCCGCCGACGGAAAGCGCGGTCTTCGAGCGGACCAATGGCGCGTTGCGCATCATCGCGTCGTTTTCGGGATTGGCTCAGGAAAACATGAGTCAGCTGGCCGGCTGGCGCTTCCTCGAGCTTGGGCGGCGCATCGAGCGGGCCATTGCAACGTGCCGTTTCGTGCGTCAATTCGCCTTTGCCAAGCTCGACGGCGCGCTCGACGTCCTGCTGGAGCTCGCCGACAGCCAGATCACCTACCGCCTGCGCTACGTCATGGTGGCGGCGCCGGCTCCCGTCATCGATCTCGTCGTGCTCGACCCCAACAATCCGCGCTCGCTCGCCTACCAGTTGGCCCGCATCGAGGCCCATCTCGCCGCCCTGCCGCAGCGAAACGACGACGGCCGCTTGTCGCCGCCCGAGCAGATCGCCACTGCGCTGGCGACGCAAATCCGCACGGCCAATGCCGCGGCGCTCGATGAGCCGACATTCCTCGCTGCGGAAGAGGCTCTGATGAAGCTCGCGGACCTCATCGCGTCGACCTACTTCACCACGTATGAGCGGGCGGAGGTTCGCTGGGAGGCGCTCGGATGATCTACGATATCCGGCAAACCACCACCTACCACTACGCATCATCGGTCGCTTATGCGCGCCATGTGTTGCGGCTGACGCCGATAGATCGCATGGGACAACGCGTTCATGCCGCGGCGCTCGACATCGAGCCCGCGCCGATCGAACGGCGCGAAGGGCACGATTTCTTCGGCAACCGGATGACGTGGATCGAACTCGATCAGCCGCACGATACGTTGAGCGTTCGGGTCGCGGCGCGGGTCGCGGTCAAGCGCGATGTGGCGCCGGAAGCAACCCCGCCTTGGGAAGAGATTCGCGAGGCCGCGTTCGCTTCCATCGATCTCTCGCCCAACTCTCCCGCGCATTACCTGTTCCCGAGCCGGCAGGTCTCGCTCGATCCGGAAATTCGCGCCTACGCCGCCGACAGTTTTTCGGCGGGACGGCCGGTTCTCGACGCCGCCGTCGATCTGATGCGGCGGATCAAGGCTGACTTCGTCTACGAGATCGGCGCAACCACGGCCTCGACCACGCCGCCCATGTCGTTCGCGCTGCGCCGGGGCGTCTGCCAGGACTTCGCCCATATCATGATTTCCGGGATGCGAGGCCTCGGTTTACCTGCTGCCTATGTCAGCGGCTATCTGCGGACCGCGCAACCTGCCGGAAAAGACCGGCTCGAGGGCGCCGGCGCGATGCATGCCTGGGTGCTGGTGGGGTGTGGCGAGGATGTCGGCTGGCGCGGGCTTGATCCGACCAACGGCATTTTCGCCGGCGATGACCACGTCGTGCTCGCCATCGGCCGCGACTACGCTGATGTCGCGCCGATCGACGGCGTCATTTTTGCATCGGGCGGTCAGCGCCTGGAAGTGTCCGTGAGCGTGGCGCCGGTCGAGTAGTGCCGAGCGGCCGAACGAATTGCCGTCGCAGCCAATCAGCCGTCGATCCCGGCGTCCCTTCGCTCGCTATTCCGCCGCCTGCTGGAAGGTGAGCATCTCGTCGCGCCGGTCGAGGTCGACGACCTTGCCGTCCTTGATCACCCACGCGAGGTGCTTGCCGCCCTGCAGCACGGTGATATCGGCAATGGGATCCTTGTTGAGCACGATGATGTCGGCGAGTTTGCCCGGCGCGAGCTCGCCGACCTGCCCTTCGAGGCCGACGGCGTAGGCGTTGTCGCGGGTTGCCGCGACGATCGCCTCCATCGGTGTATAGCCGCCGTGCTTGACGAAGATCTCGAGCTCCTTGGCGTGCAGCTCGCCATAGGGCGTGAACGAATTATTGCCCGTATCGGTGCCGACCAGGAGCTTGATGCCGAGCTTGCGCGCCTTGTGCATCAGCTCGCAAAGCAGGTCGAAGTGCCGCTTCATACGATTGATGTCGAGCTGCACCTGCTCGGCTGTGACCGTTCGGCCGAGCTCGACCACGACCGCCAAGAACGTGGCGGTGGGAATGATCGGCATGCCGCCCTTGGCCACCGCTTCGAGGTCGCGGTCGCTGGCGAGATCGGCATGAATGATCCAATCGACGCCGGCCTCGGCGGCGGCGCGGGTAGAGCCGGCGCCACGTGAATGAATGCCGACGCGCAAGTTGCGTCGGTGCGCCTCGCCCACCACGGCTGCGATCTCGTCTTTCGCCAGCATCTGCGACTCGCCGGAGCGGCTGTCTGCCATCTTGATGAAATTGACGCCGTGTTTGCCTTGCCGCCGAACCTCGGTGACCATCTCGTCCGCGGTGTTGCAGAGCTTGCCGATGGAGTGATCAGGCGTTCCTTCCCATGACGGCTCATCGTCCTCGATGCAGCCATAGGTGACGATCATGCGGCCCGCGACGTACATGCGCGGCCCCTCCATCAGCCCGAGCTTGATGGCATCGCGCACGCCGACGTCGGTGAACCAGGTGCCGCCCGGCACCGAGATGCTGGTGACGCCGGAGCGCAGCACCTTCTGCACGCTGCGCGCGGACTTGAGCGTGGAGAATTCCGGCCGCGTGGTGCCCTTGCCCTTGCCCTCGCCCTTGATCATCGGATAGCCGTAGGAGACGTGGCAGTGCGCGTCGATCAGGCCGGGCATGATCCACTGCCCGCCGGCGTCGATCACCTCGACGGTCCTGCGGTCCTCGAGCTCGACGTCCGGGGGCAGCGCGCCCACGCTTCTGATCCGGTTGCCCTCGATCACAATGGCATCGTTGCGCGCAGCCGGCCGACCGGAGCCGTCGATCAGGGTGCCGTTGCGGACCACCAGGGTCTTCTTGCTCGCGGCGCTCATGATGATCCTCCCTGTCGCTTATCGGACGATGGACGTTACCTCCAAACAGGCCGCCTCCTCAACCGCAATCGGCTTGTCATGCGAGTCTCTCCCTTGGGCGAGCGACCAGGCGTTGTGAGCTCGAGCCGGATCGGCTTAATATTCCGCAGTCGAGGAGGAATACCGGCCATGGCAGACAAGCAATACGATCGCTCGACCCAGGATCTCGGCAACATCGTCAATCTTGGGCACGTCAATGTCTGCATCAGCGACCAGCACCTGGCGACGCACTACTACGTCACCGGCCTCGGCCTCACGCGCGATCCCTTTCTCAACACCAGCGCCCGCAACATGTGGGTCAATGTCGGGATGAGCCAGTTCCATTTGCCGATTGGGCAGCCCGATGTGCTGCGCGGCGTCACCGGGATAGTCGTGCCGGACCGCGCCGCGCTGCTCGAGCGCCTGACGCAGATGCGCAAGCCGCTGGAAGGAACGAAATTCAACTTCCGCGAAAGCAACGACTGCGTGGAGACAATCTGCCCCTGGGGCAACCGCATCAACGTTCATGCGCCGGACGAGTCCCGCTTCGGCCGCATCGTGCTGGGGATGCCCTACATCGCGTTCGACGTCCGTCCCGGCACGGCAGACCGCATCGCGCGTTTCTATCGCGACGTCATGGGTGCGCTCGCGACCGTGATCGAGAGCGCAGGTGTTCGCAAGGCCTGCGTGCAAGTGGGCGAGAAGCAATACTGGTACTTCCGCGAGACCGACGAGCCCGAGAAGCCCTATGACCGGCACCACGCGCAGATTTACATCGCGAATTTCTCGGGTCCCTATCGGCGGCTGAAAGAGCTCGGCCTTCTTACCGCCGAGGTCAACGATCACGAATATCGCTTCAAGGATGTCGTCGATCTCGATACGCGCGAGGTCCTGTTCACCGTGGAGCACGAGGTGCGCAGCCAGACCCACCCGCTTTATGGCCGGCCGCTCGTCAACCGCAATCCGGCGCAGAGCAACCGCAACTACAAGCCTGGTCACGACAGCATCTCGTGGGCTATGGCATGAGCCCAGCGTCGCTAAGCCAGTCATGGCCGCTCGACTTGCCCTGGTGATCGGCGGTTCGCTCGGCGGGCTGTTCGCGGCACGTCTTCTGCGCAGCGTCGGCTGGGACGCTGTCGTCTTCGAGCGCAATCCCGAGGATCTCACCGGTCGCGGCGCCGGCCTCAGCACGCACCCGCAGCTCATCGACATCTTGCGCCGCCTCGGGATCGATTTCGACGAGTCGATGGGAGTCAGGCTCGACACGTTCATCTTCCTTGATCAAACCGGCAAGACCTACCTCAAGGCCAAAGCGGCGCGCACCATGAGCTCTTGGGGGCGCCTTTATCGCGCGTTGCGCGATCCTCTGCCGGCGGAAAGCTATCGTCTCGGCATGTCGCTTCGACACGTGGAGCAGGGTTCCGCCGGCGTCACCGCTGTCTTGACTGATGGCTCGCGCGTTGGCGGAGACCTGCTTGTCGGCGCCGACGGCGTTCGCTCCACGGTGCGCGAGCAATTTCTGCCCGACGTTACGCTCAACTATGCTGGGTACGTCGCCTGGCGGGCGATGCTGGAGGAGAGCGAAGTCCCGCCTGACATCAGGGCGGAGATTTTCGAGTGCTACGCCTTCTGTCTGCCGGAAGGCGAGCTGTTTCTGGCTTACCCCGTTCCCGGCCGCAACAACGAGACGCAGGTGGGCCGGCGTGCCTACAACATCGTCTGGTATCGGCCGACCGACCCCGACACGTTGGTCGATCTTTGCCCTTCTTCCAACCGATCTTCGATCTCGAGTCGCCGCAGATTGTCTTTGGACGCGTGGCGCTGTTGGGGGACGCCGCTTTCGTGGCGCGGCCGCATGTGGGCGCCGGTGTGACCAAAGCCGCCTTGGATGCAGCAAGCCTTGCCGACGCAGCAGCGGGCGACGATCTCGTCGCCGGCCTTCTGCAATATCAACGCGAGCAACAGCCCTTTGGCAGCGGCCTGGTGGCGCTAGGCCGCAAAGAGGGCGCTTACATTAGCGCCCAGCTCAAGCCGCGCGATCAGCGCACCGCTGCCGAGCTAAATCGGGACGTCCACGACGTGCTGCTTTCACATCAATTGCGCAGCGAAAGTCTGCACACGGTGCTGGTCGCCTCGCGCCGCGCGTCGTGATTGGATCGATGCAACAGGATGCGCGGCATGACGATTCGCGAGTTCACATAGCATGACCGAGATCGCGCTGCTCCGGATCGAACTCGACGATGTGACGCCGGCGGTCATCCGTCGCGTCGAAGTGCCCGTCACCATCCGCCTCGACGACCTTCATTTCGTGCTGCAGATCGCGATCGGCTGGCAGAATTGCCATCCGTTCGAGTTCCGTGTGGGGGAGACGGCCTGGGGCTTGCTCGATCGCGATGATCCGGAATTTAGTCCGCGCGCCGCAGAGACGGCGACGCTGGCCGACGTGGTGGCGCTCGCAAAGACGTTCCGGTACGACTACGTGTACGGGGAAGATTGGGGACACACGGTCGAGTTGGAGGCGATCGAGGCAGCGGCGCCCGGCATCAATTATCCGCGCCTCGTCAGTGCTCAAGGCCGCTGTCCCCCGGCGGATATCGGCGGACCGACCGGCTATGAGACCTTTCTGCAGGCGATCGCGGACCCCCAACATCTCCACCATGAGGGCATGATCGAATGGGATGATCCCGACTTCGATCCCAATAGGGTCGATGAGGCGGCCATTCGGGCAAACCTTGCAAATCTCGGACGATATCTCGGCCGCCGCAAAGGCGAGCCGCGCTGAGTGGCGGCCTTCGCCTCCAAGACCGACGGCCTTGAGTGCGCGGCTTCGCGCACAAGTGCTCGCAAGCGGCCACATCTTGTCTTACAGGGTGATCCGATCGATTTCGGCCAAGTCCTCCGACGACAGCGTCCAGCCCGCGGCGCGCACATTCTGCTCGACCTGGTCCGGCGTGGTGGCGCCGGCGATGACGCTGGCAACCACGCCATCGCGCAGCAACCAGCTGAACGCGAGCTCGAGCATGGTATGACCCCGGCGCGCGGCGAATGTCTCGAGTTCGCCGATGATGCGCCAGTTGCGCTCGTTGATGAACTCCTGCGCGTGGCGTGGGTTCTTCGCCAGCCGCGACCCCGGCGGCAGCGCCGCGCCGCGCTTGTACTTGCCTGTCAGCAGGCCGCTGGCGAGCGGGAAGTAGGGCAGTATCCCCAATCCGAGTGCCTTGGCCGTCGGAATAAGCTCCCGCTCGACGTCGCGCACGAGCAGGCTGTACTCGTTTTGGCAGGACACGAACGCGGCAAGCGCGTGCTGCCGCGCCGTGGCCTGCGCTGCGACGACCTGCTGGGCCGACAGATTCGAGCAGCCGAGGAAGCGCACCTTGCCCTGCCGCACCAAATCATCGAGCGCGCGCAGGGTTTCCTCGATCGGGGTCTGCGGGTCCGGGCGATGCAGCTGATAAAGGTCGATCCAATCGGTGCGCAGCCGCTTCAGGCTCGCCTCGACCGCGTGCATGATGTAGCGCCGTGACGCCCCCTTGAGCTCGCCGGCGTCATCCATCGGGAGGCCGAACTTGCTCGCGAGCACGATCGCTTTGCGCTCCTCGCCGAGAATTCGTCCGAGCCACTCCTCCGAGCCGCCTTTGTCGCCGTAGCTGTCGGCGGTGTCGATCAGGTTGATGCCGAGCTCGATCGCCTTGCGTACGACGCGGCTCGACGCCGCAAAATCGATGCGGCCGCCGAAATTGTTGCCGCCGAGGCCGACGACCGACACTTCGAGCGTGGAGCCGCCGAGCCTGCGCTTTTTCATCGGCGGCTCATCTCACTGCGCGCGCGTGAGCCCGAGGATCTTCCGCGCCTCGTCGGGAGTGGCGATCTCGCGTCCCAGCCCGCGCGCGATGCCCGCCATGCGCTCGACCAGCACGGCGTTGTTCTTGGCGAATTCGCCCGGCGCGATATAGGGATTGTCCTCATAGCCGACCCGCACGTGTCCGCCGAGCGCGACCGCGAGCGCGAGAATCGGCCACTGCTTCTGCGGGTTCATGACGCTCACGTTCCAGATGCAATTTTGCGGAAGATTATCGACCATGAACTGCAGAGCGCGCTCGGTCGGCGGCGTCCAGGTGCCGCCGGGCCAGCCGATGAATAGCGTGGTGTAGGTGTTCTCCCTGAGGTAGCCCTGCTTGCGCACGAATTCGAGATGCCAGAACGCGCCGGTGGTGAAGCATTCGCATTCCAGCTTCACCTTGTGCTCCTCGGCGGCCTTGGCATAGGCCATGAGCTCCTCGACCGGGTGGATCGCCATCATACGTTTGGGGGGCAGCGAGGGCTCGGGCTGGAAATATTCATCGTGCGCGTTGAAGCAGACCGCCATCATGTCGGGCCCAAGCTCCATCAGCTTGATCTTTTCCTCGATGCGTGCCGACGCCACGCCGAACTGCATGATGGGATCGACCTTGTTCATGATCGCGTTCTGCAGACGCTTCCAGTCGTCGTGGTGGATGCGCGATACCTGGCGACCGTCGGCCTGAATCGTCTCCTCGAGCGTGCGCCGGCCGTGGATGTGGGCGATCGCGGCGCCAGCGTTGACGGCGTCGATGTATTGCTGCGCGACCCCCGGGATGTCCTCCTGCGGCGGGCAGAGGTGGTTGTGCGGATAGGACGTGCGCGAGTCGCAGGCGACCGTAATGATCAGCTTTTCCATGGGCGCTCCTGAATTATCATGCGCGGGCGTGAGCCGGGCATCCATCCTTGTTCAAAATGATAACGAACTCGAGGGTCATCGTGCTCGCACCGTAACGATCTCGTTGCACCGGGCCGCTCGCACGATGGCGTCGAACACCGACATGCCGTGCAGGACCTCGTCGATCGGCACCGGATAAGGTTTGCGCTCGCGGATCGCGTGCGCGAATTCGGTAAGCTCCGCGTTGAGCATGTCGAAGCCGGGGTGCTCGCTGCTCTCGTCGGGCGGTGCGGTGACCGGGCCGGTCGGCGCCTGCTCCGAGATCGGTACGAATCGCAACGTCTGCAAGTTCGGCTTTGAAATCTCCGCCAGCCCTTTGCTGCCGTAGAGCGTGAAGGAAAAATTCGTGGCGGTGGCGACCGAGCAGAAAATCAGCCCGGTGGCGCCGCCGTCGAAGTGGAGCATGACCGTGGTCGTGTCATCGGAAGGACCTGGGATGTTGCGGGCGGTCACGCAGCGGACGTCGCGCACCCGGCCGGCGAACTCGATCATGTGGTCGAGCGCATGCACGCCGACGGC
>WNFX01002077.1_pt1 | contig 20295 bp, 21 predicted proteins | sample 5400111 | NCBI WGS metagenome assembly WNFX01 (sample SAMN13153363, study PRJNA577476) | soil metagenome | isolation source: 40 cm soil or saprolite under grassland replicate 1 | place: USA:California | collected 2016-06-15 | reverse complement strand
ACCATCACCCCTGCGGAGGCCGCCTGACCGCCCGAGGCTGACTGTCCCCATCACCCGCTGACCCTGGAGCCCCCAGCCCGGCCCTTCCCACCGCCGGCCCCCCGGACGCCATCCCAGACCCTCGCCGACATCACCGGCCGGGGTTCGCTGCCGCGCGCCCAGCGGGGACCCAGTTTCGTGTCAGCCAGCAGGGTCGGCGGCGTGCACGGCCGCCAACGTGACGGCCAGCCGCTGCGCGGGGCGGACGGCCGCCTGCTGGACCGCCTGGATCTGCCCGGCGGTCAGCAGCAGCAGGGTGCGCCCGGCTGCCCGGCCGCCGCTCAGGTGCCGGGTGGGGTCGGCGAACGTCAGGCCGTGCCGTCTGGCGAACCGGAGCAGCGAGCGCAGCGCTGTGATGGCGTTATGGCACCGGTGACTGTGCAACGGCTCCAGAGTTATAGTGGCTGCGCAGGGCGATGAACCGCTCCGATTCGGCCCGGTCCCGGCCGCGCAGGAGCAATGCTTGAAACCTGTGGATGAGAGCCGGGGGGCGTACCCTCCCGGTTGCCAAGTCAGGTCTCAAGCAAGGCCGACGCTACAACGCTGGCCGGGAAGGTACGCCCGTGCTCACGGTAGTCCAGGAGGGATCGTCTGGGGAGGAACCGGCGGCGTCAGGGTCGCTGATCGATGAGATCGTGCGGGAGGGCGCCCAGCGGATGCTGGCCGAGGCGCTGCGCGCCGAGGTGGATGCCTATATCGCCGCGTTCAGCGGCGAGCGGGATGAGGACGGCCGGCGCCTGGTGGTGCGGAATGGCTATCACGAGCCGCGGGAGGTGCTGACCAGCGCGGGCGCCGTGGAGGTGACCGCGCCGCGGGTCAACGACAAGCGCACCGACCCGGTGACCGGGGAGCGGAAGCGTTTCTCCTCGGCGATCCTGCCGCCGTGGGCGCGGAAGACCCCGAAGATCACCGAGGGTGCTGCCGCTGCTGTACCTGCATGGCCTGTCCAGCGGCGATTTCGTGTCCGCGCTCGGCCAGTTCCTGGGCTCCCCGGCTGGGCTGTCGGCCGCGGTGATCACGAAGCTGACCGAGACCTGGAGGGCTGAGCAGCGCGCGTTCGCCGCCCGCGACCTTTCCGGCGTCGACTACGTGTACCTGTGGGCGGACGGGATCCACGTCAATATCCGGCTGGAGGAGCACAAGCTGTGCCTGCTGATGATGATCGGCGTCCGGGCGGATGGCCGCAAGGAGCTCATCGCCCTGGCCGATGGGTACCGGGAGTCCGCGGAGTCGTGGGCTGACCTGCTGCGCGACTGCGCCCGCCGCGGGATGCGCGCCCCGGTGCTGGCGGCCGGCGACGGTGCGCTGGGGTTCTGGGGCGCCCTGCGGGAAGCCTTCCCCGAGGCCAGGGAGGCTCGCTACTGGTTCCACAAGATCGCAAATGTCCTGGCCGCGCTGCCGAAATCCGCGCATCCGGGCGCGAAGAAGGCCCTCGCGGAGATCTGGGGCGCCGAGGACCGGCGGCACGCCCTGGACGCCGTCACCGCCTTCAAGGCCGCCTACGGGGCAAAGTTCCCCAAGGCTGTCGCGAAGATCACCGACGACCTCGACCAGCTGCTCGCGTTCTACGATTACCCCGCCGAGCACTGGGTCCACCTGCGGACCACTAACCCGATCGAGTCAACTTTCGCCACGGTCAGGCACCGGACCAAGGTCACCAAGGGCCCCGGCTCCCGGGCCGCGGGCCTGGCCATGGCGTTCAAGCTCATCGAGTCAGCGCAAGACCGCTGGCGCTCCGTCAACGCGCCCCACCTCGTCGCCCTGGTCCGCGCCGGAGCGACCTTCATCAACGGGAACCTCGTCGAGCGACCAGGCGAGGGGACCCAGGAAGAAGCCGCCTAAAAGATCTTGATCCACAGGTCTTGACAATAGCTCTGCCCGCGCAGCACCCGCACAACAGCAGGCTTGAGGTTGTCGTAGCGGACCCGGTTCGGGACGGCGCCGAAATACTCAAACGCCAGCACGTGCCCTTCCAGGAACGCCTCCTGTGCCTGGGTGGCGAACGCGACATGAAATGCCCGGCCCGAGCACGACAGCCGCATCACGAACATCCACAGCTTCAGCAGCATCCCGGCGACCGCGGCGTGGAACTCGCCGAAATCGACCTCGGCTTCCGCGCCCGGCGGATGCGTCTGCGAGGCTTGCAGCCTGCTGCGGGGCAGGCCGGAACCAATGGTGGGGGTGGCTGCAGGTCAGGCTGCATCGGCGATCGGGGGACGGGGCGGGCCTTGGTCGGATGCGGGATCTGAATTTCCGGCGATGTGCTGCTGCCGGGTATTGCTGGGTACCGCTGTCCGGCCGTGACTCGTACGCGTCTCAGGATCACTGGCGACGATCCCGGAGCGCAGCAGGCCGGCGCCCAGGCACCTGATGGTGCAGCACGCCTGGCATGGAACGGCGCCTGGGGGTCACGCATCCCGGCGGGTGATCAGGAGGGCGGCGGCTAGCAAGACGGCGGCTGGCCAGGCGATGAGGACCAGCATGGACAGGGCTGGGGAGAGCAGGTCCGGCCGGGGGTGCAGGGACACCGCCTGATAGGCGGCGATGAGGAGCGTGAATTTGGCGATCCTGTCGTTCCAGGGGGACGGCAGGGACAGCACGATGAGCGGGAGGTAGATCAGTGCGGGCAGTGCCGCCACCGCGGCTGCCGTGTGCCGGATGATTGCGCCAAGCCCGAGGCCCACCATGGCGATGACGAACAGGGAGAAGCCCGCGGCCAGCACGGCTCCCGGCACGCCGGCGTGAGACAGGGGCAGGCCGCGGTGGTGACCGGACAGGATCGCCTGGGTGAGAAAGAACGACGCGAAGGCGAGCACTTCGCCGAAGAACAGGGCGACCATCCCCGCGACGCCCGCTTTGGCGGCGAGTACCGCTAGGCGCCGCGGAACGGCCGCGAAGGTCGTGCGGATCTGCCCGGTGCTGTATTCGGAGGTGAAGACTAGGACGCCCAGGATGCCGATGGCGAGCACGGGGTACTCAAGCCATGCGACGAAGATCGACGCGACCGGGTCAAAGGGTGTGCGGCCGCTGCGTGCGGCGGGGTAGGCCAAGACGGCGCTCCCGCCGATGGCGGTGACGGCCGCGATGAGCAGCGTCCAGTAGGTCGAGCGGACGGAGCGGAGCTTGGTCCATTCTGAGGCGAGCACGTCGCGTGCCCGGGCGGCGAGTGGTGGCACGGCCTGGTGAGCCGGCCGGATATTCAGTGCTGTCATTGGCCAGCTGTGCCTTTCTCTGCCGGGTTTCCGGCGCGGTAGTCGACGCTGTCGCCGGTGATGTCCAGGTAGGCCTGCTCGAGGGAGGCGTGCCGCGGCGCCAGTTCGTGCACGGCGATGCCGTGCCCGGCGGCCAGGTCAGCGATGGCGGGCGCGTCCATCCCGGTCACGGCGAGCCCGCCATCGTGCTGCGGCGTGACAGCCGCGCCGTGGGCGGCGAGCAGCCCGGCGAGGTCGCCGGCCCGTGGCGATCGCACCAGCACGTCGGCGCGGGCACTGGACTCGGTGAACTGGCCGGTGGGCGTGTCGGCGAGCAGCCTGCCGCGTCCGATGATGATCAGGTGGTCGGCGGTCTGTGCCATCTCGCTCATCAGGTGGCTGGAGACCAAGACGGTGCGGCCTTCAGCCGCCAGTGACCTGAACAGCTGGCGGATCCAGTTGATGCCTTCGGGGTCCAGGCCGTTGACTGGCTCGTCGAACATCAGCACCGGGGGGTCGCCGAGCAGCGCCGCGGCGATGCCGAGCCGCTGCTTCATGCCGAGTGAGAAGCCTTTGATGCGCCTGCCCGCGACCGCGTCCAGCCCGGTCAGCTGCAGCATCTCGGTGACCCGGCGGCGCCCGATCCCGTTGCTTTGGGCGATCGATAGCAGGTGGAACCAGGCGGTCCGCCCGCCGTGCAGGGCGGTGGCGTCCAGCAGTGAGCCGACCTCGTGCAGCGGGCGGATGATCTGCTGGTACCGGCGGCCCCTGACGAGCGCTGTGCCCGATGTGGGGGCGTCCAGGCCCAGGATGATCCGCATCGTGGTGGTCTTCCCGGCGCCGTTCGGCCCGAGAAAACCGGTCACGTGCCCGGGGCGGACCGTGAAGCTCAGGCCGTCCACCGCGGTGACGGGGCCGAAGCGCTTGCTGAGCTGATCCACCTCGATCATGACTGTGTTCCCTGGGGAGAAGGCGCCGGAGCTGACGATCTTGACCGGGGGCGGCAAAGGGCAGCGTGAGCCCGCCGAGCCCCTCGACGGTGGCGATGCGGAAGAACGCCGTTCCGGTATCCGCGCCCGGGCGATGAAGATGCACAGGCCGGCGCGAACAAGCCCGCAGGCGGCCGGGCCGGCCATCAGGGCGTGCTGCAGCCCGCTGGCCTGCCTCGCCGGGCTTGGGGACTGCTTCTCGAAGTTGCTCTTCGTGGCCCTCAGCGCCGCGAGGTCAATGATCATGCCGATTGGGCTCGTGCCCGCGTCCGCGCATGACCTCGACGGCATACGGCACCGAAGCCGGGGCAGGCGGCCCGCCGGAGTCCGGGCGCCCGGGCGCTGCCCGGGTAAGGACGATCCTGTGACATCGGCGGTCGGCTGCCCGAGCACGGCGTAGCCGCCGTTGCGGAGCCGGGTCGCCTTGGCGAACCCGACAGCGGGCAGCGCGCTCACCGATCCCTGCCGACGCTCAGGTAGATGACGCCGCCGACGGGAGCCGAGATAAAACAGATGACGAGCGCCCACCCCCACTTGGGCATGTAACGCACCTTGCCCGCCCGGGCCAAGTCGACGAGGCAGAAGGCATCGAAGCTGACCGCCGCCGCGAGGATGAGGATCAGGATTAGCGCCGCGTTCATCGGGCCCAGCCCGGCAACGAGAGCCAGTCGAGGACCGCTTCTGGGTCAGCCTTGCCCACGATCCACTCGTCGTAGCGGGCTTCCCTCAGGAGGACCCATCCCCCCCAGGGCGCGTCGTGGTGTACGGCAGTGAAGATCTTCCGCCCGCCACTGCGGACGGCGGCGACCTCGGCAACGCCGGGGAGTCTCTCCCCGGTCTTGAAAGCATGATCCGCCGGCTCGTGGGTGTCCTCGGGCACCTCGACGCCCCGCACCGCCGGCAGCGGCACCCGCGGCCCGCCGTGGACCACAGCAGCCTTTTCGTGCCAGGAGAGGTGCAGCGCCAGCTCAACGCCCTCTACCCGCAACCCCGCCATCCCTGTCTCCTCGTCCTGGGCTGACTATCTCCCCATATATGTGAACGTTAGCAATTCTATGAGCAATACGCTAGGCTTCCCGGTAATGGCAAGCGCGGATCTCCTGCTGCACCCGGTGCGGCTGCGCATCGTCAAGGCGTTCCTCGGCGACCGGGCGCTCACCACCACCCAGCTCGCCGCCGAGCTCGACGACGTGCCCGCCGGGAGCATCTACCGCCACGTCGCCCTGCTCACGAAGGCCGGGGTGCTCCAGGTGGTCGCCGAGCGCCGCGTCCGCGGCGCCGTCGAGCGGACCTACACCCTCCGCCTCCTCGCCGCGCAGATTCAGCCGGGCGAGGCGGCAGCCATGACCCCCGATGAGCACGCCCGGGCCTTCATGGCCTACGTCGCAGGGCTGCTCGCCGATTTTGACCGCTATCTAGCCGCCGGCGCTCCTGACCTCCGGGACGGTGCAGACTACCGCGTCGCCGCGATGTGGCTCACGGACGCCGAGCATACCGACTTCCTCCGGGATCTCCGCACCGTCCTCCAGCCCCGGCTCGCCAATGCCCCGGGCAAGGGACGCCGGCGGCGCATGGCGTACCTCGTCCTGCTTCCGGAGAAGCAGGCCGGTGAACACGGTGCCGGGCAGAAGGCTCGACGGCCGCGAACTCGAAATGCAAAGAGGTCCTGATGCGGAACGCGCCGGAGGCCACAAGCCTGGCAGTCCTCGAAATGGCGCAGGCCGGAAGGTTCGCGGAGATCCGCGAGTTGTTCGCGCCGCAGCTTCGCGCGATGGTGCCGGCCGAGGCACTCCAGGCAGGCTGGGCGGCTGAGCTTGGCCGGCGCGGCCCGGTAACCTCCGTCGGCGCGCCGGTGATCGAGCCGGCCGGTCCGGGGGCGGGCGTGGTGGTGAAGATTCCCGTGACATGCGAGCGCGGGAAGCTGACGCTGGTCGTGTCGGTTAGCGACGAGGGCTGGCTGACCGGCGTTCAGCTGGCGCCCGCCAGCGCGGCCGAACCAGTCAGGCCGTGGGAGCCGCCGGCCTACGCAGATCCGGAGAAGTTCGATGAGCACGACGTCATGGTGGGATCCGGCCCGCTCGCGGTGCCCGGCACGCTGAGCCTGCCGCGCCAGAAGGGCCCGCGGCCTGCGGTCGTGCTGCTGCTCGGTTCGGGACCGCTCGACCGCGACGAGACAATCGGGCGGAACAAGCCGTTCAAGGACCTCGCGTGGGGCCTGGCCAGCCGCGGCGCGGCGGTACTGCGCTTCGACAAGGTCACCCGTGCCCACCCAAGTCAGGTCAAGAAAGCTCGCGACGCCACCGTGGCCGGCGAGTACCTGCCCGACGCGGTCGCGGCCATCCGCCTGCTCGGGCGGCACCCGGCTGTCGACGCCGGGCGGGTCTTCGTGGCCGGCCACAGCATGGGCGGCACCGTGGCCCCGCGAGTAGCGGCGGCCGAGCCATCCGCCGCCGGGCTGGTCATCCTGGCCGGCGGAGCGCAGCCGCTGCACTGGGCCATTGTCCGGCAGGCCCGCTATCTCGCCTCGCTTGACCCCGAGACGTCCGCCGCATCCGAGCCCGCCATCGACGCGATCACCAGGCAGGCGAGACTGGTCGACAGCCCCGACCTGTCCTCGTCGACGCCGGCCAGCGACCTGCCCTTCGGCACGCCTGCTTCCTATTGGCTGGACCTGCGCGGCTACGACCCAGTCGCGGTGGCCGCGGCGCTGGGCAAGCCGATACTCATCTTGCAGGGCGGCCGTGACTACCAGGCGACTGTCGCCGAGGACCTCGCGAGATGGCGGGCCGGCCTCGCCCACCGCCCGGACGTGACCATCCGCGTCTACGACCCCGACAACCACATGTTCTTCCCCGGCACCGGCACGTCGACGCCAGCGGAGTACGAACCGGCGCAGCACGTGGACCCCGCCGTCGTCGCCGACATCGCCAGCTGGCTGACCACGGCCGCCCGCAATGCCGCACCACCTCAGGAGCATTAGAACCCGCTGTGGCCCTGCGAACCCCGCCCCGGCACTGAGGCACCAGCGAAACGGGCGGAAACGACGGCGCTAGAGGAGCATCCGCCCGCCCCAGCTCGAATGACCGCGTATACCCGGCCGAGTCCAGCCAGTCCGCCATCGCGGTCCAAACCGCTGTCCCCGGCCGCCGCGTCGTACCAGATGAAAGGCGCACCAGATTCGCGGGTCAGCACCCCGCCGGACCAGCCATGCCCTGGCGATGTGACTGCGCCGGTCATTTGAGCGATCCCGCGGCCGTCCATATCAGGCCGATCTGGGTATCGTCGCTGTCCGAGACCGGGCCAGAGCACGCGCCCGAAACGAAGCCCCGGCGCGCGCCGGGCGCACGTCGTGCCGACCCGCCGTACTCCGTTCCATGACAGGCTGGCCGCCTTCGGGTTGGATGGTGACCGGCGTCAATTGGCGGGTCCTGGTGCCGCCCACAGCGCCGGGAGCTGGCGACGGCAGGGCAGGCGCGGAATCTGGGCCCGCTGGCTCCTCGGATGGTGTGCCGGGCCGGTTGGACGAGCACATGCATCTTCACGGCACTGGCCATCGCGTCCGGTGTCCCGCGGCAGAGTCGGCGCCGTCGGCCTGCCGGAGCGGGATGATGTTTGCGCCGCGGTGAGCCGCCCGCGGGCCTACTGGAGTTCCAGTGACAGCTCAGCGACCATCCTGCGCAGTACGGCCACGACCCCGCGTTCAGCGGTGAGCCCTTCCCTTTCGCGGCGAGTTTCCGGGTGGCTGAGGCGTGCTGGGCGGCGAGCTGCTGCATCGCCAGCGGGGTTGAGCGCTGGGCCTTGACGCGCGCCTGGAACGCCTCGGCGAGCGCGGTGTGCTCGTAGACGACGTCGCGGCGCAGCGCCGATTCGGTGATCAGTCCGGAGACGGTAAGTTTCCCGGCCGATCTGAGCGGGGTCCCGGTGAGGAGGCGGCCGGCGACCGCGCTGATCGCGGCTTCTTCGGGGCGGTCACGTGGCTTGCCGCCCACCAGCGATCTCCTTCCGGTCGCTGGTCTGGGTGGCCTGGTGCTGGCCGATGATGGCCTGCAGCCGAGCGGCCTGGCCGGCGGCGCGGGGGGTGCCAGCGGGTCGGTTGCTGCCTGGTGCAGGAGGGTGAGCTGCCGGCGCGCGGTGGTGATGTCGCGGTCGGTGTAGGGGAGGTTGCGGCACGATGACTGGCATTCCCCTGGCTCGGGCGCGTCGGTGACGGGCAGGTTCTGCTGCAGCCGCGCGTTGCGGCACGCGGCGGTCTCGGCCCGCCATACGCAGCCCCCCATCGCCTCGCCGTGGTGGATGCTGGGGTCGGCGGCGAGCAGCCGTGAGGCGGCGCGGGCGGAGGTGACGGCCCGCCCGGCGAAGCAGGGCGCGGCCTGGACGCGAGTGCGGTACTCGGCTGCTGCTGGCCGCTGAGGTGTTCCCGCCGGCCAGCTGAGCCCAGTCATGGCCGCCTTGCTCGAGCGCCATTTCCCGGCGCTCGACGGCGATGTCGTCCAGCCAGGTGGTGTCGGCGGCGCCGGAGTACCCGAGGGTGACCCTTGGAGCGGACGTGGCCGTACTGGAGGGCGGCGGCGATCAGCCCGCCGGGGCGGCGGACGATGAAGTAGGCCAGGGTGCGGCTTCTTTCCGCACTCGCCGTGTGCAGGGGATTCGTGTAGCGATTCTGCCTGGCCGATTCGAGTGCGGGAGTTTCGCGCCGATGGTGGCGCGTCGTGTGGCGATTTCGGGCCTTGGATGTGACGCACGTCATATCGTCAGAAGGCGGTGTGGTCGGGGCGCTGGCCGTTGGCGTGGCGGATTGCGCAGGCAACGAGGCTGATGCTGGTCTGGTCGAGTCCGCTGAGCGCGTCGTTGAGGTCGACGGGGATTCCGGCGGCGATGCTGGCTGCCAGTCGCAGTACCCGGTTCTCCCCGCTGCTGCAGGGAAGGCGGCCGGTATCACGGCTGGCGATGACGGACTGCCAGTCGATCCAGGCCAGTTCGGTGATGCCGTCGGTGAGCGGGGTGCCGGTGCTGATGAAACGGGTGAAGTCGTCACGGCGCAGCCATCCGGCGCTGATCACCAGTTCACAGGCCGCTTCGAGGGAGTAGAGCCCGGCGGCAGCGAGGCCGGCGAGGCCGGATTCCGGGGGCTGGACGCTGGTCATGACAGGTGCTGCTCCTTGGCGGATAGGGCCGGGGCTGGCAGCCGGCGGACTCGGGCGGCCTGCTGGACTTCGCGGCGCAGCCGGGTGATCTCGTCGTGCTGGGCAGCGATCCTGGACAGCGACTGGGCTTTGAAGCCGGTGAGCTCGGCGATTACGGCGTCCTGGCGGGCCAGGCGTTCCGTGAGCGTGGTGGCGTGGGCTTTCAGCCTGCCGATCTGGGCGTCGCGCGGGTCGGGGGTGTCGCCTTCCTGGACAGTGGCGGCCAGCTTCGCCTCGAATTCCTCGCGCAGTCGTGCGTAGGGGCGGCTGCCGTAGAAGGCGGTGCGGTCGACGCCTGCTTCGCGGGCGAGGGTCTTGATGTCGCATTTGCCGCCGGGCGGGATCTCGCCGCGCAGGAGGCGGTCCATGGCGGCCCGGATGCGGTTCTCGTTCTCTGTCCGCTGTGCGGCGGAGATCCTCATGCTGGCTCCTCGTCATGAGCGCCAGCAGCGGCGTCGATCTCGGCGATTACGCGGGCTGCCCGGTCGTGGTCGGCATGGAGGCGGGTGCGCTCGGTTTTGCGGGCGGCGCCGATCTGGCCGAGGAAGGTCTTGGTGCGCTCGGCGTGCTCGGCCCAGACCGGCCGGTGGCGGGGATGGTGGGTGGCCTGCGGGCATCGTGCCGAGTCGCATATTCCGATCAGCGGCTGATCCGCGTCGGGGGTGCCGGCCAGCTTGAGGCAGAGGGCGCGGGCAGGGTCGGTGAACCAGCAGTAGTTCGCCGGGCCGAGGTGGAGCACCTTGGAGCGCTTGGCCAGCAGGTTGAGCACGTCCCGGTCGCTGCGCTGCGTTTTCGGGGCTGCGTCCTGGTCTAGCTTGCCGTCTATGCTGGCGAAGAAGTCGGTAAGGCTGCGGGCGCCGGGGCCGGCGGGCAGCTTGCCCTGCTGGTAGTTCCGGAACTCGGCCATTACCAGTTCCAGGTTGCGTTCCTGTTCATGGTTGCTGACCTCGGCCAGGAGCTCGGCCTGGGCGCCGCCCGGCCGTGACGCGTACCCTTCTGTGGTGGCCGCGCTCACGTGATGCAGGTAAATCTTTGCTGCTAGCAGGCCTCCCGGCCGGTAGGCGAGCTCGATCGCCAGCTTCCTGCGCAGCATCCGCAGGTTCAGGCCGGGCTCGGGGATCGTGTCCAGGCCGAGCCGCTGCCCGTCGGGGCCGTTCACCCAGTCGCGGAAGCGCTCGTAGCGGGATCCGAAGTGGAAACGGCCGAGCAGGGGCTCGCCTTCCCGGGGATCGTCATGAAGCTGCTCGGCGAGGCCGGCGGCGTCGTATGCCTCCCGGATGACGACCCACTCGTCGCGGACGCCGCCGAGCGGCTGTCCCTTGACGAGGGTGCCGGAAAGCCGGTAGCGGACCAGTCCTGGGCCGCTTTCCTGCGGTGGCTGCCGACAGCCGGCCTGCAGCTCCATCAGCTCGCTCGCCCGCATGCCTGTGACCGAGGCCAGCGTGAAAATCACGGCGGTCCTGATGACCTGGATCAGGCTGACGGCCTCTTCCCGGTGCAGGGGACGCGTCCAGGGGACGGCGTCTCCGTCACCCGGAACGGGAACGAGGGCTGCGGCCTGCCCGAACGGCCGTTCCGTCCCGACGATCCTCAAGGTCGCCTCGACGGGGCCGCGCAGGGCCGGGAGCCAGGAGGAGTAGAACTGCCTGACCCCGGCCTGGCGGGCAAGGACGCTGAACGCGACCGGCGTGAGGGGGTCATCGTCCGGCCAGCCTTCCTCGATCCGGTCCTGGACGTGATGCGGCCTCATGACGGGCAGGGGGCGTCCGGCACGCTCGTACTCGCCCAGCACGCGCTTAATCTCCGCGAGCGGGACCACTGTCGTCGGCTTGAGGCCGTCAGCCCGGACCGACCATGCCCGGTCGGCGTCACGAACCTCCTGCGCGAGTTCCGCAGCGTGGGGGCCGAGGACGCGCACCAGGTGCAGGGCGGCGGCGAGCGCGGGCTGGAAGACCTCGTCCGGGACGGGCTGGGTCTTGTTGGGGCGTCCGCCGTGGCCGGTGTCGCCGGCGATGGCGGACGGGGCGGCTCCGGCCCAGGGACGCAGGTCGGCAGGAACACGGTCGGCGGTGAACAGCTCCCGGTAGTTAAGGAGGTCGGTCACGATCAGCGCGGCGAGCCGCCGGGTGCCGGAACCTCGCTCGCCGACCATGATGCCGTCGTCGTCCCGCTGGTAGCGGCGGTGCGCGAGATAGGCGTCGCAGTCGCCGGAGCTCAGGTCCTCGAGGCTGGGAACTCCGCGGGCCGTGAGCCACTTCAGGAACCGGATGATCTCGGCGAGCCTTCCGTTGCACGTGCTCACGTGGTGCGGGGTGCGGTAAGCGCGCGGGAGCGCGGCCACTGCTTCATGGTGCGGCGCGAGCAGAGCCATCACCAGTTCCTTCGCGACCAGCCGCCAGCGGGTGTCAGGGATCTGGGCGAAGTTGAAGCGCCGGCGCTGCAGCGCCAGGGACACCGGCAGGCCGATGACATCGGTCAGGTCCCAGCAGTCATCATCGAAGACGGGGCGCCTTGTCCCCTCGGGCAGGGAGAGCCCCGCCTGGCGGCAGACATCGGCGCCTGCGAAGGGCGACCGGGCAGGCTGTACCGGGACTTGCGCGTGCGCGGTGATCACCGTGTTCCCTCCTCTGGGCGGAGCGGCAGCTCGTCATCGCTGTCGGCGACGTCTGCGGCGGCTGCCGCGACGACGGCCGGGTCGAAGCGCTCCAGTACCTGGGTGACGCGCTGGGAGTAGGGGCCGAAAACCGCCATGAAGTGGGCGGAGGGCATCTGCTGCCACTGCCGGGAGAAGAATGCCCGCAGGCGGAGGAGATTGGCGGCATGGCGGGGCGCGAAGACCGCGAGCGGGCAGAGCAGGCATACCCACGGGCGTGCCGGGCACGGCTTGCCCTTCGGCCCGTGCAGCCCTGACAGCTGGTCGGCGCAGGCGGCGGTGAACACGTCGCGTTCCCCGCTGGCCAGCTCCGTGATCACGGTGTCGTCGAGGCGGAGCCCGCTGATCAGCTGCGGGTAGTCCCTGGCCAGCTCGGCCGCGTCCTCCCCGGTGATCACGGCCAGCGGCTGGGCCCGGCGCAGCAGGTCGTGCTGGGCGTCCTCGACCAGCGCGTCCATCGCCTGCCGCTGGGACGGCGTCGCCGCGGTCAGGTAATGATCGGCCTCGACCTGAGGGCTGTGGTTCGGGTCGATGGTCGTGCGGCCCTGGCCGTTCCAGGACCGCCGGTCACGCATGGCCAGGTGCGTGGTGCGGATTCTTCCCCGGTGGATTTTCAGGAGCGTGCCGTCATCGCCGGCCAGGCCGTGCCGCCGGGCCCATGCCTTGACATGGTCACGGTGGACCGGGCCGCTGAAGACGACTGAGCTGCCCGGGCGGGTGACGCCCAGCCACAGGTGACGGGCGGCAGCGGGGTCCGCGTGGCTTCGCAGCAGCTGCGAGTGCGCCAGCCACTGCTCCAGGAGCCGGACCGCCTTCTTCGGGAGGTTCACGCTTTCGCCCGCGGTGCGGCCTTTGACGTAGGAGAGGAGGACCGTGGAGTCCCCCGCCCAGTCGATGTCCCCGGTCACCAGGTCGTCGATGCCATCGGGCACGATGCCGGAGTAGATGCCGAACAGCAGCCGGTAGGCGATCACGTCGCCGAGATGCGGGAACAGGCTGGCGCTGGCCGCCGGGACACCGCCGCGCTTCTGCACTGCGTTGAGGGAGCAGCCCAGGTGCGCCGCGACGCCGGGCGTCCCCACCGGCCCCAGCCTGGCCAGCAGCCAGGTGAGGTTATCGGCGGTCCAGCTTTCAAGGGCGGGCGAAGTCCCGCGGGCCGCGGCGGCCAGCGCCGTCCGGTGACCGGCATAGGACTTGCCCGCGATCGCCTGGCAGGCGGATGCCAGCCGGGCCCATTCCCGTTCCGAATACGGCGGCAGCGGCTGCCGGTGCGGGGTCGAAGCGTAGGGGCGCCCGGCCAGCAGCTCGCGGACGCCGGGGTCGAGGCGGCCCGTGGCGGTGTCGAAGCCGCAGAGCATCCGCCGCAGCCGGTTCTCCCACCGGAAGCTGCGGGCTCCCATCCAGTACTCGACCAGGAGCCCTCTGCGCAGTCCCGCCGCCCCGCCGTCGAAGCCGCGGGCGGCCAGGCTCGTCACGAAGTTCCGGATCGGGGGAAGGCACAGGTCGACCGAGTTCGCGGAGTCGATGCTGCCGTGCGGGTGGACCAGCTCCGCCAGGCCGGCCAGCAGGTCGCTAACCAGTTGCGGGCACGGAAGCCCCCCCAGGGTGAACTCCGCCGCCGTGCCGTCGCTGAACACGCACCGGATGCCCGGCGGGTCCGGCAGCGAGGTGGCGGGCATCAGCTCGCTCCCGTTCTGTCGTCGTCCGTGAACTCGGCGGTTGCCTCCTGGTCGGCCTCAGCGTCGCTGAGCAGGCCGTCCCGGGTCCCGGCCTGCTCGTAGGCCTCCCGGTAGATGCGAGTGGTATCCAGGCGCCGGAGGTACTTTTCCGTGGTGAGCGTGGAGGAATGTCCTAGCAGGTCCCGGAGGATGAGCAGCGGGTCGGCCTTGGACAGGTAGAAGATGAGCGCCGCGTCGTCGTCGGTGTCCCGCACGAGCTTCGCGGCCTGCCGGTAGTGCCCGCTGACCAGGTACTCAAGGGTTCTCATCGAGAAGGTGTGGCGAAGCCGGTGGGGCGCGACGCGCGGGAACCGGGGCTCGAAGCGGGCCCGGATGCGGTCTGAGGTCCGCTCGAAGACCGTGGCCCAGGCCGTGAACGGGCCGCCGCCGTTCCTGACCGCCAGCAGGCACGACCCGCCTTCAGGCGCGACCAGCCGCCGCCGGTCGGCGGGCGTGAGCGCGGCCCACGAGCGGCGTGCCCCGTTGACGCGCCCGCCTTGCGGGCCGGGGTCGGTGACGTGCAGCGGCTCGCCCCATCGCCGCGGCGGCCTCCACCCAGAGCCCTCGGCGGTAGCCGCGCGGTCCAGTTCCAGGTAATCGTGGACGGCGGCGAGGGCATCGTAGGAGATCCACGTGGTGCGGAACTTCCTGCCCTTGGTGATGGCAGCAGGCACGGGGAACGGAATCGGCGTCGTGGTCGGCTCCGCCGGCAGCGGAGGGACCTCCCACGGCAGCAGGTAGGTGAACTCCTGCAGCCGCAGCCCGGTCGCCAGCGCGAGGTCCCCGACCGCGGCGTTGCGGGCCAGTTCCCGGCCGTGGAACGCGCTGTCCTGGGAGCCGTCCGGCGCGAGCCCGCGCAGCCCGTTGCGGAACAGCTCGGTGAAGTCCGGTTCCAGGTACTTGACCGTGACGTGCGGTTTCGGCGTGCGCCGGATCGCCAGGTTCACCTGCACTTCCCGGCTCGTTCCCGCGAACAGGGCCCGGGCGGACCGGTAGGTGAACGGCTCGGCCTCCGCGTGGCCCTCGGCGATCGCCCACCGGTAGAACGACGACAGGATGCTCATGTGCCGGCCCCACGTCGTCGGCGCGAACCGGGCCTCGGCCGGGCCCGCGGCCCGGTGCTCGGCGTACCGGCTCAGCCCCGCTTTCAGCCGCTCGTGCGAGTCGAACAGCCCCACCCCGTGCGCGGCCAGGAACTCCGCCCATTCCCGGACCGTCCGGGCGTACGACTCCCACGTTCCCGGCGAGTGCGCCCCGCTAGCGGGCAGTTCCCGCAGCCACTGGTTCACCGCCACGGTCGGCCGCGGCTCGCCCGGACTGTCCTCCAGCAGCAGGTCGTCATCGATCAGTACCGGCATCCGCTCAGGGATCAGCGGCCGGTGCCCGGCATCCCAGGACTCCCAGCCCTGCGACGAGAAGAAATTCAGGATCACGAGCCGCAACCATAGAAACACGACATGGCCCGCCGCAGCCGGAAATCACAGCTCTCACGGGGCTCCGGAGCTAATCGCAACACGATAACTAAGCGGAGAGAATGCGGCGCAGGCGTGTGCTGTAGATCCGGCCGGCCGGGTCGGGCTGGATCGCAGGTGCCCCGGCGGACCCGGTGAAGGTGGCGTCCACCCAGGCGATGAACGCCTCGATGTCCTGATTGATGCTCACCGTGGTGCGCGCGTCCATCGTCACGCAGCGGCGGCTGCCGGGCTTGGCGATGCTCGCGGGGGACAGCAGCCCGCCGGTGATCAGCGATTTCCAGCAGGGCGATGGCGGTATGCACCGGCATACCGCCATCGCCTGTGTCGGGCTGGGGCCCGCCGGTCGTGGCCCTTGCCCGGGGTGCCCGTGCACGAGCAGCTTGCCAGTAGCGGCGGAGCGCGGCTAAGCGGATGCGTCAACACGCTCAGGCACTTCGCCAAGTCCTCCCCTGCCTGCTCGACAGCAACGTCGATCAGCTCGTGCGTCGCTGCCAGGGGCGACTGCTTCCCGAGCCTTGATCGGGTGCCAGGCGTCGACAATTGGCACCCGCATCTGGCTCCCTTCTATGAAGAACTTTGTCAAGGGGCGCGGGTGCGGGAGGCTTTCGAGTGTGCGCCGGCGCTTGTCGGTGTCAACGTCGTTCGTCCGGTGGGGCGCTCCACGTTGACACCTCCGGCGCGCCGGCGCGGTATGGCGCCTGTCCCCGGCCCGGCGGGGTTCCTGGCGGGCACGGGCGGGGGTGGCGTCGAGGGTGCGGGTCCGGGAAGTGGCTGGTCCGAAGAGCCGATGTCCGGGGTCAGGTCGGCCGCGCTGGATTTTAGAGTCGTCCCCGGGTGCCCTCCCGGGCCTGCCTGATCTGGTGCTGTTGCTGGCCGTGCAGCGGCGGCGTCGGCGGCGAGCTGGCGGTAGACCACGTCGGGCAGGCGCCGGCGCAGGCACCGCATGGCTTCCATGGAGGTCCTGGACTGCTGCCGCTTGCGCCGGTAGCAGGCCCGGCCGGGGGTGTCGTGGCGGAGCCGGCGATGCCGGCCATGTAGAGCACGTGGTTCAGCCTGCGGTTCCCTGCCCGGGACAGCCGGTGGCGGGTGTGCTCGCCGCTGGAGGCATCGATCGGCGCGGTGCCGGTCCAGGACGCAAAGTGGTTGCGGTCAGGGAAGCGGGCCACGTCTCCCACATCGGCCAGGATCCTCGCAGCGCCGGCGGGGCCGATTCCGTGGATGTCCATCAGGTGGGATCCGCTGGCCTGGACCGCGGCCTTCAGCTCGGCTTTCATGGCCTTGAGCTTGGCGTCCAGCCGTGCCAGGCCGGCTAGTTCCCCGGCGGCCATCCGGCGGCGGGTCTTTCCGGCCAGGTCACGGGGGCGCACCCTGGCCGGCATGGCCTTGTACTGCCCGGTCGACTTTTTCACCGGCGCCCCGCCGGGCAGCAGTTCCAGGAACAGCCGGTGCATCGGGTTGAGAGCCTGCGCCCGGGCCCGGGAGATCTCATCGCGGCGGTCGCACAGCAGCCGCAGCACCATCAGCCCGGCATCGGAGCTCAGCTCGCGTAATCCTGTGTCCCGCAGCGCGACCATGACAATCGCGTGCGCGTCCGTGGCGTCGGTCTTGCGTCCCTGGCCGGTGCCAGACACGCGCGCCCTGGCGGCCAGCCTGGCGGGCACGTCCAGCACCCGCTCGCCATCGGCCAGCAGCCGCTGCGCGAGCGGGCGGCCGATCCCGTTAGCGCCCTCGACTGCCCAGACGCGCTGCGGCCACTGACGGGCTGCCCTCAGCAGCTGCCGGTAGCCCTGCGTGTCAGTGCCGAACCGGCCCGTGGCCCGCAGAACCTCCCGGCTGTCCCTGGCCTCGATCGTCACCGGCAGCTTGTGCGGGTCAACCCCGATGATCACCTGATCCATCACGCACCTTCCTCACCGAGCTGCATCCCTGTCAGCGAGGACGGGCAACGCTACTTCGAGCTGAGCAGACCCTTCTTGAGCCACGCCTCGCCACGGCGCCCGGCCGGACCGCATGCCAGAAAAGAGCCACACCTCGCCAGACGGCGGGCAGCCGCGATGAGAGCGTTCCGGCCGGCACCTCACCCGAGCCTGACTCGCCCCGAGCGGTCTTGGAAGACATAAGTAGCCGCGACGGGTGCGCGGGCAGGTCGGCCGCGCACGGTAGGCGGACCTGCGCGACACCCTCTTACGGCCGGCCTCCAGCGGGGTCCAATAGAAGTCGGAGCTAAACCCCAGGACGGTTCAACTGCACCGCCACGTGAGGTCGTACGCGGACACAGGGGTGCGGCGAGTGGGCACGCGGCGTCGCCGGCGGTCAGCCGCGCCGGTGCCGCGGCAGCAAGCTGACCACTGCGATGGCCAGGCCGAGCCCGGCCGCCACGAGGAAGATCAGGTCGTAGCCGGCGGCGAGGGCGGCGGCAGGGGGAACTCCCGCCGGCCTCCATCCCGGCTCTGGCGCTGGCGGCCGTCGCGAGCACCGCCAGGCCTACCGACCCGCCTACCTGACTGGCGGTGTTGGCCAGGCCGCCGATGATCCCCGCGTCGCCCAGTGAGTGCCTGTTCCAGAACCGGCACCGTCGCGAATTGCAGAGGATGCGGACCCGGTGATGAGGGCAACCGCTCCGACCGGGTCGCGCCGGTGGCTTGGGCGTCGAAGAGCCCCGGCGAGCGAGGCCCTTCGGGGTGGAGCCAGACGCCGTACCCGGTCAGCCGGTGAAGGGCGCGGGGCCGAAGCGGCCCCACGCCACGAAGACGGCCAGGGCGAGATAGACCAGGTCGCCCACGATCGTTGCCCTCTCGCCACGGCGGAGGCGCATGATCACCGCGCCAGCAAACAACAACACCGCGCCCGAAGCAGCCAGCGGCACCAGAACCGGCGCGATGTCGAGCGCGGCGGGCAGGATCAGGCCCACCGCGCCCAGGAGCTCAAGACCTCCGATGGCCTTGAGGGCACCGGGGCTGAAGTCTTCGACCCATCTCGATGCGGCGCCCAACATGTCGGCCAGCTTCTCCTTGGGCACGAACATCTTAGAGCTGGCGCCCAGCAAGACAACGGCCAGCACTCCCGCACTGATCCACAGAGCGAGGTTCATGAGGTTTCTCCTTGGGTTGTAGCCGGCGAATCCAATCCATCCCGGCCGGAGCCTCAAAGGATCTGGCTAGATCGATTCGTTTTGGATCACTCGGACCACCGGATGGGCCAGAACAACGCCCCGGGCTCCGGCGAGGAGGTTGCCGGGGCGTGCGCTGCTGGCGGGGCTCGTCCGCGGTGAAAGAAGTTGCACCGGAGTTATTTCTTAGTCTGGGGACGCAGTCGCCTCTTGCGGTCCATCTGTGGGCCGGCGGGCCTGGTTCACCTCGCGTTTGACCGCCCAGGCGTCCGCTACCGGACCCATGTGCCCCAGTTTGTCGGGGTTGACCACCGTGCGGATCGTCCGGATCTGCCCGTCGAGTATGTCGAGCGCCAAGGTGTTGAGGACCTTGCCGTCCCGGTCACGGAAGATCGCGCCCAGCTGGCCGTTCACCTCGTGCGTCTCCACTACAACGCCGATCCGGACGAGCGGCGGGACGATCGCGGCGAGTACCCGGGCCACGTTCTGGGCGCCGATGACGTGGTTGGCCAATTGCGGGGCCTTGCCCCCGCCGTCGCCAACCATGTCAACGTCGGCGGCGAGGACCTCGGCCAGCCCGTCGACGTCCCCTTGCTTGAAGGCGTCGAAGAACCGCTCGGCGAGTTCCTCGCGCTCGCGCCGGTCGGCCTCGAACCGTGGCCGGCCCGTGTCCATGTGGCGGCGCGCCCGCACGGCCAGCTGGCGGCACGCCGCCTCCGAGCACCCCACGGCCGACGCGACCTCACCGAAGCCGAACACCTCCCGCAGCACGAAGACCGCCCGCTCAAGCGGGCTGAGCCGCTCCAGCAGCAACAGGGCCGCATCGACACCGAGTCGGCCAGCTCCGCCGACCGCTCCGGATCCTGGTAGGGGTCGCTCAGCAGCGGCTCGGGGAACCACGGCCCGACGTACTCCTCGCGCCGGACGCGGGCCGAGCGCAGCACGTCGATCGAGATCCGGGTCACCACGGCCGACAGGAACGCCTTGGCCGACCTGGGCTGTGTCGGGGAGGCCTCGAAGCGCAGCCAGGTCTCCTGGACCGCGTCCTCCGCCTCGCTCACACTGCCCAGGATCCGGTAGGCGATCGAGAACAGCAGCGGCCGGAGCTCCTCGAACTCCCCGGCCCGGGTCACGCCAGCCCTTCCTTGAAGCCCTGCCGCCACGACGGGTAGCGCAGCTCCCAGCCGAGCTCCCGCCTGGCCTTGGCGTTAGAGAAGCCACGCCCCTCGGTCATCATCGTCACCGCCACTTCCCCGGCCCACGAGACTGACGTCCCAAGCTGGACACCACTCAAGATCATTCCTTAGCGCTAATGGCTGTTCCGTTGTTCCCCGAGGCCGGAAACGGCCAGGGCTAGAACGACCGGTACTCGCCGACGACGGTTAGCTGTTCGGTGACCCACGGCTCGGCGAGCCAGCCCTTGAGGCTTCCTGGAAGTTCCGACAGGCGAGAATGCCGGACAGGCGTTCGTCGGTTTCTCCGGCCTTCCTCAAGGCCGGGCGTGCATCTCAAGGCACACCACGCAGCCGTTGATCTGGCTGACGCGCAGGTGCACCAGGTCGGTCGTGGCCTGCGGCAGCGGCGAGGCGACCCAGCCCATTCTCGGCAGGCCGGGGCACGCTTGCGCCGATCGGGCTCTGGGTGGTCGCCATCGGCTGCCTCCTCTGCGCGGCCCTCTCAGGTTGAGAGTAGCACTCTCAATTTAAGAGTAGTAGTCTCACGAGCATGGCGACCGGTGCCAAGGGACGAAGGTCCCACGAGGGCAAGGGCGGCCAGGCGCGAACCCGCCTGGCCCGCAGAGCGGTCATCCAGGCCGCCCGGGTCTTGTTCCTCGAACGCGGCTACGCCGCAACGACGATCGAGGCCATCAGCGAGGAGTCCGATGTCCCGCCCGCGACGGTGTACCGGCTGTTCTCGTCCAAGCTCGGGATCCTCAAG
>WNFX01002076.1_pt1 | contig 20298 bp, 17 predicted proteins | sample 5400111 | NCBI WGS metagenome assembly WNFX01 (sample SAMN13153363, study PRJNA577476) | soil metagenome | isolation source: 40 cm soil or saprolite under grassland replicate 1 | place: USA:California | collected 2016-06-15 | reverse complement strand
TCCAACCGACCCCGACGATGATGTGCGCCGCAGCGGTGCAGGCGGCACACACCGTCGAGAAGGGCATCATCGAGCTGGACCCCGAGTTCTCCAAATGGCTCGACGCGGAGTTCAGAGGCGAGCTCGGGGACGAGGCCGGGCTGCTCCCCACATGACCTCCTCCCCGATCCGAGTCGGGCGCCTCGCTCTGCCCTGCCTGCTGTCGCCTGGCCTCATCCGAACTGCCCCGTGTCGACCCACTGCTCCTTGATCAAGGACCACCAATCCTCGGCGACGGACTTGAGCACGTAGTCGTAGGGCAGCCAGCCGTAGCCCGCCTGGCCCCAGCCGGTCCCCCACGAATTGCGTATCAAGAAGGCGCCCGTCGTCTCCGGGCCGCCGGGGTTGGTGTTCTTGATCTTCTTGGCGTCGTCGTACCCCACGGCCACGACCGCGTGACCGCCGGCGACCGACTCCCCGGGCGCCGGGAAAGGAAACGCGCCCGTCGTTTGCGCCTGTGAGTAGGAGCTGTACACGGTGAAGCCGAACATGGATGGCAAGCCGGCGGCGATGTACTGCTTCACGCGATCGACGATCTGGGCGGGCGCGGTCCCCGGTGGGTCGAGCCGATAGTACTTGAGCGCCTGGTAGTTCTGTGCGAAGGCGTAGCAGAAGCTGGACGGCTCCTTGTCGAAATCTGGGATGCTGTACTGCCAGTACCGCTCGGGCGGCACCCCGAACAATCTCAAAGCGCCCATCGTGGTGCGGAGGTATGCACCGGTGTCGCCGGTCCAACCCAGCATGTCGCGGGTGGCCTTGTAGAGAAACAGCCGCGAGCCGTCGAGGTAGCGGTTGAACGCCCGTCGCTCGAAGTACTCCACCAGCCCCACGCCGGCGTTCGCGGTGCAGGACCCGAGCGCGCCCTGGTCTTCGATCGGTGAGCACCAGGCGCGCAGGTCCGCCGTCGCAGCGAGGCCGGCCTTGGGCGGGCCAGCCGCGATCTTCTTGAGTTTCTTGAAGTCGCCGGCTATGGCCTCATGCTCGGGGCCATAGTCGCGAAAGTCGGGATTGTCGGCGAGCCAACCCATGCCGTAGGTGTCTGTCATGGCCTCCCCCAGTGAAGTCGGTGCAGTCGGCCCGGGAGACGATACGGAATGGGTGGCGGGTGGCTATGACTTTTTGCTATGACGTTTTGTGCTGCTATGGCGCCGGCTTCTCGCGCTGGCTGTCCTTCGCCGCAGCCTCGGTCGAGCGTCCGAAATAGAATCCGATAATGACGCCGATTATCCCCGTATACACACTAGACGTCTTCGCAAAGAAGTCGGCGTAATCGTTCAGCTTCACGTTCTCAGGCGTGAACAGGGGGTAGAGGGCCATGACCCCTGTGATCAGCATGAACACGCCGACGACGAGAAGCGCGAGGACCGCCCGGATGCTGCCGATTTTCAGATTCATGATGCGCCTCAGGTGGAGTCGGCCAACTGAAGGAGGGCTTGCCTCACGTTACCGACATGCTGGTCTTCGAACGACTGATCCACGACGACCCGGTGCGTTCCCCTGCCCTCTTCCGTCAGGATCTCCGCATACCGCCCGTACGTCATGTACAGCTCGATGATCTTCTTCGGCTCGTGCGGGTTCCATTCGAGCCACACCAAGACGCGGTCGAAATCCTTCGCCGGGGCTGCGGGTCGCCGTGCGTCCACGGCGTAGCGGGCGCCATCGACGCGGCCGATCTCGAAACCAGCTGAGCGGACCGTGTGCTGAATCATCGAGAACAGTCGGGCCATGTGACTCGTCGTGATGCTGACCAGCGGCGCGGGGTGCTCGAGTGGTGCCGGGTTGATTGGGGGTGCCACGGCTTGGGCCTGCAGAGACCCAGCGCGCAGGGAGAGGAGCGCGACAAGTGAGGCGAACTTGGCGTGGATGCTCATGCATCGCTCCGTTCCAAGAGCGTGGGGTGGGGTGGACCCCACGCTGCCCGACCTTGCTGCGAGGGCTGCGCTACTTCCGTATCAGAACAACGCCGTGCAGGCTGGCGAGATTGTCTCCGTAGGTCGCCGCCGCCTTGACTCTGATCCCGAACTTGGTCCCTTGTGGCACGACCCAGAAATCACCGGCCCTCCGCTCGACCTTCACGCCGCCGATCGTTGTCTCTAGCTCGCCGGACGTCAGCTGGATCGTGGCGAAGCCTTCCAACGGAAACGCAGGCACCTCGCGCCGTGGGCCGATGACCCAGTCATAGATCTTGACCTTGAACGACGGCCCCCCGGGAACGGACACGTCGCTCACGAGTCGGACAGAGGTCTCTAACCAGGGAGCGAACGCCTTGTAGGGATGCTCGCGGGTCTGAGGTGTTTGTGCCTCGCGTGCGGAGGCTGCGACGCCCCACACCAGCGCCATTCCGACGAGCATTCGTGCGGCTGGCCGCGCTTTCATGACTGTCATGGCGTCAAGGCGTGCAACACGCCGCTGGTCGATGCCACATACACCCGCCCGCGTGCAAGAACCGGCTCGGTACGGATACTGCCGGTAGGAACCCCCGCAGCGTCCCACAGTTGCACCGACCATACGTTGGGGCTCGGGAGCCACTCGTAGCCGGCGCCTTCGCAGGCGGCCTCAGCCGCGAAAGGAGGCAGAGGGTTGCTGCACCGGTGCGCGGTTGCGGGCATGCGGTCGGGGTCCGAAATAATGAAGAGCTTGCCCTGGTAGTTGCCCACGTAGACGATGCCCTTCGTGACCGTCGGCTGGCCGGTGTAGTCGAGGCCGGGCACGTCCGCGATCCAACGGACGCGCCCCGCGTCCGTGGGATTGTAGGAAGCGCAAGCGTTCAGCGCATACACACGGCTATATCCGTCAAACGAACTCGAGGTCGTTGTGATGGGAAGTCCACCCGTGATGGCGATGATCACGTCGTTCCAGACCGCCGCCGGCCTGGTCCAGCCCCAGTCGCCATGAAGCCCGTAGGTAAAGGGGAGTCCGCCCGTCACGTAGGGGAACGACCAGGCGACGGTGCCGCTGCCCGCGGTCACTGCATGCGTGTAACCGTCCTTCATAGTTCCGACCGCGAGCGTCCCGCAGCTGGTCTTGGCCACGAGCGGCGTGCCCGCCCAGTCGGGATCCGCGTCAAGCGCCCAGGGCACGGGTTGCAGCTTCCACTGGATGGCGCCGCTCGCCCCGTCGAGCTTGAGCATGCTGAGCGCATGATTGCTCGGCGGCTCTGTAGCACAGTTGCCGTTGCCCGGTCGGCACCCGTTGCCGGTCGTCACGAAGATCTGGCCTCCGTATGCCGCAGGCGAGCTCCAGATGCCCCCGCCCCGTGGCGGACCAGAGCTCATGAAATTGAAGCCGCCTACGATCGTCCCCGTGTTCAGGCTGACTGCTACGAGCCGTCCGCGCTGAATGGGGCTGTCGCCGTTATCGGCGATGCCGACGTACACCTTGCCGCTGGCCACCACGGGTGACGAATAGCCGATCCTCTCGTGCAGTTCCGCCAAGGCCTGTGTCTGCTGGGCGGGGTCCCAGTACCAGTGGAGGCCGTTCAAATGCGCGACGATATCGCTCTTCCACACGAGCCCACCCGTGTTCACGTTCAACGCCCACAGCCGGCCGTTGCCGCAGACCGGGGGCGTCCCGGCGCAGGCGGCGGGGTCGGGCGCGCCGAAGATCACGACCTTGACCGGCCACTTAAAGAACCAAAACCAGTGCACCCAGGCCCGCGCGATGGTCGCGGACGAGGCGATCCCGGGAGATGAAGAGTTGCCCCCCAAGGGGGGCTGGATCAGGGCCGGCTGGGGAGGGGCAGGATAACGCCAGATGAGCTTCCCGGTGTTCGCGTCGATCGCGTAGAACCGGCCGTTCCGGTGGCCAATGAACACCTTGCCCTTGTAGACCGTGGGGGACGCTACGAACCCCCCGCCATCGACGTCGCCGTAGCTCGATGGTCTGAACGCCCAGAACTCGTGGAGGCTCGACACGCGGGTGGGGTCGGAGAGCACGCTCGCACGGGGCTGGTCGGCCGAACGCTGGCTATCGTGTCTGTAGGCCGTCCAATCCCCACGTGCGCAAGCCGTCGCGACGCACGCGCCGAGAAGAAGGAACGTCTCCACCAACGGCGACCAGCGCGACATGTCACCTCCCCGGGTGGACCGCTACTTCTTCCGAGTGATGCTGAACGCCTGGATGACGACTTGGCCGCCGAGGTTCTTGATCGAGTAGCGCTGGCCGGAGCGGACTATCCAGTAGTCACCCGGCCGGCGGCGAACCGTCTGGCTGTCGATCGTCGTCTCGACCTCGCCGGATTTGAGCTCCAGGATGGCGACACCGCGGACGGGGAGGTTCGTGGCGGACTTTCCCGGCCCCAGGATCACGTCCGATACTTGGATGGTCACGTCCTTCAGGGCATCGCTGGTGAACGCGCGCGCGCCGATGACGCCGGGAGCCAGGGATTCGTACACCACGCGCCCCGGCTCCTGTGGCTGCCCTGGCTTGACCTGGGCGAGCACCGCAGGGGCGCTTCCGACTATGGCGGCAACACAATAGAGAGCAACCCTAAACATCCCGTCCTCCTTCAGGGCGCGGACGAGGCGTTGATTCTGCAGGCTCTGGGTGCGCGGGGCTATGACGTTCTGAGCAGGGTGTGTCCGCCCTCGTCGCTAGCGGCGCGGTAGGCCCCACTTGAACGCGAAATTGGTCTTCAATGCGGTCGTACGACTCTGTCGATCGTAGTCGAGGCCGCCCGCAAACGTGATCCACGCCCCAAACGCGAGCTTCGTCTCACCGCCTGAGCTGAGGAGCCACCTGGCAGCTCTGCTGTGGTGGAAGGTGCCCTGTCCTTCCACGAACAGCTTGTAATGATTGCTGCCGATGTAGATGCGGTTGCTGACGCTCGCGTTCGACCGAAACCGATGCGTGACACTGTCGCGCTCGCTGCCAGCGTTGACACCGATGAGAACTTGACCCCACGTGCCGACACCATCCCCGTAGCTGGCCCATGCCGAATACTTGTCCGCCGCGAGACCGTTGCCGAAGGAGTCGGCAGCGGACGCCCGACCCGCGATGGCGAGCTGCAGCGTTCGTGAATTCCAGTGCTCGTCCTCCCAATCGGCCCAGCCAGCCTTCAGCGAGGCATTCAAGGAATCGACGCGCGCCTTTTCCGCCGGGTTCAGGTCTGACCGCTGGATCGCACGGCCGCCCATCGGACCCAGCCTTTTGCGCGCTTGCAGGAAGACGCTGTTGACCGAATCGGCAATGGCCGTCGCGCGGACCCGGTAGGCCGCGTGGGTCCGGAGATCCCCGGCGTCGAGGAGCACCGTTCGCACGCCAATGGCTATCACTGTTGGAGCCCGGTCACCGGCGCCCCGGCCGGTCGCTGCTGAGACCCCCAGTCGATAGAGGAACGGGTGAGCGGCGTAGGTCGGGACGGTGAGGGTCGGACCGCCTATGAGGAGACCGGGAGCGAACTCGACGGCGAACGCCTTCGGGATGGTGATTGCGGCTCCGGACCCGATAAAGTTGGAGACCGCAGCGCCCAGCTCGCGGACCTCCGCCGGGCGCAGGACGTTGCTAGGAGTGACGGTCAGCATGGTGAAGGCCGGTGCGTCGGGTATAGCGAAGTCCAAGCGGAAATCCGCCAGCTTCGGAGCGACGCCCTTGGGAGTCTGACCACGTGCCCCGGACGCGGTCAAAGTCCATCCCATCACGAGCCATGCGACCACTGGCACGCTCACGGAGCGACCACCAGCTGCGCGAACAGGTCTACAATCTGGGACGGCTGGTCGGTCTCGCCCGCTGCTTTCACGACGCCGAGCCGCCTCCCATCCTGAGACAACGTGAGCGAGACCGCGTACTTCTTGATCGGCGGGGTGACGACGACGGTGGTCAGACACTCCAGGATGCGACCATCGTTCGCCTGGTTCGGAGTCGGCAGGTCGTACGAGTCATCATCAGGGTTGATGAAGTTACCGGGATACTGCTTGACGATCAGGTTCCTATCTGCTTCCCACAGCAGGAGGTTGTAGGAGCCTTCCTGGGCCTGGCCACACGTCACTTCGGCGACAACAGGTCCGCCTTCTTTCGCGAACTGAATAGTCTGCACGTGCGTGTCCTCAGATCAGGCCATCTACCACGAGCGCGGGCGCCGAGCGAACGGAGCTCCTGAGGCATCCAGGTGCCAGGCAGGATCGCGCTCATCAGGAGGAGGCACTCCCCTGCACGCTACCATAGGCGAGTCCGCGAGCGGTCGCTAGGGCGATTTTGGCGCTCGATAGGGCGTGTTTGCGACAAAGTGTCGCAAACCCGCCCCTTGATGCCGCAAAAACCACCTTACGCTCGGACCTACCCGTGCCCACCTTGGCTACGGTCCACGCAACCGACGGGGGTGACCATGTCCGACCCATCCAACGTCGTCTCCAGCGGCCTCCTCGCAACGATGGAGCCGATGGCGGGCGCCGCGTCGCCAGGCGATCGTGGGCTGGACCTCGTCGCGCCACGCGCCGGAGGATGGCGCACGTCCGCGGAGCAGAAGCTAAACCAGGACGCCGCTGCGCTGAAAGAGCGACACAAGCGGATTGTGGTATGCGCCGACGGGACGTGGAACACGCCTCGCCAACGGGCCGGAGGTGGCTCGGCTCCCACCAACGTGTGGCTTTTCTACCAGCTGATTCCCCCCACTGCGAGCAACCAAGTTCCGCAGCTCGCGCTGTATCACGCGGGCGTAGGCACCGGCGGCCTGGTGGACCGTGTGCTTGGTGGGGCGTTCGGCGTCGGTTTGAGGGACAACATCCTGGATTGCTATCGCTTTCTGGTCGAGTATTACCACCCGGGCGACGCGCTCTACCTGTTTGGCTTCAGCCGGGGGGCGTACACTGTGCGGAGCCTCGCGGGCCTCATCCGCAACTGTGGCATCATCGACCGGGAGGGGCTCGATGACGCGGCGCGGGACGCCGCGATCGATGCCGCGTTCCAGCTGTACCGCAAGCGTGGCGACGACACCGCGCCCGTTGCGGCAAAAGCCGTCGACTTCCGCGCCAGCCACTCCCACCCCGACTTCCGGATCACATGCATCGGCGTGTGGGATACGGTCGGCGCGCTCGGCATCCCGGTGGGCCTGTTCGGCCGGCTCTCGCAACACCTGTTCGGATTCCATGATGTGACGCTCAGCAGTCGCGTGGATTGTGCCTTTCACGCGATCGCCGTCGACGAGCGCCGTCGTCCGTTCGTACCCACTCTCTGGGAGCAACAACCCGGCGCGAGCCAAGCGGGACAGCTGCTCGAGCAAGTGTGGTTCACTGGCGTACACAGCGACGTCGGCGGCGGATACGGGTGGGCCGAGCGGGACCTCGCGAGCCTCACACTGCGATGGATGGCAAACCGCGTAACGACGCGGTGTCGGCTCGAGCTCGACACGGGCAGGATTCCGGCACCGAGTGGCACCCCGCCCGAGTTGCATGATTCGTTCAAGTGGTACTACCGGGTTCTGGGGCCTGCCGCGACGCGTTACATCGACGGCGGCCTCGGGCGATATGGCCGGAGGGATCCGTTCCGGGTCACCGCAGAGGCGATGCATCCCAGCGTTGACGCCTTATGCCTCGAATACGCGTCGCGGCCCATGCCGTTGGTCGACCGGCCCTACGCTCCCGCGAACGTCGCGGAGTACGAGGCTCGGAAGAAGGCGTCGTTGAAGGCGGCGGCCCGATCGATTACCACATATCCGTCGGACATTAGATAGCCAACCGTGGATGCACAAACGATGACACCCGTTGTACCAGGGCCATGAACCGCGGCGGGAAAGTGAACGGCGGCCATGCCGTCTAGGAGGTTGACTCTTGGCCATTGAGTCTCTGATGCGCGATGTTCAGTCGGAGCTAAAGAAATGGTCGCTCAACACGCGCGTCTACGGCGCGCTTTACGTCGGTATACGCACGTTTCTCATCATCGCTTCGGTGGTGGTGGCCGGACAGGATACGTTGCGCGCTTCGGTTGCGGCGTTTGTCACGGGCTGGGTTCCGCTACTGGCGTTGGCGGTGAGCGTCCTCACGGCCCTAGACACCTGGATGAAACCTCGCGATAAGTGGCGTGGCTTCATGGAAGACCGCGACTCTCTCGACGACCTGCGGCTCCGCATTGAGGCCCGCGGCTCAACGGACGCGGGCGCGGTCGATACACTGCGCGAGGAATTCGCCACTCTGCGAAAACGGCACCGTGAGAAGAATGTCTACTAGCTAGGCCAAGGGGGTCATCACTGGACGGTGGAGAGAGCGGTGGCATTCTTGCAAGGGCCCTCGAGTCTTGTCGACGCCGGAATCGGCGGCGGCCGCACGCCCAGCCCGCCAGGGAACAACGCTAGCTTTCGCGGCCACCCTAGAACACGCCGGCGCTGCCGGCTCTTCGTGGCCCCCCTCGGCTTCCCCGTCCACTGGTTCCCGAGTGGCAAACACGTCGGTAAGGCTCTTCGTAATGCCAGCCCGCGAAAGAGGGTTAGATGCGCGCACCGGACTTGGAATCCGCTGCGCGCGGTTCCCTCACGCACTTCGTGACCAACAATGGGCGTTCGTCCTTACTTCCACACATCCCCTACCGCGGCGTTAACTCTTAGGGCGTTTCAGGGATGATGCCACTGTGGCGGTCGCAGATCCGACGATAGCGCCGGCAAAGATCTTCGCAATATCCAGGAACCCTTGCCCACCGAGGTTTGCCTTGACCTCCGGGTTGCCGAGCGTGGCCCAAAGGCCGAGACCGGCAAACGCAATGGCAAGCATCGACGATAGGACAGCAAGTGGCGAGAAGTATGAGAAGAATCCATTTCGCAACTCAACCGAACCGGCACGACCAGGGGCGAACTCCGCGATCGCCTTGGCGAGGTGTGAAACGCCTGGCTCCTCCTGCTCGTCTGAAGCCAGGCCCTCAGCCCGTTGCAGGATCTTCCCTCGTAATCTCAAGAGGTGCTCATCGAGGGTTCGTTGAAGTGACTCTGGCGCAGGTGTTGGCATAACATCCTCGCACTCTTCCAGGAGCTAACGGATCGCGCTTGAACTGCGGGCACACAAACGTAAGTGTACCCTTCTAGGCGGCGCCCGCCAGCTCCAAAGGGCTAGTTTGCCGGCCGCGGTCGTTGGAATCACCGCGCCTACTCCCGCCTCCGGAGCGTCGCGCGCGAAATGAATGCGCTGCGCGGGGAAGTAGATCGTCTGATACGCCCCGGACGCCGCTCCTCTGGCAAACATGACGGCCAAGCGTTGGGAAAGATCAAACAGCGGCAGGACTTGTAACCGTACAGCGGATCGCTAGTCCGCGGTCGCCTGAGTCCGTGGCAGCGTCCCGTGTATAGGCCTCTGACGTCGGTCTGTCACATCATAGCTTGAAATGACACGATTTCGACTAGGAAAGGCTCGTTAGATCCAAAACCGAGAGCTTGAGAGCACCAGCCGTGTCGCCTCGTCACGCGACTCAGCTTAAACGGAGGCTACCTCTCCACAAGCAGCCGCTCGAACCGCGGATTTCCCCGCAACGACGCGAAGTTGGGATCAATCCGTAGCCAGCCAGGCGAGAGATAGTAGGGATTGTTCAGCAGCCGCTCAAGCTGGTCCACCGCCTTCTCCGGCTCTCCCGCGAGTACGTAGATCCGCGCGAGTTGATGGTGGAGGTAGGGCCAAACGTAGGCGTCCTTGCCAACCGGCAGCAGCGCCACGCCGTGCTCGGCCTCGCGTATCGCATCTGGCCTCCGTCCCATAAGGGCCAGGGCGAGGCCCAGCATGACGTGCTGCCCGGCGTCGCTTGGCGCGGCCCGGAGCCGCGCTTCGATCGCGATCCGCGCCGAGTCGGCGTAGGTCCGGGCCCGTGTTTGGTCCCCCCGCAGCGCGTAGACCTGGGCCAACGCGCTGCCCCACGCGGACCGATCGTCGGCGAACGGGGCGGAGGAGAGAGAGAGCAGTAAGCGCTGTTGCGCGTCGTCGAGCACCCAATAGAGGTCCCCGTCCAGCGCCATGAACACCGCCAGGGCCGTGGGGTCGGTGTCCTTCGGCAGAGCGCGCAGGACGCCCCGGGCTCCGGCCAGGTCTCCCTCGCCCAGAAACGTCATGACCTTCATCTGTGCCAGGTAGATGTTGCCGGGCGCCAGCGCGAGGGCACGGTCTGCATCGGCCCGCGCCTCCCCCCAGCGGCGCAGCATGAGACGCGTGTTGGCTCGAACCCGCATGCCATGGACGGAACGGGGGTCGAAGTTCAGCGCCTGATCAAGATGCGCGAGCGCGGCATCAAAGCGACCGAGTCCCACCTCGGCAACGGCGGCGCTGCTCAGGAGGTCCGCGTTTGCCGGCGCTCGTTCGAGTCCCACCCTGTATGCTTCGAGCGCGCGGAGGAAATCTTTCCGCACCTCCACTTGGTAGATGCCCAGCGTGAGCTGCACGTCAGGGCTCCCCGGGGCGAGCGCTTGCGCACGCTCCGCCGCGACACGGGCCGCCCGGGCATCGGTGGGGAGATTACCCCACCCCTCGTAAGCGAATGCGCGCGATTGCCCGAGGCGAGCCCAGGCGAGGGCGAAGGCGCTGTCGAGCGTGACGGCCTGCTCGTAGTAGCCGATGGCCTGCCGCAGGCTGGGTAGGGCGATTACGTTGCTCCCCTGCGAGGCCGCCTCACCCTTCAGGAACGCATCGTATGCCGCGAGGCTCGCGGTCGGACGCCGGGCGAGCGCCTGTTGAGCGGCTGGCGTGAGGGTCAGCTGTAGCTCGTGCGCGACCTTGCCCGCGATGTTCGTCTGCATCTCAAACACGTCGGTGAGCGGGGCATCGAAAGACTGCTCCCACCTAGTGGTGGGGGCCGCGACGTCCGCGACTTGCATCAGCTCGGGGTCCACCCGCACGCGGCTCACCCCGCGCGCGCTCTGAGTCCACCGGACGCGGCCGAGAAGCAGGTAGCGGACCCCCAGCTCCCGACCGATCTCCTCCGGATGCTTGGTCGTGTGTCGGTATTGGTTGGAGCTCGTGCTGGCGATCACCTGCAGGCCAGCGAGCGCGGCGAGCTTGCCCCGGACCTCGTCCGTCATGCCATCGGCGAAGTAGCCCCGAGTAGGATCGCCGAGGTTCTCAAACGGTAGCACGGCCAGCCGCACGGCATCCGCGGTCGCCGGGCGCCCGTGCCGCCAGCGCCACACACCGAACGCCCCGACAAGCGCCACGACTACCGCCACAACCGCTACGACCCGCCGAGCCGGAGGGCGATGCGCCGCCGCTGGCGACGCCGCCGTCGTCATGGCGGCCTGGAGCGCCTCCGCGAACGCGGCTGCGGTGGCAAAGCGATCCGCCGCTACTTTGGCGAGAGCCTGCCCGATTACCTGCTCAACAGCCGCTGGCACCGTCTCCCGCACGGTGCGGAGCCGTGGCACGGGGTCCATCGATTGGCGCGCCGCGATGGCATGCGCCGAGGACGCCACGAACGGGGGGTCTCCCGCCAGCATCTCGTACAGCACACACGCGAGACTATAGATGTCGCTTCGCCCGTCGAGTCGGGCGCCGCCGGTGGCCTGCTCGGGGCTCATGTAGCCCGGCGTGCCGATCGCAATCCCCGTCCCGGTCAACGTGTCGCGGGCGGCGGCCGTGATGGCCCGCCCGATCCCGAAGTCCGCCACGACCGCTTCGCCACCGGAGATCAGGATGTTTTCCGGCTTGATGTCCCGATGTACGACGTCGTGGCTGTGGGCGTGGCTCAGCGCGCTTGCCACCTCGCGGGCGATTCGGAGCGCCTCCTGGAGCGGCAGCTGGCCTTCGCGCTTGAGCCGTTCCCGGAGGGATTCGCCCTCGACGTACGGCATCACGTAGTAGAGGAAGCCGTCGGCCTCGCCGGAGTCGATCAGCGCCAGGATGTGGGGGTGGTTGAGGCGAGCGGCAATCTCGATCTCGCGGAGGAACCGCTCCGGGCCGAGCGCGCCGGCCAGCTTGGGGTTCAGAACCTTGATCGCGACGGGGCGGTGGTGCTTCAAGTCCTGGGCGAGGTAGACTGTGGCCATCCCCCCGCGGCCGAGCTCGCGCTCGATGTGGTAGGCGTCGCCGACGGCACTCTGCAGGCGACCTTCGAGATCGGACACGCAAATGACTCAGAAGCGTTGGGACAACTGCATCATAGGGCTCAGGGTCAGGCGCGGCCAGAGGGCCGCGTGTCAGCGCCGGGCTTCGCGCCACGCTACCTGTAGTGGGACGCGGTTCGGGTTCTTTCGGATGGTTGTTCGTTGTTCATCAGCGGTACAAGAGAAGGAATCGCGGCACGAGGCACTCACTGGCGGTGATGGCGCAGCGAGCGCAGCCGATAGCTGGCGGCGTTGGGTGGGGAGCGCGCCCAGGGCAGCGGATTGGTCATCCGCTGCGCATTGCTAACATGCTAGCCCGCTGTGATTGGAAGGTGCTTTGCCGAAATGTTTGCCGCAGTAACTGGCCGTCCGCCCGTGCCGACCCCCTGTACGTGCATCAGAGGGTGGCAGCGTTCAGTCCTCGGCACCCTGGACGCCGGCCCCTACCTCACCGGGGGAATCCGCGTGGCCAGCTGCAGGCGCCCTGAGCTCAGGTTGAACGTCAACTCTGAGACCACCTGGATGGAGGTGCGAGGAGGGGTGGCGGCGGATCGAATGCCAGATACCACCAGGCCGAGGGGTTACTTGACCAGAGAGACGTGCGCGCACTGCGCGTTCATTATGGGAGGCCGGGTTCACTACTCTTGCGACCGACCCTCGTGGGCGCATATTGGAAATGTTGCTCGGATTTCTGATGACACCGAGGCGCGACATAGTGCACCCTCTCCTTCTAGGACCGTATGCTTTACACACTCGTTGAACGCATTTGCGCCGATATCGACACCCTCCCCGCGGCCACCACTGGTGAGCCGCAGTTCGCCCAGCAGATTCGAGAGGCCGCTGCCGACACCGTCGAGTCTCTCATTAAAAGAAACCGGGAGCGGGGCAATAAGAAGGTCACGCAGGATGATGCGGTGGAGGCGCTGACGCTATTGGCGTTCACATTCGTGAGGAGCATACCGAGGACGGCGCGAGCCATGGTGGGGAAACTGAGGGATTGTCAAGTCCACGCTGCTCGACGTTGCGCGATCGCGAGCGTTCTCGCGTATCTCGTACAGCCGCACGATATTATTCCCGACGATGCGCCCGGTTATTACGGGTACCTGGATGACGCTATCATCTTGCACGCCGGGCTGGTCGAGTATCTCGACACACTGCCTGAGGGAGTCTCCTCCTTCTCTCCTAATCTCGTGAATCTTGCCCTCTGTCTAGCACCGGAGCACGCGCGTCCGGCCCTGCAATCAGCCGTATCGTCCATGTCCCAACTCATTCAGATCCTCAACATCATGGGCCCGGAGATAGCCGAACAAACGCTCGCACAGATCGTAGCGAATCCACTACTGCCATTCACGGTTACAGCGCCTCCTGGATTCTCGCCACACCCCGCGCGGGACTATGGCGGCGGTCATTGGTCGGGAGGCAACTCCTTCGAGGGCAACAACGTTATCTTGGGAGGTGTAGGGTCCCTACTAATCAACGGCGGGCCATTCATTCCGGGCTGAGTCTGGGCGCTCGAGACATCTTGATCGTCGTCCGCAATTACGGGTTTTTCAAACAAGCCGTCGCAGAACTGATCGACTGCTGGTAGGACGTCACAAGCGCTTCTTGAGTCCTCCGGCCACATTCCCGGGCGGGGTTCAGTCTAGGACGACGAACAGGTCGCTGATCGCCTCGGCTTCGTCGCCAGCTTCCACCCGGATCCGATATGCTCCCGCCGGCAGCGATGGGATGCGGAGCTCCTGCCAACCGTCTGCGTTGGGAGCGGCGGCGAACTCCCGCTGAATCTCAGCCCGTGTATCCAGGTTGGTCATGACCGAGCGTAGGGGATCGACCGCCGACTCACAGCGCGCGCGGGCATGAAAGCCCTCGCCGGCTAAGAACGCGTCCTGCATGTCGAGGGAGATAGCTTCTGCACCGACGGCCCTTATCTCGCTAATGTCGACGTCCTCCATCGCGGCCCTTACCTGCACACGCACCGGATCGAAGTTTTGGAGGCTGGCGTGGGGGCACGCGACGAACGTCTCGCCCTTTGTCTTGCTGGGCTCGATAGGCGTTGCTGAAAGCCGCGGCACCGTCCCGTCTCCGCCCAACATGGACCGACCCTTGTACGAGTAGATCGGCCGAACGCCATCGTCCGTCAGAAGCGCGCTTTGAAAGGTCGGCTGGTATGTGCCCACCACCGGCAAGAGCCGGTACGGAGACGCGGCGTACTCTTGCTGCTCTGAGTTGGCCTTCACGCTGCGCTCGATAGTGCGGTGGAACTCTATGCCCGCCCGCGCACGGGAAAGATCCAAGCCGCCCAGCGTCTGTGCCGTGAGCCGCTCGAGGCTTTCGAGTTCATTCTCGTCCTTGCCAACACACGGGTAGATGGGGAGGAGCTGGTAGGCGGACGGCAACGATCGGATCAGCTCGGTGAGCTCGACGAGAGTGACGGGACCGATCCTCTTCCGCACCCCGTTCACGAGGAAATCGAGCGCCTTTACCGAGCCGCGATGAGGCGTCCCCAGGGTGATCAACATCCTTGCGTGCCGCCAGCCGCCGAGCACCTCTAGGAAGTAGCGCGCCACCAATCCGCCCATCGAGTGCCCAATCAGTACGAGCCGGGCCTCCGGATGACGCTCCCGCCAGTTCTCCAGCCAGTTCAGCGCGGTCGACGCCAGCCGGGCTGCCGAGATGCTGTTATCCAACCGCCAGTCGTACGGGAACTCGAAGAAGTTCTCGCCAGACGTGACGTCGAACTTCGTCTGGATGAACTCGGACAGCGCCGAGTAGCCGTCGATCTTCGACCAGAAGGGGACGATGTGCGCATCGGGCAGGAGACGCGTTGCGGTGACGCCATCCCCGCTCGACGCGTCACTCGTCAATCTCAGGTCCTGTATGCTGCTGCCAAGGGAGAAAATCGCACGCCCGATCGCCCCAGGGGTCAGGTCCCAAATACTCTTGCCGTGCTTCGCCAAGGCGCTGCCCATGATCCCCGGCAGAACCACGATCACATCCTTCATCGGCGATCTCATGTCGCAGGTCTCCCCTCGTCCTCAGGTGTCTCCGTACAACGCGAACCCCACCCAGGTCCCAGGTGACACACCTTGCTGGAGCATGTGCCTCTGCGCGCTTTGGAACGCGGCAAGAGGCTGGACGCCCGCCGCCCGCTGCGTGTGATAGTGTGTGGTGAGCGTGCACGCCGCGCGGCCTTCAGCCTTCGGGATGCTGACCAGCACCGACCTCGCGCCCGCCTCGAGGAACCCGGCCGGTATTCCGAGAATCTCGTCCGCCGCGAGCATAACGTCGGCTACCTGCGTAGGCCGCCAGCCCGTGCTACACGCGCTCAATACAACCTCGTCGAAGGGGAATACCGCACGCGCAACCTCAGCCGCGTCCACCTTCGCGTCGGCGAGCAGCAACCCCGAGCTCATCGGCTCATTGGGCACGATGGTCCCGTGGCAGGAGACATGGAGCACATTGCCGGGGCCTGACACGGCGTGCACCAGGCTCCAGAAGGCCTGCTCGGTTCCAGCCTCGTCCATGAGCGGGCCTTGCACGGGGACATCCGCCGCGGCGTATACGGCACGAATCGCCTCGATCTCTTCGCGTGCGCTCGGCAGGTCGTCGACGTTCCTCAGCGCCGGGTACGCAGAGACCCCGACCAGAGCGGCGAGGCGCGGGCGGGAGCCCCCGGTGGTAGGGCGGACGGTGCCGAGGGTGGGAAGGATCCCTACCGGCAGCCGCTCGAAAAGCCGCGCGCCCTGATAGAGCAGCGCCGCCCACGGGACGACGTGGAGCGGACCGTGCGGAATCACAACTAGCGACCGGGCGGCCAGGGCTCGCGAAAGGAGCGACATCGGAACGAGGTCCTCCGCGCCGATGGCGTACTCCACCGATAAATCGTGCTTGAAAGGGTCGGGCTGGGGCTTCCTGAGGTTCCCGGCGTAATCGGCGAGCTTGGCCGGAAGGTCCGGCGCGGTCGACACATGGCCCACTGTGATCTCGCCGTCGCACAGCAGGACTGACACGAGCACCGGCGGGTCGTAATAGAGCGTCAGTGCGGCCTGCGATCGCCGTGAAAGCGTCTGTAGAGCGCCATCGACATCGAGCGCCAACGGCACGGACAGGTGGCGCCATCGTGGATCGCTGATACGGATCCGCTCGAGCAGGTCGGTCCGCTTCTGCAACAGAGCTCGGTGGCCCGCTCGGCGCTCCGCGCTCCAGCCCTCCCGGTATGCCTGGTATTCGAGCGTGTCGAGCTGCGCGGTCACGTCCTCGAACTCGAGGTCCAGACCCATGCGCCCTCGGCTATCCGCGCGCGGGATGCTTAACACCGCCGTGAGGGTTCGAGACTTAATGCCCTCGATGAATCTGCAGCAGTCAACCGCCTCCTCAGTCCGGAGCGCTTCGGCGATGGCTTGCGAGTACAGATCCTTCTTGTCCGAGAGGTAGGTGCTGTCCAGTCGGTAGCCGAGAGGTGCTCGTCGCAGCTCACTGACCGTTGCCACCGCGTCCCGGAAGGATTGGATGGCCAGTTTGTGCTCACCCTTCTCGGCGTAAATGCAGGCGCGTAGACGCTGAGAGCGCCACAGTGCCTCAGGAACGAAGTGTCTTTCGGTCAAGTCAGAGATGCTCTCGTCGACCAGCTGGAGCGCAGCGCTCGAATCACCCAACGCGAATAGACACTCCGCTTGAAGCCGCTGGAGCACACCCCGCATGGGGCGAAAATCGTCGCGATCGAATGCGAGCGCGATCCGTCCCAGCTGATCCAGAGCTTCGCGATATTCGCGCCGCCGGACCTTGATGTTGGCCAGTTGGCACTCAATGGCCTCACCGGTTCGAAGCGCGCGATATTGAGGCAGAATCTGTTCGAAACAACGCTCCGCTTCATCCCACTCTTCGCATGCCTTCGAGATCAGCCCCCGGTAAAACGTGATCTCCGTGTACGCTCGGTAGAGTTCGACGCTACGCTTCGCATGGCCCGGATCTCCCTGACCGGCCTCGATACTCGCGACGGAGGTAACCATGCCCGCCAGGATGTCGCGCTGCGTCGGCGGCCGGTCAGCCACGAAGGGCGCGATTATCGAGGCGGCGTGTTCGATTTCATCCTTGGCGCGCTTGTTATCTCCAAGCCACTGGAGAATGTTGGCCAGATCGATGACGATGCGCGCAAGAGTGAGAGGGTCCCTCTTCTCGAGAATGACATCGCGAGCGTTCATGAGGGCCACGATTGCCTCGTTGAAGCGACCGTCGCCGGCCAAGGAGGCCGCGCGTAAGCGTTCGGTGTCGGCCGTGACGTCGCGACCCAGGTGCAGTCGGGAGAGTTCGAGTGCCTCCTTCCGGAGCTCGTCGGCTGCGTGTCGGTCGCCTAGGGCTTGTACGATGTCGGCATCCATCAACAGAGCAGTGACGAGCGTCTGGGCGATCGGAGGAATGTCGTAAGGCTGCTCGGGATAACGGGTGTTGAACTCTAGGAATGCCTGCAGGCACTCCCGGCTGCGCCCGAGGTACTCTTGGTAGATAGGGTGAGCTCTACCATAGGCCCGCGCAGTTCTTTCCATCTCAGCCCGGACAAAAAAGTGGCCGACCTCGATCTGCATCTCGGCCAGTTCCAGCATGGACTGGAGCTTCGCGTCCAATGTTACTTAGTCCTGACCATAGTGGTTATGCAGCGGGCGTGCCCGACGGCACATGCGCCAAGAGGGCATCGGGACTCGAACCGAGAATGGCCCTGATCGATGCCTGCCCGAGTGCTGCCCTGCATCTCGATTCCTCCCAACTATGCGAATAGATTGAAGCGAGCGATAGTACGCGTTATCTCAGGCCCCGAGGTGTCCCGTAGACGGGACGGGTTCTCATGATGCTTACGGGCGTTTGGCTGGATAGCCAACAGCAGACCACGATTTACATCGACGGACGCGAACCGTCGTACACCTTTCGTTGGGAGGGTTTCGGGAGGGTCCTCTCCCGCGGCGCTCTCCATCGGTTCGCCGACGGCAGCTACCTGGCAACGGGCCAAGGAATCAACGGGCCGGTCAAGGTTAAGTTTTGGCTCGCGCAGCCAAATGTCTTGCAAGGCCAGAACCAAAACCTATTCGACGGCGGCATCATCGATGGGTTGTTGGGTCCGTTGATGTCGGAATTCGCCGCCCTACAGCCCATAGAGACGTTCGTGCGCCAGCAACAAGTCATCCACCAGCCAGCGGTCCCATCCAGGGAGAACCAGGAAGACCACGCGAATCGTCGGGTGGTGCGGCAAGAGGCTGCGAGGATCATCGCCGCGGCGAAAGCTCATGCTGCGAGGGAGAGGGAACGTGAAGATGAGGAGCGACGAAAGAGGCAGCAGGTCCCGGAGCGCGACGAAGACCCGATGGAGGAACTGAAGAAGCTTGTCGGGATGGGGGCGGTCAAGATGCAAGTCGAGCAACTCGACGCGTGGGCGTGGCGTCAACGGGAGTTGAAGGGTCATAACGTCCAGGCAAGAGCGCCTAGCTTGCACATGTGTTTCTCCGGTGGTCCCGGCACCGGTAAGACCACGGTCGCGCGGATCATCGGAAGGCTACTTAAGAGATACGAACTCCTGAAGCACGGTCGGGTTCAGGAAGTGGGCCGCGCCGATCTCGTGGCGGAGTTCATCGGCCAGACGGCGACCAAGGCCGAGAAGGTCGTAAACGATGCCATCGGCGGTGTGTTGTTCATAGACGAGGCTTATGCACTGTCCGAACCGAGCGCCGGCGGTGGAGCGCGCGATTACGGTGCTGAAGCGCTCACTGTGCTGATCTCCGGTATGGAGAATCATCGGGATGAGCTCTGCGTGATCGTGGCTGGGTATCCCGCCGAGATGGAGCGATTCGTTGACGCCAATGCGGGACTTGATTCCCGAATCTCGCGCCATATCAATTTCCCCGATTTTACCGACCAAGAGCTCCAAGAGGTGTTCGAGGCCATGGCCGCCGCAGACGGCCTCCAGCTCGATCCCAAGATCCTCACATTGTTCCAGCCATTCATCCGTCGCGCGAAGGCAGCGACGAAGCCACGACAGTGGGGCAATGCACGAACCGTGCGAAACATCATCGAACGCGGGATCGAGAACCAGTCACTGCGCCTGCGCAGGGCGGGTAGGAGGCCCAGGCGCGATCAGTTGCTTCGACTGGAACTAGAGGACTTTGCGTTCCTCAGAGCACCTGACGTATCGATCACCTGAATCCACCCCACCCGCTCGAGGCAGGCGGCGCGAGCACGAGCGGTCTGCCAAATCAGCGCCACGATTCTCGTTAAGCGCACCAGGACTTAGCCTATTTCATACCGAGTCCTAGGACTCTTCCGGCCCGAGACCTTTCGACCAGTGCTGAAATGCGTTCGCGCCGCACTTGCCGAGTCGCGGACTTGCTACACTGCGAGCTCTTTCGCTCCCACGTTGAGATCCAAAGGGGTGCGTGTTGTGTCGAGGCCAGGACACCACGTAATCGACGGCGTGCCTGTGGTGTGCTGTGAGTTCAACTGTAAGTTTCTCACGACACTCGGTTGATCTTCGGCCCTGCCCGTCGTCCACGACGCACAACGTCCGCCCGCCGGGATCGGCCGTGAACACGACTGTCGACGCGCGGGAGTCGAGCGAGTTCGCCACGATCTCGCTCGCGATCGTCTCCTCGAGGGAGCCCGGGTAGGCGTCCCGCAGATCCTCGAGGAGGTGGAGCAGGTCGACGCGGGTTTCGCCCACCCGATGCCTCGGCGTCCGGGGGTTCGCGTCAAGACTAAGGGCACGGCACACGGCGCGCGAGCGCCTTATGCGGCCGGACGCGTCACGCCCAGGAGCGTGGCAATCATGGTTAGACTAAGTGACTCAAGTCTTTCTAGGTCAGAACCTTCGCCGTGCGCCATGGAGCGGTCGGTGACACAGCCAAAGCTACCGCCGAGCGACGATGTCGACGATCGGCAAGACGTCCAGCAGCTCTACACCCACCTCCGGGCGTCGCTTCCCGAGTTGGAGAAGCTGCTCCGCGACTGCCAGAGCCACTGGGGCTACGAGGATGGCATCTGTCGGTTCTACCACCACAGCTTCAAGGTCTACTCGTTGCAGGAGACGACCTCGGCGATCGTCGCCGCCCTCCAGTCGCTTGCGTCCGAGCGCAACCTCAACGAATCGTTCATGGCCATCGTGAGGGACGGCACCGGAAAGACGTTCGAGCGCGAGCACAACCGGCGATGGCTCGAGGTCACGAGGCCCATCGTTGAAGCGTTCTTCCACGCGCACTACTTCCTCGAAATGGCTGTCCGCTACG
>WNFX01011239.1_pt1 | contig 20303 bp, 19 predicted proteins | sample 5400111 | NCBI WGS metagenome assembly WNFX01 (sample SAMN13153363, study PRJNA577476) | soil metagenome | isolation source: 40 cm soil or saprolite under grassland replicate 1 | place: USA:California | collected 2016-06-15 | reverse complement strand
GAGTCTTCCATCAATCCCAAACGATCTCCCACCTTCCGTTCGGGGAAGACAGGCGAATGGAAAAAGCACTTCACAGAGGAGCATAAGAAGATTTTCAAAGATGTTGCAGGAGATTTGTTAGTGAAGTTGGGGTATGAGAAGAATAATGATTGGTAGTTGTTCTATCATCATCCGCGCCTATAACGAAGAAAAGCATATTGGACGTTTGCTCGAAGGGATTCGGCATCAGACGATCAAAGATGTGGAGATCATCCTTGTCGATTCGGGCTCGACCGATGGAACGGTTTCCGTTGCCGAATCCTTTGGCGCGTGGATTGTGAGAATCCCATCGACCGAATTTACATTTGGGCGTTCGCTCAACTTTGGGATCCAAGCTGCGACGCGAGAATTGATTGTCATTGCCAGCGCGCATGTCTACCCTGTTTATCCCGATTGGCTGGAAGCGCTCCTACATCCCTTTGACGAGAAGAACATCGTGTTAACCTACGGCAAACAACGCGGACCTGAAACCGCGCAATTCTCGGAGCAACAAATTTATCGTCAGTGGTATCCCAATATCAGCAAGCCGCGACAAGCAACTGCCTTTTGCAATAATGCCAATGCCGCCATCCGGAAAAGCCTGTGGGAGAAGAATCCCTATGACGAGACGTTGACCGGACTGGAAGATTTAGCCTGGGGAAAATGGGCAAAAGAGCAGGGATACGACATCGCCTATGTAGCTGAGGCAGAAATCATTCATGTTCATAATGAAACTCCGGATGACGTGTTCAATCGCTATCGTCGTGAAGGAATGGCTTTCAAACAGATTTACCCCGAAGCACATTTTAGTTTATATGATTTCGTCCGCTTGACGACTATGAACATTCTCAGCGATTGTTGGCACGCGGCATGTGAACGCGTGTTCTGGAAAAATATATCTTCAATTTTCCGATTCCGCTTTATGCAATTTCATGGGACGAGGCTGGGGTACCGCGAGTCTGGACTGCTCACACAACAACTCCGCGAGACGTTTTATTACGCGCGTGAAAGAAAGCCAAACGAGCGCACGCAAAGAGATGTCGAACCGATTCGGTATAATGAGTAGAACATGAATATTTGTTTTCTTAATTTTAGAAATCAAGGGACTTAACTATGAAAACCAAAACCATCGTCCTCATTCACGGCATGTTCATGAATTCCTTGTGTTGGGAGAATTGGATTCCCCGTTATGAAGCGAAAGGTTACCGCGTCCTTGCTCCTGCCTGGCCGGGACGAGACAAACCCGTTGAAACGCTCCGCAAGAATCATCCTGACCCCGAATTAGCTAAACTTAAATTGAGTGATGTCGTTGAGCATATGACCAAACTTATCCAAAGCTTGGATGAACAGCCTGCGATCATCGGTCACTCGATGGGCGGATTGGTTGTGCAGTTGTTGCTTCAACGTGATCTGGTGGTCGCTGGCGTTGCGATTGACCCAGCGCCACCGCAGGGCGTGTTCACAACTGCGTTTTCGTTCATAAAATCAAACTTCCCGGCAATCAATCCATTTTTGCTTAGTCAGCCGGTCATGATGTCATTTGAGCATTTTCAGTACGCCTTTGTCAACACACTTCCACTGAATGAACAACGTGTCGCGTATGACCGTTATATTGTCCCTGAATCGCGCCGCGTGCCAACGCAATCACTTGGCGCGGCAGGTGGAGTGAATTTCAAGAAACCGCATCCATCGTTGTTGATCACTGCCGGGGAGAGGGATCATATTATTCCCGCTTCGTTGAACAGAACAAATTTCAAGAAATATCAAGCCTCCAATTCTCAAGCAGATTTCAAAGAATTCGCCGGGCGAGACCACTTTTTGATCGGTGAAAGAGGCTGGGATGAAGTAGCAGATTACTGCCTCGCGTGGCTGGAGAAAACTGCATAAAATTCGGAGCTGCATGGAGAAAAGATTCAACTTGAGGGAAGTCAACCTAAGAGATATAGTGTTGATTTCCCTTCCCTTATTCTTATTTTGGGTGATTTTGTTAATTAAGATTCCGTATTCGTTCAGCTACTATTTGAGTACCTATCATTTTGGTTCATTCTTAATTGTTCTAGCATTATATTATTTATGTTACAGATTGCCAGACAGGTATAGCCTTTTAGCTGGTTTATGCTTGAGCATGATACTTTTTGCTGTGACCCTTTCATACAAATGGACTTCTGGCTATTCAGATAACATGATTATAGGTGGGTTACTTCCTTATAAAGATGCGAAGAATTATTACGCGGGTGCGAATCTCATCTTAAATGGACTTCCAATGGTAAATGCCGGCCAGGCAACTGAAAGGCCTCTATTTCCTGGTTTTTTATCATCTTTACTGTTGTTAACAGGTCAAAATCTTAAAATTGTGACGGCGATTATTACGCAACTGGCAGCCGTTGGATTGTATTTGTCGGCACGCCAAATACGTAATTCATTGGGAATCTTGGCAGCGAGTTTATATATTACATTGATGTATTTCTATATCCAGCCTCTGATTGGATATACTCTCAGCGAATTGTTGGGTTTCATTCTTGGTTGCTTTGCCTTTTGCTTACTTTGGTGCGCCTCGTATAGCCTGAAATGGTCTGATTTGATCCTTGGATTAATCACTCTCTTGATGGCTGTAAGCGCTCGGGCTGGTGCTTTTTTTATTTTCCCCGCGCTTATCGTGTGGATTGGTTGGATCTTTCGAGGAGAAAAGCGCTTTTCCATGAAGGCGGCGACCTATGCTTTTGGTATCGTTTTGGCTGGATACTTCCTGCTAAATAGAATATATGCTCAGTTACTTGGTATTCCGCCCGGATTGGCATTTGAGAATTTCTCGTATGCGCTTTACGGTCAGGTAAGAGGAGGAACAGGCTGGCATAGTGCAATAGAGGAATTAGGGACTAGAAACTCTGTTGTTGTCTATCGGGCAGCGCTGCAATATTTTTTGAAACATCCTATCGGCTTAGCAATTGGAGTTGCGAAATCCTATCGAGATTTTTTTCTACCTGGTGATGGAAGTATCTTCCCGTTTAGATTCTATGGATGGCAGGGTCCGTTCAATATGGCAATGTGGGTTGTGATAATGATATTGTTGATTTGGAGTTTGGTACGATTATTTAAAAGCATCTATACAGCCAATTCATCCTTGATGATTGCCGGTATTGTTGGCGTGTTTATGTCCATTCCATTTCTCCCCCCAATTGATGGAGGAGCACGTTTCTATGCGGGTACCATGCCTTTCTTATTTGCCCTGCCGGCGGTTGGGGTTGAGTGGCTTTCAAGAAACCCGAATAGGAATCCAAAAGGTGATTTGCAGAGGGAGGTGTTCATCCCCCGTTTTAGTTCTGCCATCTTAATTGTTTTTACTATCATCTTTCCAGTTACGATCTTTACCTTTGGTCGAAAACAGGTTTATACTATTCCTTCTTGTCCATCTCAACAAATTCCCTTTGTCATAGAAAACCACTCTGGATCTTACATTGACCTCATCAAAGGTGGAAATGCTCAATGCGGTTTTGTTCCCGAGATTTGCTTGAGCGATTTTGAAAAGAATAATACTGAGAAGTTAACCGATGACTATTATCATGTGTTGATGTCGCTTGCAAACACTGAGGATTCCAATGTCCGGATGATTCCCGCGAATAATCTGATCGATGAGAGATTTCATTATTTTTTTATTTCTGAGGAGAAATTTCCAATCGATCCATCTGACAATCTTATCTCAGGTTGTGCCACAGAGTTTGAGACACAAAATCAAAGTATTTACTATGTGGAATCGGTTGGATCCGATGTGAAGTAAAAATTTTATTCTATGCAAATGAAAGGACTTAAACTTGTCGCTCTCATCCCGATGCGCCATCACAGCCAGCGTGTACCCGGCAAAAATTATCGTATGTTGGCTGGAAAACCACTATTCCATCATATTGTAGAGACATTGCTGGTTATCTCTGAGGTTGCAGAGGTCGTTGTGGATACGGACTCGGAACCGGTAATAGATGGATTGCGCCAATACTTCCCACAGGTAAAGATCATTAACCGTCCTGAGAATCTGCGAGCGGATGAAGTGGCGATGAATGATATTCTGATCTATGATACAGATCAGGTACAGGCGGATTTTTATTTGCAAACACACAGCACGAATCCTTTGCTCAAGCCGGAAACAGTTTCGCGTGCCATCAATCCACGATTCGCTCTTCTCAGTGACCCGTTTACAAACTCGACTCTATGACCAGCATGGTCGCGCCATTAACCATGACCCTGCGGTTCTCATTCAGACCCAGAATCTGCCTCCTGTTTACGAAGAGAATTCATGTCTTTATATTTTTACCCGCGAAAACCTTATCAAACGTCATCATCGAATTGGTGAAAAACCGCTGATGTTTGAAATAGACGCAGATGAAGCTTGGGATATCGATGAAGAGCTTGATTTCGCAGTTACAGATTTCCTTTTGAGGAGAAAAAGTCAAATTGGGCCGCTTTAAAGTTATTTGGAAAAAAGTAGTCAATTGGTTTTCTGTCCCGTGGTATCCCATCGCTATCAGCGTCTATCCTGTTCTCGCTTTGCTCGCTGCGAATGCGGGACAGGTCAAACTCGAAGCAGGTTGGCGTCCTCTTCTCGTTTCCGCAGGTTTTGCCGGGCTTCTTTTTGCCCTGTTGAGGCTGCTCTTTCATGACTGGAATCGCGCCGCATTCTTGGCTACCTTGTGGCTGATACTTTTCTTTTCTTACGGACACATTTATATCCTGCTTACCGAAAAATTTAGCGATTTCAAATTTATACCTTGGCTACCGATCGCTTGGCTCTTACTCGCAGTGGCTGCAGTTGTTTGGGCGAAATGGAAATCTCCCTCGCCTGCAGTATTGAATGTGATCGCGCTTGGGCTGGTGATTACTTCATTGAGTCAACTCAGTCTCGGGCTTGGCCCGCGAGGCGTGCACACAAAGCGCGTCGCTGCGCAACACGCGCCGTTGCAAAATCTAACGCGTCCGCAAAACCCGCCGGATGTTTATTACTTCATCTTGGATATGTACACACGCCAAGATTTATTAAAGAGCGCTTACGGCTATGATAACAGTGACTTTGTAAATGGTTTGGAAAAACGCGGCTTTTATGTGGCGCAATGCAGCCAAAGCAATTACACGCGCACGGAAATCTCGGTTGCATCTTCTTTGAATTTATCCTATTTACAAGATCTTGATTCTAAATTCACTAACCAAGAGAGTACGGCGCGCTCGCATTTATGGGACACGCTCAAACATAATACAGTGCGCTATCAACTTGAAAGCTTGGGCTATAAAACTGTTTCATTTGCAAATGGTTTCCCATGGAGCGAGTTGGATGATGCGAATATATTTCTCACGCCTCCACCTTTTTCTTCGGGCATCACCGAGTTCGAGACTTTGTTCATGCAAACAACCTTTGCCCGCAACCTACAGGATTTTGGCTGGCTCGATCTCGATCAAATCAGTGGGCAGAATTTCCGCGACCGTGACATGTTGGTTTTCAATAGCATGAAGGGTGTGGCGAATATGCAAGGACCGAAGTTTGTGTATATCCATTTGATTTTGCCTCATCCACCTTTTGTATTTGGACCTGACGGCGAGTATACAAACCCTGCAAATTTCTGGAATGAGAAAAAACTTTACCCTGCCAATAAATTTAAAGTAGGCTATACCAATCAGTTGACATTCCTGAATGGCAAAATGCTTGAAATGATAGATACAATCCTCGCTGAATCCAAAACTCCTCCCATCATCATCTTGCAGGGGGATCATGGTCCATGGCTCCAACCTAACCCGCAACACTTTTTCATTTTGAACGCGTATTATTTGCCGGGGCATGAAAAGGAATTGTATCCGACTATTTCGCCGGTTAATTCGTTTCGCCTGGTCTTCAACGATTATTTTGGCGGCAAATATGATATGCTCAAGGATAAGACATATTTCTCACCTGTGCCCAAATTATATAAATTTTCAGAAATTCCGTACCCCTGTTCCAACTAATTTCCTGAAAATGCGCTAGCTTCCAAGCCATAAGCGATTTGCAGAGAAATGCTTTCATTTATGAGACTTATAGCTAACACTCCAAAAGCAATGCTCATTTATATCCTTATGGGGTTAATTCTTGCATCTTATTCTACAGTACGAATACTTAATCTTTCGCAGGCTGTACAAAAGATAAAGACGACCGCGGATACAACCTCTTATATACGGATTTCAAAGGAATCTATCTTCGACACTAGATTTCTGGCGAGTTCCAGGCCATTTATTTTTCCTTTGGCACTAAAAATATTTGGGGACAATATGGAAAGAGTTGTCTGGGCACAGGGTGTTTTTTCAATCATCAGTTGGAGCATCTTGGCTGTCTCTGTGGCATATTCACTTCACATCTCTTTTCTAAGGCTTATAGCATTTGGCTTGATATTGCTTTTGAGTCTATATCGCTACATTATCGGCTGGGACTCAGTTATGCTCACCGAGTCTTTATCATTATCATTTATGGCGTTATTTATTGCAGGTTGGTTCTGGCTCATGAATAGTTGGCGCTGGCAAAAAGCTATATTCATTTTAGCTGTCGCGCTTTTGTGGGCATTCTGTCGAGATACCAATGCTTGGTTCATCTTAATGATTGCTCTTCTCCTTTTATTGCTTTTCAGTCTTCATTACACAGATAAAAAATATCTTATCCTCGCCAGCGCATTCATTGTTCTGTTTTTCTTAAGTAATTTATCAGCGGACTTTGGAGGCCGTTGGGTTTTTCCGTTTCAAAACGTTTTAGGTCGCAGAATACTTCCGAGTGCGCAGGCAGTTGATTTTTTTATCAATTGTGGTATGCCAGTATCGCCCGCATTAATACAACTTACAGGAGAATATGCAAACAGTCTGGATCGCGCTTTTTACGAGGACCCTGCACTGGAAGATTATCGCCTGTGGTTAAATCAGAGTGGAAAGCTTTGTTATGTCAAATGGTTGTTATCCAGTCCATTGGAAAGTATAAAACGACCTCTTGCTGAATTTAACACGTTGATCAGTATGCAGAATCTTCAATCTTTTCTGTTCTCCAAAAAGTTTTCACCAATTCTCCCTACGAGACTCGAAGCATTACTTTATCCACGCCAACCATTGATCCTGTTCGCAATAGAATGTGGAATAGCATTAGTTGCGATTTTAACCAAGGCTTGGATGCAAAACAAAGTTTGGTGGGCAGTAATTGTATTGAACATTTTGGTTTTTCCTCATTACTTTATTGTTTGGCATGGAGATGTTATGGGGATATATCGCCATGTTTTAACAGTAAGTATTCAGTTTTACCTTGGAACGTGGCTTCTCGTGTTATTCGCATTAGATAGCGTTTTATCTTTCAAGGCAATACAAGAAAGTCCCATAAATCAACTTTTTGTAAGACGTGTTTAACAATGAAGAAACGAAATATTGGATAATAAATGAAGTACAAGATCCTCTTCACCGCCCCTTACATGATTCCTTTTGCGGATCGTTTCAAACCTGTATTCGATAAATACGGCTTTGACTTAATGATTCCAGATGTGCACGAACGCATGGAAGAAGCGGATTTACTCAAATATGCGGGTCAATTTGATGGTGCTATTTGTGGGGATGACCGCTACACGGCACGTGTGATCGAAGCTTGCGTGCCGCGTCTCAAGGTCATTTCCAAATGGGGGACTGGCATCGACTCAATTGACGCAGAAGCCTGCTCTCGTTATGCGATAAAGCTTTGTCGCACCCCAAACGCGTTCACTCTCCCCGTTGCGGACACAGTTCTGGGTTATATACTGGCTTTTGCCCGCCATCAACCCTGGATGAATAGAGAGATGAAACAGGGCAAATGGGAAAAGTTTCCAGCCAGGGCGCTCAGTGAATGTACACTAGGCGTGATTGGCATTGGTAATATCGGTAAAGCCGTAACGCGTCGTGCGCGTGCCTTTGGTATGAAAGTCTATGGCACGGACATTATTGATATTGACCATGTCTTTGTCACTGAAACTGGTATCGAGATGACAGGTCTCCAATCTCTGCTCTCAAAATCTGATTTTGTTTCCATAAACTGTGATTTGAATCCAACGAGTCATCATCTCATCAACAGCGATACACTTGCATTACTGCGCCCAAATGCAGTGCTGATCAATACGGCGCGCGGACCAATTGTGGAGGAGAAAGCGCTGATCGAAGCGTTACAGGCTAAACGTCTCGCGGGAGCCGCTCTGGATGTCTTTGAGCATGAACCTTTGCCATTAGAGAGTCCGTTAATAAAAATGGATAATGTTATGCTCGCACCACATAACTCTAATTCCAGTCCTGCTGCCTGGGAAAGAGTCCATTGGAATACGATTAGGAATTTGCTTGAGGGGTTAGGCTTAGAATATCATGCCGAATACTCGTAAAAAGATATCCTGGCTTCAGCGCTTTCCACTTCATCCTTTTTTGTTTGCTATTTATCCAGTTCTGGCTCTATTAGCATTTAATATTTCTGATGTGGATTTTTCATCCGGGCTTCGACCGTTAGTTTTATCAGCGCTAGTAGCTGGACTTCTGATTTTGATTTTTTATTTGTTCTATCGCGACTGGAGACGAACCGCACTCATTTCAACCATTCTCTTGATTCTGTTTTTCTCTTATGGTCATGTGTATCTTTTACTCAAGGGAGTGAATGTTAATTTGTTTCGGCATCGTACTTTAGTACCGCTCTGGTTCGGTCTGGCAGCTTTGATGATCTGGTGGGCATCGCGCAAATCGCTAAATATCACGTCAGCAACATATACGCTTAATATAGTCGGTTTATTTCTGTTGATCTTGCCCTTAATTCAATTGACCTCTTTTTTTGTACAAAGCAGAACGTCTCAAACAAGTGCGGAAAAGAACAAATCGGCATTGAATTTGAAAGTTAGTGGTCAGCCTCCTGATATTTACTACATTATCCTGGATGGATATGGTCGTTCCGATATATTGAAAAGTCAATTTGGGTATGACAACTCAGACTTCCTGAATGCATTAAGAAATTTAGGGTTTTTTGTTGCTGACTGTGCTCAGAGTAACTATGCTCAAACACAGTTGTCACTCGCCTCTTCTTTGAATTCTAATTATATTGACTCTCTCAGTGATCGTTTTGTCTCGGGATCCGATGATCGGACTGGATTGGATGCTTTGATACATCATGGTTTGGTGCGTCAAAGCCTGGAAAAAGCTGGATACAAAACTGTCGCGTTTGCAACGGGTTTTCTGGCAACTGAACTATCCGATGCAGATTACTTCCTGGGTCCTCAGCGTTCTTTGGGAGAATTAAATGAATTCGAATCTCTTCTCATGGAAACGACATTCGCACGCTTGATACAGGATAGTAACAGATTTGGAATGCAGAACTCAGGTTCCGAACTCTACCGCCAGCGAACTCTTTTCGCGTTGGATAAACTTGATAAATTGTCGTATATTAAAGGTCCCAAGTTTGTTTTTGTTCATTTGGTGATCCCTCATCCTCCTTATGTGTTTGGTCCGACGGGTGGCCCTGTTGAACCTGCTGATGTTGGAACAACCAAGACTCAGGTAGGGGCCAGTCATTATCGTGATCAAGCAGTTTATATTAGCAATCGTATGATGGAAATCGTGCCGAAGATCATTGCAAACTCAACCACGCCACCAATTATTGTGATCCAAGGAGATCACGGACCGACAGTTCCCAGTAGCCCGCAGGCACGGATGAGAAATCTCAATGTCTATTATTTGCCAGGTGCAAACGCGCCAATTTATTCAACGATTACGCCAGTGAACACGTTCCGAATCATCTTTAATGCTTACTTTGGACAAAACCTTGAGTTGTTGGAGGATGTAAGTTTATACTCAGACTATACTGACCCTTTTAACTTCAAGGTCATTCCAAATTCCTGTAACAAATGAATAGGTAAAAATGTCTGAAGATCACGTTGTACTCATCACTGGTGCGGGGGGCGGGATTGGGCGCGCTACTGTGCATCACTTTGCTGCGAATGGCTGGCTTGTGATCGGTGTGGATCGCGCTGAGTTCGGCGAAGATTTCCCACAAAATGGTTGCTTCATCCAGGCTGATATTTCCAATCCCGAATCGACTGAACAGATTTTTGAGCAGGCGCGTAGCTTTCAACCTATGCTCCATGCACTTGTCAATAACGCTGCAGTGCAGGTTGCCAAACCTTTGGTGGAAACGACGGTCGAAGAATGGGATGCGGTGATGGCTTCCAATCTGCGTTCCGTTTTTTTGTTTGTCAAACTTGCACATCCACTGATGAAAGCCGCGGGTAGTGGGGCGATCATCAATGTTTCGTCAGTGCATGCTATTCAGACCTCTGCAAATATTGCTGCATACGCGGCATCCAAAGGTGGCTTGCTTGCCCTGACGCGCGCCATGGCGATTGAGTTTGCGCCTGATGATATTCGCGTCAATGCTATCCTGCCTGGCGCAGTTGATACACCCATGCTGCGTGCAGGGTTGGGGCGTGGGCATGTTGGACAGGGTGATATGCAACAACGTCTGGATAATCTTGCGCGTAAGACAGTGAGCGGTAAGGTTGGAAAACCTGAAGAGATCGCGCGCGCGATATACTTCCTTGCAGATAACGAACAATCATCCTTCATGACAGGACAGGCGTTGGTTGTGGATGGTGGAGCGACAGCACGTTTGAGTACAGAATAAATCTTTCTTCTCAATTTCTATGAAGCAAACACTAAAGCAAATCACCCCCTCGTTTTTATGGAATCTCGCCCGTGAGACAAATGACTCTATTCGTCGTTTGCCGGAACTGCCTGCCGCTTATCTCCATCCCTGGCGACTAGAGAGCATTCGTCGCCTTGGCGCGCTCAAGGATATTCATAAAGGCAAACGTGTATTCGTCATTGCCAACGGGCCCAGTCTCAAATACACGGACATGAGCAAGTTAAGGGATGAATTTACGTTTGGGATGAACCGCATTTACTTGATGTTTCCTGAGCTTGGCTTCTCTACAACTTATCTGACCGTTGTCAATGATCTTGTAATTGAGCAAACCGCTGGTGATCTTGCCCTCCTTTCATTACCAAAGTTTCTCTCGTGGCGTTCCCACCGTTTTTTTTCCAAGGATCTGCCGCTTAAGAAACTTCCGACATTCCTTTACACAACGTATCAAAGCCCGAAATTTTCCACCGATGTGCGCGGCCGCGTCTGGGAAGGTGCCACAGTGACCAATGTCACTTTACAGCTTGCCTTCCATATGGGGTTTCGACAAGTTATCCTTATTGGCGTGGATCATAATTACACCGCTACAGGCAAGCCGAATACCACGGTTATCTCTCAAGGTGATGACCCAAATCACTTCTCACCTTCTTACTTTGGGAAAGGTTTTCGTTGGCAGTTGCCTGATCTCCAAACCTCTGAAATAGGATATATAACTTTATGGAGTATCATCATGACCTTCAATGAAACCCTGAGAGATTGGCTGACCACTTTTGGCAAAATCCTTGTCTCACCGACGCCAACGACTTTCCAAACGGAAGCACAAAAAGGTGAGGGCAAATTCCCTAGCGCAGTGGGATGGCTGGTATTTTTTTCAGTCTACTATTTTATCTTCTTCAGTATGGCTGTGAATCAAGTACTATTCACAACACTCATAGCTCTGGTGCTCGCTCTTCCCTTATCAATAGTTCTATTTACGTCAGCAATGCACTTTGTTCACCAGCGTATCTTTCAACGAAATCAATATCTGTATGAAAATTTAATGTACATAAATGTAGCAATTTTATTGCCCCTTCAAATGATATATATGCCGGTATGGACCATTCTTCTTTCGACTTCGTTGGCAGCCATCAACACCATATTGTATTATGTCATTCTTTTCTATCAAATTCTCTTACTGGTGATAGCCGTAAAAACAATCATCAATCTTAAATACTGGCAGGCAGTTGTAACTGTCTTCATTTCAATTATCTTCGCCAGCTTGACTTTTCTATGTGCAATCCCCTTCTTAACCGTTATGATGGATAGCGTGAGGGGCATACTGCACTGATAGGCTCTTTGAGCCTTGCAACTCAGAAATGCCAATTCGCTCGTTGTCACTCGCTCCGCTCAGCGCGACGCTCCTCGCAATGACATCAGATTTTATATGCCTCTTGTTTCTATCATTACTCCTTCTTATAACCAAGCTGCTTATCTTGAGCAAACCATCCAATCTGTACTCGGTCAGAATTATCCGAGCATTGAATATATTGTGATTGATGGAGGGTCAACTGACAACACAAAGGGTTTGTGCGTGCGAAAGGGGAAATTCTCGGTTGGCTGAATTCCGATGATTATTATTTGCCAAATACGATCTCAGCTGTTGTGAAATGTTTTGAAGAAAATCCGGATGTTGTGATGATCTACGGAGATATGCTCGCTGTAGATGGCAATGGACAGACGATCAATGTTTTAAAATACAAACAATTATCTTTAGAAGATTTATTGTGTTTTCAAATCATTGGGCAACCGAGTGTTTTTTTTCGGCACTCCACTCTTGAAAAAACAGGCCCGCTGGATACCAGTTTTCATTTTATGCTTGATCACCATCTCTGGATTCGTCTTGCGCAACAGGGCAGGATTCTGCATGTCCCACAAGTCTGGTCTGCGGCGCGGCATCACGCTGAAGCGAAGAATCGTGCCAGAGCCGCCGAGTTTGGGCGCGAAGCTTTCCGGGTGTTGGATTGGGCAAAGACTCAGCCGGGTTTAGCGGAAGCAATTTCAGGCGTGGAAAGACGCGTGCTAGCATCCGCATATCGCTATGATGCACGTTACCTCCTCGATGGGGGACAGCCTGCATCCGCATTAGGTGCATGGTTGCGCGCGTTGTTCCTCCATCCGCCAACTGCATTGGCGCGGTTGAATATCTTGATTTCCGTAATCCTCAAACTGATTGGTTTAAGCGAATTGCGCGACTCAATTCTCCGCCGCCGCCAGCGAAGGTTTTCGGGGGATAAGTAAAAGACCGAATCTGATAAAATACTTCGGCTTATGTCTCAGACATCTTTGTTCTCATCCCGCGCTGTACGAATTATCGCGCTTGTTTTGATCTTTGGTGCAGCTCTTGCAATCCGTCTTTACGATCTTACTGACCTGCCGCTTGATTTTCATCCTACGCGCCAGTTGTTATCAGCAATCAAGGCACGTGGCTTGTATTACGAAACCCAGCCTGATGGCGTTCCAACCTGGCAGTTGGAAACTGCCATTCGGATGGCAAGACTCAAGGCAGATGTGGAGCCTGTGGTCTTTGAGCGGCTGGTCGCTTTCACATATCGCTTCACAGGCGAACAACTTTGGATCGCGCGCATTTATTCCTCGCTATTCTGGCTGATTGGCGGGGTTTTTCTGTTCATGCTCGCCCGTGAGTTTGTTTCTTTCGAAGGCGCACTTATCTCTACAACTTATTATTTGGTTTTTCCTTATGCGATCATCGCCAGTAGAAGTTTTCAACCTGACCCTTTGATGGTGATGCTGACGCTGTCTTTCTGGTGGATGTTTGCGCGGTGGAGCGACCTCACCCCTCGCTCCCCTCTCCCAGTGGGAGAGGGGAGGAGGGTGAGGGAGGCGCTTCTCGCGGGACTTTTAGGTGGGCTTGCGATCTTTATAAAGTTTTCTGCTGTTTTTTTTGTGATCGGTGGCGCGCTGGGATTGGCGCTATCGCGTTCTACCTTACGCGAATTATTGAGAAATATCCAAATTTGGATAATAGCGTTGCTTGGCGCGTTACCTGCTTCGATTTATCTGGTGTATGGACTTTTCATCAGGGGCGATCTAGCTTCACAATTCAGCGGACGTTTCGTCCCCGCGTTATTATTGAGTCCCTATAATTATCTCCAGTGGGAAACAAAAGCAAATATGGCTGCAGGCGGGATTTTTATTATGCTTGGTTTGTTGAGCTTCTTCTTAGTAAAAGACAGGCGCCTGCAAATTTTCTTATACGGATTATGGAGTTCATATATTTTGTACGGGCTTATCTTTGATTATCACATTGCAACACATGACTATTATCATTTGCCATTCATTCCAATTGTAGGACTGTCGCTGGCGCCACTTGGGGATTGGTTCTTCGCGCGTTTAACGGAGTCAGTTGTCCAACGTTGGACGCGAAGCGCCGTGTATATCATCCTGATCTATGGTTTGTTCTCTGTGCTTTGGGGTGTCCGCAATCAAATGAAGGCGATGGATTATCGGCCCGAGGCTGCGATGTGGGCGGAGATCGGTGAGCACTTCGAGAGAGAAGGACGTGTCATTGCATTGACTCAAGATTATGGTTCGCGGCTGCAATACTGGGGCTGGCGAACGCCATCCACTTGGCCATTTGTAGGAGATACAGCTTTTGCAAATATCCATGCAGGAATTTTCACATTCGATGATTTATTCAATCGGTATTCTTCGAAAATGAGTTATTTTCTTGTCACTGATTTCGATGAATTCAAACGACAGCCAGAGCTCAAAGAGCGTTTAATCAACTCCTATCCTATCTCTTTTCAAGGTGATGGCTATTTGATTTTTGATCTGAAACACCCAATACAACAGGATTCAAATGGATCATGACCTCACCCGAGCTTTCCATCATCATCCCCGCCTATAATGAAGAGGTTCTCATTGCTAGCACCTTGGATTGTCTGCAAACATATCTTTCGGCGCGCCATGAACAATATGAAATCATCGTCGTGGATGATGGGAGTCAGGATAAGACTACTGTTTGTATTCAGAATTGGCAGAAAATCAATCGCGTGGATCTACGCCTGTTGATCAATGAGAAGAACATGGGCAAAGGATTCTGCATCCGACGTGGCGTTATGGAGAGCCGCGGAAGTTTTATCATTTTTATAGATGCTGATTTGCCTTATGAGCTTTATGCCATTGATGATTTTTTAAAAGCCCTGCGAAACGATTATGATCTTGCGATTGGTTCACGGGTTTTACCCGGGTCTCAAGTGAAGGGTGTGCCTGTCGTACGTTATGTTTCCGGGCAGATTTTTTCCTGGATGGTACAGGCAGTGTTATTTTCAGGCCTGCCAGATACCCAATGTGGGTTTAAAAGTTTTAAGTCTGTTGCCGCGAAGGAAATTTTTCGCCGTTTGACCATTGGTGGTTTTGGTTTTGATGTGGAGTTGCTCTTCGTGGCACGTAAACTAAAGTTTGCTATTCAACCCATCCCTGTGCAGATGATCGATCATCGTCATCGTAGCCGTGTCCGTTTGGTGATTGACTCGTTCAAGATGTTTGCGAACCTGTTCATGGTCCGTTGGAACGACTTGCAAGGTAAATACAACTAGGAGATTTGCAGATTGTCTTTTGATTACGACTCCGTTGCAGGCGATTATCAATATCGTGCCTTGCATTCGGGGCATCCAATACAGCGCTTCTGGCATCGCGGCAAACTGATCATGATTGATGAATTAATCTGCCCTCACTTGGAAATTGGTTCACGCCTACTTGAGATAGGATGTGGAGCGGGCAACCTGCTTTTACAAGCCACCGTACCCGGAAGTTATCCTGTCGCACTTGACCTATCAATGCAGGCATTGACATTTGTTCGCTCACGTTTAGAGGAAGCAAAGTCCGACGCTGAAGCGCCAAGTGACTTTGGCTGTACGCAGGCAATTGGAGAATGTTTGCCGTTGGCTGATGAGAGTTTTGATTGCGTCTTGATGTCCGAAGTGATTGAGCATCTCGAAGCACCGCAAATTTCTGTTCGTGAGGCGGTGCGGGTGCTTCGCCCAGGTGGACGACTTCTAATCACAACGCCGAATTATCATAGCTTCTGGCCTGTGATGGAATGGACTGTTGACCGGTTAAACATGGCGCCTAAAATGGCTGGAGAGCAGCATATTAGTCGTTTCAATCTTTCTTCTTTGAAGAAGATGCTACTGGAATCAGGTTTAGAGATAGAGTATTGCGGTTCCATTTACAGCCTCAGTCCATTTTTATCCTTGATTTCTTCAGAACAGGCAAAACGTCAGTTGCAACGTGAGCTGAATCAACGCTCTATATTAGGTATGATCCTAGTGGCAGTAGTAGTTAAACCTTGAACCTTCGACGAGATTATGAAACAAAGATTTTCTGAAGAACAATTTTTGGGGCTGGCTCTTTCTCTCGGTGCCTTTGCCACTTTCATTGCCCTTGCTATTTATGCTTATCTTGGAACTTTTTCGCGATATGGAAGTGATGATTATTGTCTCTCTGCTTTCTTCCTGCAGAAGAATCTCATCAACGCGATGATTCAGCGCTACGTTAGTGCAACAAGCCGATATACAAATATCATCTTTATCGGTATCGCTGACAAGCTCTTTGGCTGGCATAATGTAGCCATCCTGCCTGCACTGATGTTAGCCTTGTTTGTATTGGGAATATATCTTTTGCTAAAAGAGATCGGGGAAATGCTCCAATTGGGATGGAGCCGCTGGCTAGTCTTATTCCTAGCTTTGTCCGTTGTCTATTTTTCAGTTACACAGGCCCCCAATTTGTATGAAACTCTATACTGGCGCGCTGGAATGACGTCTCATTTTGTACCGCTGGTATTTATCCCTTTTTTTGGCATGTTTTTGCTCAAGCAAATCAGGAACGCGAAACAACACTCTCCCTCACTTTGGATTCAAGTTGCTTGTTTCATCATTCCTTTCCTTATAGGCGGACTTTCAGAACCCCCGACCGCCTTGATGATCACAATACTCTTCCTGGCGACTTGTGCGGCTTGGTGGTGGAGTGACACTCGCTATCGCCGATCTATTTTGATTATTTTATTATGGTCTTTGATGGGCGCGTTGATCGCATTGATCATAATGGCGCTGGCTCCTGCGAATTCGATTCGATTGCAAACCGCTCCCCCTGGTCTATTTGAACTGATTTCCAGAATAATCTATTATCCACTTTATTTCATTGTTGATACTTTGCGAGTATTTCCTTTGCCTACACTGATTTCTATTGTGATGCCGGCTATACTTTTTTATGTAAAATATGCTTATCCATCTCAAAGACTTTCCAAAGCAGCGCGCAATCGCCTTGGAATCTTTGTGGTGCTTGTACTAATGCTCGCATATCTCTTCATCGCTGCCAGTTTTGCACCAAGCGCTTATGGTCAGTCTTATCCAGTCCCGCGCGCCCGCTTTGCGGGCAGAGTGCTGATGACTGTCGCTTTAATGACAGAAGGTGCTTTTCTGGGTACTCTGATTACACAAGTAGGAATCAAATTTTTTCAATCTACTTATCTTCGTGATTTTGCGATTTTTGCATTGATGATCCTTGCGCTCTATCCCTTGCGCACTGCCTGGAGGACTCTCGGAGAAATTCCTGTATATCAACAACGCGCGGCGGCCTGGGACTCGCGTGAGGCTGAAATTTACGCGCTTAAAGCGGAAGGCGCTGAGGATTTGATCATACGATTTTTACGAAATGAGAAGACCCAGGACTTGGGCGACCATGCGAACTTCAGATTGAACCGTTGCGCAGCAGCTCTGTATGGGGTCAATTCGATTATCGCTGTGCCTATGGATAGTAAATAAAACCATATGAGTGATCTTACTCCGATCTTGGTCACAGGGACTCATCGCAGCGGCACCACATGGGTGGGCAAAATGCTCGCCGCTGATGCGCTTACTGCCTATATCAGTGAGCCATTGAATGTTTTGCATCGCCCGGGTGTCTTTCACGCGAAGGTCGCGCACTGGTATCAATATGTTTGCGACGAGAACGAGAGCGAATACCTTTCGGCGTTCCAAGAATTATTGGAGTTTGATTATCACCTTTGGGACGAAATCCGTTCGCTGCGTTCGCGCAAGGATTTCCTGCGCATGGGGCGTGACTTCCTGATCTTTTATAATGGATTGATGCGCGGGCAACGTATGTTGCTCAAGGATCCGTTCGCGGTTTTTTCCGCACCGTGGTTTGCGAAAAAATTGAATTGCAAAATCGTCATTACGGTGCGCCACCCTGCAGCGTTTGCCAGCAGTCTGAAACGCCTCAATTGGCCATTTGATTTTCAGGATTTGTTGGACCAGCCTTTGTTGATGCGCGATCATTTGGAACAGTACCGGGATCAAATGCAATCTATACAGCCGGATGATGTTATCGGGCAGGCTGCTCTGCTGTGGAAGCTGATCTACTACTCGGTCCACGCGACCCTTCGACACGGTGAGCGACAGACGAACCGTCAGGACGGCGCCCGTGAACAGAATCCCGATTTCATTATCGTTCGCCACGAAGACCTTTCACGCGATCCCGTTACAGGCTATCACGACCTATATAAATCCCTAGGCCTCGAATTTACTCCGCGCGTTGAAAAAACAATTTTGAACTCCAGCAGTTCTGAAAACCCAGTAGAGTTATCTCGCAAAAAAGTTCATGGATTCAAACTGGATAGCCGCAAAAATATAGACATTTGGAAAAAACGATTGACAGTCGAAGAAGTTGACCGTATCCGTAAAATGACAGAAGAAACCTCTACACTATATTATTCAGATGCGGAGTGGTAAAACCATACGCATATCATAGGAGAATCAAAACGAATGAGCAACAATCAAGCAAAATCTATTCAGCGAGATTTGAAATCAAATGATCTAATTGTTATCACCGGGGCAGGTGGGTTTATTGGTGGTTCGTTGGTACGTTACTTCCACGATCTGGGCTATACACGCATCCGCGCGGTGGACAAGAAACCTTTGAGCAATTGGTATCAGCGTACTCCCGGAGTTGAAAACCTGTGTCTGGATCTGAGTAAAAGCGAATCATGTGTCCGCGCAGTGGAAAACGCAGTCGAAGTCTACAATTTCGCGGCAGATATGGGTGGCATGGGATTCATCGAACGTTTTCGAGTGGAATGCATGCGTTCATCCCTTATTAATACGCACATGCTCGAAGCCGCTTACCAAGCAGGCGTAAATCGTTACTTCTTCTCATCCTCAGCTTGTGTCTATAATACCTTCCTCCAACAGGATCCTAACGTACGGGCTTTAAAAGAGTCGGACGCCTATCCAGCCATGGCAGAGCGAGGCTATGGTTGGGAGAAATTATTTGCTGAAATGCTATGCCAGGAATATTGGGCGGAAAGGCATATGAAGACATTCACTGCGCGCTTCCACAACGTTTATGGACCCAATGGTACCTGGGATGGTGGACGCGAGAAGGCGCCGGCTGCGATCTGCCGTAAGGTTATCCAAGCCAAGGATAGCGGAATGAATGAAATTATGATTTGGGGGGATGGCACTCAGACGCGTAGTTTCACGTATATTGAAGATTGCGTACTAGGAATCGATATGATCGTTCATTGCGATGAATTGATTGCAACGCCGATCAACCTTGGTTCGAGTGAATTGATTTCTGTAGATGGACTAGTCAGCCTGGCTGAAGAAATTGGTGGCATGAAACTCAATCGTAAATATGATCTGACCGCGCCGAGAGGTGTGGCAGGACGCAATAGCGATAACACATTTATCAAGCAAGTATTTGGCTGGGAACCGGGTACACCTTTTAAGGAAGGCTTGACCAAAACATATCAATGGATCGAGGGACAATACTATGCTCGTAAAGCCGGCGAGCGGGTGGTTGAAGATACTATGTAGTTTATTATTTGAACGTGAGAGCTTTTCGCAATCGCAACCGAAACTTCCAGGGCAGCCAGGAATAAAACATCTTACGGGTGATCATCCTTAAGCGTAGCAACGAAAACCAACTTCCTCCTTCGCGCTCCAGCACGCGTAGCATATCTGGGTAACAGCGGTCGTCATTGACAATCGTCTTGCCTGCATCGTGGATCCGGAACTGTGCCCAGCGCTTGGAAACATAAAGTAGTTGTGAGACTTTTGCAATGCGCACCCATAGATCGTAGTCGAAACTGAAAAATAACGAGAGATTGAGTGGACCTACTTGACGCCAGAGGTCCGCGCGAAAGAAGGTTGTTGCCTGAGGAATATGTACGGAGCCGCATAGCATTTGCCGGTAACTGGTCTGTTTGGATCCAAACTGACCGGCAGGCGCACCGGAGTCGTCGATCAAGTCCGCATCGCCGTAGACCATCCCTATCTCAGAATGACCTTTGAGAACCGCTACTGCTTCCAATACTGCGTCTGGGAAATAAATATCATCAGAGTTCAACCAGGCTAATATTTCTCCAGTCGCACGGGAAAAGCCTTTGTTCAATGCATCGGCATGACCCTTATCTTTTTCTGATATCCACCAAGCCAAATGATCCTGGTATTTTTTTATGATCTCCACGCTTCCATCTTTTGAGCCGCCATCCACGATGATATATTCGATATTGGGATAGACTTGCTCCAGAACTGAACGGATCGAA
>WNFX01003533.1_pt1 | contig 20313 bp, 16 predicted proteins | sample 5400111 | NCBI WGS metagenome assembly WNFX01 (sample SAMN13153363, study PRJNA577476) | soil metagenome | isolation source: 40 cm soil or saprolite under grassland replicate 1 | place: USA:California | collected 2016-06-15 | reverse complement strand
CATCGTGATGAGCGCCTACGGTGGCGAAGACGCCGCGATTGCCGCCATGAAGGAGGGCGCCTACGACTATCTCCCCAAGCCCTTCCGGCCCGACGAAGTCGTGCTCACCCTCCGCAAGGCCGAGGAGCGCGAACGATTGCGGCAGGAGGTGGCGGGCCTCAGAGCGCAGCTGGCCGCCGGACCCGGCGAGCGCGGTCTTATCGCTGAAAGCGCCGCGATGCGCCAGGCATTGGCGCTCCTCGCACGCGTCGCCGAGTACAACACCACCGTGCTCATCACCGGTGAGAGCGGCACCGGGAAGGAGGTGATCGCGCGCGCCATTCATCGCGCCAGCCCGCGCGCGGGCAAGGCATTCGTCGGCATCAACTGCGCGGCCATCCCCGAGACCCTCCTCGAGTCCGAGCTCTTCGGTCACGTCCGCGGCGCCTTTACCGGGGCGAGCGGCGACAAGGCCGGCCTGTTCGAGCAAGCAAGCGGCGGCACGTTGCTCCTGGACGAGATCGGCGAGCTGCCGATCGGCCTGCAGGCCAAGCTGCTGCGCGTGCTGCAGGAGAGTGAGATCCGGCGAGTGGGCGATCAGAAGACGCGCCGGGTGGACGCGCGCGTGCTGGTCGCTACCGCGCGCGATCTCGAGGCCGAAGTACGCGCCGGCCAATTTCGCGAGGATCTGTTCTATCGCATCAATGTCGTCGTGATCGAATTGCCGCCGCTGCGCGAGCGCCAGAACGACATCGCCCCGCTGGCCCGGCATTTCGCGGCCCGTCTCGCGCAACGCTTCGGCCGGCCCCTCTCCCTCAGCGACGATGCCGTCGCCTGGCTCGAGCGGCAGGAGTGGCCGGGGAACGTGCGGGAGCTCGAGAACGCGATCGAGCGCGCGGCGGTGCTCAACGAGAAGGCGGTCTTGGATCGAGGCGACTTCAGTGTCGTTCCCCCTCGCCACGAAGTGGAGAGGGGGTCAGGGGGTGAGGACGCAGGGGACGGGACCCTCAAATCGGTCGTCGAGACCGCGGAGCGGGACGTCATCACCCAGGCCTTGAAAGCGACCAACGGCAATCGCCGTGAAGCCGCGAAGCGCCTCGGTGTGAGCCTCCGGACGCTGTTTTACAAGATCGATCGGTACGGCATCGGGTAGTGCAAAACTCTGCACAAGTGCAGGATTCTGCGGTGTTTTTCAGCGACTTACGTCAACGTATCTCTGTGGTGTATTTGGAGTTACGCTGAGGCATGGAACGTGTAAGTAGGAGCCGCCCAATGGAGGGCACATGAGTCGCAAAGGGTTCAGCCTTATCGAGATGATGTTCGTGTTTGTGCTGGCCGGCGTGATCATGGCGATCGGTTTCCCCCGGCTCCGGAGCAGTCTCGAGAAGCAGAACATCCGCAGCGCGAGGGCGCTGCTCGGGACATTGGCGGCGACGGCACGGGGGACAGCGGTTGCGCGCGGCTGCAACGCCACGCTGAACATGACCGTCGACAGCGTGTGGGTGACGGCCTGCGCGATGACGCCGCCGTTCGCGGCGGTCGGGGTGGGCACCAAGAAGCTCGTCGGCGACGAGTTCGGCGTGACGTTGTCTCCCGATGTCGCGTCGATCGTCTACGATCCGCGCGGGATTCGGATGCCGTTCGCGTCGTCGCCGACCTACGTTCACATCGTCGGGGCGCATTACCGCGACTCCGTGGTGATTAACCAAGTGGGGAAGGTGACCCGGCAATGAACATCAAACAGAACGAGCGCGGCTTTACGATCATCGAGATCATCATCGCCATCATCGTCCTGACCGTCGGCCTGCTCGGCCTGGTCACGACGGGCGCGCTGGTGACACGCATGCTCGCGCGCGGGCAGCGCTCCGCCACGGCGGCGGCATTCGCCTCGCGCCGGCTCGAGCGGATGCGTATCGCGGGGTGCATCGACACACAGCGCCTCCCCGGCCAGGACACCCTGTATCGCGGGTCGACCTGGGTGGCGATCAACCGGTGGGCGTTTACCGATGCCGGGAATCAGAACTACCGGCTCAAGATCGTGACGACCTACAAGACCATCAAGAATCGCGTCCGCAGCGATTCCACGGAGACGACGATCCCATGCAACGCGTTCTCATGAGCCGTCGCGGTTTCACGATGGTCGAGCTGCTGGTCGCGCTAGTCCTCTTGGGAATTGTGAGCGCCGCGCTCTACCGCGTGCTCGTCAACAATCAGCGCCTCTACATGGCGCAGACCGCGCGGATCGATCTGTCCCAGAACATTCGCGCGGCGGGAAACATCATGCCCGCTGAGTTTCGTGAGCTCGACGCGTCCGACGGCGATATCACCGCCATGTCGGCGACGAGTCTCTCGATTCGGGCGATGCGCTGGACCAGTTTCGTCTGCGTCGCTCCGGCGTTGAACGGTATTACAGGCGGTCGGCAAATGACGATCCGGGGCGGGCAGGCCGGGGACCCGATGTTCTTCGGTGCTCGGAGCATCCTGGTCGGCACGGATTCCATGTTTGTATATCTGGATGCCGACCCGACGTCCCGACTCGATGATTATTACGTGCCGGCGAGGTTGACTGCCGCGGCGCCGTTGCTCTGCCCGGCGGTCGGACTGGCCCCGCCGCAACCGGGAACGCTGGTGACGTGGGACGGCAACTTCTTCGCCGGTAACAATGTGGCCGGTGCCATTCCGGTCGGGGCGCCGGTCTGGGGCTTCGAGCGCATCACATATCAGCTCTTTCGGCCGGCGGGAGACACGCTGTACTACATCGGCTATGGGCCCACGGGCGGAACGCCACAGCCGCTCATCGGCCCTGTGCTCCCGAACGGACTGTCGTTCGCGTTCTACGACTCGACCGGTGCCGTTACCGCTATCAGGGCAAAGGTCGCTCGCATTGATATCACGGTGCGCGCGCGAACCACCGGCGCGGTCCGGGTCGGGGGCCAGGGTACGGCTGCTACGATCGTCGACAGCATGGTCACGAGTGTTGCATTGCGGAATAACCGGCGGTTCTAGGGCCGTCCGGAACCCATGAAGGAGAGAGGCATGAAACGGATTCTGCGGGACGAGCGCGGTATGGCGCTCGCGGTTGCGATCTTCGCCCTCGTCGTTGTCGGGGCGCTGGTCGCCGGAGCGTTCTTCGCCGGCACCCAGGAGCAGCGGGTGGGCGAGAATCAGCGCCGCGTGCAAACGTCGTTCGGCGCCGCCGAGGCGGGTGTGCAGGAGCGCGTGATTAGCTGGAAGCCCGACTCGATGAACAAGCGCAACGCGTATCCGCAGGACTCCGTGCCCATCTACTCGGTGAGCGCGCAGGGGTCCACACCTGGCGGCACAGGGAGATACTTCGGGTACAGCTACAAGCTCGGGAACAACATCTTCCTGATCGACGTCACAGGACGCGATCGGGCGAGTGCCAACGGCCCGCTCGCCGGCGGCGCCGGTGCGCGCCAGCGCATTGGGATGATTACCCGCCTCGCGCCAGTCGACTTCGGGATCCATGCTTCGCTCACGACACAGGGTGGCGTGAGCCTGTCCGGTAACGCGGACGTCAACGGGTACGACCAGGTTCCCACTGGCTGGGTTAACTGCGATCCGCCAGGGGCCCCCCAGGCTGGTATTCGCGACCCGGGTGCCAACGTCGGGACGAGTGGTAACGGGGCGGTGCAGGGGTATCCCGCGGTCGTGAACGACCCGAGCATCAACAACAATTCGTTCACGAACTTCGGCGGGGCGACGTACGCTCAGCTGGCCGCCCGCGCCAACATTACGTTAGGGCCGGGCGTGTATAAGACCAACCCGAACTTCGGTGGCCCGACCGGCTGTGATAAGACCGATCTCCTGAACTGGGGTGACGGGTTAAATCCGACCAGTACGTGCGGCGACTACTTCCCGATCATCCACATCACCGGTGACGTCACGCTCAACGGCGACCAGGGCCAAGGTGTCTTGTTGGTCGACGGGACGTTGAACGTTAACGGCTCTTACCAGTTCTTTGGCATCGCGATCATTCAGCAAGACATTAAGACCGCAGGTGGTGGTAACACCGATGCGCACTTCTGGGGTGGCGTCATGGCCAAGAACGCCGACCTGTCGACTCAGAACGTGAGTGGTCACGCGACGCTGAACTACTCTAGCTGCAGCATCTTATCGGCTCTGCAGGCCACGAGCCAGATCTCGATGATGCGGCAACGCGGGTGGGTTCAGCTCTACTAAAAGTGGCGTAAGTAGAAGCAGCGGCGATAGTTGTTGCTTCGGCCTCAAGTCGATTCGAGGCTTGACAGGATAAGGGGCGGGGCCTATTGTAGTTTGCCCTCGCCCCTTCTTGTCTCTACGCAAAAAGGTGCATATGGCCCTTTTTGGGTTATTCGGTGGCAAAAAAACCTCGGTCGGGCTGGATATCGGGTCCGGTATCATCAAACTCGTGGTTATTGACCATGGGGGCAGCGAAGCTGAGCTGACCAAAGTCGCGACAACCGAAGTCGCCGCCGATGCGATCGTCGAGGGCGAGGTCATGGACCCCGGCCTGGTTTCGGAGGCTATTCGGGGGCTGTTCGAAGCCGCCGGCGTCAAGCGCAAATCCGTCGTTACGGCCGTGGGGGGCCGTGACGTCATCGTCAAGAAGATTCAGATGGACCGGATGAAAGAAGGGGATGCCCGCGAAGTCATCCGGTGGGAAGCCGAGCAGCACGTGCCGTTCGACATGGCGAACGTGGAGCTCGATTTCCAGATCCTCGATCCCGACGCCGAAGGCCTCCAGATGAACGTCCTCCAAATGAACGTGCTGCTCGTGGCTGCCAAGCGCGAGCTCGTCGAGAGCCGCGTCGGCCTGCTCAGCGAAGCCGGACTCGCTCCCTCCATCATCGACGTCGACGCGTTCGCCATTCACAACGCCTTCGAGCTGAACCATCCCGACGCCATGCAGGGCGTCGTCGGTCTCGTCAACATCGGTCACGAAGTGACCAACGTGAACATCCTCGAGGACGGCGTTCCCGTCCTCACGCGCGATCTCTCGGTCGGCACGCGGCGCTTCCGCGAAGACTTGCAGCGCGAAAAAGGACTCGCGAGCGAGGAAGCCGAGCGGGTTATTCAGGGCGCGTCGCAGCACGCCGATCTTGCCGGCTACGTGAGCGCGCGCGGCGAGGAGATTGCGGTCGGCGTGGAGCGCGCCGCGGCGTTCCTCGCGACCGCGTCGCGCAACGCGGGGGGATTGTCGCGCGTCTACACGACGGGCGGCGGTGCGCGCATTCCTGGTCTGAACGATGCGCTCGGCGCCCGACTCAGAGTGCCGATCGAGCTGGCCAATCCGGTGCAGCGCCTGCGCGTGAAGGATGACGTGTTCGAGACGGTCCCGGTGGACGAGGTCGCCCCGCTGCTCATGCTGGCGGTCGGCCTGGCGCTGAGGCGCGCCGCATGATTGAAATAAACCTAATCCCGGGAAAGAAGAAGGCGGCCAAAGGCGCGGGCTTCCAGCTCGCGCTGCCGGATTTCAAGGGACTGATCGCGCAGGTCAAGGATCCATTCCTGATCGGCGCGATCGCGGCGTGGGTGGTCGTCGGCGGTGGCGGGGCGCTCCTCTTCATCACCGATCGGGCGCGACTCGCCGCGGCGGAGAGCCGGCTCGAGAACATTCGGACCGAAAAGCGCCGGTACGACATCGTCATTGCGCAGAAGCGTCAGGCCGAGAAAGTGCGCGATTCGCTGCTCTACCAGATCAATGTGATCCGCGACATCGATGCGGACCGCTACATCTGGCCGCACGTGCTCGATCAGGCGACGAAGGCATTGCCGCCATACACCTGGATCACGCGCGTGCAGACGGTGTCTACCATCGTCGCGCCCGGCCCGGGGCAGCCGGCGGCCAACGGGCCCGCGACGATCGAGCGGGATACGATCGGCCGGCCCGCGGTGAAGATCTCCATCGAGGGACGGACGGTGGACATCCAGGCGTACACGACGTTTCTGCGACAGCTCGCGGCGTCGCCGTGGTTCACCGACGTTACGCCCGCCGCCTCGCAGACGGTGATCGAGGCGGATCGGCCCGTGACGGCGTTCACGGTGACGGTCAGCTACAGAATCGCGGATTCGGTCTACATCCGAACGGTCCCGCTCGTGCAGTCGGTGAGGTAGGCGCATGGCACTGTTACCGACCGACCAGCGCAGCCAGATCATGGCGCTGCTCATCCTCGTCGCCGGGGCGGGCGGCTACTTCTTCTGGACGAAGAAGCACACGCCCGACGTGGAGCAGATCCGGTCGGCGAATGCGGAGTCCGATAGTCTCGAGCGAATCGTCGCCGCGGCGAAGGCGGACCTGGCGAGTGGGAGCATCGACGATCTGCGGCGGCGCGTCGAGGAATATCAGGGCTCGCTCGAGTTGATGCGGCGGCTGGTGCCGGAGCGCAACGAGGTCCCGACGCTGATCGACGACATCTCGACCAAAGCCAAGGTTCGCGGGATCACCCTCGGCAAGATTCAGCCGCTCAGCCCCGAGCCCGGTTCGCCGTTCGACACCTATCGGTACCGGCTTGAGATCTACGGCCACTACGATCAAATCGGCGAATACCTCGCTGATGTCGCGTCGCTGCCGCGCATCGTCGTGCCGCAGGACGTCACCCTGGCGACCGCCACGCCGGCTGCGCAAAAGCTGCTGGGCGACACGGCGGGTGCGCTGCTGCTCGCCGAATTCGCGATTCGCACCTTCGTGAAGGCGGCCAAGCCGCCGCCGCCCCCCGCGGGCAAGCCGGCCGGAGCTCCGCGTGCACGCAGCTAGCGTCGCGCTCGCGTTCGTCGCGTTCGCGCTGCCCGCGGCCGCACAGCAGGCGGAGCGGGCGTCCGATACTCTGGCCGCGCATCCGCAGTCGCTGTTGCGCGAAGTGTTCTCGTACGAAGGCGGCGGGCGCGATCCGTTCATGTCGCTGCTCAAGACCGGCGACGTGCGGCCGCTGATTTCCGATTTGAAGCTGACGACCGTCGTATACGACGGGCGTTTTGCGTCGCGCAGTGTCGCCATACTGCGGGACATCACCAATCGACGCATCTACCGGGTGAAAACGGGCGACATCATCGGGCGCTTGAAGGTGACGCAGATCCGGCCCCGCGAAGTCGTCTTCACCGTTCAGGAATTCGGGTTCGAGCGGCAGGAGACCCTGTCGCTCGCCAAGCAGGAGGGGACGCCATGAAGGCCATTCTTCCCATCGCGGCGCTGCTCGTCGCCGTCGCTCCCCGGGCCCTTGCGGGGACGACGGTCGACGGGTGGAGCGCTCGCGACGGTGAAGTCCGCGGGGTGAGCGTGCTGCCGGCGAGCGGCAAGGTCGAGATCGTGATCGACCTGCAGGGCGCCGCGGTCGTCCAGGACTTCACGCTCTCCAATCCCGCGCGGCTCGTGATCGATCTGCTGGGCGCACGCCTCACGGCACCCGTCGCGCTGTACGACGGTCAGAATCGCGGCGGCGTCCGCAACGTGCGCTACGCGCAATTCAAGCCCGACGTCGTGCGCGTCGTGATCGACCTGGACGCGCTGAAGGACTATCAAGTCGAGCGCGCCGCTGGGCAGGTGCGCATTCGCATCGGCAGCGAGCGGACGAGCTTCGCGGCGTGGTCGAGCAACAACGTTGCGCCGATGGCTCCTTCCGCTGCGGCAACCCCACCCCCCGCCCCTCGCCGGGTGGCGGAGCGGGCTGAGGTGGCACCGCCGGTAACGGGCGGACCGGAAGCGGCAGCGCGGGTGACGACGCCGTCGTTGGGCCGGCCGATGTCGATCGATGAGTATCTGGCGACGCACCGCGCCGAGGCCGCGCAATCGCAGGCGTCGCGCATCACGGTCCAGTGGGACAACGCGAGCATCGAGGACGTGGTCGCGGGCTTCGCGGCGTTCAGCGGGCGCACGATCATCCTCGGCAAGGACATCAAGGGCAACGTCACCGCCGAGATCAAGAATCAGCCGTGGGATCTCGCGCTCAACGCGGTGCTCGAGTCGCAAGGTCTCGCGTGGCAAAACCTGCCCGGCGGGATTCTCAACGTCGTGGACAAGAAAGAGCTGGCCCGCGCCGATTCCACCGTGCCCATCACGACGCGCCTGGTGCGCATCAACTACGCGAAGGCGACGTCCCTGGTCCCGTCGGTCGCATCGATTTTGACCAAGCGCGGTCAGGCGGTCGCCGACTCGACGAGCAACTCGCTCGTGATCACCGAGGTCAGCTCGCGCATCGACGAGGTCGTGGAGTTCGTGAAGGGCCTCGACCAGCGCACGCCCCAGGTGTCGATCCAGGCGAAGATCATCTTCGTCGATCGCACCGACGTCGAGGAGATGGGCGTCAAATACGACCTCGGCTCGACCACGCAGTTCTTCAACAAGCTCATTCAGCGTCCCGATCCGCGCACGGCGAAACCGGTCGATACCGATCTGGACGGCGTGCCCGACGCGCTCGTCCCGCAGTCGAATTTCCCCGCCAACGAGAACATCGTGTCGCTGGGCGGCAATTCCTTGTCGGCGCTCGGCAATGCGGCCCAGGAGGTCGTCAACCCGGCGCTCGACCTGATTTTCTCGACCGCCCTTGGCAACTTCGATCTGACCGCCTTCGTGCAGGCGCTGCAGCGGGTCGACCTCGCCGACATCCAGGCCGAGCCGACGATCACGACGCTCGATAACCGGCAGGCCGAGATCCTCGTCGGCGACCGCGTGCCAATTCGCGTCATCGATGTGAGCGCCGTCGGCGGTGGGGGTGGAGGCGGTACCAACGTGCCTCGTGCGACGGTGCAGTTCCAGCAGACCGGTATCAATCTCCGCGTGACGCCGCACGTGACGGGGACGCGGCAGATCCTGATGGAAGTGCACGCGGAGCGCTCGAACGTGCGCCCGGCATCCGTGGACATCGGGTTCACGTTCCAGACGCAACAGGCGGACAATCAGATCCTGGTCAGCGACGGCGAAACGGCCGTAATTGGCGGACTTACGGTGACTGAGGTCACGGTAGCGAAGTCCGGAATTCCCTTCCTTGTAGATCTGCCGATTCTGGGCAAGCTGTTCGGCTTCACGTCCCAGACGGAGAACCGGCGCGATCTGCTGATTTTGATCACGCCGCACATCATCGACGATCTCGTCTCGCCGAGCGGCCGGTAGGCCGGGCAGACAGCAGGAGAGGGTAGCCATGCGGCTGGTTCGAATCAGACGCGGTACCGCACTGCTCTGCGTGAGCGCGCTCGCACTCGCCGTCTGGGCGTGCGAGACGGCGCGCAACATTGGCGGCATCCAACGCGACGTCACACCACCAGCCATCACGCTCACGAACACCGCGGGCGACACGCAGGCTATCGCCGGCGGTCTCCACTTCAACGTGTCCGCGGTCGACAATCTGGCGTTGAAGAGCGTGAACCTGACGTTCAGCGGCGGGCTCATCGGGACGCTCGATACGAGCTTCATCGGCCAGGTCAAGACGTACTCCGTGGGCCGCTCGATCACGTTCCCGTCGAACTCCGGTGCGGGCGGCAACATCACGATCGTCGGCCGTGCGACCGATGGCGCCGGCAATTTCGCCGAAGACACGCTCTCCATCTTTCTGTCGAACGTGCAGGCGCTCCAGGTCATCTTGATTTCGCCGACGCCGGGCGCGGTCGCATCGCAGAACCGTTCGATTCCGATCGAGGTCCGGGCTATCCAGAACTCAGGCATCTCGAAGATTGGGTTCCTAGTCGCGCCGGCGAGTGCCGTCACGAACCCCACGGTGCCGCCCAACGACTCCATCGTGTTCCTGGGCGCCCTGAAGGACACCGTCGATTACACCGACACGCTGACCGTCCTCGCGGGCACCGGCACCTTCCAGGTCGTCGGGTTCGCCGAGGACTCGGCGGGCCGGCGCGGCTTCACGAACGTCGTTACGGTTACCATCCAGTCCGCCGCGAACGACGTTACGCCGCCGCTGGTGTCCCACTCGGTCGGCGCGCGCGTCGAGGTGGACGACACGGTGATCGTGCGCGCCACCGACGCGAGCGCGATCGCGTGGATCGGCTTCCGCGTCGACACGGGTGGCGTGCTGCTCAAGTTCGATACGATCAATGTCGCGGCCGGCAATCTCACCGACGTCACCCGGCGCGCAAGCCTCAACCTGGGCTCGGTCCTGCCGCCTGGTGTGTTGCCACATTCGATCGTCGTGCGCGGCTACGCCTGCGACGCCGCCGTGGCGCGCAATTGCTCGTACACGAACACGACGTCGCTGCTGCCCAGCGCGCCCAGCACGCCGGCGCTGTACCCCGCGGTCAAGCTGGCGGGGCTGCCGCGGTCCCCGACCGCGCTGATCGATACCGTGATCGTGGTCAACGGCGTCACGGTGCCTCTGGCCGGCACGGGGACGATCGCCGACGCCATTTACAACGCGAACTTGCGTGAGCTGTACCTCACGAATCCCGGGCTCAATCGGGTGGATGTGTTCCAGGTCGCCAACACGGCGTTCGTCGCGGGGGGCATCCCGACCGCCGGGGGACAGCCGTGGGGCATCGCGCTCTGGCCCCGCGACACGCTCGGCGGCTACAAGGATACGATCATCGTAGCCGATGCCGGCGGCTCGTACCTCGGCATCATCAACGTCGGTGCGGGTGGACCGCGCCAGATCATTTGGCGCCAGAATCTGCCCGACTTCATCATCCAGACGTACAAGGTGATCGTGCAGGCGGGCGGAGCGGTCGTTCACATCACCGACTATCACACGTCCGATCTGCCGCAGTACCTGGCGACGGTTTGCCGGGTGGCGAGCGGGACCTCGACCTGCCATGCCGACTCGGTCTTCGCGATCTATTCGACCGCCCCGACCGGCGCGGAAACGCCGCCCTTCACCGGGCGGGCCACGCTGCGGATGGAAAAACTGATCAACACTACGGATCCCAACCTGATGTTTGGGCACCTCTTCTGGGAAATCGCGACCCAGTCGTTCAACGACGTCACCGATACCCTGCGGATCTTCATGAGTCGCGGCCGCAATTTCTCGAAGGTCATACTCTCGGCGTGCGGCGGTGCGACCATCCAGCTCAGCCGGATGGGGTTGGGGGACCGCACATTCACGCGCAACACCGGGAACTTCACGCACGCTTTCATCGGGGAGGGCGGGAACATTACGGCGCAGTTTGCGCGAGTCATGTCGTACGATGCGCGCAACCAGCTGCTCGTGGGAACAGCCGCAGGCTGCTTTACCGGCAACGCGACGCGCGACTCAGGACAAGTCGACATCGACTTCGGCATGTCGCCGGGACGCGAGGTCAGCGACTTTATCGCCAACACCGGCATCAGGGTCGTGTCGGTCGCGACGAACTTCAACGGGCTCACGAATGCGGTGCGCGCGGACTCGATCTACTATCTGGATCAGGACCTGCGGCGCATGGTGACGTCCGCTGCGCCGCCGGGGCCATCCCCGCTGACGCCCGGCATGGACATGAACTATTTCCACGACTTCGCTCCCACGGGGCAATGTCCCCCGGGCAGCACGTACTGCGGCGGCGGGACCGACAAGAACCAGCGCCTGATGTTCTCGGCGAGCCCGAGCGGCAACATCGACGTGTTCGACACGTTCTTCGGCGCGTTCCTCGGGTCGATACCGGTGCGTGATCCGATCATCGGGCCGCTGCGCGTTGCGCGCGATGTGGGCGGGAATCAGTTACTGTTTGGCGTGACGCCGAACGGCCTGCTGGTCCTACAGCTGCCGCCGTTCGTCAACCCGCTGCCGGTGCCGCCGCAGCACTGAGGGGGCGCTTACGGGTCCCCCCGGGTGCGATACCATACGAGCCCGACCCCGGTCGGGCTCGGCTGTTATAGGGGATTCGAACGTTCCCCCTCTCCCTGACGGGGAGAGGGGGTCAGGGGGTGAGGAATGACATTCCGGTTCACGACGGCGGGCGAGTCGCACGGCCGCGGCCTGGTGGGGATTCTCGAAGGCATTCCCGCCGGCCTGCCCGTCTCCGCCGCCGACGTGGATCTGGAGCTGAAGCGCCGCCAGGGCGGCTACGGCCGCGGCGCGCGCATGAAGATCGAGTCCGACCGCATCGAATGGCTCGCCGGCGTGCGCGCCGGCGAGACCCTCGGCTCCCCGATCGCCATGTTGATCTGGAACCGCGATTGGGAGCACTGGCAGGACGTCATGGCGCCCGAAGCGGACGCCGCACCCGATCCGCAGGGACGCCGCCGCCAGGTTACACGGCCTAGGCCCGGGCATGCCGACCTCGCTGGTTCCCTGAAGTACGATCGCCTCGATGCCCGCGACATCCTGGAGCGCGCCAGCGCCCGCGAGACCGTCGCGCGAGTTGCCTGCGGCGCGGTGTGCAGGAAGCTGCTGCGCGAATTCAGCATCGAGATCGGCTCCTATGTCGCCGAACTCGGCGGCGTCACCGCCCGTCCCCCATCCCCCGTCCCCCGTCCCCTCAACGAGGCCGCTGACCAGAGCCCCGTGCGCTGCCTCGACAAGGATGCCGAGGAGGAGATGATCCGCCGCATCGACGCCGCGAAGGCCGCGGGTGACACCCTCGGCGGCATCGTGGAGGTGATCGCCTTGGGCGTGCCGGTGGGACTGGGCTCTCACGTCTCCTGGGACCGAAAGCTCGATGGCCGGCTAGCGCAGGCGCTCATGTCGATCCCCGCGGTGAAGGGCGTCGAGCTGGGCCTCGGTTTCGAGGCGGCACGGCGCAAAGGCTCGGAAGTGCACGACGAAATCCTGCCCGGCTTGACACGGGCGACGAATCGCGCCGGGGGCACGGAAGGCGGCATGACGACCGGGGAGCCGCTCGTCGTCCGCGTCGCGATGAAGCCGATCTCCACGCTGATGTCGCCGCTCCGCACGGTCGATCTCAAGACGGGCGGTCCCGCGCAGGCGCAATCGGAGCGCTCGGATGTGACGGCGGTGCCGGCGATGGGGGTCATTGCGGAAGCCATGATGGCGATCGTGTTGACCGAGGCGCTGCTCGAGAAATTCGGGGCCGATGCGTTGAGCGAGCTGAAGCGCAACGTGGACGGCTACCTGGCGCAAGTGCGCGCGCGGACGCCCCGCGGAGCGGCGTCGTGAAACGGCACATTGTCCTGATCGGATTGCCTGGCGCGGGGAAGACCACCGTCGGTCGCCTGGTCGCGGACGGGTTGCACGCGGGATTCGTGGACATCGACACCATCCTGATTCGCAAAGAGGGCAAACCGATTTCCATGATCTTCGCCGAGAAGGGCGAGCCGGCGTTTCGGGAGATGGAACGCAAGGAAGTCGACGCCGCGCTGGCGAATGAACCGGCGGTGATCGCGCCGGGCGGCGGCTGGTCCGCGCAGCCCGGCGCGCTCGATGCCGCCAAACCTCGCGGGTACATCGTTTATCTGAAGGCGCGCGCCGAAGTGGCAGCCGGCCGCGCCGAGCCGTCGGGAACCCGGCCCGTTTTGATGGGGGATGATCCGCTGGCCCGTATGCGCGAGCTTTTCACGACGCGCGATCCGTTGTACGCCAAAGCGGATGCGACGGTGCTCACTGAAGCCAAGAGTGCGGAAAACGTAGCTGCCGAGGTCGTAAAGCTTGCGCAAATGAGTGCGGGTTGGTAAAGATGCAACCCCTGACGTTGAACTGAGGTTGACAGGTGCCTGATAACGAAGAAGAAGTGAAACCCAAAAAGCCGAGAGCGCCGCGCAAGAAAAAAGTCGCGGTCGAAGCTCTCCCGACGGCGGATACTGAAGAAACCGACGCCGCTCCTGCAAAGGGCGGCGCACTCGTCATTGTCGAATCCCCGACGAAGGCCAAGACGATCGGCAAGTACCTGGGTCGCGGCTATACGGTCAAGGCAACCGTGGGGCATCTGCGCGATCTGCCCAAGCGCGAGCTGGGCGTTGACGTCGAGAACGGCTTCACGCCGAAATACGTCACTATAAAGGAAAAGGCGAAAACCCTGGCCGAGATCAAGAAGGCGGCCAAGGCGGCGGACCGGGTCCTGCTCGCCACCGATCCTGACCGTGAAGGGGAGGCGATCGCCTGGCACGTGGCGTCGCAGCTCAACGGCGACGGCGGGGGGGGACGAAACGGCAAGATCCGGCGCGTCCTGTTCCATGAAATCACGAAGGACGCGGTCGCGGAGGCGCTCGCTAACCCGCTCGATATCGACCAGCGCAAGGTCGACGCCCAGCAGGCCCGCCGTGTGCTGGATCGCCTGGTCGGCTACAAGGCGTCGCCGGTGCTCTGGAAGAGCATCAAGACCGGCCTGTCCGCCGGCCGCGTGCAGACCGTCGCCCTCCGGCTGATCATCGAGCGGGAGGAGGAAATCCGGAAGTTCGTGCCGCAGGAGTACTGGACCGTGGCCGCCGACCTCGAGAAGGACGGCCAGGCGTTCCAGGCCCGTCTCCAGAAGCTCAACGGGCACAAGCCTGAGATCAAAACCGAGCAGGATGCCCGCGCGATCGTCGCGGAGGTCGAGAAGCTGCCGTTCGTGGTCACAGCGGTCTCGACCGGCGAGCGCCGCCGCAAGGCGCCGGCGCCGTTTACGACGAGCACAATGCAGCAGGAAGCCGCCAAACAGCTGGGCTTTTCCGCCGGGCGCACGATGCGCGCGGCCCAGAAGCTGTACGAGGGCGTGGAGCTGGGCGAGCAGGGCTCCGTTGGTCTGATCACCTACATGCGCACCGATTCGGTGCGCGTCTCGGATGCCGCCATCAAGCAGGCGCGCGAGTACATCAATGCGCAGTTCGACAAGCGCTACCTGCCCGAGGAGCCCAACATCCACAAGGGTGGCCGCGGCTCGAAGGTGCAGGATGCGCACGAAGCGATTCGCCCGACTGAAGTCGGACTCCGCCCCGAAGACCTGAAGAAGTACCTCGAACGCGATCTCTTTAAGCTCTATCAGCTCATCTGGCGCCGGTTCCTCGCGTCCCAGATGACGCCGGCGGTCTACGAGGCGACGAAGGTCGACTTCGACCTGGCGGGCGGGAAGTTCCTGTTCCGGGCCACCGGCTCCCGCGTGTTGTTCAACGGCTACCACGCGCTCTACAGCGAGGCCCATGAGGCGGAAGACGCCAAGACGCTCGACAGCCTTCAGCCCATCCCGGCGCTCAAAGCGGGCGACCGCGCGACGCTCAAACAGGTCGTGCCCAGCCAGCACTTTACCGAGCCGCCGCCGCGCTATAGCGAGGCGAGCCTGGTGAAGGAGTTGGAGCGGCTGGGCATCGGCCGGCCGTCCACCTATGCAGCCATCATCTCGACCCTGCGCACCCGCTGGTATGCGACCGCCAAAGACCGCCGCTTCCAGCCCACGCCGCAAGGCGAGACCGTCTGGAAGGTGCTGAAGCGCTCGTTCCCCGAGGTCTTTGAAGTCGGGTTCACGGCCCAAATGGAAACCGAGCTGGACAAGGTCGAAGAGGGGGACCTCGACTGGAAGGCGGTGCTGGGCGACTTCTGGGGGCCGTTCAATCGCGCGCTGGAAGCGGTGGACATCAACAAGATCATCCACGAAGTGCACGATTTGTCGGGAGTGGCAGCCGAGAAATGCCCCAAATGTGGCGCGCCGCTCGAGGTGAAGAGCGGGCGTTTCGGGCCCTACATCGCCTGCTCACGCTACGCGTCGAAGGAGTGCGACTACTCCCGGTCTATCAGGAAGGACAAAGTCCCGGATCGTCCCTCAGACGAGATTTGCAAAGAGTGCGGCGCGCCGATGGTCATCAAGACCGGCCGGTTCGGCGAATTCCTGGCGTGCACCCGCTATCCCAAGTGCAAGTACACGCAGCCGGTCCCGCTGGGCATCACGTGTCCCAAGTGCGGCGTTGGCGACCTGGCGGAGCGCCGCACCAAGCGCGGCCGGACATTCTACGGTTGCTTGCGCTACCCGGATTGCGATTATTCGACCTGGAACAAGCCGGTCGCCGTCCCCTGTCCCAACTGTGGCTTCGTTGGGATAGAGGAGATCAAGTCCAAGACGACGGGAGAGACGACACGCAAGTGTCTCAAGTGCGGCCACGAGATTCGGGTGGAGGAATCAGCCCCAGAGGCGGAAGAGATCGTCTCGTAGGGGCGCACCAAGCTGCGCCCGTGCCCGTCATCGGCGGCGGGCTCGCGGGTTGTGAAGCCGCCTGGGCGTTGGCCGAGCGCGGGGTCCGCGTGAACCTCCACGAGATGCGCCCGGTCCGCATGACGCCCGCGCATCAAACCGATCGCCTCGCCGAGCTGGTCTGTAGCAACACCTTCAAATCGGTAGAACCGACGCACGCGCACGGCCTGCTCAAGACCGAGATGCGCCAACTTGGGAGCATCGTGCTGCAGGCGGCAGACGAGGCCCGCATTCCCGGTGGCAGCGCTCTCGCCGTCGATCGCGTCGTGTTCGCGACGCGGGTGCAGGAGCGCGTCCTCGGCCATCCAAACATCACGCTGGTGCGGGGCGAGGTCACCGAGCTGCCGTCACCCGGAATCATCGCGACGGGTCCGCTGACATCCGACGCGCTCGCCGCTGCGATTGCGCGTCGACTCGGCGCCCCGTCGCTGGCGTTCTACGACGCGATCGCGCCGATCGTCTCGGCCGACTCGCTCGACTACGGCCGGCTGTTCAAGGCGTCGCGCTACGGCAAAGGGGGCGGCGACGACTACTGGAACGCGCCGTTCACTCAAGGCCAGTACGAAGCGTTCGTGGCGGCGCTCATCGCGGGCGATCAGTACGCGCCGGGTGTGGGACATGAGTTTGACAAGGTCTCCTATTTCGAGGGCTGCCTGCCGGTCGAGGAAATGGCGCAGCGCGGGCTCGAGACATTGCGCTTTGGGCCGATGAAGCCGGTCGGCCTCGTCGATCCGAAGACGGGGCGCGAGCCCTACGCGGTCGTGCAGCTGCGTCAGGAAGATCGCGCGGCACAGATGTGGAATCTCGTGGGCTTCCAGACGCGCCTGAAGACCGGCGCCCAGCAGAAAATCTTCCGCACGATTCCTGGCCTGGAAGCGGCCGAGTTCCTGCGCTTCGGTAGCATTCACCGCAACAGCTACCTGAACGCGCCCGCCGCCCTGACCGCTCATCTCTCGGCAAAGGACGACCCGCAGCTACTCTTCGCGGGACAGCTCACGGGCGTTGAGGGCTACACCGAATCCGCCGCGACCGGCATGCTGGCCGGCATCAACCTGGCCCGGCTCCTCGCCGGTGAGGAGCCGCTCGTCCCGCCGCCCACGACGATGCTGGGCGCGCTGTATCGCTATCTGCGCGAGACCGACCCGGCGCGCTTCCAGCCGATGAACGCGAACTTCGGACTTATGGAGCCGCTCGATCCGCCCGTGAAGGACAAGTTCAAGAAGAAAGAGGCACTGGCGGCCAGGGCGCTTGAAGAGATGGAAGAGTTCGCTCGTGTCCTCTCCCCCCGGCCCCCTCTCCACGTTGTGGAGAGGGGGAGTCAGGGGGTGAGGTCATGAACGAGATCACCGAATTCGTCACTTTTCTGGCCAAGGAGCGCAACGACTCACCGCACACGGTGAAAGCCTACGAGCGCGACGTGAGTGCCTTCGCCGCATTCTGCCAGGACTACTACGGCGGTCCCTGGACCTGGGCGGGCGTGGACCGGTTGGCGATCCGCGGTTTTCTCGCGGCCGAGCAGCAGCGCGGCGTCGGCAAACGGTCCGTGGCGCGCGCGCTGTCGGCACTGCGCACGTTCTATCGTTTCCTGAACGCCACGCGCGGCACTGAAGTGAATCCGGCGCGGGCGGCGCGCACGCCTAAGATCGACCGCACGCTGCCCGCGTATCTCGGTCTCCAGGAAACCGCTGAGCTGTTCAAGAACGCCGAGCAGCGAGCCGCGGCCGGCGGGTTCATCGAGACGCGCGATCTGGCAATGCTCGAGATGTTTTATTCGACGGGCATTCGTCTGTCCGAGCTCGCCGGGCTGAATGACGCCGACGTCGATCTCGTCGCCGACCAGGTCAAAGTGCGTGGGAAAGGCAAGAAGGAGCGGATCGTCCCCGTCGGCTCGCGCGCCACGGCCGCGCTGCGGCGCTACCTGCGCAGTCGCGGCGAAGGGCGTGCGTTGTTCGTGAACGGCCGAGGCAAGCGGTTGAGCCCTCGCGGGATTCAGCGCGCGATGAAACGGCTGTTCCAGACGCTGGCGCGGGGAACCAATCTCCACGTGCACGCGTTGCGGCATTCGTTCGCGACGCATCTGCTCGACGCGGGCGCTGATCTCAGGTCCGTGCAGGAATTGCTGGGGCACGCCTCGCTGGGGACCACCCAAGTGTATACTCATACGTCGGTCGAACGGCTAAAAAAGGTCTATCATCAGGCGCATCCGAGGGCGTAGCACGGAGCAGGGAGCAGGGAGCACGATTGAAGCGCATCCATAGCACCACCATCCTCTGCGTCCGGCGCGACGGTAAGGTCGCGATCGGCGGCGATGGCCAGGTCACGGTCGGCGACACCGTGATGAAGGCCAATGCCAACAAGGTGCGGACGCTGAAGGGCGGGAAGATTCTCGCGGGTTTTGCCGGTGCCGCAGCCGACGCGTTCACGCTCTTCGACAAGTTCGAGGAAAAGCTCGAGCGCTACCCGACGAACCTGCCGCGGGCCGCGGTGGAGCTTGCCAAGGACTGGCGCTCCGACCGCGTGCTGCGGCGGCTTGAGGCGCTCCTCGTCGTGGCCGACAAAGAGCATGGCTACGTCATCAGCGGCTCCGGCGAGCTGATCGAGCCCGATGACGGTATTCTGGCGATCGGCTCGGGCGGCTCGTATGCGCTCGCCGCGGCTCGCGCGCTCCTGAAGGACACCAAGCTGAGCCCGGTGGAGATCGTGCAGAAGGCGCTGGAGATTGCCGCCGAAATCTGCGTCTACACAAACACGAACATTACTGTTCTCGAGCTATAGCATGGCCAAAGCACCCGTTTCACAACCTCCAGAACCTCCACCAACCACCACCAACGCTCCGGTAGCCCCCCTCCCAGGCGCGGAGGACACGCTCCCGTGGCTGGAGGAATTGCCGCCAAGGAAGATCGTGGCGGAGCTGGACCGCTACATCGTTGGTCAGGAACCGGCGAAGAAGGCCGTTGCGATCGCGATCCGGAACCGGTGGCGCCGCGCCCAGGCGCCCGAAGAGATTCGGGACGAGATCATGCCGAACAACATCATCATGATCGGCCCGACGGGCGTCGGCAAAACCGAGATCGCGCGCCGGCTGGCGCGGATCGCGGGGGCCCCGTTTCTCAAAGTTGAAGCTTCGAAGTTCACCGAAGTGGGTTACGTCGGCCGCGACGTCGAGTCGATGGTACGCGAGCTGGTCGACGTATCCATCAACATGGTCCGCTCTGAACGCGAAGACGACGTCTATCCGACAGCGGAGCAGCGCGCGGAGGAACGGCTCCTGGACCTGTTGTTGCCCCCCCTCCCGAGTCCCCCGTCCCCCGTCCCTACGGGCGCCGGAGGCGGGAGCGGAGAGCAGGGAACCGCTGCGGGGCAGCGCCCGTTGTTCGTCGTCTCATCGAAGGGTGACGTGCAACCGAAGGTGCCAGAGGCTGAGACCGAAGCGCAGGAGCGGCGGCGCCGCACGCGCGAGAAGCTGCGCCAGCAGTTGAAAGAGGGGCAGCTCGAGGAGCGCGATGTCGAGATCGAGGTGCAGCAGCAGAACTTCCCGATGCTGGAGATGATGCAGCCGCCGCAGGGGATGGAAGGGCCGGACATCAACTTCGGTGAAATGATTCAGGAGCTGATTCCGAAAAAGAAAAAGCGCCGCACGGTGCATCTACACGAGGCGCGCCGCATCCTGATCGACGAAGAGCTGAAGAAGCTGGTCGACATGGACGACGTGGTGAACGAAGCGCTCGATCGCGTCGAGAACCACGGCGTCATCTTCATCGACGAAATCGACAAGATCACGGGGACGCGGGGCCAGACCACCGGTCCCGACGTGTCGCGCGAAGGTGTGCAGCGTGACCTGCTGCCCATCGTCGAAGGCTCGACGGTGCAGACGCGCTACGGGTACGTGCGGACCGATCACGTTCTCTTCATCGCGGCCGGCGCCTTTCACATCGCCAAGCCCAGCGATCTGATTCCCGAGCTGCAGGGCCGCTTCCCGATTCGCGTCGAGCTGTCGTCGCTGACCGAGGCCGACTTCGTGCGCATCATGACGGAGCCGGAGAACGCGCTCACCAAGCAGTACGCGGCGCTGTGCCAGGCCGAGGGCGCGACGCTCGAGTTCACCGCGGACGGCGTGAAGGAAATCGCGCGCATCGCGGCCAAGGTGAACGAGCGCATGGAGAACATCGGCGCCCGGCGGCTGCACACCGTGATGACCACGCTGCTCGAGGACGTGCTGTTCGAGCTGCCCGACTATCCCTCCAAGCACATCGTGTTCGATGGGCCGGCGGTGCGGGAGCGGTTGCTCAGGATCGTGGAGGACGAGGA
>WNFX01002071.1_pt1 | contig 20318 bp, 8 predicted proteins | sample 5400111 | NCBI WGS metagenome assembly WNFX01 (sample SAMN13153363, study PRJNA577476) | soil metagenome | isolation source: 40 cm soil or saprolite under grassland replicate 1 | place: USA:California | collected 2016-06-15 | reverse complement strand
GGTATTCACGGTTCCACTCCTAAGCATGGCTACCTCCTGTATGGATGAGAACAACATCTCACACAAGAGTACCGCCTTCTTGGGGGTGGGTCAATTTTTCTATTGCTGTTCTCCGTTCAATTGTAACCTGTTATTAATAAAACTCGCGCTTTGGTGTTTTGCCTTTGCGTTCTTCCTCATCACGCGCCATCAGGTCGAGCCCTAGCGCCAGGTAGCGGTCGGGAATCCTATACGTATTGAGGAAGCGTGCGGCCTGCTCATCCGGTGTCAGTTGTTCGGCAGGTTCGCTGGTATCCACCTCTGTCAGAAATAGACCGCCATTGTAGGTTGGCACGTTTAACTCGGGATCTCCCTTATCGATTGCCTTGAAAAGAACCTCCAGGCGGTTATACAGCGTTGTCTCCGCTGGATCTTGCGAGTAGTGTTCTTCGATATAGTGGGGTGCGTGCACTTTGTTCTTGCCTGCTCTGGTGGCAATTTCCTGCTTCATCTTTTCCAGGCTCTTCTCCTGGTAGCGGATATCGTGGACAGGCAGCAGTTCGCGGCTCTCTGCATAGAACAGACAGAGCAAGCGGAAGAGAAAGATCAAGGTCCCTTCAAAGAAAGGTTGCAAGAGTTGCGCACGTATTTCGTCACTCTTCTCCAGAAGATCGTGTGGCAGGTCTCCTTTTGACTGGGCAGAGCGCACAAATCCGCGTGCAAAGTAGGGAAAGATATCATCAAAGATACGATTCTTCAGATTCTCTCCCAAGTCGCGTGCGTAGCGCTCGCTTTCACGCATGAGATAGTCGAGAAAGCAAATATATGGTGGCGTCTCATAGTCTTTACGTGGCAACGCCTCAAAAGCCTTTGCGCGGAAGAAAAGCCAGAAATAGCGCAACGCCTTCAGCGCATCTCCAGTCTGATCTCGTCGAATCGTCAGCGTTTCTTGCAGATCGACCTCATAGTAATTCGTTGCCCGGCTACGCGCTCGTGCTGAATACAGACGCCAGAGTCTGCCGTTGGTCAGAATTGCCCATTTCACCTTCTCCTGTTCCAGCAATGAGACCGCTACCGCCGCCGGATTCTCATTGACCAGCGGGTCAAGAGATAGCCCTGATACCTCTTCTTCACTATCGAGGTAATCATCTAAAGTACGTCCCCAGGGATATGTCAGACAGATTGCCAGTGGTGGGCTATCCGTGCCCTGCTGAAAGAGTCTATAGTCAGGTTGACGCTGTCCATCCATGCTGCTCTGTTGTTTTGTCCTCGGTGCGGCTTTCCAGTCGAAACCGAGCAGATCCAGCACAGGCTGAAAAAGAAGTTGCTGCAACTCCTGGAGGCTCTTTCCAGGAAATGTGCTGCTGGCTCCCGCGTACAGACGTCGTAGCAGGGTTGAGGTGTCAGTTAAAGCCTCGCTCTCTGCACCTTCCTGGTCGGTGAGTATCCACTCTGTCACGTCTTCTGGTAAACGTCGCTTGAGATAATGATCTGAGAAGAGGGAACGATTATGAAAAAACTCTTCTCCCGTCTCCGCTCTATCATAGGCACTACTGATAGCCCTACATTGCCCGATCACATCGCGGTACGTGTATTGAAGGCCTCTTAGAAAATGCGCAGCCTTATAATCCGGGTGACGACAGTCAATAGACCAGGAGCGGATCTCGCGCGTCGGCGATGGGCTTGTGGATACAGAAGGCAGTTCGGAAAAGAGTGTGTGCTGGAATGCAGAGAGCTGCTGACCGCTGCCCATAAAATGATCAATAAAGACAAATGTCAGTTCTCTCAGCTCAAGCGTGGTCATAGATGGTGCCGCATTCGTAGCCAGGATCAAGAGATATTCACCAGAATGACGCCTGAGGAGATCACGTACAATATCATCTCTCACTTTCGCCGTTACAGATGTAAGAACATACAAGTAAACATAGAGGGTCGTGTGCGTTTCATCGGTGTTTTGTGCTATTGGTATAAAGTGCGTGATTTTGCTTCTCAGATCTTCGTGGGAATGAAGCGTATCCTTTGTCGCGGTATTCTTCTCTGGGATACGATCAAGAGTTGTGTTATAGCCAAGATCAGTGAAGAGGGCGATTAACCCCTTTAGAGACGAGAGTTCAAGAAGACGCTGAAGGGTCAGGTTCGCATCTCTTTTTTGCTGCATATCATCTCTCACTTCTAGCACGCACCCCTGCCGTTCTGCGGATCGACAGCCACATCATCGCTCACCACAAACGTTTCTTAAGATGCAAGCCTATCATTGTACCATCGGCTTGTCAAGCATGAGTTTCTACATTTCAACGCTCAACGAGCTGGTATTCCGCGCCTTTCGCAACAATCAACACACCAGTTCTCCGGCTCACAGTCCACAAAGCCCGGTAGATCGTATCCACAAGCGACGAGATGCGTTGAGGGTCTCTCAGTGCATAGAAGCGCCATATTTTCAGTAATCGTTCCACTGTCTCTTTTCCATCGCCTAATGAACCGATGGCTTCCGCGACACTCTCGCGTACCTCTTCGATCACCACCGTATCTTCGAGTACTTTCAGAAGATCGGGAACAAGAGAAGACAGGTCTGTCGCGCCAAGGGCCTGCGCAAGCGCAACTCGTATTTCCCTCTTCACACCCGTATCAGTTAATTTCTCAACGAGAGATCGTGCTGGCAGATTCAGCACGACGATATCAGTTGCGCGTGAGTAAAAGGACTCAGGGATGGCTCCATTGAGAAACAGCTCACTGAATTGAGGCTGAACCGTGGCATCACCCAATAGCCCTAGAGCAATAGTGATAAGCGTTCTCAATCGCTGATTGCGCTCCTGAGCGCGTATACTACGCAGGTCTGCAAGCAGGGAACGATCACCTGATTCCATCAAAGCCCAGACAATATCAATACGTATCAATTCATCGCTGTTGGCGTCAGCGAGCAGTTCCAGTACTTTCACCCGTTGTGTATGTAGCCCATGCATTGCGAATGCACGCGCACACCACCTGCGAACCTCTTCTTCCAATGTATGATCAGAGAGCAAAGGGAAGAGTTGATCTGCTACAGATGAGTCAGCAGTAACAACATTGAGTGCGAAAGCAATGCCTATACGCACCAGCAAATTGATATGTTGCTTTCTCAACAGTGGAATCAGTTCAAAAGCGACAGAGCAATTTTTAGCAAGAGCGAGTGCTATCGGCACACTGGCAGTGACAGATGCATCGATACTCGGGTCAGCAGCAAGCTTGATCAGAGATGCAACGGTAGCTCCATCAGCGAGGCGTGCAGCGTTGTAAGCAAGTGCGGCCTGTACACCTGGCTCCTTCTCATATTCAGAAAACAATGATAGGAGAGAGCCTGCTGTTGTCGTATCACCAACGTCGCCTAGACAGTCAGCGATGCTCATAATCACGAGTGGATCAGTGTTTTTGTCAGAAACCAGCATCATCAAGCGCGGTAGTAGAGTACGGTCGACAAGTTTTGCGATGGCTGCGCTTATACTCTCACGCAACTGCTCATCCATGGGAGTTTTCACGAGAAACTCCAGGAGATCCGAAACCAGTTCGTGTGCTCCGCAAATACTGAGAGCCGTTGCAATACTCATCCTAACAGAGATTCTCTGCTTGTTACTCATGAGTAGAGCAAGAAGGCGACGATTGATATCTCGTCTGGGGTATGCACGTCCGATCTCTGCAAGTGCTTCTGCAACCTGCTGTCTGGTCAGGGCATACTCGCTATGCAGGAGGATCTTGAAGAGACGATCAGGGACTTCTTTCCACAACTCAACCTTGCTCACTGTTGGGCGAGCGGCCAGGCAGTATCCGGCCAGCAGCAACTTACTGGAGAAGAGATCTTCTGGCACTTCGCCCGGCCCATCTGGGATCAGCAGGTGCTCTAGCAAGGGCGTCGCATCGTGAGCCTCGCCAACGTAGAGTAAAATCACCTCTTCCCACCAGGGATCATCCAGGTGCGCTAGCAATGAGGAGGCTGTATCGACACGCTGGGAAGCAAAAAACTCTTGCAGGGTCAAGTGGAAGAATCCGTAGAGTCCATCTGCCTGCTCACGCAGCAGACCGGTATCGCCACTGATGGCCAGCAAGACATCGTATGCCTGCTGCTCATCCATACCAATCCTGGACAAAAAATCCGCAATAATGGATAGCAACTTCTCTTCAGGAAAATAGCGCAAGCCCTGTTGATGGAAATGCCATGAGATCTCGCAGAGCAGTTGTTTCTGATAATTGGGACTGAAAGCACGAAAGCGTGGTATGGAACGCGAGACATCCCATCTGGTCAGAAGCATATCCACGCACTTTTTGTAGAGCGTCGAACGACGTTCTGAAAGCTCCATCTCATCTTCATAAACGAGGGTAATCAACGTCAACAGCAGCGGATTCGCCGCAAGGGTTTGAATACGTGGATTCTTCTGCAAATCTTGTATCAGGCGGGGCGCATAACCCCTGAGTTCCTCTCTGGGATGGGACGCAAACCAGCTCTCTATAAATTGCTCGATCTCTTGCTGGCGGAAATCCAACAGATCGAGTTCGGTGAAGGCATGGAGCTTCGCCCGTTGCTGGTAGCCAGCTTTGCGAGCCGTCACCACGATCCAGGAACAGAACCTGGCGAGGCGTATAATCTCATCGGCCACATGCTTATAGGACACTTCGGCTTTCTCTAGAGCATCTCCTATTGCGGCTTCATCGAGAGCATCCAGCAGGAGAAGGACATTGCCTGCTGCCATCTGCTCGCCAATATACGTATAAGCGTCAGCCGCAGGGATCTGATACTCTCTTTCCCAGGTGCGAGCAGCAAAGCGGAGTAAATCATTCTCGTCAGAACTCGCGAATGCATTCAGGCGAACGTAGACTGGCACCGTCGGCAGGTTTGCAAACCGCTGTTTTGCCGCCTGGATAGTCAGATATTTGAGTAATGTCGTCTTCCCTGCACCCGGATCACCTACAATGATGCAGTGAGGATATTTTTGCACCGCTTCGGCAGGTTCCAACGCCGTCCTGAAGCGAGCCTCCAGGAGTTTTACCTGCTGCTGTGCCAGGCTCTGTGGATCTCTTGTCTCTCGCCACCCGATACGATCAGAAGAGGGGCGTCTGACGTTCTCGTGCACCTGTAGACGAACATAAATATCTGAGATAGGGAGCGGAGAACTCATGGTGAGCACTTGCAACTGAGTGATCGATTGATCAGCGAGCAAAGCCTGATAATACCTTTCCTTCACCGTATCTGACGAAAGCTGTTGGGGCCAGGTATCTACCGATGCTCCTTGTGGATGCTCCATGATATCTTGCTGCGGAGAAGAAATCGATACAGTTGCAGGCAATGGGATAGCGAGAGCCTCCTTAATCGCCAGAGCAACGCCAGTCCACGCCTCTTCACGCTCGTCTTCACCCAGTTTTCTCAGTGGAAGCAATGGCTTATTCACAAACTGAAAGTCCGCAAGTGGAGTATCCTGGTACCCGCATGCCCTGAGAAGGACAGGCAAAATGGTAACGCCCTCTGACTTTGCAGCGGATAACAGTGGAGGAAGCTCATCCTGCGCAATAAAGTCTGACGCCAGGAAATCAGCACTTACCAGCAACACAGCGACTTTCGCGGTTTTGATGGCCTGGTCAATCTCTTCTTTCCAGCTCGCGCCGGGCCTGATCTTTGTATCATCCCAGATATCTATTTGTTTGTTACGCACATAAGGAGCCAGATGTACCCGGAGCCTCTGTAACGAATCGGTATCTGCATGGCTATAGCAGATAAAAACCTTTGTGCGCACCGCCGAGGAGGATATCATTTTTGAATGTTTCCCTTACATCACCACTTGGCAGAAAGCATAATAAGTATACAAATAGTCTGTGATCGTTGTCAATAACCGTGTCTTATACTACGTCTTGTGTCGGTAGTGTCGAGAACAGCAAGAATAATCCGCGCAGGAAAGCATATTCATCTCACTACTTACTAATGAGAATTTTTAAATGACTCCTCTTCTACGTCTTTTGTTATACAGGACGTTATAAGGGATATTTCTGATATTGGGCATACCTTATTAAAGAAAAGGCTCATGGCGTTCGTTGAAAACACCCCTGGTAGTGCGACTTCCTGAGATTCCTCATGTTAGAGAAGGAGAAGCACTTGCTCCCCGTCTATGATCCAGTACTTGCAGGCATTGTCGGTATTCTTGACGTTCACGGCCAGATTGTTGGTACAGGATTCGTCATCTCTTATTCTCCTGCTCATAAGCGTGGGTTGATTGCTACAAGTACCGACGTGGTTGAACGGGCTACGCTCTTATCAATAGAGGACGCGCTTTCCGAGAAGGTACATATTCTCTTTCATAATGACCCATCGCAGGAACCGTGGGAAGCCTCGATACAATCATGGTCTGCAAGTTCCAGAGAAGATATAAATATCCTTAAAGTAGAGGGAAAATTTCCCAGCCGAGTACGATCTCTTCCATTAAGTCTAGCGACGAAGCCGGAAGGCCGCAAAGTCAGTATATTTGGATATCCGCCAAATAATGACAAATTTGTTGGAGAGTGGAGACATTGGGATGTATGCAGGCCAGGTCCTAAACATGCAAAGACCGGATTATTTTTTCTTCAATTAGAATCGAAGGTAATAACAAGCGGCTACAGTGGGGCACCGGTATGGGATGATGCACATCGCAACGTAATAGGTATAGTGACACAGATCATAGGTCATGACATTGCTGGGAGGAGTGCGGAAGAGGCTTATGCCGTTCCGATAGAAGTACTCCAGGCATTCTATAAGGATGTGCTGATCGATTATGATGTAAGTATCAGCAAGCCATCTCCGTATCATGGCCTGGAACCATTCACCGAAGGCGACGCCGAATCGTTTTTCGGATATGAAGATATCACAAATAAGATGGCGCAAAAACTGCATGAGAAGCAACAATTCCTTGCAGTCCTGGGACCTGTAGGGAGTGGAAAATCTTCTGTCGTTCAGGCTGGCCTTATTCCCAGGTTGCGGCAAGGTGAAGTGAAAGGGTATAAAGACTGGGGAGTACTGACTGTACGTTTGTCGGATGATCCTTTTAATCAGTTAGAGGCAGAAGGCCTGGAAGAAGCCTCACAACACCTGAGTAGGGGAATTCATGCCTGGTGTCAGAGACATGGTTATCTGAGACTTGTATTTATTCTTGACCAATTCGAGGAGGTTCTTCACACCTGTCCCGAGCCCCTCCAGAAGCGATTTGTGGAACAACTTATTGAAGTCATACGTGAGTCTACAGCGACAGTTATCCTGGTCCTCAAAGACAATTTCTATAGCCTTCTAGCAAAGCACGAAGACCTCATGGCCTGGGTAGAAGAAAATCTCATCAATGTATTCGCTCCTCGTACAAAAGAAGCATTTTTTGATATCGCACGAAAACGCTCAAAGACACCAGGAGCGATAAAAAATCTTGATATTGTTGAATTACTTATAAATAAAGTCTTTGAGCAGAACCGAACACAACACAGTAGCTCTATAGCCTTCTATGAACTCATCCAGACACAGTTCAACGAACTTCAAGATCAGGCATTCTATGAAAATAGAAGCATGGATGATGAAACTATCCTGGATTTTACAAGCGCTGATCTGAATGAATGGGCAAATAGCAAATTCTTCACGTTGAGTGAGAAGCAACAGCGATTTGCGAAACACCTATTTACACAGGTTGTACTGCTTGGTGATGAAGCTCAGGGTACACCGGATACACGAAGAAATGTCTATATTGCAGATCTTTGCAAGGACGAAGCTGATTATGAAGAAGCTTACAAGACGGTATACGGACTAGCGGAAAAGGGGCTACTCTCAACGAGCCGTAATACACAAACCAATAATGAATGTGTGACGATTGCTCAGGATAAATTGATCAGCGAGTGGCAACTTCTTCGTGAATGGTTAGATGAATATCGACAGTTTTTTCCATGGTGCCAGAGATTTCAGGATCGCGTACGTGCGTGGGGGGAGACCAGCAAGGGCGAGATACGTATATTCTATGGAGACCAACTTCTTGACAGTTCTGGCCTGATAGAGGCAGAACTGTGGTTACAGAAACGTCCAGAGGATTTTGATGAGCGAGCGAGGGATTTTATTCAGATCAGCCAACAACGACAAATACCAGAAGAGCCCACCTCAGTCCTGCCCCAAGGAGAGTTAAGGAGGCAACAAGAAGAGATCGAGCAACTTGCTCTGGCTCGCAAACTCTCTGCCCAGGCAATGGAGTTGTACGTTCACCCTGAGCAAGTACAGCGCGGTATCCAATTAGCAGTAGAGGCACTATCACATGCCCCCTGTTCAGAAGCAGATCTGGCGCTTCGGCGAGGATTGCTTCTGCTTTCGTATTCCATTGACTGCATTTCTGCTCAGGGCGCTCATATGATTGCTTTCAGCCGTGATGGGCGATACGTTGTAATAGCTCGTGAGGACCAGAATGTAGATATTGTAGAACTGGCCACTGGGCGGCAACGTTTTCGTTTTCCTCACGCCGCTCCGGTTTCTATTATGACCTTTGACTACAATACTGATTACCTCGTAACGGTGTGCAGCAATGGGTTTGTATCTGTATGGAATATATCAGAAGGTAAGAGGCATTTCTCATACTTTGAAACGAATCGCCCTACAGCCGCAAAGTTTAGTCTGGACGGACACTACCTTGCGGTGGTGAATTGGGATGGAGCTAAGACCAGCATAAAAGTCTGGCAAGTTCATCCCTGGCTCCATCATTCTCTACTGGAAGAAACACATTACGTCAATGATGTGGACTTTAATCACAATGATGCATTGTTAGCCACTGGATGCAAAGATGGAACAGTAAGGGTCTGGACTGTGGCGAGTAGAAAAGGCTTTTTACGTATGCGGTTCAGTAGCTCTATTAACCGTGTCACTTTTAGCCCTGGTGGTCAATATTTGGCAGCAGCGAGTAATGAGGGAGTCGCAGTGCTGAAAATAGAGCCAATTGAGCTTCTTTTTAACGAAGGCTATATGGCAGGTGTTCATTCTATTATATTTAGCCCTGAAGGCAACTATTTAGCATCCGGGAGCAATGATGGCATAGCGAGTGTTTGGGAGATCCCAAGCGGTCGTAGGCTTGCGCAACTGTGGCATAACGGATCAATACATGCTGCCACTTTCAGCTTTGATAGCGTCTATCTAGCGACTGTAGGCGATGATAAAGTAGTTCGCATATGGGAAATGGGTACTTATCAGGAAGTAATGCAACTCATCCACGCGGAACCTGTAAGAACAGTCTCTTTCAGCCCAGGCAGGCGATATCTTTTTACGGCCAGTGATGACCAAACTATTCGTGTGTGGAAAGCAATTGAGAGCATGCAACGTACTACATTTGCATGTCAGGCACCTATTAATGACATTGCCTGCTGTATGCAAGATGATATCCTTTATCTGGCTGCACGTTGCAAGAATAACACGATATGGCAATGGCAAATAGAACAGAGTGATAATCGACATATAGAATCATCGCTCATGCGTCGAGGAAATGCATATTGCGTGACCTACAGTTCCGATGGGCGATATCTCGCAACCGCTGATGGAGATGGTAGTGTAAGGATCTGGGATGTAGCGGGAGGTCAAGAAATTGCATGCTTATCTCATAAGAGTGCCGTTACAGGAGTGTCGTTTTGTCGTGATAATAGCTATCTGGCGACAATAAGTAAGAATGGTACGGTACGGATCTGGAAATGGGAGACAAAAAGCGAACACTCTACAGTAGAGTTAAATCTTGAAGATTCAACCAACGATATTACCTTAAGTCCTAACGAACGCTATCTCGGTGCTGCAGGAAATGATGGCTATGCTCGTGTGTGGGAGTGGAGTATTTCTGGGGCTGTCCTACTCTTTGAGCTATCCCACAACGATGCGGTACTGGAAATACGTTTTAGCCCAGACGGACACTTTATAGCGACAGTGAGTGAGGATCTGATGGTAAGTATCTGGGATACGTCGAACGGATCACTCTTGTTTTCACGAGAGCACGAAGATGTAGTCTCTACAATCGCATTCAGCCCAGACGGACGGCACCTCGCCACGGCTAGCGGTGATCATGTGAAGCTATGGGAAACAGCCACAGGGCGTCTTGTTGCTGACCTCGCACATAGCGCTAGTGTTCACGCTGTTTCGTTTAGTTCTAATGGAGTGTATCTCGCGACAGGAAGCGGCGATGGTATTGCAAGCATGTGGTTGTGGCGACCAGAAGATTTGATATATGAAGCACTTACTCATATAACATCTGATCTAGTACAGGAGGAATAGCAAAGGTAGAATGAGGTATCGGCATATTGATAGCCTCTAGGCTCTGGATGCTTTAGATACGGCGAATGCCTCTCGGCAGGCCAGGTCTGGGCTCATTCATCATTCTGACCAGGAGGCACAATATACCAGCACCGCTTATATACGGAGATTGGAAGCTATTGGAGCAAAGATTAGTCTCTTGGCCAGAGGTAATCCCTAGAAGAATGCTCAGGCTGAGAGTCGCTTCAAAACTGTCAAATATGAATAAGTCTACTCGACACATTACCACACGCTTGAGAAAGCCAAAGCTCATCTTCAGCAATTCATTAAAGCAGTGTGCAACATGAATCGGTTACATTCCAGTTTGGGATATCTGCTCCCGTTGAGTTTGAGTAGGCATATCTTGTTATGAGAGAATCCTCTCTTTAAGCTTGGTCTGGTCTGATGGGAGCAGCCCAAGAAGAATATCGTATTGAGAATATCTACGTATCAGGGAATGAAGATATTTCTGAACTTGTCGCGCTCTTCATATCTACATCACGGTTTGTTGCTGTGATTGAGGAAGCCGTAGGATACACTTCAATGTCGGGTCCATAGTCTTCTTCAGTATCTGCTGGCAGCATCCCATTAGAAGGTATTGTGTCTACGATTGCTTCTGCCTCCTGAGAAGAATTATCTAATGAGTTATTAAGACTGGCAAGAAGTCTGAGGGAGTCTTTCAATATAGCTTGTGCCGGAAGATTATAACCAATGCTATCACTGACACGATCATTATTGATTTGAATAAGACCATTGACGGTGCTTGAAAGCAGCTTTATCTGTTCTTCAAGAACTTTTTTCCTTTTCTGCTCACTACGTGCAAAATCGTTTTGCTTTGCTCTCTCCGCACGGCTAAACTCTTTCTGCTCTCGTTCCAAATCTCTTTTGAGTCGCTCTTCGTGCATCTTGAGATCGTATTCTATCTCAATTTCCCACTTCCTTCGTCGTGCAGTTTGTTCAATATCTTCCTTTTTTGTTGCGTCTTTCTGGTCCTGGTTAAAGGCATGAAGAAACCATACTGGATGGGTGACCTGGATACCACACGCCTGGCTGAATGTTGCTACTTGTCTCTCCAGCCAGGGACCTAATTTCGCTTCAGTAACTTCTCCCATTCTCGATGCATAATACTCAAAAGCCTGTTTGAATTGCATGAATGCCCAGCGTGCCGGGTCCTGTCTGGTATGGTACATTTCCATGAAACGAGTAGAATTAGCTACTCTCATTTCGACGTGTATGTCATAGCCTTGCTGCTTGCTATCTTTTGTCATGATGATGCCATCAAAGCCGTAGGTGCGAGGAAGCAGCGAGATAGAATAGATATAGTCTCCTTTATGCACTTTCGGAAGTTCTCCTTTGAAATTTGGACCTACCGAAAGAAAGTATGTTCCATCACGAAAGATTTCCTGGCATATTCCAGCCTTTGGAGAGATTGTCTGGCCCGACCAGGGAAGGGATATGATCCCCAGAAAAGGACGATCCTCGATAGATCTTTCATTGAGAATGAAATGTTGGGCTTCCGGATAGTAGGGCTTCATCTGTTTCCTCCTGCGTATTTCCCGCTTGTCTATCGTAGAATGTTGGTTTGATACGCTACTTTTTGAACAGTTTCCCAAAAGCGTCTTTTTTCTTTGACCATATTGCCAACCGACGTTTATATAAAAGGAGAGCCGGTGATTGCCGACTTTGACGCTTCAACTCAAGACACCAGCGGTCAAGCATTCGACAGAGGTCTACTAAAAGAGACTGGAATGAAGTGATGAGAAGGTTGCCTCGGGGTGAAGATACATCTTCCATATGGAGCAATGCGTCGGCCCAACGAGCGAGCAGATCGAATGCACTGTCTTGACTGCTTTTTTCAATCAGGGCAGCACTCAGCAATTTGATGACCTCCTCACGCCAGTAAAACCAATGGGTTTCATCGGTTGTAAGGACTCCTGCGAGAACGATATCGCGCTTTTGTCTCTCTGCGAAGGAGAGCAAGTCGGGTAACGATTCCTGATAGGCAGCAGCCTGTCGTAACACTGGACTAGATAGGGAATCCAGGGCGATAAATAAGAACGCATCCAGACTTACCCTGAGACGTAGCTGACACTGAAGACGATATCGACGGTGCAAACGTGCCGTCTTTGGCGGTGTAGACTGCAAAAGGGATTGTTCTGCCGCAGAGGAGAGGTGGCAGAGAACGTGACGAATATCCCCTGACCAGCTCAGCGTAAAGTAAGCGGAGGCGACAGCCGCTTGCAATTTCTCTACTTCAAAGAGGTTCTCTGAAGAGATTTGTAGTAATTGTTCTAACCCAGAGAGCGCGATTTCTAGTTTCCGCTTCCCGATAAGCGCGTAGGCATTGGCGGCAGCACATCCCAAATAAGCATCCGTCTTGGTTGCCATCGCTTGTGTACGCCTCACCCACTCCGAGAGAAGTTGTAGCGTTGGTGATGCATTTTCGTCATGCTCGTGCTCTGGATACTTGATCATATCGATCTCATAGGCAGCGTCGAGCAGGATAGCTGTACGTTGCCAGCGTGTCACACTAAGCCTTTTTGCCCATTCAGCCGCTTGTCGCTGCAGTGCCTTCCTACTCTGATGCCAGAGAAAGACGCCAAAAGCTCTTGTGATGCACCTGAATTGTTCAGCATTGTTCTCCTGCGTCCATGCCTGTACCCGTTTTAAAAGTACCTGCCCGTGAAGTCCTTTGCTCAAGTACTCTCCTGCAAGAAAATCCAAGAACTGGAAGTGAAACGATGACGTGCCGTCCGCCTGCACATCTCGCCAATAAAGCCGTTCCACTCCATCGACACGCTGAGTGGTAGTAAACGTCTTCAATTGCAGATCCCTACTCGACTTGTTATGGTGGGAAAGCAGAGAGGAGCGTAGTTCTTCAGGCAAGGCTTCTGAAGAGTGAGCGATCGATGAAGGAGTGTTGTCCTGCTGTACTCGATGGAGCAAATAGAGTTCATCTGCACGTTTCGATACCTCATCAGCGGAAGCTCCATGTAGAAGGGCAGCCGCCTGAGCATAGCATTGTTCGTATTCATCGAGACCATAAAACCAGTGAGAGAACTCGTCGTGAGTGATCGGCAATGGTGCGTCTCCTGATCTGGTTTCTTGCAGAGGCACAACGCTACTTTGTCGTGCAAGCGCCAGAGTCTGCTTGAGGAGGTCACGAATATCCTGGAAAATATCTTCTTGCTCTTCCATACCAGACTGTTTTGAGCCAAGAATGATTTGAAGGTGATCATAACGATTCGTAACGTTATGATATGTTGTGTAGTGATGTAACTGAGCTTGATCGCCTGCTGCAACATACGCGTTTCCTTCGTTGAGTGGATTCTCAACAGTATACTTCGCGGCGGACTGTTCAGCACCCTCGTCTGGCACTTCCTCGTCTGGGATCTCTTCATCTGGGACCTCCACTTCTTCGTCCCAGGGATTTTCAGAAAGGAGTTCCTCATTTCCTGCTCTCTCTTCTGTAGGCGTATTCGTATGTTCTCTTGATGGCGTCGCTGATGGTGTAAGCTCTTCTGTGGTCTCTAGAATAGAGTGTATATCATCAAGTTCGTCCGTGGACATACATTTCTCCTCCATAGAAAATGCTCATGGATTGTACGCACTCATTGAGCAGTAGGAAAGTTCTGTTATGGTCTGCAAATTGGATTCATGCACACTTTCGATGATGACAGCGAAATGAGCAATGGCTACTGAAGCGTCCTGATGCAAACCTATCCTATCAGAACTATCTTGGATCATCGAAAGTGTACATGAATCGCAAATTGGGGTACATACAGGAATCACTCCTCTGAAGTCCTCGTGTTATGATTGATGACCTGAGAGTGAGGCCCGATAGCCATTTGACCACTATTTTTGACGTTATAGGTAGTGTTTGAGTGCTGCGGCGACCGGGATTTCTCTGATCGTGAAGCAGGCCGAAGCTTTTCCTGCGACTTTCGTGCCTGATGCATGTCGAGGAACTCCTGGTCCATTCCTAACTGGGTTAATAATTCAAAGGCGAAGGCACTTGCATGACAAGACGCAAGTTCTTGAGAGTTGGCTGCATCAGCTTCACTCTTACCTTCGAGCAGATCTGAAATGCCACGAATAACTAATGCATCGACCTCTGGATGATTATAAGCCGCACGCAAAAAGCCGTACCCCTCCATTTCTAGTGCCAGCGTGTCACTGTACTGTTTCCGCAACAACTCGGCAGTGGAAGAGTGTATAGAGTTCACGACCTTCTCTCCTGCGGCAATTGCTTCAACATAGGCACGAGGTGGAGGAAGTAAATGAAGTGACGCATTCTTTTTAATCCTATCAAGCCACAGTTGCTCGTTTCTAACTGAGCGTGACCAGGACTCCATGCGTGGAGTTGCTTGCATTACTTCTGGACGTGGCAGGAACGTCGTACTATCTTTGCCTGACTCATAACAATAAATCTTCCTCGCTGCAACAACGTCACCGATGCGGACGTCCTTGAGACCGCCCGCGACACCGACAAAGAGAACGGCATCTAGCTGGAAATCTTGAATAGCCTGAGTCGTTTTGATCGCTGCCGTGGAATTGCTGGGGCCAATCTCGACGCTGCTTACTTTCCATAAGCAGCCAGGACAAGGAAAGGTTCCCAGCCAGTAGACAGTTCTATGACGAACGTCTTTCCGATGAGAGATAACATGTGCAGAGACTGCTTGAAACTCAACAGAAAGAGCTGTGAGAATGACAACACAAGGCGACAGACGCTTCTGACCCACGGAAAGTCCTTCCTCTCAATACAGGTGCTTACTATGATCAATAGCCTTAATAGAATAATAAATTATTGCCCATTATTTATGACGATTACATGATAAAAAATAAAAAAACGCTGGATGGCAAACCTCACGTGAATTGAACTTCCTGGGCAGCCAGATTAGGAAGTAGGATCTTTGCGGAAGCGGAACTGCTGCCTACAGCTTTCCTCCCTACCTCTCCTTGCCCACGCGTTGCTCTTTTCTACAGGTATAGTGGAGTCGAAGAAAAAAACGTCCCCTACGGGGACGCCGCTGATACGTGTATCTGCATCGAGTTTGGCTACAATGTCGATCTGTATAGCTGTTCACGAAGCCGTGATGTGAGGAGACTGTCGGCTGTACGACCATCATCTGCATGACACATGAAATGCCAATGTTCGGAAATGTGCTGGAATCAGGACTGCCAAGCTGTAAAATACGGTTAGAAACGCTAGCGTATCAGCCTTCCAGATATCAGAAAAGTGCGGCCAGACTGGCAGGCATATCTGCTAGCAAGCCTGATAGGACTCCGTCAAAACGACCTACTGAAACGAGAACTTCATTGTAAACAGGCCGTAGCGCTGAGCCGGGTGACACAAAACAAAAATTTGCAAGTAGCTACACTCATGTGGCTGGCCGTGACGTATTATTATAGTAAACATCCAACCAAAGCACTGCAAACCTATCAGGAAGCTCTTCCTGATATCCATGCCGCACCCCTTTAGTGCAGGGGTGTCTGTACGTGAGGATGTCGAATGTACATGCGCAATGTGGGCAAGAGCAGGAGGCAATCCGTTGCTTGCGTTTAGCTCAGGAAGTATTTCCAGAAACTCCTGAGAATGATCCAAGTTTCTTGTTCGCTGATGGAGGACAATTTACACTCACGTTGTGGGAGGGATTGACACGTCTTGACCTTGATCAACCCAGAGAGGCATGGAATGCCCTGGCACAAATCGAACGACTCCCACCAACGATCATCGTTCCAGAGAGAATGCGTCTTGAAATTATCAATCATCGCGCGGCTGCTGCGGTGGTATTGGGGGATCAGGAGCGTTTTTGCGCTTATATAGAGGCTGGAGTAACAGGAGCCAAAAATCTGGGAAGTGAAAGACGATATAACGAAGCCTTTGAGGTGTATAAGCTGGCAAAACGACTATGGCATAATGAGCCGAGGATCAAGGAACTACAAGATTTGTTTGTCCGGTAGAGATTATACTAATATTTAAAGTGCTCCTAGAATATCAGTCGTTTCTCCAACCCGTTACTATTGGCCAAGGATTGCTTGTAGCGGGACGCGAGCATGGCCATGAGATAGAGGTTGTGCATGTTGCCCTCGTTAACTTCCTCTGAACATGAGATAACAGGGTACCTATCGGTTTAGCTTTTTTTATTGCTACGAAGTTGTTCTCCTACGCTATAGGCATATTGAGCCTCTATGGATCTTCCGAGACCTCCGAGAGCAGAAGATTTATAATACCAAAGGGATGGATCGTTGGGTGTCATTCTCAGAGCCACTTCAAACATAGCAAGAGCTTTTGATGGAGCCTGAAGTATTACAAGTGCAATACCTGTACCTGTGTATGCATCTACCATATTGGGATTGAGCCGAAGTGATTTGTCAAACGCAACGATAGCCTCTTCAAATCTTCTTAAGGAAATCAATGTCTGCCCTTTTTTCAGATGGAGATTAGCATCATGAGCATGAAATCTAAGAACCTGCTCAATAGTGGTAAGTGCTTCTGCATGACGGTCGAGTTGTCTGAGTAGAGTAACCTTGTTTACATACGAGCTTATGAGAGTTGGTTCAATGCGAATTGCCATATCAAAAGCGTCAAGTGCTTCCGTAGGTCGATTCAAGGTTACCAATAAGGCTGCTTTCCTGCTCCATACTAATCCTGAGTTGGGGTCAAGCCGAAAGGCATTCTCGACGGATTGTAGAGCCTCCTGGTATTGTTGCAATCTTTCTAATACAAGGCTATGGCCTATAAATGCACTCACGTTCGTGCTATCAAGCTGTATCGCAAAAGTGAAAGAAAGAAGCGCATCGTAATAACAATCTAATGCGTAGAGCCCATAACCTTTTTGAATGTGAGCGGATACAAAATTAGGAACCATTTTTATGGCGTAATCAAAGGCTCCTAATGCTTCTTGCCATCGTTTCAGTGACTGGAGAACGCATCCTTTTTGAAAGTGTGCATATGCATTGTTAGCATCAAGTTGGATCGTCTGGTCAAAGGCATAAAGAGCCTCTTCATAATGTTCAAGCTCAAGAAGAACCTCTCCTTTAGTATGATAAAAGGAAGCATCTTGAGAGTCGAGTTGAATAGCACGATTTAAAACTGCCAATGCGTCTTCGCAACGATCCAGGGCTTTTAATATATTTCCTTTCGTGTGGTAAGCATGAGCATGTTTGGGATTAAGCTGAATACAACGTTCAATAGCCTTTAGAGCTTCTTCATTTCGCTTGAGATACCAGAGCGCGTTACCTTTACCAAGATATGCATTTGCATAATCTGGAGATAATCGAATAGCTTGCTCGTAGCTAGAGAGAGCCTCTGCATAGCGATCTAGGGATAAAAGGACATTTCCTTTGTTGATATATCCGCGAATAAAGTCAGGAGAGAGACGAAGTGCTTGTTCGTGTGCGACTAAAGCCTCTGTATAACGATCGAGCCCTCGTAAAGCATTTCCTTTACCTGTATACGCGGCGGGGTTATTAGGTAGGATCTGTAATGCCTGTTCAAAATCAGTTAAAGCTTCGCTGTAACGTTTCATCTCTACAAAGAGGTTTCCTCTATTAGTGAAGACGGCAACATTTAACTGGTCGAGTTGAAAGGCAATCTGATATGCTTGCAATGCCCCTTCGTACTGATTAATTTGTCTCAGAAGCATACCCTTATCAATATATGCATCGATGAACCTGGGGTTGAGTTGAATAGACTTTTCGAAGGCCATCAACGCTTCATTGTATTGATGAAGTTCTAGAAGAGTCTCCCCCATTTTACACCAAGCAGTACTATGATTAGAGTCGAGCCGAATAGCTTGCTCAAAGTCTGTAAATGCCTCAATATGTTGCTGAAACGGGAGCAAGATTTTGCCTCTTCCAACATATGCAGGAGTATAATGTTGGTTCAGCTTGAGTGCTTGCGTAAAAGCTTCAAGTGCTTCTTCAAAACGAAAAAGTTTCCAGAGAACATCTCCCTTGCTACACCAAATAGAGGGAAGATCGGGTCTCAATTTGAGGGCTTGCTCAAAAGTGTCTAATGCTTCCTCATGACGCATTTGCTGAGCTAATGCTACCCCTTTCTCAATCAGATCCTCGACTGACCCTGAAATACGAGTCTCCTCTTTTTTTATCACTGGTATTGAGATATCAGTTAACTGATCATTAAAGTAATCTTCTACTTCTTCATTCTCAAGGTAGTCGTCCTCGTCTGAGTCTGCGACTACCCCCTCACTATCAGATTCGTTTTCGGAATCGTGGTAGTCTTCCTCAGATTCGAGCTCGTCCAGTTCTTCAGCTCTAGCATGTGCAAGCTCGGCCTCTTCCTGTCGACCAAAGTGGTTGAGCAAATCTCCTTTGTAGAACCAAGCCAAGCTATTGTTTGGAGAAAGTTGTAGAGAGTACTCAAAGGCAGCTAAAGCCTCTTCACAGTGCCCAAGGTCATTGAGTGCTACACCTTTACAATAGTAAGCGTCTGCGAATGTAGGATCAAGTTGAATAGCCTGCTCGCAAGCCATAATTACTTTCTCTTTCTGACCGGGAAGCATTGCTAATGCAATAAACTTGGTCATCCATTCCTCTCTGGCTTTTTGAGACAATCCAGGAGGTGTGATAAGTGCTGTAATAAATGCAGAAATATCGGTGTGGCGACCTGTCCGCTGTTTTGCCATCGCCTTGAGAATGGCCTGCTCTATATGCTCAAGTAGTTGTGGATTATGGTATCTAGGAGCAACAGGCTCTTCCATTAAGCATTTAGCGATAAATGACGCTATATTCGAGGCTTGAAAAGGCATATGGCCTGTGAACATCTCATATGCAATGCAACCCAAAGCGTACTGGTCACTTTCTTTGCAAACCACGTTTTGGAATTGCTCTGGAGCCATATAAGCAATAGTGCCTGCTGACGAGGTTTGTTTAATACTTTCCGTGGTTAACATTGTTGCTATGCCAAAATCGGCAATGAGCGCAGCGCCTTTCTCATTAAAAAGGATGTTTTCTGGTTTCAGGTCACGATGAATGATGCCTTGCTCGTGTGCATATTGAAGCGCTTGCCCGATTTGTGAGAGTATCGTAATAGCTTCTACAGTTGATAGAGGGCTTGAGGGCTGATGTCGCAATCGGTCTCGGAGTGAGCCTTTAGTAGCATATTCTGTTACTTGATAGGGGAGACCCTCGTGTATTCCAGTATCAATAATAGGAAGAATATACGGATGTTTAAGCTTTTCAAGAATTTGAGGCTCTGCAAAAAAACGAATAAGTTCTTCTACACTTTCAAGATGATTGGTGTGCATTAGTTTGATAGCGACATGACGGTTGGATAGGAACACATGTTGTGCAAAGTATACGTGCCCAAATGCTCCACTAGCAATTTCGGAAACCAGACGATAGTTACCAATAAAGATATCTTCACTGCCCATACAAACACCCCAGTAAAAGTAATAAAGAAAATCCTCCACTATTTATAACTAACGTATATCTGCTCTCGTAATAACAGTAAATGCTGGAGAATAGCTAAAATAGCGCTAAATAAAATGGCGTACGACCCCACTAAGGGAGTGTTGGCGAATTGCCATTATGAACATATGTTGAGCGCGGCTCTCGACGAAAAATGAGTGTAGAGAACCAATTCGCCAACACTATCACTAACTGGTGAAGTTGGGGAGGAAGGTTTGAAAAAAAGCGCATCCGTTGGCATTCTGTAAAGTATGCAAAACAACACAGAGCTGATGGGCAGATAAAGGCACATTATCTGATGGACAGCCCAAAAAATTAGAGAAGAATGAGTACAACAAAGCGTGCAACAATGAAGACATTTTCACCGTTTGCCTGCCAGAAACGTGCGTAGAACCTAAGCCTACGTTCAAGTACCATCAATGGGCTCACTCGATTCTATCAAGAATGGAGTCACCTCGAATCCAAGCGCTGCCAAAGTTTAGGGGCACATGAGTAGAAGCCATAGAATTTGTCAAGCCTTGAACACCAGTTCAAGAGTTCGCAAACAGCATCAGGAAAGGACAGTGAACGCTTGAGAAAGACACCATACTCTCCCTGGCCTCTGGACGCTGTCCAGAGGCTGATCACC